>Ga0187779_10001025_pt1 | contig 17881 bp, 18 predicted proteins | sample 1015_Q2_SP10_10__FD_132435 | JGI IMG/M metagenome (GOLD analysis project Ga0187779, IMG submission 132435) | Tropical peat soil microbial communities from peatlands in Department of Meta, Colombia - 1015_Q2_SP10_10_MG | ecosystem: Environmental > Terrestrial > Soil > Wetlands > Peat | place... | reverse complement strand
TACTCACTACTCACTACTCACTACCACTCACTGCGTGAGCTCGATCTGTTCGGGCACCACCACGTCCACGACCGGACCGCTTCGTTGTTCGACCCAACCTCGTATACGGACCGGATGACCTTCCAGCTGCTTCGGATCGATGCCTGCGGCGGTAAATTCACGCCGTAAACGTTTAGGAATGGTGACTGTGAAGTCCTGTATCCAGCGCCGCCCAAAATTCAAATATATCGTGGCGCCGCTTTCGCGTACCGACAAGACTTTGCCTTCAACCAGCGTAAATTCCCCCCGCGCGGCCGCAATCCGGGCAGTATCCTGCGAACGCAAAGGGGCGAAATTGGGGTCGCTCCAAATTCCCCGGCGCGCTACCCGCGCCGCCCGTTCGGTACGCAACAAGGCATTGGTGCAGGCACTGTCGCCGACCCGCGCCGAAACCCGTGCGCGACCTTGCTCCAGCATCATTTGTTGAACGGATGGTCCCTGGTCATCCGGGTAGGCCAGCGCAACAGACCGGCCATAGTGATCTTTCTCAGGGCCAAGTTGCTCCAGTCGTAAACGGCGCTCGCCTACTAACGACTGCAGCGCGGCGCGGGCTTCGTCGCCAGCTTCGATTCCGGCCAGCCGCACTTCACGACCGTCGCTCAGCAGAATGGTGCGGCCATCGCGCACCGCGACAACAGTGCCTGCACCCATTGCCGCGCCTTTGCAGGTTTCCTCCGCCGCAACGTTGCATAAAATGGCGGAAAGAACGGCCACGGACAAAATCCCGGTCCGCAGGCAACAGGTACCGAAGAACAATTGAGGGGACCCTGAGGCCAGGCCGCCAATAATGATGGCGGCGCCCTGCCGAAACGCTAGAATGGCTGGAAAGAAACTCGTCGCAGCCGTCGGGAGGGGATCCATGCAGACGCGTCGGATTTTCATGACGTCAGTGGCCGCGGCCGGCGCGATGGTTGCGACCGGAGCGCGCGCCGACGACAGCCGCTGGCCCGATCATCCGGTCCGCATTGTCGTACCATATCCCGCGGGCGGGTCGACGGATGTGCTCACGCGCATTCTTGCCGAGCGCTTGAAAGACATATTCGGACAATCGTTTGTCGTGGAAAACCGACCCGGCGCCGGCGGTAATGTCGGAATTGGCGCCGTAACCGCCAGTCCGCCGGATGGATACACCATTGGCTCGGCGACAATCGGCAATTTCGCGATCAACCAATTTCTTTACAGCAAAATGCCCTACGACGCTGAGCGCGACATGGCTCCGGTTTCCATGACTTGGGAGCTGCCGAATGTTTTCGTAATCCCGACGGACCATGTCCCCGCAAAGACTCTGGCCGAATTCATTGCCTGGGCAAAGAAAAAAGGTCAGATCAATTTCGGCAGCCCGGGTGTCGGCACTACGCCGCATCTCTCCGGCGTTCTTTTCGCCAAACGCACTGGCATTGATGCCGTGCATGTTCCTTTTCGTGGAGCCGCGCAAACGATACCCGCCATGCTCGCCGGCGACGTAAATTTTGCGATCGACAATCTCGCGTCCTATGTGCCCGTGATCCAGTCCGGCAAAATGCGCGCGCTTGCAGTGACCTCGGCCAAGCGCTGGCCGACGTTGCAGGACATTCCGACAATGGAAGAAGCCGGCATCAAGGATTTCGTCATCACGTCATGGGCCGCTTTTGTGTTTCCCGCAGGCACACCGCGCCCGATCATCGACAAGCTTTCAGCCGCGCAGCAGAAGATCGCGGCGGAATCGGCTGTCCAGGAACGCTTCCTTGTTGCCGGCGCGCGTGTTCTATCCAGTACGCCGGAAGGCGCTCTCGCTTTCGCCGCCAAGGAACGCGTCATCTGGAAAGATGTCGTTGCGGAGTCCGGCGCAAAAGTGGATTGACCGGAACAGATTTGCCGCCTTTGGCGCTTGAATTTTTTGGCAGTTAGCCGAATCAAGCGCAGGGCCGACCGTAGTCAAAGTAGAGCGGCGGCTTGGGCAGCACTTGCCCATATGTATTTGCGCCTATTTGGAATTTTTCTGTGCATTGTGTGTTAGTGGAAGATGTCGAAGAATGTCGCATGATCCGGCGCACGATTGCGGTATCGCTCGCGGCTGTTTTGTCGATGTCGGTCGGTATCGTCCGTGCCGAGCCGCCCGACAAACCCGTTAAGTCAGACGCGCCGAGCTGCGTCCGCCCGAACTTTCGCGTCGTGCTCGATGTCGGTCACACCGCGAAATCGCCCGGCGCTAAAAGTGCGCGCGGAGCCGATGAATTTGATTTCAATCTGCGACTCGCCAGGCAGATTGATCATGCTCTGCTCGATGCCGGATTTGCCAAGACAGTCCTCATGATCACCGACGGGCGGGCCAACCAGAGCCTGTATGCGCGCGTGACGCGCGCGAACGAACTATCGGCAAATCTGCTGCTGTCCATTCACCATGACTCAGTGCCCAACAGTTTTCTGGAAAAATGGAATTACAACGGCAAGTCGGAAACATTCAGCGACCGGTTCAAAGGGCACTCGATTTTCGTTTCCGACAGCAATCTCGACCCCAAAGACAGCCTTTTGTTCGGCAGCATGCTCGGCCAGCAGTTGAAGGCGCGCGGTCTGCAATACACGTCGCATTACACCGAGAACTTTATGGGCCGGTGGAAGCACATCCTGTTGGATGCCGATGCCGGCGTCTATCGCTACGACACGCTGTTCGTGCTGAAAAAAACACAAATGCCTGCGGTGCTGCTTGAAGCGGGTTCGATCGCGAACCGCGACGAGGAATTGGTGATGGCTTCGCCCGAACGCCAGCAACTGATCAGCGCGGCGGTGGTAGAGGCCGTCGATGGTTTCTGCGCGACACAATCGCAAAAACCCGCCCTGCAAGTTGCGCTGCTTTCGAAACCCAGACATGTGCTATCGGCGCAGTCGCATCGGCGTACGCGCGAGCGTCCCGCCGCGCCATCAACGTCGGTCTCGCAACCAAGCTTCGATATACACTAGCGCGTTCATGACACGCCTGATTCTTTTCGTTTTACTTGGCTCGATAGGCGGCGCGTTTATTCTTCTTTCTCATCGCGAGTCGAAAGCCGAAAGGTTGCATAGCCCTATCATCTCTTCGCGAGCAAAACATTTAATCGGCTTGCTGTTCATTTTTGCGGGCTTCACCATATTTGCCTCGCAATTTCTGATTTATTCGCGGTGATACTGAAATCTTTGGACTATCGTCCTCATGAGGACGCATTTGAAAATCGGTCCAGGAAAGTATTAGATGCTATCGACGGTCCCGTAGCTCAGCAGGATAGAGCAGCGGTTTCCTAAACCGAAGGTCGGAGGTTCGACTCCTCTCGGGACCGCCATGGTGCGATCGCCGCGTTGAAATTCCAAAATTTTTTGCTTGTGGATGGGATGGTTCATCGTAAGTCGGCTCGGGAATTGACCCATGAGATATACGATTCTGCTTTCAGTACTTGTCGGCATTCTTGGTCCGCAAATAACAGTGGCTGCGGAAGGAGAGATACCGAAATTCGACATTGCTGCCGCCTGTCGATCATCAGGTTCGGTGCAAACACCTGCGAAGTGCGCGCAGGATGAACAGGCGGCACACGATCTACTTGTCAAACAATGGCCGCAATACAAGCAGTCAGACGTGTCACGGTGCGTTCAAATAACAACAAGCCGGGCCGCCGCGGCCAACTACTCCGAATTGCTCTCATGCTTGCAAGGGGCAACGATGCAAAGGACAGACCCCTTCGGACCTACACCAAAACTCGTGAAGTAGGTTGGGTTGCGCCTGCTTTGGACCTAGCAGACATCGCCGATGAATTCTCCTTGAAATTTTCAAATAAAATGGGAACGGCAAGTCCCGGACCTTGGCGCAGACCGCGGTCCGGGACCGACCCGTCGCTCCCGCACTAGACTCGTACACGCGTGTGAGGATGGGCGCGACAGTGCGCTATGGGTTGCATAATGATATAAACACTTAGGAAAATGGCCTGTCGGGATTTTCCTGACGCAATAGCACCCGTAAAATGCGATTGTTTGTGGCCGGTCGATTCGGGGGCGGAAAATCAGCTCGCATGCGCGCGCCACAAGGAATAGCTGCGCCCCGCCGGACGATTCGTTTTTGGCTGAACTGTTTGGTCATTGCGTGTATTGTTCCAGCCGTTCTGGTGACGACGCTGATTATCGTCCGATCATTTAACTACGCGCGAGTCACTCTGGAGCGCGACCTGGTTGGAACGGCGCGTGCTCTCAGTCAGACAGTCGATGCAGAGCTCAATGGTGCGCGCTCGGCCTTGCTCGTTATGACGATGTCGCCGCATCTCGCATCGGGCGAGTTCGCCAAATTCTACGACGAGGCAAAGCAATTCGTTCAAACGATCAACGTTGACAATGTCGTCTTGAGCGATTTGGACGGTCAGCAACTGATCAATACTCTCGAGCCATTTGGGACAGCGCTACCATTGCATGGCGGCCGCGAGCAATTGCAGCGCGTTATCGAGACAAGAAAGCCCGCCATTTCTGATCTTTTCGTTGGCGCAGTCACGCAAAAACCGATCATAGTTATCGAAGCACCGGTGCTGCTCGACGGAAAGCCGCGCTATTCCCTTGCGGTTGGTATTTTCCCGCAGCGGCTGAGTGAGATATTGCGTCGCCAAAAAATGCCGCCGAACTGGGTTGCCGGAATCGCGGACAGCAGCCACACCATCGTAGCGAGGACGGTGGGTGGCGAGGAATTCGTCGGTAAAAAATTGTCGGCAAGCCTGGGGCGTGCATTATCAACGGCTGGCGAGGGTGCTTTTGAGGGGACTACGCTTGAAGGCATCGCCGTATTGACTGGCTTCAGCCGTTCGCCACTATCCGGATGGACCGTTGCAATCGGTATTCCTACAAACAGCTTGGTCGGCCTTGTCTGGCAGTCGGTCGTTGGAAACATTGTCGCCGCATTCGTGCTTCTGTTGGCCGGAATCCTTCTCGCGAGAATGATCAGCGCGCGAATTGGCGGCGCAATCCGCGCGCTACGTGAACCTGCCTTGAGCCTGGGGCTATCGAAGCCGGTTGTGGTGCCGGCGATCGAAATTCAGGAAGTTCACGAACTCGGCCAATCGTTGGCGGGTGCGCAGCATCTCATCGAACAGCGGACCACCGAACGGGATGACCTCCGCCGGCGAATCATGAGCGCACAGGAGGAGGAGAGACTTCGGCTTGCTCACGACCTTCATGACCAGACCGGTCAAAGCGTGACCGCGGCCATGCTCGAGCTTAAGGCGATCGAAAACACCGTAAATGGAAAAACACGGGATCGGCTGCGTATTCTGCGCGGGCAACTGTATGAGCTGGGGCAGATGCTGCATCGTATTGCGTGGGAGTTAAGACCGGCGTCGCTCGATGAGCTGGGCCTCACCAACACGCTGGAAAATTACGTCGGCGACTGGAGCAAAAAGCAGATGATAACCGCTGATTTCCACTGCGCCGATGCGAGTTTGGACCGACGATCGAACGAGATCCGTACGACGATCTATCGTGTCATTCAGGAGGCTTTGACCAATATCGCCAAACACGCCAAGGCCACCCAAGTGAGCATCGTTGTAGGGGTCGCCGAAAGCACATTGCATCTGACCATTGAGGACAATGGCCGCGGATTTGATCTCACCAGACTACATTCGCGTCTCGGCCTTGCTGGTATGCGCGAGCGCCTGTTGCTTGTCGGCGGCGAATTGAACATCGAGTCATCTCAAGGCGCAGGCACCACGATTTTTGCGCGGATTCCATTGGCGTCCGAACAGGTCATGGCATGAGTGAAAAAATCCGTATCGCATTGGCCGACGACCACCCGATTGTTCTGGCCGGCCTGCGCAATCTCGTTGAATCGGAGGCGGATCTCGTTCTCGTCGGCGAAAGCAGCAGCGGCCAAACGGCGCTCAGGCTCATTCGTGAAACGCGGCCGGATGTTGCGATTATCGATATCTCCATGCCGGAGATCAACGGGGTGGTGCTGGCGCGTCGTTTACAGGAAGAGTGTCCGGACGTCCGCGTCATCGTGTTGACGCTCTATGAAGAGATGTCATTCCTCAAACAGGCGCTGGCCGCCGGTGCGACAGGTTATGTATTGAAACGGTCTGCGGCGGAGAATCTGGTAATAGCGATCCGGGCCGTGAAACGTGGAGAGGTCTATATCGATCCGTCGTTCGCCGACGATTTTCGCGCTGACACTTTGTCCCGATCAAAACCGGGGTCGAAAGCTGGAAACTTACTTGGATTGACTGAGCGTGAAGCTAGCGTTCTGAGGTATTCGGCGCGAGGACTGACGACCAAGGAGATAGCGGGGCGGCTGGAATTAAGTGCCAAGACTGTGGAAACATACAAATCGCGGGCGGCGGAGAAGCTCGATCTCAACACGCGTGCGGATATTGTCCGCTTCGCTTCAACGCAGGGCTGGTTGGACAAGTTCTAGTCGGATGATTATGGAAATTCTCTCAACAATACAAGCGCCTTTTTCACACTGCTCTGCAGCTCGGCTTTTTGCGGAAAATCAGATGCTGTAGCGAGCAACGAGAGTGAGAGATCTAGCAAAGTGTCAATCTCGTTTGCACGTATTTTGAAAGCGTCCCACACCAGCAAAAGTACATCCGCGTCTCGTGCGCCTTTTTTCTTCGAATCCGGCGATTGACGATCGCTTTGCAGCTCGGGTTCCATTGCGGCCGGGTACATTTCTCACCACCTTTTCTGCCATAGATGCATGGCAAAAATGAAAAGCCTCTAAAAATTGGCCGCCAACCTTGTCAGGAAATTCCTGACCGCGTTGTTGGGCTTTGTGAGGTAACTTGTTTGCGGATTCAAATGGCGCCTTAGCGACAGTGCCGCAAGAGAGACATCCAGATGCCCCAATCGGAAGCGGCCCGGCGATCAATATCGCACATCGAAACATCGATGTTGTTCATTCATCGGGTCAATATTGAAAGATACAAAAAGCTTCTGGCCGGGACACTGAGCAAGGATGGGCGCGTGTTGCTCGAGGCTCGGATCGCCGAGGAGGAGAGCGCTCTCGCGAAGCTCAAGCGCGAGTTGGAAACCCACCGTTAGCAGAGGCATCACGGGCAAGATCGCCCTTGCCCTTACTGGAGGCCGCCATGGTTTTTGTTGGTGCCTCTTTTTTCTCGTCGCGCACGAGCTGATGGGATAGATAGAATGTTCGCTTCTGGCCCCTAGCGGACGTGCCGCTTTGCGCCGCATTCTTCTGTTTCTGACTGACGTTTGAAAAGGCCAAGTGCCTCCGACCGCGAGGCAACATGATCAAATAGGAGCGTGCGATGTCCACACGACGACAGTTCATCCAGTCCCTCCCAGCTGTTGGAACGGCCTTTGCGGTCGCTGGAAATCTGGTGCTAGACGAAAATCCTGTGCGAGCTCAGGGCGCGACCGTTCCTTTGCTGGGCCATTTCCACCCCAAGGGCAAAGCGCCTTCAAAATTTACTTTGGATGTGCTCAGGCAAATGCGCAGCGGCCTGCCGTTTGGTGATACAAAAGATTTCGAGGAGCAAAAGAAGGGGTTCATTGCCCCCATGAAAGACCTCAAAATAATGGCGGACGCTGGCCACGTCGCCTGGGACATGGAGCGGTTTCAGTTTCTGGATAGGCAAGATGACTTCGACAGCATCCATCCCTCGCTACTGCGTATTTCGAAGCTGAATAACAACTACGGACTCTACGAAGTCATCCCGGGCATTTACCAGGTCCGCGGCTTCGACCTGTCCGACATCACCTTTATCCGCGGCAAAACCGGCTGGATCGTTTTTGATCCCCTCGTGACCAAAGAAACAGCTCGGGCTGCATGGAAATTATTTCGGCAGCACGTAGGTCAGGGCCTACCGGTTTCGGCCGTGATTTATTCGCACACGCATGGCGACCACTGGGGTGGCGTGCGCGGCATTGTCGACGAAGCCGATGTGCGGTCCGGCAAGGTCCCGGTCATTGCGCCTGTCGACTTCATGGACTTCACGATTTCCGAAAACGTTTATGCCGGAAACGCCATGAACCGGCGCCTGTTTTTCCAATACGGGCTCCTGTTACCCGCGAGCCCGCATGGCTATGTCGGTCAGGGTCTCGGCCAGGCCGTGTCAGCCGGCGCGCCGGCGCTGATAGCGCCCACCCGTTACGTCGAAAAGCCCATCGAGGAATTCGAGGTCGACGGTGTCAGGATGATTTTCCAGAACACCCCGAACACCGAAGCGCCCCGGGAGATGAACACATACATTCCCGATATGAAGGCGCTGTGGATGGCGGAAAACGTCACTGCGACGGTGCACAACATCTATACATTGCGCGGCGCACCGGTGCGCGACCCGCTGAACTGGTCGAAGTATATCGGCGAGGCGCTCTATCGGTTCGGTCTGGAGGCGGAGGTGATGTTCGCCTCACATCATTGGCCGCGCTGGGGCAATGCAAGGATTCAGGAAATTCTCCGCGCCCAGCGCGACGTTTATGCACACTTGAACAATCAAGTGCTGCATTTCGCCAATCAGGGTGTGACGATCAACGAAATCCATAACGTCTATGAGGTGCCGAAGGGTTTGCAGAACAAATGGTTCTGCCGCGGCTATCACGGCTCTCCCGAGCACAACAGCCGTGGCGTCGTTCAACGCTACCTCGGCTTCTGGGATTGCAACCCGACCACACTCATTCCGGTATCGCCGCGTGACTCAGCGCCTCTCTACGTCGAGATGATGGGTGGCGCCGACAAAATCATGGCGCGGGGAAAGCAACTGCATGACGAGGGGAACTACCTCCTCGCTTCGGAGATCGTAAACAAGCTGGTTCAGGCGCAGCCGCAGAACCAGGCCGCCAAGGATTTGCTGGCGGACATTTTCGAGCAGATCGGCTACCAGCAGGAAAATCCTGGTCTCAGGAACAGCTTCCTCGCCGGGGCCTATGAACTCCGGACCGGTATCCCGCAAGGGGAAACGGCGAGTTCAAGTAGTCCCGACGTGATCCGAGCAATGTCCACCGAATTGTTCCTCAACTTCCTGGGCATCCGCATGGATAGCCGCAAGGCCGAAGGAATGCGGTTCACGATCAACCTGATCACACCGGACAACGGTGAGAAATTCATCGTCGAGTTGGGGAACGCAACGCTCACCAACATCAAGGGATTCCAGGCAAGCAAGCCCGATCTGACCCTCACTATCAATCGCTCTGATCTGGAGCAGACAATGACAGGAGCAAAAACGCTCGAAGCCCAGCTTGCGGACGGAACCGCAAAGGTGCAAGGCGACCCAAGTATCTTGAAGCAGCTCGCCTCGACCATGGTCGAATTTGACCCTCGCTTCGAGATCATGCCTGGGACGAAAGCCGCAAGAGTTGCGGCCAAGGAAGATCCATACGAGGCGTCGGATGTGCGCCAGCCGATCGCGGAATAGCCCAGGCCAGAGTGCTATGTCCGCTTTTGGCCCAAAGCAGACATGGGCCATTGCACCGCACATGTCCGCTTTCAGGCGTAAAGCGGACATGGCAATTGTCGGACAGAATGCTTTTCTTCCGAGCCACCGCAAATCACTGGTTACTACCTCTGAGCGGAACGAGAGCGTCGGCTGGCCTTTCCTTTGCTACGAGCAGGTGTGTTGGGCACGGTGGTTTCACGCTGCCTGGCCACGAGTTCGCCGAGCCTCGTGAGAGCCGCGACTATTAAGATCAGCGGAAGTCCGCCACCAATGACCCCGACCGCAATCTTAACCGAAAGCGGATCTGTGATGCGGATGGCATGGCAAAAAATGTCAATCAACCTTTCCATGTTTGTTTCTCCCAGCGGAGTTGAAGGCGAGGCCCTAACTTAACCTACGCGGATCGCGCCGAGAAACGTCGAAGCTTGGCCACGAAAGGCAGGGGACTACCGCGTGCACTGGTGTCCGCTTTTGGCTCTTAGCGGACATTCCTGATTGCACCGCATATGTCTGCTTTTGGCCCTTAGCGGACACTAGCGCGTGCACTGCACATGTCCGCTTTTGGCCCTTAGCGGACATCCCTAGTCGCAGCGCACATGCCCGCTTTTGACCCAAAGCGGACGCTTGCGCTAAGTCGGGCGCGTATCGTCCCGCGTTGTCTGTGGCGCTCCCGTAGAGCAACCGGCCGAATTCAACTATGGTTGTAGGCGCAATTTGCGGCAAAACGACTGATAGGGGCCTTCACATGGAATTGGTCGACAAACGAGCGACGATGCTTTTCCCGACCCCTCTTTTCGCGGGAAAGGTATCCGATATTTCGCTGTGTGATCGCATCGAGAAAAAGCTGCGGGAGATGCAAAAATTAGAACAGGGCGTTCCGCACAAATGGGGCAAGTCAGTATTTTTTACGCACGACGATCTTCATACGCTTCCCGAAATGAAAGAATTGGTCGATTTGATCGTGAAAGAATCCAAACAGATTCTTGATGAATTCAAAATAAAAAGAGACTCACATTACATTTCATGTATGTGGGCGAATATCACTCCGCCCAACAATTGGCATCATATGCATACGCACGCGAATTCCCTGTTGAGCGGAATCCTGAACGTAAGAACGCCGGAAAATTGCGGAGCTACGATCTTCCAAGATCCAAAGATGCCTTCGAGAATGATCGAGCCCACGTATACGGAAAGTAACGGTCTTAATTCGGCTGAATTCCACATTCCGCCCCTGAAAGGTCTCATGATGATGTGGCCCAGCTACCTTCCTCATGCAGTTCAGTACGGGACTGCCAAAGAAGATGAAGACAGAATTGTTGTCGCGTTCAATATTATGATTCGTGGGTTGATCGACCGGCGCACTGCAATTCTGGATCTGAGGTAGCGCGCATCCTGGACAAGCGTCGGTGTCCGCTATTGGACCATAGCAGACATCGCTAGTTGCACCGCACATGTCCGCTTCTGACCCTTGGCGGACACTCCCATTTGCACCGCACATGTCCGCTCTTGGGAGTAAAGCGGATATCCCGATTCCACTGCGAAATGTTCGCTAATGACCCAAAGCGGATATTCGGGAAGGCTTGGCCTAGGCTGGTGCCAGCGTGTCTTCGTTTTGAAATTGCGTGAATGCATCGAGTGCATGGGTTGCGTACATCACCGATGGACCGGCTCCCATGTAAACAGCCATGCCAAGCGTTTCCAATATTTCGTCGCGACTCGCGCCTAGCTTAAGGGCTGCTCTTGCGTGGAAGGCGATGCAATCGTCGCATCTAATGGCCACTGAAATACCAAGTGCGATGAGCTCCTTGGTCGGCGCATTACAATGTGCCAGCAATTTATGAGTGGCGTGAGTTTGCCGAAGCAGGCGGACTTGCGAGTTATGGGACCAATCTTGCGGAGGCCTATCGTCTGGCTGGGATCTATGTTGGACGAATTCTCAAAGGCGAGAAGCCAGCGGACCTACCGGTTGTGCAGGTAACTAAGTTTGAATTCATCATCAATCTAAAGACTGCAAAGACCCTTGGTTTAGCCGTGCCGCCGGGCCCGCTATCGGCCGTCGACGAAGTAATCGAATAATAAGGTCGTGTCCGCTATTGCCCATAGCGGACATCCGTTGGTGCAGTGCAAAGGTCTGCTTTTGGGGGAATAGCGGACATCGCATCAATGGCAGCTACGAATTTTTTCGGATCTAAAAATTCATTTCGATTTGCTCGAATTTGCGTTTGCGGAATGTCCTATCGGTGGGACATCGCGGTTGGAAAACGTAATGATGCTATGGGAATAGCGGCGGTCCCACTTTCCCCTACACCGTTGTTTTTTTTCGATGAGCGGAGCCCTCTCGGGACCGCCATGCTCTACAGTCGACCGAACTTCGCATTCTAACATCCGGGGTCGGCTCCAGTCACAGGCGTCGTCGCGACGCCCGGCCGGAGTCGGTCCAGCATTGTTGGATGCGGCGCGCGCCAACCGCCGCAAGCGCAAGCTCAAGGGCAGTAGCGAGGGTTGTAAAAGGGCCAAGGGATAGTGTCGTCCTTAATAAGTTCGCTGAATACGTCAAAGCTGTAGGCGCCCAAATATTTGTTGCTGCCCACTGCAAAGGTGGCCACCAGGTTAGTATATGCACGGCCCTCCGCCACGAGTGTTTTGTTGTCTCCGAAATAGGGATCGCAAGCAGGCGGTTCGCGCATAGTCTTTTTGTGCACGGGGCTTGTCTTTGCGCTTTCTTGGTTCGATGCATCGACCGAGCTGATTTTGTAATAGTAGGTGGTATTTGGCGTAAGATTTTTGTCGCCAAAACTTGCTCCCGAAACTGTGCCTATTTTTGTATAGGGTCCGCTGCTGGTGGTGGACCGATAAACATTAAAAGTTTTCGCGGCATTGTTCGGCCGCCAGATCAGCGCTATGGAGCGGGATGAACTGTCCTTTGCCGAGACGTTCCCGGGTTTCCCGAAGGTGTTGGAAGAAGTCCCGCTATGCGCCGGGCCTTGAGCGAGCCGATCGAGCATCTTCCTGATCGCCGAAATCTGGTAGCCAGTCTTGCGCGCGAACTCGCGATTCCTCGGGAGAGTTTCACTAAGACCCCACCAGTCCCAACACCCCGTTGGATTGTCGTCGACGCCGGGCACGGTGCCAATGGGCTTGGTCTGCGGGTAAAGGACGATGATTTTGTTTGTGTCTGCCCATTTATTGTACCCGCCTTTTTCATAAACCGCGTTGCCCACGCGGTTCGCGTATTGCAGGCACCCGTGAAATACGACGTGAACGCGGCATGTCGCGGTCTTGCAAGCCTCCGGAATGTAGATGAAGCCGGTGTCCGCGAGGCTGATGCGTCCAACTAACGATGGGTCCTGAAATTCACGTTGATCAAACTTCTGGATCGAGGCACTCAAAGTCGTGCTGGGTGCGTCCAGGCGGCCATAGATGTGCTGGAGCAAAAGTCCGGCAGCGTCGTAGCTGCAGTTATTTATAAAATCATGATTGGTGCCCAGACATGGATTGTTCGTCTCATTGCTAAGAAGTGCATGGGGAGCATGATTGTTGGTCTTGTAAAATACGTTGGTGAGGTAATGGCTGTAGTACTTGGCTACCGCATCCATCGCCCCGCGGCGCACCAAACCATCATTGTACCCCGAAAACAGCCACACATTTTGCCCGGCAAGATTTTGCGTGTTGTCGATGTAACTATTAGCTGCCGCGGCGTCTGTTCTGGCGATTGAGGCGCCCGAATAGTCGGTAGAGCCGTCCATGCAAAAGAAACCTTGACCCTTGCTCAAGATGACCGACGCCAAACCGGAGTCAGCACAATCATATGTGACGCCGGCTATTACCCCGACACCACGCATTATTGAGGAATGCGCGACATGCATCTGCACTGCCATCGCGCCCCCCGAAGACACCCCGGAAACCGATGTTTGATTGATGTCAATCGCGTAGGCATCCAGCGGGGGGTCAGTCGCCCATACGGGGCCAACCGCGCAGAGGCTGAGCGAAAGGGCGCACGCGAGGCGTTTCATTCTGCTCCCCACTTGAGGCTCTGCCGAAATAGTGGCGCCAATCCTGCAAAAAGCTAGTGAGGTGCCTCACACAAGACGGGCCGCTGACATGGCATGCTTCATGCGGCGGTCTTTCGAGCATTTTCCGGAGCTCATCGTAGCGCCGGGAAGCCCTCTGAAACACCGTCCGTGGCGTTGCTGAAACGTCAGGCTAAATGTACCGTATTCCGTTTGGTATATTTTCACCGCCGACTGCAGATTGGGCGGAATATGAAACACAGCTTGCGTACTATTTCTGCAATGGGTGGCGTTCTTACCTCCAATTTGGCGGCGCCATGTCTTCCCGCTTACGAAATCAACATCCATCCAGCACACGAAGGTGGACCCGATGCCACAGGATAAGCATAGCAGCGACGACCACGCGCATACTCCGGAAGGCCGCGTACTGAAGAATTTCGCTTTGATGGCACTGCCCTGGCTGTCTTTTCAGCGAAATATTCTCTCGATCATGAAAGAGGGAATCACGAGTGCCAGCCACGTTCGTCCGTTCGAGCATCTGACGTTGCATGAGATTCATGCTTTCATGATGGTCTTTGATCCGACGGGAAGGTGGCGAGCTCTTTCCGATCACGATCTCGAAAAAACATTCAGAGAGACGTACGAAAAAAAAATTCTCCCCCAATGGGTATCAGGTTCACGTGCTTTCATCGATGCCCATGAAGCTGTCTTGGAATCTGTATCCGGTGTGTTGAACGACGTACGGAAGCATCCGAATGGTGACACCAGCAAAAAGTCGACTGAGAAATCCAGTCGATGAAATTTGGAAGCTGCTGGCGGAGTGTTTAGGTCAGTGATGCATCATTCACGGCGAAATTCCGACATCGCGATAGTCGGCTTGTCCTGTCGATTTCCTGGAGCGAACTCGCCTGAAGAGTATTGGCAAAATCTCTGTCAAGGCATCGAATCTATCACGTTTTTCTCGGATGAAGAACTTGCGGCGGCGGGCGTCGATCCGTCCCTGATTTCAAATCCAAGTTACGTGAAGGCGTCGGCGATGTTGCGCGGCGTCGAGATGTTCGATGCGTCGTTCTTTGGTTACTCGCCCAAAGACGCAACGATGATGGATCCGCAGCAGCGCCTGTTCCTGGAGGTGTGCTGGGAAGCATTCGAGAACGCGGGCTATGACCCGGCAGCGTGTCCCGGGAAAGTCGGCGTTCTCGCGACCGCAGGCGGCATCGTCACCAGTTATCTGCTGGCAAAGTTGCACCACCCGGATCTGCCTGGTCAGACAGCCAGCGCCTCGCACATCAATAACGACAAGGATTTTCTCAGTACCCGCGTTTCCTACAAATTCAATCTCAAAGGCCCCAGCTTCACGGTTCAGTCGGCGTGCTCCTCGTCATTGTTGGCGATCCACCTGGCCTGCCAGACGCTTCGTTTCGGCGAGTGCGACATGATGCTGGTCGGAGGCTCGGTCGTGCGCGTGCCGCAAGTCGAGGGATACCTGGCGGAACGGCGCAACGTCCATTCGCTCGACGGGCATTGCCGCCCCTTTGACTCGGTCGGCCAGGGAACAATTTTCGGCAGCGGCGTTGGCGCGGTGTTGCTGAAGCCGCTGCAACAGGCAATTGCGGATCGAGACCACGTTTTTGCGGTCATTAAAGGCACGGCGGCCAACAATGACGGTTCAGCCAAGAACAGTTACACCGCCCCAAGCCTTGGCCAACAGTCGCAGGCCATGATCGATGCGCTTGCATCGGCCAACGTAAACGCAGATAGCATCGGCTACGTCGAATGCCACGCGACCGGTACGATTGTCGGCGATCCGCTGGAAATCGACGCGCTGAGCATGGCTTTCCGGAAGCAGACCGAACGAAACCAATACTGTGCTGTCGGTTCGGTGAAGGCCAATATCGGACATCCGGAGCAAGCTGCGGGAATTGCCGGTTTGATCAAAACCGCGTTGACACTCCATCACAAAAAGATTCCGCCGAGCATCAATTATGAAATACCCAACCCCGCAATCGATTTCGCTTCCTCTCCGTTCTACGTGAACACCGCGCTTCGGGATTTTTCCTCGTCAGGGACTGCTCGCCGAGCCGCGCTAAACAGCCTGGGAATCGGCGGCACTAATGCTTTCGCCGTTCTTGAGGAAGCTCCACGGGTCGATGAGGTCTCGGATCGATCGCAGGCGCGTTTGCCGTGCCTGCTCACCCTGTCGGCCAAGAGCGCCGAAGCACTGGTGGCACGTGTAGAGCAATTCCGGGACTGGCTCGACGCCAATCCCGGGGCGCCGATCGGGGACGTTTGCTACACCAGCAACGTCAGTCGAAGCCAGTTTGCCTTCCGGTTCGCAGCGGCAGCCGGTTCTGCTGAAGAGCTCAAAAAGCACATCGTGGCGTGGCTCAGCAGAGCATCCAAGAATCCTTCGGTCCTTCAACGCACCGGCGGTGCCCCGATTGCGTTCATGTTTTCCGGCCAGGGCTCGCAGCATGCGGGCATGGCCGCGCAGCTCTATCGTATGCATTCCGTTTTCCGGGATGCCATGGATCGCTGTCATGCTCTGGCGAAGGGCCATCTTGAGTGTGATCTGCTGGATGTGATTTTTGCCACTGATGGCGACGAGGCGCTGGTCAATCGCACGGATTACACCCAGCCCGCACTGTTTGCAGTCGAGTATGCCCTCGCGGAGCTATTGAAGTCCTGGGGGATGTCACCTGACGCTGTGATGGGACACAGCGTGGGAGAATTTGTCGCTGCCTGCGTCTCTGGGGTCATGTCGCTCGAAAATGCGATGCGGCTTGTAATCGCCCGCGGGGCGTTGATGCACAAAATGCCGCCGGGCGGAGGCATGGTCGCGATATTTGCAGCGAAATCCGACTTACGCGCGCTGATTGACAAGATCGCTCCTGAAATCGCTGTGGCCGCGATGAACGGGCCGCTGAATACAGTTGTGTCCGGGAGTCTGGATGCGCTCAAGGTGCTCATGCATGAGCTCGATCAGCGGCACGTCAGCTATCGTGAATTGCACGTGTCCAATGCGTTCCACTCGCCGTATACCGATCCCATTCTGGAGGATCTGCAGAACGCTGCGAGTCAAATCAAATACAGCCCGCCGAAACTGCCCTTGGTCTCTAATGTGACCGGTGCGGTAATGGCGACCGCGCCCGATAAAATTTATTGGCGAAGGCATCTTCGAGAAACCGTGCGGTTCGGAGACGGGATGCTTGCGCTGGCCGAGCTGGGATGCCGAACCTTTGTCGAAATTGGGCCGCACCCGGTGCTATTGCCGATTGCACAGGCTTGCCTGGGAACAAGAGGAAAGTCGGCGGCCTGGATCGCGACACTCAACCGTCAAAAAGCAGATGCCGCTTCGATGACCGAGATGCTGGTCGCACTCTACCTCGCGGGCCAGAATGTGGATTGGGGCGCGGTGCATGCCGAATCCGCATGGCGCCGCGTGCCCTTGCCTACTTATCCATTCCAGCGCAAGCGTTACTGGATAGAGGACAACTCAATCCGTAGCGAAGCCTCGAAAGCGAATGAGCAAGTCCATCCGCTGGTTGGCATGCGCACAAGCTCCGCCCCCAATGAGACCTGTTATGAAGCGCGCTATGGGGTGCACCACGTTGGCTTCTTCTCCGACCACAAAATCGGCGGCACCGTCGTACTCCCGACAACCGCCGAACTGGAAGCGGCCACGGTTGTCGGACGGATGCATTTCGGGACATCGCAGATCAGTTTCGATAATGCGGTACATCACCAGGCGATGTCATTCGCCAACGGAGACGATCGATCCGTGCGGGTGATGGTTACTCCGATGAAATCCGGCAACGCAGGCTTCAGGCTGCTAAGCAGAGACGCAGACGACCCGAAGATCTGGCATACCCACATGACCGGCACCTTGCGCAGGTCGGAAGCGCCGGCCCGGCCGGCATTTTCCGCGAAACGCGTGCGCGATCGCTGTCAACAAACAATGCCGCCGGCCAATTTTTATGATCGGCTGGACAAACTCGGGCTTGAATACGGGCCGAGCTTTCGAGGCGTCCGCGAAGTGCACATCGGCGAACATGAGGCACTTAGCAAAGTCCGACTTCCGGACGGGTTGGCAGACACGCAATATCTGATGCATCCAGCGTTTTTGGATGCGTGCCTGCATACCTACCCTGTCGTGCTTGATTGTGCGGAAAACATTGAAGGTGACCTAAAGTCCTACCTGCCTGTCTCTCTCGAAGGATTTCGCTGCTATCAGGACCGGATTGACAAGGGCTGGGTGCATACCCGGCTACGCGGCGTCGAGAAAGACGATACGCAAGTCATCGACATCGAGGTGTACGACGACGCGGAGCGCCCCGTCGCTGCCCTCGAGGGATTAAGCGTACGCCTGTTGCCGCTCGCCAAATTGCATGAACCGCAAGGCGGCAGCGAGGACTTGTTTTATCGAACGGCCTGGCGAGAGAGCGTCAGATCGAACGC
>Ga0187779_10001024_pt1 | contig 17883 bp, 15 predicted proteins | sample 1015_Q2_SP10_10__FD_132435 | JGI IMG/M metagenome (GOLD analysis project Ga0187779, IMG submission 132435) | Tropical peat soil microbial communities from peatlands in Department of Meta, Colombia - 1015_Q2_SP10_10_MG | ecosystem: Environmental > Terrestrial > Soil > Wetlands > Peat | place... | reverse complement strand
GGTCGATCACGCGGCAGCCGATTCCCTTTTCGACATTTCGGAGTTGTACGGGCGTGAGATCGTGATCGACGATCACCAAGGGCACTTGCCGGGCTTGCGCCTCACTCCCGATTTCTTCTAGCTTGCCTCGCCCGACCAGCGTTGCGGGATCCAACGTGTCTCGAACTTGCAGGACTCGTCCCACGACGTTCGCGCCTGCGCTCTCAGCCAGCTCCTGCAATTCGTCGAGCGAATCTCGACTGGCTGCCGTCGGGCCATTTCCTTGCCCCCTGCCCTGTGTCCGCAGTGGGTGCCTTAGGCTCACTCCCACCAGCCAGACGCGCTCTCTTCGATCGACGGATTCAGGGGCTTTCATGCGGCTGCGCGCTGGGCCGGTGTACCGGTCCTAGTAGAACCCCATCTCATCTAGCCAATTATACTCCCCCAGGCGCCGCTCGGCAGGACGCTAGGGCTTGGCGCAGTCCCGGATTGCCTGGAGAACGCCGATGTCGTAGGCTGTAGCGGACCCAGGCACCCGACTGCCGCCGCCTGGGGGTGTGGCCGAGCGAGGAGACCGAACCAGGATTCTGTTTACTGCATGAACCCAGCAGCACAGGGGGCCGGCTGACAACAAGGGCTCTCCGGAACCCAGCACTCAGAGGAGATGGGATGCATTGGTGGCTGCCAGAAGTAGCGGCAGGAAGTTCCTCTGCCCGCGGATCAGAAGGTCTCGTCCAGCTGATCCGTCCCGACTTCCGGTGACCCGAAGCATCCAGTGGAAAATTCCCATTGAGTGATCTGACAAACAGCGCGGGCCGGCCGCGATCGAGGATTCTAAGCATCCTGGGTTACGGACTGGCCACGATTTTCTTCCTCTGGGTGCTCCGCTATTTCCACGTGGTCAGTTTCCTGCGCGATTTGGCGGAGGTCGATTGGAAATGGGTGTTGTTAGGGATGGGCTTTGATGTCCTCAGCTACGGCATTCAGGCCCTGCGCTGGCGATTTCTGCTAACTCCTTTCGGAAAAGTGAGACTGACGCGTTCGATTCGTGCTGTGTACTCGGGCCTATTCGCAAATCTGATCTTCCCCTTGCGTCCGGGCGAGGTCCTGCGCTCCTACCTTTTGTCGGATTCCGAAAACATTACTCTCGGGCGCGTGCTCGGCTCGGTAGGAGTTGAGCGGCTTGTGGACTTGGTGATTGCGACGGCGTCGCTCGCGGTTGTATCCCTGTTTGTCGATTTGCCGAGACGGTTTCAAAGGGCCGCCGACACACTGGGGATCGCCACGCTGGTTGTGGTCACCGTCATCGTGATCGTGATCTTTTACCTCGAAATGAAGCTCGGTGGGACGGTCGAACCGACGGTAGCACGGCGGCACCTGCCGGGAAAGGTCATGGGAGCTCTGATTGATCTTCACTCCATGGGCACGGCGCCGAGTTTCTATGGGGCGGTCTTTACTTCGTTGCTGATCCCGTTCTGCCAGGTGCTCGGCCTCTGGTCCATGACGCGAGCCTATGGTTTGCACTTGTCGTTTCTGGCAGCCGTGGTTGTCCTGCTGGTGATCAACCTCGGCGTTTCGCTGCCCAACGCTCCGGCAAATGTGGGTGCCTACCAGTTCTTTTGCGTTCTTGGCCTGAGCGTGTTCGATATCGAGAAGGAGACTGCCACGGGATTCTCGATCTTTGCCTTTTTGGCGCTAACCATCCCGTTCGTTTTTCTCGGTTTCGTGGCGCTGCTGCGGAGCGGACTCTCTTTCCACTCGTTGCGCGAAAAACTCAGCAGTCTCCCGAGGCAGGCTCTCAAGCCCAGCACCCAAAGCTGACGACCGTCATCGGCACATCTCCTGCATTTCCTTTGAAGCCCCACGAGGCGTCCGTTATATAGTTGAATATCTCGGTTCACGGCCCCGGAAATTGCCGCTGCTGCGTGTCGGGCGGCCTCCTCCGGACGCGCGCCTTCGTCGGGCTCGGCGCGCCAAGGACGCACCATGGCTCCGGACATCAACAAGCATCTCGATCGCGCGCGACGCAGCCTTGAAAAAAACAAGCTCCGCGAAGCGGTTTCCGAGTATCAGGCCGTCATCAACGAGGTTCCCAGCCATCAAGAGGCCCTGCAAGCCCTAGCCGATATCTACACTCGGCTGAACGAGCCGGCCGTCGCAGCACAATATTACGGAATTCAGTTTGACCGCCTTTTGGAAGCGGGCGACCACACTAAGGCCTCGGCCATCTTCACCCGCTTTCTCCGCCCCTTTCCTCAGCCACCCGGGCGGCTTTTGCAGTATGCGACGCTGCTGCAAAAGCAGAACCGCATTCCCGAGGCTCTGGAGCAGTTCGGCGCGGCCGCTGAGCTGTTCCTCGAACAGCAACGCGGGATTGAAGCCTTGGCGTGCTACGAAAGCATGGCCGTTCTGGATCCCGACAATGCGTCGCGTCACGTGATCCTGGCGGAACTCGCCGAGCGGCTCCGGCACGCGGACCTCGCGGCGCGCAGCTTCCTCCGCGCCGGCCAGTTGACCATGGCCGTGGGTGCTCTCGATGAGGCGCTGGAATATTTCGGCCGCGCTCACCAGCTTTGCCCGCATGACCGCTCCGGATCGCTCCTGTTCGCCGACGCCAGGCTCCGCAAGGGGGATGCCGAGGGAGCGGTGGCGTTGCTCGAGCCCCTCGTGCCGAATGACAAAGATACAGCCTATCTTGCCCTGTTTGGCGAAGCGCTACTTCGCACCGGCCGCCTGGATCGAGCTCGGGAGATGTACCAGGCCTACTACCGGCAAAAGCCAGACAGCTTTGAGAAGCTGTTCGAGCTCACCGGAGCATACATTGGCGCAGGCGAGGACTTAAAGGGCGCCGCGTTGCTGACGGAAATCAAGGACTGGATGCACGCGGGTCGTCGGGGTCTCGAGCTTTCCGCGCAGATGGACCGCCTCGCCGCTGCCCATCCGTCGTCGCTGCCGCTGGCAGAGACAGTTGCACGCACGTACGAAGAGTTAAACCGTGAAACGAAATATTTCGACGCCCTGGTGCGCCTATTCGATCTCTACTTGGCCGCAAACCGCATCCGGGAGGCTTGCGAAACACTCGACCGCCTCGTCGATATCGATCCCTATGACTATCGAAACCAGGAGCGCATCCAAAAGCTTTCAGGAAAGGTGGAACCGGCGTTCCTAAATAACATTCTCGGGCGAGTCGCAAAGGCGGCCACTGTCTCCACGCGCACCGAGGGTTTTACGGGAGCCGGATCAGAAATTGCGGCGACCGCTTCGCCTGTTTCCGAGGAGGTTCGCGCACAGCAAGCTCTGGAAGATCTTATCGTCCAGGTAGAGATTTTTCTTCAGTATTCGCTGCAGAGCAAGGCTATCGAACGGCTGGAACGGATCGCCGAGCTGTTTCCCGGGGAAGAGGAAAAAAACGAGCGCCTTCGTGCTCTCTATGAGCGCGCCAACTGGTGGCCCAAGGGCGTGCCGGTCAAACCCTCCCCTGCCCCCCCCGCACCGCCTCCGCCGGCGGAGATTCCCGCGCCGCCTCCTCCCGCGGCTGCGCCCGCCGTCGCCACGCCAGCGCCCGCCGAAACGCATCGCGATCTTGCAGCCATTGCCGAGATGAACCGACTGATGTATCGCCAACCGACGCCGCGCGAGGTGGTTGGAGCCACAGCTGCGGAAGTCGGAAAGTATCTCGGGGTGACGCGGTGCCTGGTTGCACTGGGTGCCGCCGGGGAAGCACAGCTCATGGCGGAGTATTCCGTGCCGGGAATCGCGCCGATCGGCACTTCGCGCATCCAGTCGGCGGTCCGCCTGGTCTCGCCGATGACCCCGGACCCGTTGGGAGGCATCGAGCTTTCCTCTTCTTCCTGTCCCGGCTTGAGCGAACTCGGGCTCGAGTCTGCCTTGGCCGTCCTGCTCAGCGACAAAGAGGCCCAGAGCACTTCGGGCATGCTGTTGGTGGGCGATGCGGGCGCAAGAAAATGGAAGCCCAACGAATCCTTCTTCCTACAAGCCATTGGCGACCAGCTCGTGCTTTCGGTCAGCCACACGCGACTGCGCTCGCTGGTGCGTTCGCTGGCGGTCGCCGACGAGAAGACCGGTTTGCTCGGTCGCGGAGCCTACATCGACTGTCTCTTGGTCGAATCAAACCGCGCCCGCTCACAGGGTACGCCTCTGTCGCTCGTCGTGCTGCAAATCGATCGCGGCGGCGACCTTCTCCGGCAGCGAGGCGATGCGGCGGTGGAACAGTATATGGAGCAGCTCGCGCGGGCCCTTTCTTCGTCCATCCGCCAGACCGACATCGCCGTAAAATACACGGCCTGGTCCCTCGTTTTCGTGCTGCCCAATACGTCGCTGGAAAGCGCTCGGGCGCTTGCGGAAAAGCTGCGCCAGGTGGCAACCACCGTGCAGCCCCCGTGGGGCGCGCCGGATCTGACGGTGAGTGCGATTGTGGCGGAGGCGTCCTCACGGCCCGGGGACGACACTGAAGACCGCGTGACGGAGTGGATCAACCGCGCCGAAGCAGGACTTGAAGAAGCGCGCCAGCGCGGTGGGGACGCGCTCGTGCCGCTCGCGACTCCTTAAGAAATCACGGGTGCTGTGTGACCTCAGTCGATTCCAAATCAAACGAATGGCGAAGCCGACTGAACGGCCGAGGATTGCGCTTTGCCGTCGTGGTCAGCCAATTCAACAGCTTCATCACCGACAGACTGCTAAGCGGCGCTCTCGACGCGCTCGACCGCACCGGCGCCCTACCGGAGCAAATTGAAGTTTTTCGCGTCCCCGGATCTTTCGAAATTCCTTTGGTCGCGAAAAAGTTGGCCGCCAGCGGCCGATTCGATGCCCTCATTTGTGTTGGATGCGTCCTGCGCGGGGAGACCTCGCACTACGATTACGTCTGCTCGGAAACGGCGCGGGGTATTCAACTCGCGCAGCTCGACACCGGGGTGCCCATGGCCTTCTGTGTGCTCACCTGCGACACTCTCGAGCAGGCCATCGAGCGTGCCGGCCTGAAAGGTGGCAACAAAGGCTATGAGGCAGGGCTTGCGGCGGTGGAAATGGCGGCCCTGGTTCAGAAACTATCGCGAAGTTCCACCTCCGATTCGCGTCGCCGCGGCCAGCGCCGATGACGCTGCGGCGCAAATCGCGGGAATTCGCGCTGCAAATGCTCTTCGAATGGGACATGACGCGCCAAGAGCCGGCACGGGTCGAGAAACTCTTCTGGAAATCGGCACCTGCCACAGCCTCGACCCGCGAATTCGCCAATGAACTGTTTGAAGGAGCCGTGCGGCAGGCGGCCGCGATTGATGACCTGGTCGGAAGGCTTGCCGAGAACTGGCGGCTGGAGCGTCTTGCGGCCATCGACCGCAATATTCTGCGCTTGGCAATCTACGAATTGCGAGCGCAGACGGCACCACCCAAAGTCGTCATCGACGAGGCTTTGGAATTGGCCAAGAAGTTTTCCTCCGCCGAAGCCCCCGCGTTTCTGAACGGCGTACTCGATGCCGCCCACAGGACCTTTGCCACCTGAACTGGCCGCACAAATGCGCAGATCGCGCCGGCTATAGGTTTCTTACCGACAAAGCGATTTCATCGAGCACGCGCCGGGTTGTCTCGGCGCGCGTCGTTTCCGCGTAGACGCGCAGCATCGGTTCGGTCCCCGAGGCGCGGACCATGGCCCAGCCGATATCGCCGAGATAGACTTTTACTCCATCCAGGTTTTCCCGTCGAACAATCGGCCAATCCAGAAGATGCGAAAACTTCTCCTGGGAGAAATGGGCGATGGCCTTTTCTTTTTGGCCATCTCGAAGCGTGAGATCCACTCGGCCGTAGTGGTGCTCGCCGAACTCGCGGTGGAGCATGGCCACCAACTCGCCCAAGCGCTTGCCGTGCCAGGCCATCACCTCGGCAAGCAGTAGAGCGCTCACCGTGGCGTCGCGCTCGGGAAGATGCAGCTTCGTAGCGATCCCACCACTTTCCTCGCCACCGAGCACCACATCGCTTTCCAGCATTCGATCGCAAATATATTTGAAACCGACGGGTGTCTCCCAGACCTTGCGGCCGAGCTTTTCCGCGATTCGGTCGATCATTTTTGTGGTCGAAAAGGATTTGACCACGCCACCGGTCAGCTGGCGCGCCTCCGCCAGATGCCAGAAGAGAATCGAGAAGATTTGGTGAGGCGTAATGAAGGTGCCGTCGCGATCGATTGCACCGATCCGGTCCGCGTCGCCATCGAAGGCAAAGCCCGCATCATAGTCGCCCTGGCGCATGGCCTGCTTCGACGCTTCGATATTCGGCTCGATCGGCTCCGGGTTCACACCCCCGAAACGCGGATCGCGATCGCCGCGAATTTCGCTGGCCTCGATCGCCTGACTCCGAAACAGCTCCAGAAGCAAGCCGCGGCCCGCTCCATGCATGGGATCGATCAGAAAACGAAGACGCGATCGACGCAACCGATCCCAATCTACGAGCCGGCTGAGCGTCGAGAGATACGGTGTGCGCACATCCAGCGATTGAACGAGCTCTAGGCGGGGCGGAAGGGTAGGAATCCCGTCGCGCAACACCTTGGACAGCTCGCTTTCGACCTGCGCCACGATGGCAGCCGATGCCGAACTTCCATAACCCGCCTTGAGCTTTACACCATTCCAGCGGTACGGATTGTGACTCGCCGTGATCTGAATACCCGCCGCAGCGCCTCGCAACCGAACCAGCAGAGACAAGGCTGGAGTCGGGCACGCCTCCATCGCCAGCCACACAGGTGTGCCCGTCGCCGCGACCGTTTCCGCAGCCACGCGAGCGAAGCGCTCGGAGCCAAACCGCGTGTCGTAGCCCACGAGCACGCCACGGTCGGGCTTTTCCGCCCGCACCACGTAGCGCGCGATCGCGTGCGCCACCTTGCGCACGTTCTCGTCCGTAAAATCCTCATCGAGGATGCCGCGCCAGCCGTCGGTGCCGAATCGGATGGCGGCCGAAGCGCTTTCTCCCGACCCGGTTTTATGTGTATGAGCCAGCGACGCCTCCTGACTGCTCCATATCCTAGCTCGACTTCGCCCCGCTCTCACAACCGACGCGCTACAGAAGGCTGTGCCTACGCTTCTTCTCCAGCCATTTCACGATCTTGCCGACATCCTGCGAACGGTTGCGAGCCGAAACAAGCAGGGCATCCTCGGTATCCACGAGCACCAGATCGCTCACGCCGATGGCGGCGACAAGTTTCTTTGGGCTAAAGAAATAATTGCCCGTGGCATCGAGCGCACACAAGGGACCCGATGACACGTTTTCACCCGGCCTCTCGGCGAGCAGCTCGTAGACCGCAGCCCAGGAACCGATGTCGCTCCAGCCGATCTTTGCCGGAATCACACTGACTCGTGTTTGGCCAGGCACGCGAGTGGCAGGCTCCATCACGGCGTAGTCGACCGAAATGTTTTCCAAGCGAGGGTAAATGCGGCGCAGCACCGCATGGTATCGGCCCGTACCTATGGTGCGGCCCAGCTCGCCGAGCGCGGCATAGGTCGCGGGAAGGAACCGCTCGAGGTTCTCGAGAAATGTGGATACGCGCCAGAGAAACATTCCAGCGTTCCAGAAATATTTCCCCGATGCCAGGTAGCGGCGCGCCTGTGGGAAGGCCGGCTTTTCCGTGAAGCGGCGCACGGCATAGACGGGCACGCCGAGCGAACGGGCGAAAAAAGAACCCCGTTCGATATAGCCGTAACCCGTTTCGGGGCGAGTCGGGGGAATGCCGAGCACGACAAGGCTGCCCGGCGTGCGCGCTTGGTTGAGTGCCGCTCGGATCAGCATCCGATATCGCGCTACGTCGTGAACGTAGGCATCGGACGGCAGAACGGCCATGAGCGCATCGCCGTGCAAGCGCGCGAGATGAATGGCTGCAAGGGCGATGGCTGCGGCGGTGTTGCGTCCGACGGGCTCGGCAAGGATGTGAGCCGGAGGAAGGGTGTGGAGTTCGCGCCGGACCAAGGCAGCCTGTTCGCCATTCGTGACCACCCAGATGTTGCGGGCGGACACAAGGGATCGCAGGCGATCCATAGTCTGCCGTAGCATGGTTTCGTGGCCAACAATATTGAGGAGCTGTTTCGGCGTGCGCGTGCGGCTGCGCGGCCAGAAACGGGTGCCGCGTCCGCCCGCGAGCAACACGGCGCAGACCGGCAAACTTTTCCCAGCTGCCCGTCGCTTCATCGGTGCACCAAGCGCAGCCACTGCTCCTCGTTCACGCCCCTCGCCGCGAGCGTCTGCTCGAACTCTTTCAAATCTCCGGGGACGTAGGTCCTTAGCAGAGAGGTACGGACCTCGGGCAGCAGTTCGAACCGGCCAAGCGCGGCGGGAATCAGCCATACCTGTGCGGGTCGATAGGCTGCGCCATCGGCGCCCCAGCCGATACGACCCCGTCCTTCGAGGAAAACGAGCAGATCGAATCGTTCTGGCTGACTCGCTGCCTCGACCCGCGAAGCAAACGACCACTGCTCGGTTGCAAAATACCGGCACACCGCATAGTGTGTTTCGGAAAGGTGGCCCCTGTCCATGCGAACCGGCGTGATCTTACCCCCCGATTGCTTCCCAAACCGCATGACCTCGAGTGCTTTCTCGACGTGCAGCGGGCGCGATTGCCCATTCGCGTCCCGACGATTGTAGTCGTAGACGCGATAGGTAAGATCGGACGACTGCTGAATCTCGCAAAGCACGAAGCCAGGTCCGATGGTGTGCGCCGTCCCCGCCGGAACAAAGACGCCTTCGCCGGGCCGCAGAGGAATCGCGTCGAGGCAGTCCTCGGCGGTGCCCTCGGAGATCGCCCGCGCAAAATGCTCGCGCGTGATATTCGATTTCAAACCCACGAACACTTCCGCTCCCGGACGCGCAGCGACTACGTACCACATCTCGGTTTTGCCGCGGCCCCCGGCTGCCTGCTCGTGACGCGCGGCGTAGGCGTCGTCTGGGTGAACCTGCACGGAGAGCTTGTCATCCGGAAAGATGAATTTTACAAGGAGCGGGAAATCGCCGCCGCGGTTGAGCGCAGTCCCAGTCCAGTCCGACGGCATATGCGGCCAAGCTTCGCCCAGAGTTTTTCCCTCAAACGGTCCATTGGCAAAACGGGACTCGTTCCCCGTCATCCAAGCCTCGCCGATGGGCTCGCTGAGATTCGACATTTGGGGGAAAAACGGTGCAAGCGAACGAGAACCCCACGGCCGTGGACTGAACACGGGTTCCAGGCGCGCAGGACACAGCGTCATCGAGTTCTGAGAACGCTCACTTCGCTTGGGCAAAGAAGCGGGTCATCCGCCGCAATCCTTCGTCAATGCGGTCCATCGATGTGGCGTAGGACAGGCGCAAAAAACCGGGCGCACCGAAGCCTTCTCCGGGAACCAAGGCCACGTGCTCGCGCTCGAGCAGTTGGCTGGCCACCGCAGCCGAGCTGGGCATTTCTCGATGGAAACAGCCGGAGACGTCCGGGAAAACGTAAAACGCCCCCGCCGGCGCCGTGCAACGAACGCCCGCAATCGCGCGCAGTCCCTGAACGATACGCTCGCGCCGCCGCGCATATTCGGCGAGCATGACCGGCACCGAATCCATGGGTCCAGTCAGGGCAGCCAACGCCGCATATTGTGCAATCGAGGTCGGATTCGAGGTCGACTGACTTTGCAGCTTGGTCATCGCCGCAATGAGTGGCTGTGGGGCAAGCGCATATCCGATGCGCCAGCCGGTCATGGCAAAGGTCTTTGAAAGCGACCCGATGACCAGGAGTCCCGGTTTCGAGTCTGGGACGCTCGCGACAGAGTACGGTCTTTGATCGCCATAGGTAAAGTGCGAGTAGCATTCGTCCGTCATCAGCCAAACCCCGTGACGCTGGCAGACCTCGAGAATCTTCCGTAGCTCGCTCGGGGGAATCACGCCGCCGGTCGGATTGCTCGGCGAATTGGCGATGACGATGCGTGTCCGCGGTGTGATGGCTCGCTCGACCTCGGCCGCAGGCATGACGAAACCGTCTTCGGCGCGCGTCTCGATGATGACAGGCTTGCCGCCGGCGTATTTCACAATATCTGGATAGCTGACCCAGTACGGTGCCGCGAACACAACTTCATCTCCGGGATTCACCAGCGCACAAACGGCGTTGAAAATCGCCTGCTTGCCGCCCACCGTGACCACGCACTCGGTGGACTGGTAGGAGGAACCGAGCTCTCTTTTGTGCCAGTCACAAACCGCCTGGCGCAGTTGGGTAATGCCCGGAACCGGCGTGTACTTGGTTCGATTCTCATCGAGCGCCCGGATGCAGGCGCGCTTGATGTGCTCCGGTGTGGGGAAATCAGGTTCGCCGGCACCGAAGTCGGCGACGTCGATACCTTTCGATTTCAACTGGTCCGCCGCCTGCACGACCATCATCGTTGCCGAGGCGGCAATCCGATTGACCCGATCCGAGAGCGGGAAGGTTGCTGCGGTCTTCACAACGGTAGCCGGTTCCATGAACGATCCCCTTAGATTTCTGCTCTATCTTAACCGACTTTGGCGCGGAGACGCTCCTCCACAATCGGCGGGACCAGACCATTGACCGGGCCTCCCAGACGGGCAAGCTCCTTGACCAGGCGGGAACTCAAGTAGCTGTAGGCTTCGCCGGGCAGCATGAACACGGTTTCGATCTGCGGTTCGATCTTGCGGTTCATCATCGCCATTTGCAGCTCGTACTCGTAATCCGACACGGCACGAATACCCCGCAGGATCACGCGTGCGCCCTGTTCGCGGGCGTAATTCATTAAAAGGCCATCAAACACGCCGACTTCGACATTCTTCAGCTCGAAGGTAACCGCCTCGAGCATTTCCACGCGCTCCTTCACCGGGAAGAGCGGGTCCTTTTCGAGATTGCGCGCCACGGCAACGATCAGCTGATCGAAGATCAGGGCTCCTCGCTCGATCAAATCCAAATGGCCGTTCGTCACGGGATCGAACGAACCAGGATAGACCGCAATGACGGGCTTTTTCGCTTCCCAGGCCATCACAAGCGCGATTCTAACCTACATTGCCGAGCTAACGGGTATCTCCATTTGTCGGTGTTGCTTGCTGTTTGTTATACGCGTCCCAGGAAATCGAGATCAGGTAGGCGTGGATCCGATCGGCGTCCGCCGGGCTCAGGACATCGTCCCAGGGCGGCATCCCGGCATTGATGAGCGCCCCGCCGAGCACAATTTGATCGAAAGCCTCGTGCGTTTCCCGACTCATGCGGCGCAAATCGGGGGCGAGGGTGCCCGGCAAGTTGAGATGACACGAGCCGCAGTGCGCCTTGAAAAGATCCTCGCCCTTCTGAATCGTTTCCGCCGATGCCGTAAGGGGAGGAGGCTTGGGAATCGACAAAACGGGAGGCAGTCGCGGTGGCATGGGCGTCGGCCCACCATCCAATTTGAAAGCGATGATGCGGCCTTCGTTCCCCCGCTGGTAGGCTGCGCTCGTCGGATGCTGAAAACTCCATCCGCCGCCTCCCCAAGCTGCCATCACGGCAATGTATTGCGTGCCATCGATACTGTAAGACATCGGGCCCGCACCGATCGAAGTGCCTACCTCGATGTCTTTCCTCTTCTGGCCCGTGAGAGCGTCGTAGGCGCAAAAGTGACCGGTCCCGGTACCCTGGAAGACCAGCCCGCCAGCGGTTGCAAGCACACCTGGACGGTCCCACCAGTCCGACATAGGCACGTCCCAGACGATTCGGCCGCGAAGCGGGTCCCAGGCGCGCAGAAACGCTTTGCCTGAAAACAGTCCTTCCTGGCCGTTCTCAATCGTCGGGATATAGACCAGGCCCGTCTCAGGGTCGTAGGACATCGGATTCCAACTGTGTCCACCCATCGGTGATGGAGAGATGAATCGGTTGCCGTTCCACGAATACTTATACGATCGCGCATCGGCAGCTTCGACAGGACGTCCGGTTTTAAGATCGACGTGGTCGGCCCAGGTCACCGGAACATATTTTTCGGCCGACAGCACTCGACCCGTTTGGCGATCCAAGATGTAGAAGAAGCCTGTCTTGGAGGCCTGCATCAGAACTTTGCGGGCCCGACCTTCGATCTTCAATTCGGCGAGGATGATTTGCTGAACCACATCGTAGTCCCACTGATCGCCGGGCGCCTCCTGGTAATACCAAACCAGGCGGCCCGTGTCGGGATTCAGCGCGAGCAGGGAAGCGATGAAGAGGTTATCGCCACCCGCAGGGCTTCGCCGCGATTGGTCATAGTAGGTGCCATTGCCCGTTCCGAAATAAAGCAGATTCAGCTCAGGGTCATACACCATGTCGCCCCAAACCGTTCCACCGCCGCCCATGTTCCACTGGCTTTGGGGGTCCCAGGTCTTGGCGGCCATTTCGAGCTCAGGGTTTTCGTACGGCTGGGAGGGATCACCCGGCACGGTATAAAAGCGCCAGGCGAGCTTGCCGGTGTCAAGATCGTAGGCGCTGACGTAGCCGCGGGCGTCGTATTCTGCGCCGGCATTTCCGATCACCACTACTTTCCCAGCGACTTCCGGTGCACCCGTACTCGTGTAGGCACGCTTCCGATCGACGATCGTGTCGGCCTTCCAAACGATGGCGCCCGTGTTCGCATCCAGTGCGAAAAGGTGGCCATCGAATGAGGCTACGTAGACCTTCCCCTTCCACACGGCGACGCCTCGATTGACTTCATCGCAGCAGGCACGCTGATTGACGCGGAGATCATTCTTGGGATCGAACGCCCACAACTCTTTGCCCGTCTTGGCGTCCAGCGCGAAGACCTGGCCGATCGAGCCGGATGTGTACATCACGCCGTCGACGACAATCGGCGTTGCTTCCAAGCCCCGAACAGTGTGTGTGTCATAGTCCCAGGCGAAGCCGAGGCGGTTGACGTTATCCCGGTGAATCTGTGCGAGAGGCGAATAGTGGCCGTTACCCAAATCGCGCCCCGTCGAGAGCCACTGGTTTGGATCCTTATCGGCGGCGAGCAGGCGCTTTAAGTCAATCTGGCCTCGCGGCCGGCCGCCACTTTGTCCCGCACGAACCGGCGCACGATGGCTGCCAAAGTTCAGGAGCACGAGGATGGCTACAGCAGAAACGAGCGCGGATGAAACCTTCGACATCGAATTCCCCCCACGTGCCAAATCACCCCGATTCAGTTGGACGGGTATTCAATCCAAGGCGACGGCATGTTGTACGGAACGCTAGTGAAGACGGCCTCGATCTGCTGAATCTTGCCGTCACGAATCTTGAAGAGTTCCAACAAACATAGCGTACTCGGAGTTCTCAGGGGAGACTTGATCGGCGTGCCGTCGGTCAAAGTGAAATTTTCGAGCCGGCCCGCGTGATCGATAAACCCAGCTGCCATCACGAGTCCGCGTTCTTCATCCACCAGAAAGAAGCGCCGATCGCGTACCCGGTCATCGTAGCGGTAGTTGCCCAGCTTGAACTGCTGGGCGCATCCTAAATTGGCCACCGGAATGGTTTTGACCAGATCGGGATTATGCGTCGTTTGCAGGCCATTCTCCACTCGATTGCAATTGTCATCGAACTGGGTGAACAGGACACCATCGTTCAACTGCAGCGTGCTGAAGTAGCCGTCAACCAGTGCAATCATGCGCTGGCGCGGACTGCGGGCCTCGGGAGGAAGAATCTCATTTAGGATCGGCTTGTCGACCATGACTGGCCTGGTCGGGAAGGGTCCGCTTCCTTCATTCCGCCGGATGAGGGTCTCGGCCTCGGCGATTTTGTTGTCCCAAACCTTCAGGCGCAGCGCGAAGACCGACGTCGCGGTGGACTCATTGACGATCCCGTAGAAGCCGACCTCACCACTGGTCGTATCGGCCATGCGAAGGTTGTAATCGCCGAAACCGGTGATGGTGCCCCACACACCGTCTCCAATCTTCATCATCACGTTGTTTTCTGAATACCTGAATCCCGTCGCCAGCGGCAGACGCGACGGATCCTTGGCTTTGAGCGCAGAGAGATACTGATCGAGAAAGCCATACAGACACTGGCGATCGCAGCGGGGCGGCATTTCATTCGCCCCGCCTGTGACGAGAGCTGCCCGATGGCCAGCGGCCCAGGAAACACCCGAAATTGCCAGCGCCAGGCAGGCACCTGCGCTCCATAGGATCTTCCGCATGATTTTGCCTCCTCCTCAAACGGCGGGAAGATACTACAAAATGGCTCCGAGGGAATCGGAAATCACGCGGCCTTGATCGAAGAAGGAGGGGTTCTCGCGCAAGAAGAGACAAATTCTTGCGAAAAAGCGGGGCCTAGCGGCGGTCGAGCGCCGGATGGCGGACGTCGCGGCCGGCCACGAAATAGATAACATCCTCGGCGATATTGGTGGCGTGGTCGCCGATGCGCTCCAGATTCTTGGCCACCAGGATCAGCTCGAACGCCGCAAAGACCACGGCTGAATTCTCCATCATGTAGGTGAGCAGTTCACGGAAAAGCTGGTCGCGAAGGCGGTCGACCTGATCATCGCGCATGAGTACGTTGCGGGCCAGTTCTGGATCGCCGCGCACGACCGCATTCAGGCTGTCGCGAACCATTCCTTCGGCCAATTCGCTCATGCGCGGGAGGTCCACGTACGGCTTCACCTGCGGGTGTCGCAGAATACGCATGGCCGATTGCGCGATGTTCACCGCCTGGTCGCCAATGCGCTCTAGGTCGCTGTTGATACGGGTGACAGCGAGCAGAAAGCGCAGGTCTGCAGCCATGGGCGCCTGCAAAGCCAGCAATCGCTGCACGCGGTCATCGATCTCGATCTGCATTTCATTGATGGCGTCTTCCTCCGATAGGACCGCTTCGGCCAGATTTTCATCCGCATCGAGCACGGCATGAACGGCCTGATGAACGGCCCGTTCCGCGAGACTTCCCATCCACAAGAGGCGCTGCTTGAGCTCCTCAAGATCGCGTTCGAAGTGGCGTTCCATGGCTTGCTAACTCCCTCACGTGCACGGTGCTCAGAGTCCCCGAAAGATCATCCGAAGCGGCCCGTGATGTAGGCCTCAGTGCGGGGGTCCTGAGGCGTAGTAAACAGCTTGGAGGTCTCGTTGTGTTCGATCAGTTTTCCATCGAGCATAAACGCCGTGAAGTCGCTGGCGCGGGCCGCCTGCTGCATATTGTGCGTCACGATGGCCATGGTGCAACTATCTTTTAGTTGGAACATCAGCTCTTCGATCTTGGCGGTAGTCACCGGGTCGAGTGCGGAGCAGGGTTCATCCAAAAGCAGAACTTCCGGATCGACCGCCAGAGCCCGGGCGATACACAGCCGCTGCTGCTGGCCACCGGAGAGCGCAAAGGCCGACTTGTGGAGCGCATCCTTCACCTCGTCCCACAGGGCGGCCCGCTTGAGGCTATGCTCCACGAGATCATTCAGCCGGCCGGAGTAGCCGTTGATCCGCAGGCCATAGGCCACATTGTCGTAGATCGACTTCGGAAAAGGGTTCGGTCTCTGAAAGACCATGCCGACCCTCCGCCGGAGTTTGACGACGTCCATCTCGAGGATATTTTGTCCATCGAGCAGGATGTGGCCGACTACGCGGGTATTACGGATCGTCTCGTTCATGCGGTTTAAGGTGCGTAAAAACGTGGACTTCCCGCAGCCAGAAGGGCCAATCAGCGCGGTGACCTTGTTCTTGGGAATCTTGAGATTCAAGCCGAAAACGGCCTGTTTCGCGCCGTAGTAGAAGTTTAGATCCGAGATCTCAAAACGCACCGACGCCTCCTTCTCCACTGCCGCGGGGGTCTTCTCCGAGACCCTCATTTGGTGAGCGAGTTGTGCGGCGGTTGCGTTATTTCCTTGGCTGGCAGATGCCATATTCACACGCTCCGAGTGATTCCCCGGCGACTCAAGACGACCCGACAACCCATGTTCGCCAGCAGGACCAAGCCCAATAGGATCAGCCCAGCGGCCCAGGCTTGGCGATGCCAATCATCATAGGGGGCGATCGCGTAGGTGTAAATCATCACAGGTAGCGAAGCGGTCGGCTGCGTCCATCCCGGGCTCCAAAAGCGGTTGCTGAAGGCGGTGAAGAGCAGCGGAGCTGTCTCGCCGGCAACGCGCGCCAGGGACAGCAACATGCCAGTGATGATGCCCCCGCTGGCCGCCGGCAATATGACCGTTGCGATCGTCCGCCACTGACTCGCTCCGAGGGCCATGGCCCCTTCCCGCAGGCTGCCGGGTATGGCGCGCAGAAATTCCTCCGTGGCGCGCACCGTGATGGGGATCACCATAACGGCTAGCGCTAAGCCGCCGGCGAGCGTTGAGAAATGCTTGACCGGCAAGACCAACAGCGTATACGCAAAGATGCCGATCACGATCGACGGAACGCCGTTCAGCAAGTCTGTCGTATAACGGATCACGAAAGAGAACACTTTCCCGCCAAACTCCGCCAGATAGACGCCGGCGAGCAAACCAACGGGCAAGCCCATCAATGCCGCGAGAAACAGAAGCTTCAAACTCCCCAGAATGGCATTGGCCATACCTCCGCCGGTCTCTCCGACGGGTTTCGGAAGCTGGGTGAAAAAATCGAAATTGAGGGATCGTCCTCCATTCCAGATCAAGTACCCAAGAATCAAAAACAGGATCGCCACCACGCCAAAGGCAGCGACCCCTGTCAGCGTGAGCATCACCGCATTCAGGGATTTGCGCCAGACCAACCGCGCTTGTCTCATGCGGGATGGCCTCCGCCACGTTCCGTGGCCACAATCAACAGGCGTGCAAGCCCGTTAAGGATGAACGTCATCAGAAACAAAACAAGTCCGAGCTCGATCAGGGCGCTCAGATACAAATCCCCGGTTGCCTCTGTGAATTCGTTGGCGATAACCGCCGCGATGGTATAGCCGGGCGCAAACAGAGATGCGCTGACCTTGGGGTTGTTACCGATGACCATGGTTACAGCCATCGTCTCACCGAGAGCACGGGCCAGAGCCAAGAAAATCGAACCCATGATTCCCGTGCGGGCCCAAGGAACCACAACCTGCCAAGTCGCCTCCCACCGCGTGGCACCCAAAGCCAATGCCGCTTCCCTCTGGTCGCGCGGGACGGTCAGCAACACCTCGCGAGAAACCGAGATGATGAATGGTACGACCATGATCGCAAGAACAATGCCAGCGGTCAAAAATCCCACGCCATAATTCGGTCCCTGAAACGTCGGCAGGACTCCGAGTACTGACTTCAAGGCAGGCCCGATCACGGTGCGCATCAGGGGAACAACTATAAAAATGCCGAGCAATCCGTAAATCACGCTCGGGACGGCCGCAAGCAGATCGATTAAAAAGGCCACCCCGTCGCTGAGTTTGCGGGGCGCGAGCTCTGCGAGAAAGACCGCCGCCGCAAGTCCCAAGGGTACGGCAATGGCGAGCGAGACGATAGAAGTCACGAGGGTTCCATAAATGAACGGCAACGCCCCGAAATCGTCGGAGATGGGGTCCCAGGTGCTCGTCCAGAAGAAGGCCCACCCAAACTTTGCTCGCGAAAGATGCGACTGCAACCAGAGCTCATAAACGAGCAGGGAGGTAATCAGCAGAATCACCGCGGCAAACACCAACGTGATGACATGCGCGACTTCATCACCCTGGCGCAGGCGTTGGACGAAAGCACGCGGTCCCGCTCCAGGCGGGGCCGCGTGCTCAAGCGTGGTAGAGGTTGTCGACATCCCCGGTTATTATTGGATCTTAGAAATGACCTTCAACTCTTTGTCGGCGACGGGCTTGGGCAGTTTCGCATAGGAAAGAGCCTCATTATATTGCTGCCCATCGGTTAACATCCACTTCAGAAAGGTCTTGATCGCATCGCGCTTACCGGCGTCCTTGAACTTATCCGGGATCAGCAGCCAAGTGAAGCTGGAAACCGGATAGGCGGCTGCGCCCGGCGAATTGGTGATGGAAACGCGGAAATCGTCGGGCATGCCCTTGGCCGAACCCGACGCAGC
>Ga0187779_10001023_pt1 | contig 17901 bp, 14 predicted proteins | sample 1015_Q2_SP10_10__FD_132435 | JGI IMG/M metagenome (GOLD analysis project Ga0187779, IMG submission 132435) | Tropical peat soil microbial communities from peatlands in Department of Meta, Colombia - 1015_Q2_SP10_10_MG | ecosystem: Environmental > Terrestrial > Soil > Wetlands > Peat | place... | reverse complement strand
GCTAATTTGACGAAGCGCTCCAGCGCCTCGCGGCGAAAAGCGTAAAGGCCGATGTGGTGATAGTGAGGGCCGGTGCCGGATGCATCCTTGCGCGTGAAGGTCGTTGCCCGGAGCCGACCACGCGCAACCTGAGAACCGACGACCTTGACGACATTTGGGTCGGTGAGTTCGGCTGGCTCGGTGATAACAGCGGCCAACGTGGCAATGTCGACAGCCGGATCTGCGAGGGGTTTGAGTGCGGACCGAATATCAGCGGCCGCGATCGTCGGCAGATCACCCTGGATGTTGATGACAACGTTGACGCGGTGCTCCGGGTCAAGCGCCTCCAGCGCTTCGTAGATGCGGTCAGAGCCGGAAATGTGGTCGCTGCGCGTCATGACTGCGCGGCCCCCGGCTTTTTCCACGGCCGTGGCGACCGCCTCGGAGTCGGTTGCCACGATGGCGTCGCCGATGCGCGCCGCTTGAGCCCGCCGCAGGACGTGCACAATCATTGGCATCCCGTGCAGATCGGCCAGCGGTTTGCCTGGCAAGCGGGTTGAGGCTAGGCGTGCCGGGATGAGGATGATGGCATCTGGCATCTTGGCGACTATCGACAATGCCGCGCTTATACGGGTTGCCAGAGGTCAGGCAAACCGGTATCTCATCGCCGCCGCCGTCGTCCTGGTGGCGATCCGCCCGCACCATCAAGTCCCGCTCCGGGAGCTGTATTTCGATGAATTCCTTCGAACTCAACAAGATCCTTGGGGCTATCCTCGGGACATGCCTGATAATGCTCGCGCTGAACATCGGTGCTGGCGCAATTTTCTCTCCGGAGAAGCCGGCCAAGCCCGGATTTAACATTGCCGTCAAGGAGAGCGCCGAAGGCCAGAAGGGCGGAGAGGCGAAGGAGCCGGAACAGCCGATCGAAACACTGCTGGCGAAGGCCTCGGTGGAAAAAGGCCAGGCGACCGCCAAGCAATGCCAGGCCTGTCATACCTTTGAGAAAGGCGGCCCCAACCGGGTCGGGCCGAACCTGTATGGCATTGTCGGCAGCCAGCGCGGGGAGGGCCGAGGCGGCTTCAATTTCTCCGCCGCCATGAAAAGCAAGGGCGGCAACTGGACCTTCGAAGAGCTCAACAAGTTTCTGGCTAACCCGCGTAGCTACATTCCGGGAACGGCCATGACCTTTGCCGGCCTTACGCGCGCGGAACAGCGCGCCGATGTGATCGATTATTTGCGCACACTTTCAGACAATCCGGTGCCACTGCCCAAGGCGGCAGAAGGCGCGCCGGCCGGCGGAGAACCTGCCAAGAAGTAGCGAACCGCTGGGATCGCCTTACGCTGGCCGGGCCGTCGCCCGGCCAGTCTATTTTGAGCCTTGCCCACGGAAAATTGACGACGCGGCCGCTTGTCGCGCCAGCAAGCGGCTGGCGGGGAAACCAAAAAGCGACATAATCACCCGCGATTGCATCAACTCATGGGGCGTTTGTGCACCGGAGCCGCTTATGAAATTCAGCCGTCGATCAGTCGTAAGAGCCGCGGCGGCAACACTTCTTGCGCCCGCTCTCGAAACGTTCGAGGCTTTTCGTGCGACGGTCCGAGCCCAAACGCCGGACTGGAAACATGCGCTGTCATTGTTCGGCGACGTCAAGTATCCGGCCGGCTTCAAAAACTTTGAATACGTCAACCCGAATGCGCCGCAAGGCGGCACAGTACGGCAGATCGCTTTCGGCACGTTCGACAATTTCAATACAGTCGTCTCGGGCGTGAAAGGCAACATCGCCAACGGCACTGAACTATTCACTGAAACGCTGATGACGCCGGCGCTCGACGAAGTGTCGACAGAATATGGTCTGCTCGCGGAGGCTGTCACTTTTCCCGCCGATTACGCGGCGGTCACCTATCGGCTGCGCGCCAACGCACGTTGGCATGACGGCAAGCCGGTGACGCCCGAGGACGTCCTGTTTTCGTTCGACGCCCTTAAGAAGAATAGTCCATTTTATGGCGCTTATTACCGGCATGTCGTGAAGGCCGAGAAGACCGCGGAGCGCGAAATCACTTTCACGTTTGATGGGCCCGGCAATCGCGAGCTGCCGCAGATCGTCGGACAGCTTCCTGTCTTGCCGAAGCATTGGTGGGAAGGAAGCGATAAATCCGGCCGCAAGCGGGATATCACGCAAACAACGCTCGAGCCGCCGCTCGGCTCCGGACCTTATCGGCTGAAGGACTTCGCGCCGGGCCGTACGCTGGTCTACGAAAAAGTCGACAATTATTGGGGCAAAGATCTTAACGTCATCATCGGTACACGGAATTTCCAGACAATCCGCTACGAATATTTCCGTGATTCAACGGTTGCATTGGAAGCTTTCAAGGGCGACCAGGTCGACTGGCGTTTCGAGAACAGCGCCAAGGATTGGGCAACGGCCTACGACTTTCCCGCGGTTCGCGAAAACAAAGTGGTGCGTGAGGAATTCCCGATCCGCAATTCGGGGATCATGCAGGCCTTCGCTTTCAACATCCGGCGCCCGAAATTTCAGGACCCGCGCGTTCGACGTGCGTTCAATTTCGCGTTCGACTTCGAGGAAATGAACCGGCAGATCTTCTATGGCCAGTACAAGCGTATCGCCAGCTATTTCGAGGGCACTGAGCTGGCGTCGTCAGGTCTTCCGGAAGGTGCGGAGCTTGAAATTCTCCAGACCGTAAAAGACAAGGTCCCGCCGGAACTCTTCACCAAACCCTACACTAATCCTGTCGGCGGCAATCCGCAGGACGTGCGCAACAACACGCGTGAGGCGCTGACCTTGTTTCGTGAAGCTGGATACGACATACACGATACGAAGCTGGTGAACGTGAAGACCGGCGAGCGCTTTACAGTCGAGCTTCTGGTCGAACAGCCGACGCTTGAGCGGATCATGTTGTTTTACAAGCCCTCGCTGGAACGGATCGGCATGGCGGTTTCCATACGCACAATCGACACCTCGCAGTACGAGAACCGTCTGCGTCAGTGGGATTTCGACATTGTCGTCGGGTCATGGGCGGAATCGCTGTCGCCCGGCAACGAACAGCGCGGATTCTGGGGATCGCAGGCGGCCGACCAGCCGGGCTCGCGCAATTTAATCGGTATCAAAAACCCCGCAATCGACGCGCTCATCGATCGCGTCATCTTCGCGAAGAGCCGTGACGAACTGGTGGCCGCCACCCGGGCGCTTGATCGGGTCCTGCTGTGGAATTTTTACGTGGTGCCGCAGTGGACCTACGGCAAACAGCGCACCGCGCGCTGGGATCGGTTTGGGCATCCCGAGGCAATGCCAAAATACGGGGCCTCGGGATTCCCTTCGATATGGTGGTGGGACCCGGAAAAAGCGGCCAAAGTGCCGCAACGGTCTTAAGCCTATGAAAATAAGCCGCCGCCGCGCATTGAGCGTGTTTGCGGGCGCGGCTGCCGCCGGCGCCGCCTCCCGCATTGTTATCCCCGCGTCCGCACAGGAAGGCGAGCGGCATGGCATGTCGGGTTTTGGCGACCTCAAATATCCGGCTGACTTTCCCTACTTCAGCTACGTAAATCCAAAAGCGCCGAAAGGCGGTGCGTTTTCACAGATCGGGCCGAACCGGCAATTCAATCAGTCCTTTCAGACTTTCAATTCGCTCAACAGCTTCATCCTGAAAGGCGACGCGGCTCAGGGCATGGAGCTCACGTTTGCGACATTGATGGTGCGTTCGGGCGATGAACCTGACGCAATGTACGGTCTCGCGGCGCGGAGCGTGTTTATTTCCGATAACGGACTGACGTACCGTTTCATCTTGCGGCCGGAAGCAAAATTCCACGATGGCACCGCGCTGACCGCGCACGACGCGGCCTGGTCGTTGGCCACGCTGAAGGAAAAGGGTCATCCGATCATTACGCAGCAGTTACGTGACTTTGCCGGTGCGGAAGCAACCGATGATCGTACACTCGTCGTTCGCTTTGCCGAAAATCGCGGCCGCGATGTGCCGCTGTTCGTCGCGGCCTTGCCGATTTTCTCCCGGACTTATTATTCTAAGAAATCATTCGAAGAATCGACACTGGATATTCCGCTCGGCTGCGGCGCATATAAAGTTGGCCGCTTCCAGCCCGGACACTTTATCGAATACGAGCGCGTCAAAGACTGGTGGGGCGCGGACCTGCCCGTGTCGCGCGGCCAATACAATTTCGATTTTGTGCGGTTTGAGTACTACCGCGATCGGGAAGTAGGGTTCGAGGGATTCACGGCAAAGACCTATCTGTTCCGCGAGGAATTCACGTCCCGCACCTGGGCCACGCGTTACAATTTCCCGGCCTTCAAGGATGGCCGCGTCAAGCGCGATGTATTGCCGGACGATACGCCGTCGGGCGCGCAAGGCTGGTTTATCAATACACGACGCAACAAATTCAAGGATCGGCGCGTTCGTGAAGCATTGATCGACGCGTTCGATTTCGAGTGGACCAACAAGAACATCATGTACGGCTCCTACGACCGCACACACTCTGTCTTCCAGAATTCGCCGATGATGGCGAAGGGCAAGCCAGACGCCTCCGAACTTGCATTGCTTGAGCGCTTCCGCGGCAAGGTACCCGACGAGGTGTTCGGGGAACCGTATTTACCCCCTGTTACCGACGGCTCGGGGCAGGACCGGGCTTGGCTGAGGAAAGGCGCGGACTTGCTCACCGAAGCCGGTTGCACGATCAAGAATGGCAAGCGTGTTCTGCCGAGCGGCGAGCGGCTGACTATCGAATTCCTCAGTGATGAGCCAACGTTTCAGCCGCATCATCTGCCCTACATCAAGAATCTTGGCGTGCTCGGCATTGACGCCACGCTGCGTCTGGTCGATCCCGTGCAGTATCGTGCGCGCGTCGACGGTTTTGATTTCGATATCACGGTAGAACGATTCAGTTTTTCCGAAACGCCGGGAGATTCGTTGCGTACTTTTTTCTCGTCGCAGGCCGCAGCAACCAGAGGCACACAGAATATCGCGGGCATCGCTGACCCGGCGATCGATGCGCTCGTTGACATCATTATTGCCGCTAAGACGCGCGCCGAAATGGTTGCCGGTTGCAAGGCGCTCGACCGCGTCATTCGGTCCGGCCGTTATTGGATTCCGCACTGGTACAAGGCATCACACTGGATCGCCTATTGGGACGTCTTTGACCGTCCGGCCAGCCAGCCGCGTTATTTTCGGGGTATCCCGGAGACTTGGTGGTACGACCAGGACAAGGCGGCAAAACTCGGAAAGAGCGGCTAGAACCGATGCAAAATCATATGCTTGAGATTACAGGCTGCATGCTGTGCTTTCACTGTCCGGGAATGACATACTGAGAAGCCCATGAGCGCTTATATCATCCGCCGACTGTTATTTATGGTGCCGACGATGTTCGGCATCATGCTGGTCGCCTTCACCGTGGTGCAATTCGCGCCCGGCGGGCCGGTCGAGCAGGTGATTGCGAAACTCACCGGTTCGGACACCAGTGCAACCTCACGCATCTCAGGCTCGCCCGGCGGCGATTTCGGCAGCCGCGGGATGGCGCAGGGCGGCTCGCAGGTCGATGCCGTCACATCGAAATATCGCGGTGCCCAGGGGCTCGATCCTGAATTCATCAAGCGGCTGGAAAAGCAGTTCGGCTTCGACAAGCCGGCACCGGAGCGCTTTGCGTTGATGCTGTGGAACTATGCGCGTTTCGATTTCGGCAAGAGTTATTTCCGCGATATCAGCGTGCTGCAGCTGATCAAGGAAAAGTTGCCGGTTTCGATCTCACTGGGCGTGACGCTGACACTGCTGACCTATCTCATTTCGATTCCACTCGGCATCCGCAAGGCGGTGGACGACGGCTCTCCCTTCGATACCTGGACGTCCAGCATTATCGTCGTTGGCTACGCGATTCCGGGCTTCCTCTTTGCAATCCTGTTGATCATCGTCTTTGCCGGCGGAACTTTTTTTGACTGGTTTCCGCTGCGCGGCCTGGTTTCGGAAAGCTGGGCGCAGCTCCCGTGGTGGAGAAAAGTACCGGATTTCTTCTGGCATCTGGTTCTGCCGATCACAGCCATGGGACTGTCGGCTTTCGCCACCATGACATTGCTCACAAAGAATTCGTTTCTCGAGGAGATCCGCAAACAATACGTGCTCACGGCGCGTGCCAAGGGCTGCACGCGCAAGCAAGTGCTCTACGGTCACGTTTTCCGCAACGCAATGCTGATCGTGATCGCCGGCTTCCCGTCGGCTTTCGTGCATGCTTTTTTCACCGGCTCGCTGCTGATCGAAACCATATTCTCGTTAGACGGGCTTGGCTTGCTTGGCTTTGAAAGCGTGCTTAATCGTGATTATCCGGTCGTGTTCGCCACGCTTTATATTTTTTCGCTCATCGGCGTGGTCGTGAATCTGATTTCCGACCTCACGTACACGTGGATCGATCCGCGTATCGACTTCGAGACGCGGGAGGTTTGAGGTGGACGTACGCGCCGGGATAAAAGAACCCGAAACCTCCGCCGTTTCGCCGATGGGTCTGGCAGTGCCTCCGATGGGGCATTTCTTCGACCTTTCGCCGCTCAACAGGCGGCGCTGGGAGAACTTCAAAGCCAATCGCCGTGGCTACTGGTCTTTGTGGATCTTCTTGACTTTGTTTGTGGTGTCGTTGTTCGCCGAATTCATCTGTAACGACAAGCCAATCCTGATCCACGTCAACGGCCGTTTCTTCTTTCCTGCGATCTTTACCTATCCGGACACGGCCTTTGCCAAAGAGCAAGATCCTAGTCTGTTTGGCACGGCGGCCGACTTTCGCGACGACTACCTAATGGGACTGATCGAAAGAGAACACGGCACAGTCATCTGGCCGCCGATACGCTTCTATTACAACACGCAAGTGAGCAAGCCGCCGTCGCCGTTTCCATCAAAGCCGACATGGTTGCTCAACAAGAAAGATTGCGAATTTGCGGCGAGCCACGGCTTTGCCAAGTGCGACGAGGTCGAAACCAACTGGCTTGGCACTGACGACGGCGGCCGCGATGTGGTCGCTCGACTTATTTACGGCTTCCGCATCTCTGTTCTGTTCGGGCTGTCGCTTACCATCGTATCGTCAATCATCGGCGTCGCGGCCGGCGCCGTGCAAGGTTATTTCGGCGGCTGGACGGATCTTCTGTTCCAACGCTTCATAGAAATATGGACGTCGATACCGTCGCTCTACCTGCTGTTGATCATTTCCTCGGTGCTGGTGCCGGGATTCTTCGTGTTGCTCGGCATCCTGCTGTTGTTTTCATGGGTGTCGCTGGTTGGCCTGGTGCGGGCCGAGTTCCTGCGCGGACGCAATTTTGAATACATTCAGGCGGCGCGTGCGCTCGGCGTTTCCAACAGAGTCATCATTTTCCGCCATTTGCTTCCAAACGCCATGGTCGCAACCATGACGTTCCTGCCATTCATCCTGTCATCATCCGTGATGACTTTGACCGCTCTTGACTTTCTTGGATTCGGTCTGCCGCCCGGCTCACCTTCACTGGGCGAACTGTTGTCGCAAGGCAAGGCGAACGTTCAGGCGCCGTGGCTCGGGCTTACCGGCTTTTTCAGTATCGCGCTGATGTTGTCGCTGTTGATCTTCATCGGCGAAGCGGTGCGTGATGCTTTCGATCCGAGAAAGACGTTCCGATGAGTAACAGCGCGCCGCTTCTTTCGATCCGCGACCTGTCGATTGCGTTCGGCTATGGCGCGCGAGAATCGCTCGCGGTCGACCGTGTGTCGTTCGATATCAGCAAGGGTGAAACGCTTGCATTGGTCGGCGAATCCGGTTCGGGGAAATCGGTCACGGCTTTGTCGGTAATGAAGTTGTTGCCATACCCGTCGGCGCATCATCCGTCCGGCTCGGTCAATTTCCAGGGCCGCGATCTGCTCGCCATGTCGGAGCGAGAGATCCGCGAGGTGCGCGGCAACGACATCACCATCATCTTTCAGGAGCCGATGACCTCGCTCAATCCGTTGCACACGATCGAAAAACAAATAGGAGAAATTCTTTCGTTACATCAGAATGTTACGGGGCAAGCCGCGCGCTCGCGGATCATCGACTTGCTCGGGCAGGTTGGCATACCCGACCCGGCCGGACGGCTCGGCGCGTACCCGCATCAGCTCTCCGGCGGCCAGCGCCAGCGCGTGATGATCGCCATGGCGCTTGCGAACGAGCCGGAGCTGCTGATCGCCGACGAACCAACCACGGCGCTCGATGTCACCGTGCAGGCGCAGATTCTCAAGTTGTTGAAAGACACGCAAAGACGCCTCGGTATGTCGATGCTTTTCATCACGCACGACCTCGGCATCGTACGCAAACTGGCCGACAGAGTTTGCGTCATGCATAGGGGCAAGATTGTCGAGACAGGTGCGGTCGAACGGGTATTCACATCACCCGAGCATTCCTACACACGCGCACTGCTCGCGGCCGAACCAAAGCCGGATCCGGCGCCGCCCCGGCCGGAAGCGCCGGTAATCGTCGAGACTAACGATCTGAAGGTCTGGTTCCCGGTCAAGCGTGGCGTGCTGCGCAAAGTCGTTGGGCATATCAAGGCGGTGGATGGCGTCAGCATTGCGCTACGCAAGGGTGAGACGCTGGGCGTCGTCGGCGAGTCCGGCTCCGGCAAGACGACGCTGGGCTTGGCGATCCTGCGGCTCATCTCATCGACCGGTCCGGTCGTCTTCATGGGCAAGGGCATCCAAGGTCTCAAGTTCAAGGAGATGCGCCCGTTCCGCCACGACATGCAGATCGTGTTTCAGGATCCGTACGGCTCGTTGTCTCCGCGTATGTCTGTGTCCGACATTATTGAGGAGGGTCTGAAGGTCCATCATCCGGACCTGCCCGCGGCTGAACGAACCAAGCGCGTCATTGATGCTCTAACCGATGTTGGTCTCGACCCTGAGACTCGTCACCGTTATCCGCATGAATTTTCCGGCGGCCAGCGCCAGCGCATCGCTCTGGCGCGCGCGCTGGTGCTTGAGCCGACTTTCATCGTGCTGGATGAGCCGACCAGCGCGCTCGACATGCTGATCCAGTCGCAGATGGTCGATCTGCTGCGCGACCTGCAGAAGCGACACGATCTGACCTACATGTTCATTTCACATGACCTGCGCGTGGTCGCAGCGCTGGCGAGCCGGTTGCTGGTGATGCGCAACGGCAAGGCAGTTGAGGAAGGCGCGGCGGCGGAACTGTTCAAGGCACCAAAGAGCGACTATACGCGCGCATTGTTCGCGGCCGCGTTCAAGCTGGAAACAGCTCCCGAAGGCATAGTGGCTCAGTAAATTCTCATGCCCAAGCGCGACGAGCTCGTCGATCTGCCGGCCGAAGTCGTGGTGTCGCCGCCACAGGTCCTCGCCAAGGCGTACCACGACTACTATCGCTATCGCGTGACTTTCAGCAACCAGGATCGGGTCGGCGTATCGCAGGAACGCGATGTGCTCACCGCGGGCAAGGTGGTGCTGGTAATTCCTGTCGATCGCGAGCGCCGAGAGGTCGTCATGCTCCGCCAGTTCCGTCTGCCTGCGCATCTTGCGAATGGGGCCGGTGACCTCGTCGAGCTTGTGGCGGGACGGGTGGAAAAGGGCGAAGCGCTTGCTGAGGCTGCGCGGCGCGAATGCCAGGAAGAGATTGGTGCCACGCCGAAGAAAGTGGTGGAGCTGTTCAGTTATCTGAGCTCCCCCGGTGTGACCGACGAAGAGGTCACGGTTTTTCTCGCTGACGTCGATGCAGCGCAAGCACATGAGGGCGCGCACGTCACATCCGAAAACGAGCAACTTTACGTTTGGCGTGCGCCGATTGATGCTGCAATTGAGGCTCTCGATCGCCACGGGGTGCGTGGTGCGCCCTTGACCATCGGACTGCAATGGCTCGCGCTCAATCGCGGACGGATAATGGATCTCTTGCGTTAGCCGACCCGCTTCACGGCGGTCATTTCGCCACCGGACGCGCTGATCCGCGCAATCGCCTCCGTTGCCGGCTCTATTGCCACGAACATGTGATGCGCGTTCGCGTGGATAACACTTTCAGGATTGCGGGCGATCGCCACATGACCCTTCCAGAAGATCAGGTCGCCACGTCGTAAACTCGCCAGCGACGACAATTTGCCCAGCGCCAGCTCCTGCATATCGCTGTCGCGCGGGCATGTGATGCCGGCCGCTTGAAGCGATATTTGCACAAGGCCCGAGCAGTCCAGCCCAAGCGAAGTCTTGCCGCCCCACAGATAAGGAACGCCGAGAAACTGTTCTGCGACCACAACAAAATCCGGCCGCTTCGCCCTGATGGGTGTGACATGCGTCTTCGGCACATGCCACCCGGACGCGGTCACGACAAAGCGCTCATCCTGCTGTGCGATTGCAAGCATCGCACCCATCGGCAGTGCGGTGATCGGAGGCAATTTGATATCCGGCCTGGGAAACGCAAACGTACGCGGGATGCTGACTTTATGGGTGGACGGAACGACGGACGGTGCAATGGCATTGGCTGAAAGCCAGCCGACGTATCCGTCGGTTTCCAGTTGACCCCACGCCCAGCCTTCCTCGTTGGTTTCGTAGACCATGACGTGCTCGCCCAGCAGAACTTCGCTGTCGAGTCTGGCGTCATGCGACGGCGCGCGACGTAGCGCAGTGGCCGGTTCAATTGCCTGATAGCGGGTGCCTTCGACGAACCGCCTGGCCTCGACCTGGCCTTGCAGATGGTTCGCCGCGATTTCCGGGCGGAACGCATTGAGGCGGGGATCGAGCGCGACCATGCGAGTCTAGGAATGGCGGTCGCACAGCAACGCATACAGTGCGCGCGCGGTTTGACACTCGGCGCCTTCCGGTCGCCCTGGCTTTGCCGTCGGCGTCCAGGCGAAAATATCGAGATGCACCCAAGATTTCGCGGTCACAAAGCGGCGCAGGAACAAGGCTGCTGTAATGGCGCCGCCATGACCGCCGGTCGCGACATTGTTCAGATCGGCCACTTTCGAATCCAGCATGGTTTCGTAAGGCCGCCACAGCGGCATGCGCCAGAGCGGATCGTTTTCCGCGGCGCCGGCGCGCATTAATTGTTCAGCGAGCGCATCGTCGTCGGTGAAGAAGGGGGGTACGTCCGGCCCGAGTGCAACCCGCGCTGCGCCTGTGAGCGTGGCGAAATCAACGATCAACGCGGGTTTGTCTTCATCGGCCAGCGCGAGCGCATCGGCGAGGATCAGCCGGCCCTCGGCGTCAGTGTTGCCGATCTCAACGGAAACGCCTTTGCGAGAAACGTAGACATCGCGCGGACGGAAACTTGTGCCGGAGATCGAGTTCTCGACTGTCGGAATGATGACACGCAGACGCAACTTGAGACTGCGTGCAATAATCATGTGCGCGAGCGCCAGGGCAGTCGCCGCACCGGCCATATCCTTCTTCATGTTGAGCATGCCGGTGTCCGGCTTGATGTCCAAACCGCCGGTGTCGAAGCAAACGCCTTTGCCGACAAGTGTGACTTTCGGATCAGTCGCTTTGCCCCAGGTGATATCGATCAGGCGGGGAGCGCGGGACGAGCCGCCGCCGACCGCGCTGACGAGAGGAAAATTCTTGGCAAGTGCATCGCCGCTGGTAACTTGCACCTTGGCACCATGCCGCTTGGCAAGCGCACGCGCCGCGGCTTCCAGTTCGGCCGGCCCCATATCATTGGATGGCGTGTTGGTGAGATCGCGGCACAGTGTCACGCCTTCAATAATGTGCGTGAGATCTTCTCCGTCGAGTCCGGCAGGCAGCACAAGCTTTACATTTCTTGCTTCCGCCTTGCGGTAGCGTGAGAACTGATAACTGCCGAGCGCAAAGGCGAGGACAGCCAGCCGCTCATCATGCGGCGAATTGGCGAAACGATAGGTGCCCGGCGGCAAAAGACCGGGCAGCTGGCCGGGCCTGAAGCGGTCGATATCGGATGCGTCCGGCTTCTCGATTCCGAACAATGCGCCGGCGAGTCTGCCGTCGGCTGCAGGGAGCAGTAACAGCCGGCCCGGCTTGGCGTCGAAGCCGCCGGCGGAAACGAAAGCGCCCCCACGCTCGCCGAGCTCCTTGCGTACTGAATTGAGATTGCCTGGGTGGACGAACCAGATAGGTGTCGCCTGCGCCCTGCCGGCGCTTGCGAAAGTCGGATGCATGGCTACTCCGCCGCGTCGCCCGTTGAATGCCCGGGCGAATACCCCGTGAAAGGGGCACCTTACAAGTTAACCAGTCATTAGGGTTAACGTTTTATTGCTGGCGTATGCCGAGCTCCACCGCTGCCCGCCTTCTTGCTTCATCCGTCGCGGTCGTTGTTTTGGCGCTGGCCGTGGGTGGATGTTCCAATATCGCTGGTCCCGAAACGACCGCCTCGATCGGCAAGACCAATGCGACGCCGCGCACCGAGGCAGAATGGCGGCAGTCCCTCGAAACTCTGGGCGCGCGTTACCGCGAAAATCCGGGCGATGCCGATACAGCCATCGCCTATGCCCGCGCGTTACGCGCCACCGATCAGCGCGCCCAGGCGGTGGCGGTACTGGAACAGGCTAACATCCGCAATCCGCGCAGCATGCCCTTGTCCGGCGCATACGGTCGGGCTCTGGCGGAAGCCGGTCAATATCAACAGGCGCTCGAAGCACTCGGGCGCGCGCACACACCGGACAATCCGGATTGGCGCATTCTCAACGCTCAAGGTGCCGTGCTCGATCAGATGGGCCGCCACGCCGAGGCGCAGCGTCACTATGACACCGCACTCAAGATCGTGCCCAACGAGCCTTCGGTACTTTCCAATCTTGGGCTGTCCTATCTGTTGGCGAAGGATCTGAAGAAGGCCGAAGATACTTTGCGGCGCGCAGTGGCGCAGCCGAATGCCGGGCCGAAAGTGCGGCAAAATCTCGCCTTGGTGGTCGGCCTGCGCGGCCGCTTCGCTGAAGCGGAAAAAATCGCGAGCGCGGATCTACCCGAAGCGGAAGCTACCGCCAACGTGAGTTACCTGCGGCAGATGCTGGCGCAACAAAACGATTGGAAGAAGATAGGGCGGTCCTACGCGCCCACACCCGACGCCGGATCCTGATCGCGCGATCGCTCTTACTGCAGAGCCATGACCTTGATCGCTGCCGGTCCGAGAATGACCACGAACAGCACAGGCAGGAAGAACAGGATCATCGGTACGGTAAGCTTGGGCGGCAGACCGGCTGCTTTCTTTTCTGCTTCAGCCATACGCATGTCACGATTTTCCTGGGCCATCACCCGCAGCATGGTGGCAAGCGGCGTGCCATAGCGTTCAGCCTGCTGCAAAGCCATACAGACCGATTTGACGCCGTCGAGATTCGTTCGCTTGGCGAGGTTCTCGTAAGCCTGCCGCCGGTCCGGCAAGTACGACAATTCCGCCGTGGTTAGGGTCAGCTCTTCCGCTAGCGCCACCGATTGCGTTCCAACCTCGTCGCTGACCTTTCGGAAGGCTGCCTCGATCGACATGCCGGACTCCACGCAAATCAGCAAAAGATCGAGGGTGTCAGGAAAAGCGCGTCTGATCGAAAGCTGACGCCGTTGAATCTTGTTCTTGAGCAGGAGCAAAGGCAGCTGCATGCCGATATAAGCCGAGGCAATGCAGATGCCGAGTTTCACCATGGTCGGCTGTTGAAGTTTGAGGAAGACGAACAGATAGAGCACCGCGAACAGAAACAAAGCGACTGGCGTCACCATGCGCATGAACAGGTACGTCACATAAGGCGCCTGGCCACGATAGCCGGCTTGCACAAGCTTGAGGCGCGCTTCCTCCTGACCGACCCATTTGCTCAGGTTGAAGCGGTCGACGATCGTTTGCACATATTGCTTGGGCGACTGCCGTAGCTTGGCCTTCTGACCTTCCTGCGCCATCCGTTCGCGTTCGCGTTGACGAATTTTTTCACGCTCGAGCGCGACCGCTTTCATCCGCTTGTCGAGTGGATCAACGAACACGAACGGCATTGCCAGCGTCAACACCGTCGCACCCGCTGCGACAGCTGCGAAAAGCATCGTCAGCATTTTAACGCTGAGTATGTTGATGAGAAAATCAGTCATTGATCGGCCTAGAAGTCGAAATTGATCATTTTTTTCATTACCAGCACGCCCATGACCATCCACACTGCGGAACCAGCCAGCATCAAGTGGCCCATCTGATTGCTGAACAGCAGCGAGATATATTGCGGGCTTGTGAGGTAGACGAGAATCATAACGGCGATCGGCAAGGCACCGATGATGCCGGCGGAAGCTTTTGCCTCCTGCGACATCGATTGGATCTTGGCTTTCATTTTCTTCCGATCACGCAAGACTTTCGACAGATTGCCGAGTGCTTCTGAAAGGTTGCCGCCGGCTTTTTGCTGGATCGCAATCACGATCCCGAAAAAGTTTGCCTCAGGCAGAGGCGTTCGCTCGTACAGCTTGGTGCAGGCCTCGCCCAACGGCATACCGATAGCTTGCGTCTCCAAAATAAACCGGAATTCGGACTTCAGCGGTTCCGGCGCCTCCATCACGATCATCTTTATGCAGTCGAGCAGCGGCAGGCCGGCCTTGACACCGCGCACGATGATGTCAACCGCGTCCGGGAATGCTTCGAGGAATTTCGTCTCGCGACGTTTCTTCAAATAGGACAAAAGCCAACGCGGCGCACCGAAAGCTCCAACAAAACCGAGCGTAACTGAAGCGATCAGACCGGCGCCGGAGAGCGAGCCGACCGCGTACATGGCTACACCGAGCCCCGCTGAAATTATGGCAAATTGGCGCTTGGACCAGGACAGCCCCGATTGTGCAATTCGAACCGAAAGCGGCACGCTTTTGCTTTTCTTATGGCGTTCCTCGAAATCTTTCAGCGAGGACTCGACCACATCGCGGCGCGATTTCTGGACTACGCGCGATACGCGCGCCATAGGTTCGGGTCGTGCGACGTTCAGAATGCGCTGCTCGGTTTTACGCTCACCGGACAGCATGGGATAGACAAATACGTAGACGATGCCGCCGATGGCGACCGTTACCAGGAAGAAGACGGCGATAATCTGCACGGCGCGCTTCCTTTAGGTGCGAGTGGCCTCGCCGGCCGCTTCCGCTGCGTCGAGAGCGGTCGCCAGACGCTGTTCCTCGCCGTAATAACGGGCTCGATCCCAGAACTTCGGATGACCGATTCCCGTTGAGCGGTGCCGGCCGACAATGTTGCCCTTCGCGTCCTCGCCGGTCATGTCGTAGACGAATATGTCTTGAGTGACGATGACGTCACCTTCCATCCCCATCACTTCGGTGACGTGAGTGATTTTGCGCGTGCCGTCGCGCAGACGGGCAGCCTGAATAACCACATCAACGGAGGCGCAGATCATCTCACGGATTGTTCGCGAAGGCAGCGAGAATCCACCCATGGTGATCATCGATTCCAGGCGCGACAGGGCTTCGCGCGGATTGTTCGCGTGCAACGTACCCATCGAGCCGTCGTGGCCGGTATTCATGGCCTGCAGCAAGTCAAAGGCTTCCGGTCCGCGGACTTCGCCGACGATGATGCGCTCCGGCCGCATACGCAGGCAGTTGCGCACTAGATCGCGCATTGTGACCTGACCCTCGCCTTCTAGATTGGGCGGGCGCGTTTCCAGACGCACGACGTGCGGCTGCTGCAGTTGCAGTTCCGCCGCGTCTTCGCAGGTGATGATGCGCTCGTCGTCATCGATGAACTGTGTGAGACAGTTTAGCAGCGTAGTCTTGCCGGAACCGGTACCGCCGGACACCAGCGTATTGACGCGGCAGCGTCCAATGATGCGGAGAATTTCGGCGCCGTGAGGTGTGATCGTGCCGAATCTGACGAGTTGATCGAGCGTCAGCTTGTCCTTCTTAAACTTGCGGATCGTGAGCGCGGGGCCGTCGATCGCAAGTGGCGGCACTATCGCATTGACGCGCGAGCCGTCCGGCAAGCGCGCGTCGCAGATTGGCGACGATTCGTCGACACGCCGGCCGATCTGGCTGACGATACGCTGACAGATATTCAGAAGCTGCTGGTTGTCACGGAAGCGGATGCCGGTCTTCTGGATCTTGCCTTGAACTTCGATGTAAACCGTACCCGAGCCGTTCACCATGATATCGGCGATGTCGTCGCGCGATAGCAACGGCTCCAACGGACCAAAGCCGAGGACGTCGTTGCAGATATCGTCGAGCAAGTCTTCCTGCTCGGCGATCGACATCACGATGCTCTTGATCGCGATGATTTCGTTGACGATGTCGCGGATTTCCTCGCGCGCCGAATCCACATCGAGCCGCGCCAACTGCGCGAGGTCGATTGCCTCGATCAGTGCGCCAAATATAGTGCCCTTGGTTTCGTAATAGGTTTCTGATCGGCGGGTATCGGTCGACGGCGGCGTAGCATTGGCGGGTGCCGCACCGCGGGGCGGGGTAGGTGCGCCTACCAACGGTGCACCTAGTCCGTCGGACGGGAACGGCGTTCGACCGGTCTCCATGGATGCGCTTGCCGCCGGCTTCGGCGGTTCAGCTGGCGCCGATGCAGCTGGAGCTGCTGATGGATGTGGTGCGGGAGCGCGAACTTCCGATGTTGCACTGCGCTTACCGAACACGACTGCACACTCCCGACAATTCTCAGCCTTTTCGCTTCTTCAACCGGTTAAGCAGCGGCGAAAGGAGACCGCCGGTTGGCCGCTTGGTCTCGATACGCCCGGTAAGCGTTTGGGCCATTTGGCGGAACATCTCCGCAGTCTTATGACCGGCGGAGACCTCGGCGATCATCTGCCCGTTGTTGGCGGCGGGCCCGAAAAGCGCGGGTTCAAAGGGGATCGCCGCCACCGGCTGGCAGTCCAGCGCCTTGGCAAAATCCGCCGGTGTAATTTCCGGGCGTTTTGGCACGCCGACCATGTTGAGGCAGTAGTGCGGACGATGATCATTCGGGCGCGACGTGCGCAGCAGGTCCAACAGGTTTTTCGCATTGCGCAGGTTCGCCAGATCGGGAGCGGCAACGACGAGAATATTATCAGCGCTTATCAGCAACCGCTTGGTCCAACCAACCCATTGGTGCGGTACGTCGAGAACGACACAGGGGATGGAAGCGCGCAACGAATCGAGAATTGAGTCGAACGCCTCCGCGCCAAAATCATAGACGCGATCAAGCGTTGCGGGGGCCGCCAGCAGACTTAGATGATCGCTGCATTTCGACAACAGGCGGTCGACAAACGCTGTGTCGACGCGATCCGGCGAGAATGCCGCATCGGCAATGCCTTGCGGTGGATCCTGATTATAGTCGAGACCTGCCGTACCGAATGCTAGGTCGAGATCGGCAACCACAGAATCGAGCGTGAGGTCGCGGCCGATCGACCAGGCGATATTGTGGGCGACGGTGGAAGCGCCGACGCCGCCTTTAGCGCCCACGACTGCAACAATGCGCCCCACCGGCTTGGCGTCCGGCGCGGAGAACAGATTGCAGATTGCCCGGACGACATCGATGGGCCCGATCGGAGTAATCAGATATTCGCTCACACCGCGGCGTGTCAGCTCACGGTATAGTGTGACGTCATTGACTCGACCCATGACGATCACGCGCGTACCAGAGTCGCAAACCGCGGCCAGTTCGTCGAGTCCGCCTAGAATATCGGTGGCGCGTGCGTCGGTTTCGATCACGATGACATTTGGCGTAGGAGAATTCCGGTAAGCCTCGGCCGCGGCGGCGATGCCGCCCATCTGGATTTTCACGTGGGCTTTCGCGAGACGCCTGTCTTCTCCAGCAGACTGAACTGCGGCTGCACTTTCGACGGTTTCGCAGAATGCCTGGACCGAAACGCGTGGCGCCGGCGCAATATGCTCGCCGCTGACGTGCTCGCTTGTCGCGGGCGTCGTCGGAGCGCTTTCGGTGCCCGCGGCGTGGTGAGCGTGCTTGGTCATTTTCCTATGTCGCTGATTTTTCCGGTGTCGTATCCGAGGTAATTGCCGGAG
>Ga0187779_10001021_pt1 | contig 17930 bp, 16 predicted proteins | sample 1015_Q2_SP10_10__FD_132435 | JGI IMG/M metagenome (GOLD analysis project Ga0187779, IMG submission 132435) | Tropical peat soil microbial communities from peatlands in Department of Meta, Colombia - 1015_Q2_SP10_10_MG | ecosystem: Environmental > Terrestrial > Soil > Wetlands > Peat | place... | reverse complement strand
CGCAGCAGCCAGAAAACAATCTCGTGCGCGTCGCACTCCAGTGCCTCGCGGCGGTGCTGGGCGGCTGCCAATCGCTACACGCCAACGCGCTCGACGAGGCACTCGCCCTGCCTACCGAACAGTCGGCGCTCCTCGCCCTGCGCACCCAACAGATCATCGCGCAGGAAACCGGGACTGCGAACACGATCGACCCTGTGGCTGGCTCTTTCGCCATCGAGAAGCTAACCGATGAAATCGAAATGGCCTCCGAGCAATACATTGCGAAAATCGATGCGCTCGGCGGCATGCTGCGGGCCATCGAGACGGGCTATGTCCAGATGGAGATTCAGAAATCGGCGTATGCCTATCAGCAGACCGTTGAGCGCGGAGAGCAAGTTGTCGTCGGCGTCAACCGCTTTCAGACCGAGCAGGAACAACCGATCCCGACGCTCCGCCTCGATCCAGAAATCGAGCGCTCGCAAATCGAGCGCCTTCGCGCCCTGCGCGTCCGCCGCGATGCCCGCACGGCGCGCGCCGCGGTCGAGGAAGTCGAGCGTCGCGCCGGTTCAACCGAGAATCTGATGCCCGCGATTCTGGCGGCCGTCGAAGCCTATGCTACCGTCGGCGAAATTTCAGACGCTCTGCGGCGTGTCTTCGGCGAATACCGCGAATCCGTTACCATTTGACCTAAACGAGATCTCATGACATCGGTAGCCAGTATTCGCTTGCCGTCGTGTCGGATCGGGTTAGGGACCTATACTGCCCAACAACTTAGGGCCGCAGCACTGGGTCAGGTGTGATGAAACTGATTCTGGCATCGGCTTCGCCTCGGCGCGCCGAGATTCTGCGTGATGCGGCCATCCCGTTTGAGGTGCAGGCGGTTCTGTTCGACGAGATGCGTCATCCCGCCGAGCTTCACGGCGACTATGTGCGCCGGGTCGCGCTGGGGAAGGCGCGAGCGGCTGCAAGCGAATCTGGCGAGCCGGGTGACTGCCTGTTCATCGGCGCCGACACAATCGTCGTGGCTGACGACGAAATCCTGGGCAAACCTTCCTCGGAAGACGATGCTCGCCGCATGCTGCGGCTTCTGAGCGGAGCCGTCCATGAAGTCCACACAGCTGTCGCCGTGGTGCGCCGTCCCGACAGGATGGAGGGCGTCATTGAGGAAACCACGCGAGTTACGTTCGCACCTCTTTCTGACCCGGATATCGAAAGCTACATCGCTACCGGCGAGCCGTTTGACAAGGCCGGCGCCTATGCCATTCAGGGCATCGCAGGTCGCTACATCACTCGCATCGAGGGCTGCTACTTCAATGTCGTAGGTCTTCCCTTGGCGCGGCTCTGGTCTCTGCTAGGTGATTTTGGCTGGAGGGATCCGCGCTAGCTCTTTGCTCCCTCGAGCGGCTTGGGGGCCTTCACAAGAAAAACGGCGGCCGGGTGGCCGCCGCCTCAAACCCTGGATCGGTTGGCAGAAAATCCCGCCTACTTCTGTTGCTCTGTCGGAGTGGAAGGCGTTGCGTTCGTGGCCGGCGGGTTTGTCGGCTGACTGGATTGCGTAGGTTGTGTCGACTCGCCGCGCATTCCCTCCTTGAATTCACGGACTCCTTGTCCCAGTCCCTTCATCATTTCCGGAATCTTGCGTCCCCCGAAAAGCACGAGGATGACGATCGCAATAATCAACAGGTGCATAGGGCTGTCCCACATAGATCCCTACCTTTCACACCCAGGCTCGCACCCGGGTCCCTTCCCATATCTAGTCAAAGTATAACACGCTCGTCCCCTACCCTGCGCGTCACATGCTCGCGGTCGAGAAACTCCAGCAACGGGATGGCGTATTTGCGGCTCACACCTGCAACATCCTTAAACGTCAAAACCGTGATGCGGTCGCCGCGTTCAGCCCGATACGTCGCGATGAGATCTCGCAGCCGTGCTACCGCCGTGTGGTGAAACACGAAGTCTTCAGCCACTTTGACGAGTGTTCCGTCACGGATAAGGATCTGCAAAATCTTCTGGGCACGGCCAGTTTCAACGGGGAGCTTTTCCAGAACGGTCGGAACGCTTGGCACCGTGAGACCGGAGCGCTCAAATTCCTTCTCGATCAACTCCTTGGCACGTATCTCCTCGGGCAAAAGCGCAATGGCTCGGCCTGCGCGCTGCACCAGCCCTGCCAAAACCGAGACAGCTCCCGCGTTCGTCAGGTCCGCCAACGCCGCCTCGAAAAGCGCGGGGCGCGGATTTCCCACCCGTCCGCGAAGCTCTTGCTTGGGGATTCCCTGAAGCAGCGGATTGGCAGAGTGAAATTGCTCAATGGCTTGCTGAAGCTTCCTGCCACATTCTTCAACCGCCTCCGCCGAGGCGACTGTGAAAGGCTGTTCGTCCAAAACCCGGAGCTGTTTGTTCGCAATGAGTCTTGCCGCTGTCTCCCGGATCTCTGCTTCCAACCAGCCGGTTCGCGCGCGTACCTCCTCGAGTGTCAGACCGCGAGGGGTGGCTTCCGACACCGCCGCCAGAAGATCCTCCCGGTTGCCGCCTTCGAGTGTTTCAAGAAAATCACGGACCTCCGGATCGTCCCGCCGGTGCCGCCGCACCCGCACATCGATTACGACTCCTCCGCCAATCGTCACAACCGGTGAAAACTGCCTAAGGATGAAGCGGTCCTCCGGCAGCACAACCACCTCGTCATCCAATCGCAACTGTGCCAGAGCCGATGCCCCGGGCGCCAGCTCATCGCCCTCTAGCAGAATGACTTCAGCGATCGCTTCGGCGGACCCCTGGTGAAAGTGCGCACGGGAGTGATTTCTGAGCGGCCGAGCGGAGTGAAGAAGCGTGATGCGTGCATCGAGCTTTCGCGTGGGCTCGAACACATCCGGTACACCCAACACCATACCCCGTTGAATTTCCGCGTGATCGATCCCTGCAAGATTCACGGCCGTACGTTGCCCCGCCACCGCCTGCTCGACGGGTCGACCGCCGGAATGAAGGCCGCGAACGCGCACGCGCCTGCGAACCGGATAGATCTCCAGCTCATCGTCGACCTTCACCGACCCGGAGATCAGTGTTCCCGTCACGACGGTCCCAAAGCCTTTTGTCGCAAACGAGCGATCGATGGGCAGGCGAAAATGGCGCCTGGCGTCCTTCCCCGGCGTCGCCTCCGCTACTCGCAGCAGCTCCTGTTTCAAAACGTCAAGCCCCGCTCCTGTTCGCGCACTGACCGGGACGATCGGCGCACCTTCCAGAAATGACCCGCGCACGAATTCTTCCACTTCAAGCCGAACCAGACCGAGGATGTCCGCATCCACCAAATCCGATTTCGTGATCGCGACTAAACCGCGAGGGATTCCCAGCAGACGGCAAATATCGAGGTGCTCGCGAGTCTGCGGCTTGATCGACTCATCGGCTGCAACCACCAGCAGCACGATGTCGATACCGCCTGCGCCGGCCAGCATGTTGCGCACGAAACGCTCGTGTCCGGGCACGTCGACAAAGCCAAAGCTTACTCCGCCTACGGTGAGAAACGCGAAGCCTAGATCGATGGTGATGCCCCGCCGCTTCTCCTCTTCGAGACGGTCAGGGTGGGTCCCTGTCAGTGCTTCGACAAGCGACGATTTTCCGTGGTCGATGTGGCCGGCCGTGCCGACGATAACGTGCTTCTCTCTCCCCATGGAAGCGTCCCTGGTAGGCTGATGCTAGCGGAGCTGGATGGCCCGGTCAAATCTCCAAATGCGAGATGGGGATCGCTAGGCTCGTCGGGTAGACGCGATTTCTTGAGCAATCGCCAGGGCCGCTGCGCGAGGATCGTCGGCCTCGGTGATGGGTCGGCCGATGACCAAATAATCCGCTCCCGCCTGAATGGCCTCCGATGGGGTGGTGACTCTGGATTGGTCATTCGCCGGCGCACTCAAAGGACGAACCCCGGGCGCCACAATCAGGAACTCCGGTCCGCATTGGGCACGAATCGCACGCGCCTCCTGACCGGAAGCGACGACTCCATCGAGCCCCGCCTCTTGTGCCCGCCTTGCCAAAGCCAGTGCCGTTTCAGACGCTGATCCGGCAATCCCGACTCCGCGCAGCGCACTCTCATCCATGCTGGTCAGAAGGGTCACGCCGAGCAGGGCGGGGCAATTCTTGCCCTGGCCCAGGGCGGCTCGGGCTGCACGCATCATCGCCATTCCGCCAAGCGTGTGCAGCGTTAGCAGGCGCACCTTGGGAAGCTCCGCCGCTGCGGCCACAGCTCTCTCGACTGTGTTCGGGATGTCATGAAACTTCAGGTCGAGGAACACCCCGAAGCCAAGACCCGCGAGCATTCGAACCACTCGCGGGCCTTCCGCTGTGAACAGCTGACTGCCTACTTTGAACAGCCCGGCTGCACCTCGGAGTTGGCGTGCCAGGACGCGAGCCCGCCCAAGGCGGTCCACGTCTAAGGCGACGATTAGTTGTGATGTTCCGAGGCGGGGCGTGGGGGCACCTCGAGGAGCTCAAGCCGGACTTTGGCCAGCCCGCGCTGGTCGAAGCCAAGCTTTCGGGCCACCGCGTAGGAGACGTCCAGCTCGCGGCCCTGCACATAGGGTCCGCGGTCATTGATTCGGACCACCTGGCTGCGGTGGTTTCGAGGGTTTACGACGCGCACGATTGACCCGAGAGGCAAGGTCGGGTGCGCCGCCGTCTCTGCATACATATCGTAGGTCTCCCCATTTGCGGTTGGCTGGCCGTCAAAGTCCTCTCCGTACCAGCTGGTCAAACAGTCCCAGGTCGCCAAGGGCCGCTGCTGGCCGTTGCCCTGGGGGTGAGATGTGGATGTCAAGAGGGTGCTCGATCCCTGTCCGAGAGGGCTGCTCGCTCTCGCGCTGGCCGCAGGATTGGCCGACGGGACGAGAGTTAGAGCGCCCAGTCCTAAGAAGACCGTTTCGAGAACCACGAAAAGCTTAGCTCTCATTTGCGACTAACCTCCCTGAAATCAGATGATTCTACCATCTCGACGATCGCTCAGACAACCCTATTCGCTCCCAGCGATCCTCGTAAACCACTGATTTCACGTATGTTTTCTCTCCGGCACCACGCCTCGAGGTCTTCGACAAGTCGTTCGGAAGCCCTCGGGTCCACAAAGTGCGCGGTGCCAACTTCCACTGCTGAAGCACCCGCGATCATATACTCAGCCGCATCTGTCGCTTTCTCAATACCGCCGAGCCCTATGATCGGAATGCTCACCACCTGATATGCTTCGTGAACCAGCCTTAAGGTTATAGGCTTGATCGCTGGACCCGACAACCCTCCCCCCGTACTACCAAGATATGACTTCCGGGTGTGTACATCCAGACACAATGCTGGGTAGGTGTTTGCAATTACGAGAGCGTCCGCCCCGGAGGACTCGGCGGCCTTTGAAACAAGTCCAATGTTTCCAACAGATGGAGAAAGCTTCACCCAAAGTGGTCGGCGGCAGGCCTTCCGCGTACGACCAATCACCTCTGCCGCCAGGACCGGGTCGGCACCATACTCGGCCCCGCCCTGCTCCACATTCGGGCAGGAGATGTTCAACTCGTAGGCAGCTAACCCCTCTGTGTCTTCCAAGACACGAATGACCTCGACATATTCAGTCACACTCCGCCCGAATACATTGGCGATAACAGCGGTGCGGTAGCTTCGCAGCGCCGGAAGCTTCTCGCTCACGAAGGCTCTGACCCCAACGTTCTGTAGGCCAATGGCGTTGATCAGGCCGCCGACCGTTTCATGCATTCGGGGCGGAGGGGAACCTGCCATCGGCTCGAGTGACAGGCCTTTAACCACAAGGCCGCCCAACCGGTTCAGGTCGACGAGAGGGGCGAACTCAACGCCATAGCCGAACGTTCCGCTCGCCGCAATGACAGGGTTCTGAAGCAGGATCGTACCGATGCGGACTCGGAGGTCCACCCCCGAGGGCCGTTCGGCGATGCGCGCCGGCTCGGGCGAGGTCACGGGCGTGAGTTTAGCATGGGGGTCAAGAGTGGCCGCGAACCGACGCCGTTTGCCGGATTCGTTCCCAACGGGTCTGTGCTAGGATGAGGCGCCCCATGCGCGTCGTCGAAAAACGGCAGCTCCTTTCGGCTGAAGAAATCTCTCGCACTCTGAACCGGTTGGCCCACGAAATCGTGGAAAAGAGCGGGGGCACCCACGACCTGGCCCTGATCGGCGTAAGGCGTAGGGGCGTTCCGCTTTCTGAGCGGTTGGCCAGGGCCATCCAGGGGTTTGCCCACAAGGAAGTTCCGGTGGGAACCCTCGACATCACGCTCTACCGGGATGATCTTTCTACCGTCGGTGCGCAGCCAGTCGTTCAGTCGACCAACATTGATTTTCCGGTGGATGACCGCGACCTGGTGATCGTGGATGATGTGCTCTATACGGGACGCACGATTCGCGCCGCCATGAACGGGCTTTTCGATCTTGGCCGCCCACGCCGGGTCAGACTTCTGGTGTTGATTGACCGCGGCCATCGTGAGCTACCCATCGAGGCCACCTTCATCGGCAAGACGATCCAGACGAGCGATACCGAAATCGTCGAAGTTCGCTTGCAGGAAATCGATGGTGAGGAGCGTGTCATGCTGGTAGATCGGGTTCACTGATCTTCGCCGCCGCGATCCGGAGGAAGGATGTAAACGAAGGGAAACCGTGCTTCCGCGTCTAGCCAACTTGCTCGGAATCGAGTTCCTCACCCGCGAGCAAATCAACTTTTTTCTCGACCAAGCCAAACCCTTCCAGGAATTCCAGCGGCATCCGCTCAAAAAGCTCGCCACGCTTCGAGGCAAGACCGTGGCCGTAGCATTCTTTGAAGCTTCGACTCGCACCCGCATCAGCTTCACGACGGCTGCGTCACGCCTCGGTGCAGATACAATGGCGCTGCAGGCGGAGGCGTCCAGCCTGAAGAAGGGCGAGTCCTTGATGGACACGGTCCGCACGCTCGAAGCCATGAAGCCAGATGCGATCGTATTGCGGCACAGCTCGTCCGGTGCACCCGATTTTGTCGCTTCGAGACTGGAAATCCCGGTTCTGAATGCGGGCGATGGAACCCACGAGCATCCCACCCAGGCGCTGCTCGATGCGCTGACCATCCGTGACCGCAAGGAGCGACTCGAGGGATTGAACATCACGATCCTGGGCGACATCCTGCACAGCCGCGTGGCGCGCTCCAACATCCACCTGCTCGCTAAGTTTGGCGCACGACTGACGCTTTGTGGCCCGGCCATGTGGGTGCCGCGCGAATTGGAGCACCTGGCGCCCAACCTCCGGCGCTCTTTTCAGATTGAGGAAGCAGTCGAGGGAGCCGATGTCGTGATGGTGCTGCGAGTGCAAACCGAACGTTTACATGAGCCGGCGCTGGCGCAAGACGAGTACATTGCCGGATACCAATTGACACCCCAACGGCTGCGACGCGCCAAGCCGGACGCGCTCGTGATGCACCCGGGACCGATGATTCGCGGCCTTGAAATCGATTCCGGTGTGGCGGATGGTCCGCAGTCATGCGTTCTGGAACAGGTGACCAACGGTCTCGCCGTCCGTATGGCCCTGCTCTATCATCTTGTTGGCGGTCCACCCGCCGACGTGGCGGATCCCCCAAAGGATTGAACGGATGCTTTTGATCAAGAATGGCCGCGTCCTCGACCCAAGCAGCAAGACCGACGAGAGGCTAGACGTGCTGCTCGATGGGGAACGAATTGCCAGGGTGGGTGCCGGTCTTGAAGCGTCAGGCGCGGAGACGTTGGACGCTTCGGGCCTGGTGGTGGCACCGGGCTTCATCGATGCGCATTGTCATCTGCGTGAGCCCGGTCAGGAGCTTTCCGAGACCATTGAAAGCGGAACGCGAGCAGCCGCTCGGGGTGGCTTCACGGCTGTGTGCTGTATGCCAAACACGCAGCCTGTAAACGACAACGCGTCGGTGACACGCAGTATCGTCGAGCGGGCCGCCCGGTCGGCGAGTGCGCGCGTATGGCCGATCGGGGCGGCCTCTTTTGGAAGCAAAGGCGAAGCCCTGGCAGAAATCGCGGCCATGAAGGCCGCGGGCATCGTCGGAGTGAGCGATGACGGCAAGCCCATCGCCACCGCGCGTTTGATGCGGCAGGTCATGGAGTACTCAGATTCGCTCGGGCTCCCAGTGATCGATCACTGCGAGGATCCCTCCCTGTTCGCGGGCGGCGCGATGCGGGAAGGGGCGCAGTCGCTTCGGTTGGGTCTGCAGGGAATACCCGCCCAGTCAGAATCGATCGCTGTCGGACGCGATGTGGAGATGGCTCTGCTCACGGGCGCCCGGCTGCACATCGCCCACCTGTCCACGCGGCGCTCGCTCGACTATGTACGTTGGGCAAAGGAGCGCGGGTTGCGGGTCAGCTGCGAGGTCACGCCTCACCATTTCACGCTGACGGATGAAGATGTTCGCTACGACACGCACTACAAAATGAATCCACCGTTGGCCTCGCGAGCCGATCGGGAAGCGCTGATCGAGGGGCTTATCGACGGCAGCGTCGACGCGATTGCAACCGACCATGCTCCTCATCATCCGGCGAGCAAGGACGTTGAATTCGATCGCGCACCTTTCGGAATCATAGGATTTGAGACGGCCCTGGCCCTCGGTATCTCCGAGCTGGTCGGGAAGGCCAAGATGCCGCTGATGAGGCTGGTCGAACTGTTTACGAGCGGTCCGGCGCACATCCTCGGCATGGAGCGAAAAATTGCTGTCGGCGAGCCCGCCGATCTCACGCTCTTTTCAACGACGCGTGCCTGGACGTTCCACGCGGCCGACTCGGCAAGCAAATCGCGCAACACCCCGTTCGACGGGCGGGCCTTCCAGGCAGGGCCCATCGCTACGATCGTCGGAGGCCGTATCGTTTCGCACCTCTAAGATAGAATCTCGAAGAGCCACATTTGGATATAAGCTCATTGCCTAAAGAGCCTAAGCCTCCCAATGTAAGCGACTACCTCGCTGCCGAGCGCACGTTCCTTGCCTGGATTCGTACCGGAATCGCCTTTATGGGGTTCGGTTTTGTCGTGGCGCGATTTGGACTCTTTCTCGAGCGGCTCGCGCTGCTGGAACCGGCCGTCAAGCCCGGCCATCAGGGCCTTTCCATCTGGTTCGGCACGGCAATGATCGTGATGGGTGTGGCGACAAATTGCTTTTCTGCTTGGCACCATGCTCGCCTCGTCAGGCAGTTGAACGACGGGGACCTGTCGTTCACGAAGATGTCTGCCCCAGCGATGGTTACGGCGCTCGTCCTTGCCGGAATGGGTCTGGCGTTGGCGATCTATTTGGTTACGGTTTGAGGCGCACCGATGAAGCAGCTAGTGCGCGGCGGGCTCGGCGGCAGGGTGCATGCCGTGCTGCGGGACTTCGTGAACGCCGCGCGGCGGCGGCCCCTGATGGAAGCGGAAAAGCTGGTTGAGCGGTCCGGCGCCCTTACCCGTCGGATAGGACTTTTCGATTGCCTTGGTGACGTAGGCCTTCGCCAGGATCGCCGCATCGCGAAGATGCTGACCGCACGCCAGCTGCGCCGCAAGCGCAGAGGAGAATGTGCAACCAGAGCCGTGCGTATTCGGACTCCTCACGTGTTCACCGCCAAACGTGTCGATTCCCGTGATGTCGCACAGCACATCGGTCGGCTTCTCTAAATGACCTCCCGTAACAATCACGGCGCGTGCGCCCATTTCGAGCAGCTTCTGCCCGGCCGCTTTCATCCCTGCAACGTCCTTCACGTCCATGCCGGTCAGGAATTCAGCCTCGGGAATATTGGGTGTGATTACACTAGCGCGCTTTAAAAGCTCGTCACGTACAAATTTCAGCCCCGCACCGTCTAGCAATTCGGCACTGCCCGCACTGGGGCGTGAAACGGGGTCGAGTACCACATGCGCAAACTTGTGCTGGTCGAGAAACTCAGCGACGACTGCTGCGTTCGCGCGATTCGCCAACATTCCAATCTTCACGCCCGCCAGCACGCTGTCTTCAGCCAGTACTTCCAGCTGGCCGCGCAGGACGGCTGCCTGCGTGGCGTGCACGGTGCGTACCCCTTCGGTCGATTGCACGGTCAGCGCGGTCACCGCCGCCACGCCATAGCAATTGTGCGCCGCGAATGTTTTGAGGTCGGCCGCGACACCCGCACCACAAGTGGGATCAAATCCCGCGATGGTCAGCAGAATCGGAGGCACCGCATTGCCGTGACCGTTTGTGTGGGTGCTCAATTCCTGTGTGCCCTCCGCGCTAGGCACAAATGCCGGCGACACCCACCCTCAGGGTGCACCGGCAAATGCCAATGTACGCGCGTTAGAGTCGTGCGCGCAAGAACAAATTTCGAAGACGTGACTCTGCTGACAGAAATCACCGAACGGAAGGAGGTTCTACACGCGCCGGATCAGGGAAAGAGGCCGCGCACAAGGGTTGCGTCCGCCACACGTCCGACGGCAAGCACGTAGGCGCCGGTGCGCATGTGGGTCCGGTGCCGGCGCGCCATTTCGTGCACTTCGAGAAACGCGCGCCGCATTACCGATTCCAGTTTTGCGTTTACTTCATCCATCGGCCAGAAAAAGCTCTGTAAATCCTGTACCCATTCGAAATAGCTCGCGGTGACGCCGCCCGCATTCGCGAGGATGTCGGGCAACACCACGATGCCTCGCCTCACCAACACTTCGTCTGCGTGCGGCGTCGTCGGCCCGTTCGCGGCTTCCGCGACGATTTTGGCCTTGATCTGCTCCGCGTTGTTCAGCGTGATCACGTTTTCAAGAGCGGCGGGAATTAAAATGTCGCACTTCATCGTCAGGAGATCGTCGTTGGAAATGCGCGACGTTCCGGGCATGCCGACAACAGTCTGCGCGCGCTCCTTGTAGCGCATGGCCTTCAACGGATCGATGCCTCGCGAATTAAACACCCCGCCGCGCGAATCGCTGATGGCCACAACGCGCGCCTTCTTTTCCGTAAAAAGCCGCGCGACCAGCGAGCCCGCGTTTCCAAATCCTTGAATCGCCACGCTGGCGCCGCGCAGCGACATCTTCTTCACTTTGCAGGCTTCTTCGGTGACGACCAGACACCCCCGCGCCGTCGCTTCCCTGCGTCCTTCCGACCCTCCAATCGAAACCGGCTTTCCGGTAACGACGCCAAGCGTGGAATAGCCTTTCGTCATGGAGTAGGTGTCCATGATCCATGCCATTGTCTGAGAATCGGTGTAGACATCGGGCGCGGGAATGTCCTGCTCAGGCCCGATCAGTGGGAGAATCTCTGACGTGTAGCGCCGCGTCATGCGCTCCAGTTCCGCCTTGCTCATGCGCTTGGGGTCGCAAATCACGCCGCCCTTGCCGCCGCCGAAAGGAATGTTGACCGCCGCCGTTTTCCAGGTCATCCAGGTCGCCAGTGCCTTCACTTCATCCAGCGTGACGTTGGGGTGATAGCGAATTCCGCCCTTCGCCGGGCCGCGGGCTACGTTGTGCTGCACGCGGTACCCCGTGAATACCTTGACCTGACCATTGTCCATTTTGGTCGGAATGGAGACTTCGAGCACCCGCTTCGGTGTCCGGAGGATTTGGCGCAGGCCGGGATCGAGCTTGAGATACTCGGCTGCGATATCGAATTGGATCTGAGCGATGCGATGAGGGTTGAGATCTTCGCGAGGCGCAATTCGCGGTATGGGTTGGGGAGCCGCCTTGGCAACCGTCGCCATCGTGCCTTCCTCCTGCGGTAGGAGACTACGCTACGCTATGGGCCGAATTAAGTGCCAGGAAATGTCCAGGTAATCGTAAGTCATGCGAAAATCGAAGTTTAGCGAAGCAGCCCAGGATGTCAATGGGAACCGATCAGTAAGATATCAGACGAGTATCGTCAGAGATAATCCTTGCCTCGGCGAACGCGTCTCCTAATGTCTCGTATCATGCTGTAAATAATGGGCTTGTATTCACAGCGCCTGCACCTGATCCGCCTTGGAGCGGAGCCGGCCCATATCCCCTGTCGTCCCGACCGGGGTGCCCCGTTTTTTTGACCTAGAGAGAGCTCCTCCTCGCAGTGACCGGCCGATCGCTCAGCTAGGCTCGAGCGCCGAGCTCGCAGCTTGTCGTTCGATCGCTCCCTGCGGTATAACAGGGGTACCCAGCGTGCGGACAATCGTACGGCGAACCTTTCATAACCAACCAACCGATACGGCACGAAAAAGGAAGTCTCAGGAGGAAATTAGATGAAACGAGCGATCAGGGTGTTGGGGCTGCTCTCGGTGCTGTTTGCCACGATCAGCCTGGCCAGCTATGCCGACGACAAAGCGAGCTGGACGGGCTGGATCAGCGACAGTCACTGCGGCGCCAAGGGCATGAGTGCAGGACACAAAGCCTGTGCGCAAACCTGCGTCAAGAGCAACGGCGCTACTTGGGTCTTCGTAAACGCAAAGGACAGCAAAATCTACCCGATCAAGAACCAGGATGCGATCAACGCGGACAAAGATCTCGGTCACCAAGTTACTTTGACCGGACGCGTGAACACCGACGGCACCATGTCCGTGGATAGCCTGGTCGAAGCAAAAATGTAACCAGCCTCGAAGTCTCTGCCGCAGCACTCCGGTAGAGGCGGTGAGCCTCGATTTGTTAGCTCACGTCCGGTAGCCCAGCGGCTCACCTTTCGGGCCGATTCTCTCTGCGCCCATGTACGGCACGAGGACGGGCGGGATCAGGATCGATCCATCGGCTTGCTGACAATTTTCGACGATCGCGATCCACGTCCGCCCGACGGCAAGCCCCGATCCATTGAGGGTATGCACAAAGTCGCTTTTGCCGCCCTTCGGCTTAAAGCGGATGCCGGAACGCCGCGCCTGAAACGCCTCTGTGTTTGAGCACGACGAAATCTCCATGAACTCACCCGATGACGGCAGCCACACCTCGATGTCGTACGTTTTTGACGACGCAAATCCCATGTCCGCGGTGCACAGCTGCACCACGCGATGGTGGAGCCCCAGCCGCTCCAGCATCTTCTCGGCATTGCGCACGAGCGTCTCAAGCTCATCGTAGCTGCGGTCCGGATGCGTGAACTTAAACAGCTCCACCTTCTGAAACTGGTGCTGGCGCTTGATGCCGCGCGTGTCTTTTCCGGCAGCCCCTGCCTCCGAGCGAAAACACGCGGTCCAGGCGCAGACTTTAATCGGCAGCCGGTCGGCATCGATCGTTTCGTCGCGATAAAGATTTGTCAGCTCTACCTCGGCGGTGGGCGTGAGCCACAAGTCGGTGCCTTCTAGATGAAACATGTCCGCCGCAAATTTCGGCAGCTGCCCAACGCCTGTCAGTGCCGCGCTGTTCACGATGAAAGGCGGGAGAATCTCAGTGTAGCCGTGCTCACGCGTGTGAACGTCGAGGAAAAAACTGGCGATGGCCCGTTCGAGCCGTGCGCCGAGCCCTTTGTACACCGCAAATCGAGCGCCCGACATTTTCACAGCCGCGGGGAAATCCAAAATGCCAGCGGACTCGCCAACCTCCCAGTGCGGACGCGGCGCGAAATCGAATTTCGGCGGTGCCCCCCAGCGACGAACCTCGACATTGTCCGCCGAGCTTGTGCCGACGGGCACGCTCGGATGGGGGATGTTCGGAATGGTGAGCATGAACAGACGTAGCTGCTCGTCCAGCGCGTCGATTCTCTGGTCGTCCGCCTTAATCTGTTCGGAGACTTCCTTCATCCGTGCCAGGAGGGCCGATCCATCCTGGCCTGCTTGCTTGAGCCGCGCAATCTCTTCGCTGGCCTTGTTACGCTCGGCCTTGCGCTGCTCACTTTGGAAGATGAGCGTGCGCCGCTCCCGATCGATTTGGCGGAAGGCGTCCAAATCGATTGTGACCGAGCGATCGCGCGCCATCTTTTCGATCACCTCGAGGTGCTCCCGTACATAGCCAAGATCGAGCATAAGCGAACAAGAATAGCGAATTCAGTGACACGTGGCGAGTCATTGCCATCGTGCCGACGGATCCGAGCAAGCCGGGCGCTAATCGGCGCGAAAGGCGAGCAGCACATTGCCCGGCATGCCGTTGCCGGTGCCGACGTAGCCCGAGCCGACCAACAGTGTGCCCGCTGCGATCACCGCTCCGGGCGCGCCAAGCGATCCGCCCTTTGCGGCGACGCCATTCACGGTGTTGAATTCACGCGCGGTGTCGAATTCCCAAATCTCATGACCGTCGGCGGCCGCGAGCGCGTGCAACACGCCGTCCCATCCTCCCACGAAGACCACACCGGGCAGCAATGTCACGGCGGCCTCGAGCCCGCGCCGGGGACGCCCACCGGCTCCCGGATGTGCGGGCGAAGGTACGATCGGTTCTATCCAAACGATCTTTCCATCCCTCAACCGGACCGCTGCGACGCTGCCGGCCTCGAGTGTGTAGTACACATTCTGCTCGTCAGCCGCGCCCCCCCACATGATCTGGACCTGGACGGGGGCGCCTGTGTCGCGGCCGGCCGAAAGATCGGCGGTCCAGAGGAGTGCGCCGTCACGATCAGGATCGAGCGCGACGACTTCGCCGCCTTTGTGCGCCGCGACCAGGATACGTTTGCCGTCGGAAAGCGTCTGCAAGATTGGGGAGTTGCCGAAGTCCCAATCAGGCCCAACGTTGTTGGGGCACTGCGCGTCTTTGGGACCGGGCCCGAAACAATCGCCCGGCGAGGCATCGTTCGCGAGCGCTTGATAGGACCACAGCACTCTTCCCGTTTTCAGATCGAACGCCATGATCGAGTCGGAAGTGTCGGCCGCGGGTTCGGTGAAACCATTCCCCGTGCCGACGTAGATGGCACCAAGCTTCGGGTCAATCGTAGGGGCGGCCCAGATCGAGGCGCCCGCCGGCGCCCAGAGCTGCGTCCCGATCGAGTTTTTCTTGGTGGGTTTCGGTTCAGTGGGGATCGTAAATGTTCTCCAGATCACTGTGCCGCTATTTGCGTCGAGGGCGGAGAGGCTGCCGCGATATGTGCAACACGGATAGTGTGGGTCGGATGAAACAAGCTCCTCGGACCCGGCGAGACCGACATAAAGCCTGCCTTTGTAAAAAACCGGCGCTGCGGTGATGTGCGAGAGCAGGCGGGGCTCGAGGTTGCGTTTCCATAGCAGGGCCCCGGTGCGGGCATCCAGCGCATATACGTTGGCCTTTTTGTCCCCGAAGAAAGCGGCATAGGTGGCGCGACCGTTGTACTTAATGTGGGCCACGACAGCGGCCGTGCGTATCTGTGCGTCTGCATGAAACGACCAGTAAATACATCCTGTTGTCTCATCGAGCGAATACGCAAAACTGTTGTAATCGCCGAAAAAAACGCGCCCGCCGACAACGGATGGCTGGCCCGATGTCTCCCCACCGGCAGGCAGTCCGAACGCCCATTTCAATTTTAGGTGTGGCACCTGATCGATCGACAGCTCCGCATCCTGCGCGGATTGAAAGCGCGTATTCCCAAGACCGTTGCCCCAGCCATTCCACGCCGAGCCGGCTGGCGAGCCACGGATCGCGGGATTCGACGTGCAAGGGTTGGTCATGTTCTTGGCATCCCCTCGATCGGCTGCGCCCAGCGGGCGTCCGCCGAAAAATTCTGCGATCGCGCGCTTTTCGTTGTCAGCCAGGTTTTGCGCCTGCTCTGCCATGACGCCGGTGGTAAGGGCCCCGTAGATCGCTTCCGGAGTCATCTGCGCGAGTGTCTCCGTATCGGGAGCCGTGCGGCCGCCTTTCTGAGCGCTCTCCTCGGCGGTCGCTTTGGCGTTCGGATGGCAATTCGCGCAGTTTTTGTTAAACGACGCCTGACCGACAATGCGTGCAGGAGGCCCGACCAGCGGCCCTTGCGGCTGGCTAGACTGCTGTGCGGCCCCGCGGAAGCTTCGCAGTGGCAGCAGCACACCGCTCGCGCACCCGAGCAACAACAGCAGTTTTCGCCGCTTCATCATCTTGGCTGACTCACCGAGTCCGGCAGTGTCGTCCGAGAGCCGTAGCGCTAGCGATTGTCTTCGTGCGCAGGGCTCGACTGGTGGGCTTCGCGACAGTCGTGGCAGACCGGCGCTTCGCACAATTCGCATGTCTCGACATGGCGAGCACAGAAGTGGCGTGAACATTCAGCGCACTGCTTCTCCGCCTGGCGCGTGCAACCTAACCGGGAACAGTTCATGAGGCGATGCTACATGCCGCCCGGCGGAGAGTCTATGAAAAAGCAGACGGGCATTGTAGTTATGCGGCGGCGAGAGCTTGTTCGAAATCGTCGAGGAGGTCACGCCAATGTTCGATGCCGACCGAGATGCGGACGAGCCCATCTGTGACGCCGGCCTCGACGAACTCGGCTTCGGTAAATCCCGAGTGAGTGGTGGTTTTCGGATGGCAGGCGAGCGTTTCCACCCCGCCGAGCGAAACCGCATTGCGCGCGATCTTCAGATGGCGCAGAAAATTAAAGGCTTCTCGTTTACCGCCCTTGAGTTCGAGCGAAAGCATGCCGCCGGGGTAGTCGCACTGCGCCTGATAGATCCGCTTCTGTTCAGGATCGGTGAACAGCGTTGGGTACAGCACTCGCTGGATTTTTGTGTGCTCGGCCAGGCGTTCGGCGATTCTTTGCGCGTCGATGCTACTTTTGTCCATGCGCAGACGCACCGTGGGCAGGCGGCCGGCGAGCATCCAGCATTCGTCGGGCTGAAGGATCGTGCCAAACAGGCCGCGCGTCGAGCGAATCCGGCGGATCAGATCGCGGTGTCTTGCCAGCGCGATTCCCGCCAGCAGGTCGCTAAAGCCGGACAGATATTTCGTCCCCGAATAGAGAACCAAATCGGCGCCCAGGACAAGCGGATGCTGGAATGACGGGCCGAGCATCGTATTGTCGACCATCACCAGCGGACGCGTTACGCCCTTGGGAATTTTCAGCTGCGAGACGCTGTCGCAGACCTCTTTGATATCGGTCATGATCAACGTGGGGTTGGCGGGAGTTTCCAGCAGCACCACGGCAAGTTTCTTGGCCGACCGGATGGCGCGGTTGATCCGATCGGAGTCTCCCGAGAGCACGGGAATGCCCACGATGCCCCATTGGGACAGGCAATCTTGGATGAAATGCTGCGTGCCGCCATAAATCGGAATCGTGTAGATGATAGACTGGCCGGGACGCAGAAAAGTGAAAAGCGATGTAACGATCGCGGCCATGCCGCAATTGAAGGCCAGCGCCGCTGTCGAGCCTTTCTCGAGATTCACGATCTGATCCTCGAGCATTTCGGCGTTGGGATGGTTGAAGCGCGAGTAGATGAGGTTAGAGCCTTCGCCCTCACGAAGTTTCGCGCGGCCGGAGGTAACGTCAAAGGCATGCTCCGCCGCTTCGGGGCTGTCGAACACGTAGGTGGAGCTGCGAAACACAGCGGGACGTGCGGAGCCAAGCGAAAGATGCGGGTCGAAACCTTCGGTGAGAATTTTCGTGGCCGGTCGTAGGGGCTTTTCTTTGCGCGAGCTGTGGGCCATAGAGGCACCTCACCGTTGGTTATAGACCAACGAGAGTGCCAAGGGAATAGCGAACGGTCCTGGTCATTGGCGTAGGTAGCCCCAGTTGTGAAGACGGTCGCTGTCCTCCACCCAGCGGTCGCCAATGTCGGTGCGGTAATACATATTGGGGATCAGGACATTCTTGATGCGCGAGTAGACCTGCGCCTGCGCCTGCTTCATCGTAGGGCCCAGGCCGACCACAATCAGGATGACGCCGGAGGTTCCGGCAACCAGCCACTGGCCGTTGACCTGCTTCACATCTTCAATGTGGACCTCATCCTGAGGCGGCTTTTTGAAGACAATCACGGAGTTCTTCGAAAAGGAGTCGAACGTTTCATCGTCGTCAAACGGAAACGGTGGCACGACGATGCGGACGCCGATCTGAAAGCCGCTGCGCGTTTTCAGCTTGGGATCCTCGCCGTTCGCTAAGTCCCAGAAGAGTTGGCCGATGGGTGTCAACATGCCCGCCTGCTGGATGCTGATGGTCGGATACCCGAACCGCGAGGTGAATT
>Ga0187779_10001020_pt1 | contig 17931 bp, 18 predicted proteins | sample 1015_Q2_SP10_10__FD_132435 | JGI IMG/M metagenome (GOLD analysis project Ga0187779, IMG submission 132435) | Tropical peat soil microbial communities from peatlands in Department of Meta, Colombia - 1015_Q2_SP10_10_MG | ecosystem: Environmental > Terrestrial > Soil > Wetlands > Peat | place... | reverse complement strand
TTTTCGATATCCTTAATGGTTATGAGGCCTTTCAGGTTGAATTCCTTATCGACAATGGGAAGTTTCTCTATCTTGTATTTGTGGAGTAATTCCTTTGCCCTGTCCAGGCCGGTCTTTTCGGGAGCCGTGATGAGGTCTTCCTTTGTCATCACCTCCGAAACTTTTTTCGTGAGCTTCGTTTCGAACCTCAGGTCTCTGTTCGTAAGAATCCCCACAAGTTTGTCGTTTACGGTGACGGGAACGCCTGAAATCCTGTACTTTTCCATGAGCTTCAGAGCTTCTGATATGGGGGCTCCGGGGTCGATGGTAATGGGATCGATGATCATGCCGCTTTCCGATTTCTTGACCTTATCGACTTCTATGGCCTGTCGCTGGGGGGACATCGCCCTGTGGATAATGCCGATTCCACCTTCCCGCGCTATCGCGATACCCATGGCAGCCTCGGTGACTGTATCCATGGCCGAACTGATGAGCGGAATGTTGATTTCGATCGATTTCGTCAGGAGCGTCGTGATATCAGCGTCTTTCGGCAGGATATCTGATTTGGACGGCAGGAGCAGGACATCATCGAAGGTTAGTCCCACGGGAATCTTCTCTTCCGGCATCGAATTCTCCTCCATCCGCTGAAATTTAAAAATTTTAACATTTTTGGACGCCGTAACGCAATGCAGCCCCCTCTGAAGACGTAGGCGGGTGTAAGTTTCGCTATAAGAGATTTGGCGAAACATTCGAGGAAAAGGGTATGAATTTATGGGAGAGAAAAGAGCTTGACTTTGACCTCTCTTTATGCAAAATAGGGAGTAAATCTTCATCCCCCCAGTTAAGAAAACAGGCTCATGGAAAAACTTACGTACAAAAATGCCGGCGTTGATATCGAAGAAGGCGAGCGGTTCGTGAATCTCATCTCGCCGCTCGTGCGGAAGACCTTCAGGGAGGGTGTCATGACCGACATCGGCTCTTTCGGCGCTCTCTTCAGGCTTGATATTCAGAAGTACCGGGAACCGGTCCTCGTCAGTGGAACGGATGGCGTGGGGACGAAGCTCAAGATAGCCTTTCTGGTCGGCAGACACGATACGGTCGGGATCGACCTCGTGGCGATGTGCGTCAACGATATCCTGACGAGCGGCTCAGAACCGCTTTTCTTCCTCGATTATTTTGCGACGGGAAAACTCTCGCCGGAGAAAGCCGCTCTTGTAATCGAAGGTATTGTCAACGGATGCAGGGAGGCGGGATGCGCCCTCATCGGCGGAGAGACCGCCGAGATGCCCGGCTTCTATCAGAACGATGAGTATGACCTTTCGGGCTTTGCCGTCGGCATCGTTGACAGAGGCGCAATAATCGACGGATCAGCTATACGTGAGGGTGATGCCCTAGTCGGTCTTTCATCAACAGGTCTGCATAGCAACGGCTATTCCTTGGCGAGGAAGGTCTTTTTCGGCAGCCTGAAGATGGATGTATCTACCTATATTCCTGAAATAGGGACAACGCTCGGAGATGAACTTCTCAAACCGACCCGGATTTACGTAAAGGCCTTCGAGGCAGTAAGGGGCGTTGTGAGGGTTAAGGGGATGGCCCACATTACGGGAGGGGGAATCCCCGGCAATCTCCCGAGGATATTCCCTGACGGGTTCGGTGCGATCCTGAGAAAAGATACGTGGTCTGTTCCTCCCATATTCAGGGTCATCGAGGAAATGGGGCGGGTGCCTCTTGAGGACATGAAGAGGACATTCAATATGGGAATCGGCTTCATCATGGTCGTTTCAGAGGAGGAAGCGAAAGAAACCGTCTCCCTTCTTAAGGGACGGGGTTTTGATTCCTCCGTCATCGGCACTATCGTGAAAGGAAGAAAGGAGGTAAGGAATGGGTAGGCTCAGAGGGTTTATCAGGAAGGCGTTTACTCCGGTAACCATCATGTTGATACCCCACAGCAATTCCAAACCCTTCAACCTTAAGATACCTTCCATCGGGATCGTTTTTTCGGCGATGTTGTTGATCATGGGCTCCTTCTATCTATTGTCGATTGCCGTACGTGTCGGCGAATATCGGATGATGAAGGAAAAACTCGACTACTACACGGGGCAGTTCGTTGAGTTGAAGGCGACGATGAATGCGTTGAAAAGGTCCGAATACGAATTCAGGAGCCTCTTCTCTCTCGGGACAAAGGAGAGGATCCTCGAAAACATCCCTGCCTCCGACAGCGGGTCGATCGATGTTGAAGCGCTGCAGGGGCAGATCAGGAACACGGTAGGGACGGTCAAGGAAATCAGGGAATACCTGCTTCTGCAGAGAGACATCTACAAGGCAACCCCCAGGGGATGGCCTGTGACGGGGAGAATTACCTCGGCCTACGGACCCCGTGAGAATCCGATTAACGGAGGGGAGGATTTTCATTCGGGAGTGGATATCTCCGTGGAACGCGGTACCCCTGTCAGGGCGACAGCTGACGGGGTTGTGAGCTTCTCCGGGTGGTCTGGAGGCAGCGGAAATTTAGTCGGCCTGGAGCACGGGTTCGGTTATTCCACATTCTACGCCCACAACAAGACCCTTGCGGTCCGCGTCGGACAGCGGATCAATCGCGGCGACATCATCGCCTATGCGGGTTCGACCGGAAGCAGCACGGGAAGTCATTCCCATTATGAGATATGGAAGGATGGAAGACATATAAATCCCAAGCCGTTTCTTGATGTAAGGAGCTGAATATGTTTTCACGAAACACGGAGAAACTCGAATCGTTCGTCGGAAGTAACAGCCATTTTAAAGGCGACATAAAGACGAAGGGAACGCTCAGGATAGACGGAACCCTTGAAGGGAATGTAGAGGCAGATTGGGTCGTTTTAGGCGAGAGGGCGAGACTGAAGGGCAATGTGAACGCGAGAGGGGTGATTGCGGGCGGGAGGATTGAAGGCACCATCACATCCCGGGAAGTCCTCGAGATCAGGCCGAAGGGGCTGGTCATCGGCGATATAAGTACGGCAAAGCTTACGGTAGTGGAAGGCGGCATACTCCAGGGCCGCTCGACGATGCAGCAGGAAGAGTCGAAAGTCATCGAACTGCAGCCGAAGGACAGGGCGAGGGAGATTTGACAATCAGCCTGAATATTCTGTTATAATTCAAGACGATTAAGGATGATTTTCCCCTCCATGAATTTTGACAAGGGGATACCCTCGCTGAAGAGCATTCGGGGTTAAGAACTCAAGCGGTGTTCTTTTACAATGAAGATACTGTTATCGGACATAACGGAAGACGGGCTTGATTTGGCCTTTGAGGATGCCTTCGAGTCAGGACCCTTCAAAGCGCTCTCTCCGGTCAAGGCTTCGCTCCATGTCGACAAGTTCAGTTCCGAGGTTCTCATCGCGGGCGAAGTGAAAGCCTCCCTTGAACTTCAGTGCAGCAGATGTCTCAAGCTCTTTCCCCGGGATACGGACATCGAAGTCAATGCGGTCTACCACCCCCTCGATGACCTGAAAGGCGAAGAACGACATGAAGTCAAAGACGATGAACTTGACATGGGCTTTTATTCAGGTGATGAACTCGACATCCTGGAGCTTGTTAAGGAGCAGGTGATCCTGAATATTCCGATCAAACCCCTCTGCAGCGAATCATGCAGGGGGATCTGCCCGATTTGCGGAACGGATCTGAATACCGGTACCTGTTCATGCAGACAGACGAGTGCTGACCCGAGACTTGCGGTGTTAAAAAAATTATTGGATGATAGAAAGGAGTAACGATGGCAAACCCCACGCATAGACATACGAGGACGAGGAGAGACAAGAGGAGGGCAAACTGGAAGGGCGCGATGCCGAATCTCAGCGCCTGTCCCGAATGCAAGGAGATGAAGGAGTCCCACAGGGTGTGTGCGAGCTGTGGTTCCTATAACGGTCGTAAGGTTCTTGAGACGCTCGAGAAGGAATGAGGATTGCCCTTGATGCAATGGGAGGCGATTTTGCGCCTGCCGTAACGATCGAGGGTGCCGTAGAAACGGTTGGTGAGAGCGAAGATATCGATATCACCCTCGTCGGAGACGAACCTTCGATCCTGAGGGAGCTGACCGGAAAGAGATACCCCCCAAGCAGGCTCCAGATAAAGCATGCATCTCAGACTGTAGAGATGGATGAACCCACGCTTATTGCCGTAAGGAAGAAAAAGGACTCTTCGATCAAAAGGGCGGTAGAACTGGTGAAAAACGGAGAGGCCGACGCCGTGGTGAGTGCGGGTCATTCCGGTGTCGCCATGGCGATCTCCCTCCTCATGCTCGGTGCATCGAAGGGCGTTGACAGGCCCGCCATCGCGACTATCATGCCGACGTTAAAAGGCCCTTTTGTGCTTATCGATGCCGGTGCAAACGTCGACTGCACGCCGGAGAACCTCTCTCAGTTTGCTCTCATGGGTGATGCGTACTGCAAGGCGATGTTCGATATCCCTGAGCCGAAGATTGCGCTCCTGAGCATCGGTGAGGAGGATACGAAGGGGAATGTTGTGACGAAGGAGGCGTTCAAGCTCATAAAGGATGCCGGGGTGAATTTCATCGGCAATATTGAGGGAAAAGACATTTTTTCGGGCGATGCCGATGTCGTGGTCTGTGACGGCTTTGTGGGCAATATCGTGCTCAAGACGAGTGAGGGACTCGCAGAGGTGATCATGAAGATGCTCAAGCGGGAGATATCCGATGCTGCTACGGGAAGGATGGGATATCTGCTTATGAAGCCGGCGCTGAGAAAATTCAAGAAGAAGACGGATTATGCGGAATACGGCGGCGCGCCGCTGCTCGGCATCAACGGCACCTCTATCATCAGCCACGGAAGGTCCTCGGCGAAGGCGATACGAAATGCCGTAAGGGTCGCTCATGAGTTTTCGAGGAAAAAGGTTTATGAAAAGATCATTGATGAGATTAATAATCTCCCTTCCCTGAAACCGCTCTGCGATATCGTTATAGGAGACGGTGCTTGATCAGGTCCAGGATAACAGGGACCGGATCCTATGTTCCGGAGAGAATCCTCACGAATCACGAACTCGAAAAGATGATCGATACGTCCGATACGTGGATAACGGAAAGGACGGGAATAAAGGAACGACGGGTGGCCGAAAAGGAGCAGGCGGCTTCCGATCTCGCCTACTGTGCTTCAAAGGCCGCTCTGAAAAGCGCCGGATTGAAGGCGAAGGATATCGATCTGATTCTCGTAGCGACGGTAACCGGCGACATGCTGCTGCCGGCGACCGCATGCATCCTTCAGGGCAGGCTCGGCGCGAAGAAGGCTGCCGCCTTCGACGTGAACGCAGCCTGTTCCGGTTTTATCTATGGTCTTTCAGTCGCTGACGCATTCATAAAGAGCGGAAACGCGAAGCGCGTTCTCGTCGTCGGTTCGGAGGTCCTCACGAAGTTTACGGACTGGGAGGACAGAACGACGTGTGTCCTCTTCGGCGACGGCGCCGGTGCTGCGGTACTCGAGGCTACGAAGGAGAAGAGGGGAATCATGTCCGTAAAAATATATTCTGACGGGAGCATGTGGAACCTCCTCCACACCCCTGGCGGTGGCTCACGGAATCCCGCTTCGAAGGAAACGGTGAGAAAGAACATGCATTTCATCAAAATGAAGGGGAATGAGACATTCAGGATCGCCGTCCGAACGCTCGAAGCGCTTGTCGTCGATACCTTGAAGGAGAACAAACTCAAGCCGTCCCAGCTTTCCCTCCTCATACCCCATCAGGCAAACCTGAGGATTATCCAGGCAACGGCCGAGCGATTGCATCTCCCCCTTGAACGTGTTCTCATCAACCTGGACCGGTACGGCAACACCTCTGCCGCATCGATTCCGTTGGCCCTCGATGAAGCGGTGAGGACGGGGAGGATAAGGAAGGGCGAGCATGTCCTCCTTGAAGCATTCGGCGGAGGGCTTACCTGGGCGTCTGCGCTGATTAAGTGGTGATTTCCGAGAACCGTTCGAGGCGATCATAGTGAATTGTCGATAAGAAAACCCCGCCGGAATCGGCGGGGTTTTCTTACGTCTTCTCATACGCTCTCAACGAGAGGTCAGATTTTATACTGGAGCTGCCACCTGAAGAAGGTCGCGTTGTCCTTTGAATTATAGAAATCTCCGGGCACAAAATATTCGAGCTGGAGAAATCCGTCCAGGTTCTTCGTGAATCTGTGGCTCAAGAGTGCCGTTGGCAAATATCCCCTTCCATGGCCGTTGTTGGTGAACATTGCTGACGGCAGGCCTGCAGTCTTTTGAGGCGCCCAGAGATACTGAAGCGTGCCGGTAAAGGAAGTTGCCTCCGAGAAGTTTACTTTCAACGATGCCTTTACGAGCTCCAGATTGGTCCAGTAGCCCGGTATCGGGCCGCCGTACCGGGTGGTTTCCGGTATCAGGGTGTAAATGAAGAGTTCGTTCCAATAAGGATTCCTCGAGAAGAGGGGGTCCCATGTTTCGTTTTTGGTTGTCGTCTTTGGGTCGTCGCCCGAGAGATAGATATAGCGAAGGTCCCACTCAGGCTTCAGCCCCACATTTTCGTATTTACGGCCGACAAAGACATATCCCCCGTATCCTCTCCTGTCGTTAAATTGCGACCCGCTGTCGTAGTTTCCCCACTGGTAGGCGCCTTCAATTCCCATATTCCATCCGCCGGCAGGAGACGCTACGACCCTCGCCCCGGCTGTGTTGAGCCTGAGCTGCTGATTCGGGGTGATGGGCTGCTCGGTTTTGTACACATAATAGGGCTCGACTTGGACCGTATCTATTTTGATCCTTCCGTAACCGACAAATGCCTGCTCATTGGAACCGCACAATTGCACCTTGGTGCCCTCGTGGAGCGAGGGCAGGTATATGTCGGTCTTGGGGTCCGTGATATACATGAGGTCCAAACTCGCGGACTGCGCAAATCTTACCCGTGCCTTGAAGGCGTTAAAATAAAAGGTCCTCGATCCGTCGCCGGGCGTTCCGTCCATGAAGAGGAATCCCTCTCCGTAGACATTAGGACCGAGGAAATCCTGCCGCCCAATCCGCAGGTCGACGGGGAGGCCGAATATGCTGTTTCCATCGGCGTAGAGATTATCGAAAACAAGCTCACCGGCATAAAATCCGCTCGCCCCTCCCGGTTGGGATGTACTGTTTTCTGCGGGCTTAAAGGGACCGAGGCCATACCAGAACATCTCATTCGTGAACCTGAGGTAAGCACCGAATTTCTGCTCGTAATCCACGCTGCCCCAAATAGAAGTTCTCCACCGCAAGAAGTTCCTGTCGGCGGCGGCTCCCTTGTCGCTCGTTCCGAGGGTTACAACATCATCCCAGATCTCCTGCCTCAATCTGAAGGATCCGCCGTAATCGAACTTCAGATCTTCCGCGAAGACCGACGCGACGAAGATGAGACTCACCGAGAGGATAATGCAGAAGCACACAACATTCTTTTTCACCTTCCAACCCCTCCGTCCATTGATTTTTCAGGGACAATGTCCCTATCTATTTCTTCCCCTTCATTCTCCCTTTACCTAGCAAGGGTGCTGACCCTTCAAACTCCACGAACGTACTATTTTTTTTGCTAAATAATAAGGATAAGAAGAGGGGGAATACCAATATAATTTGCTTATGTATTTATAAGAAACAGTAATAGATTTCCTGGTAGGGCATAGAGGAATTCGGCTCCTCCGCGTATAATAAAAAAAGGTTTGCATCCGAATTCCTCTGTGGAGGAGAAAGGGACTTTCGCGAGAAGATGGTGAACGTGAGAGACACGGGAGGCATCATCGATTTTCATACGCACGCCTTTCCCGACGCCCTCGCCGACAAGGCGATAAGGGCGCTTGAAGAGGAGGGTGGCATCAAGGCCTGTCTCGACGGGAAGGTTTCGTCTCTCCTTCGTTCTATGGACAGAAACGGTATCGAGAAGAGTGTCATATGTTCTATCGCGACGAAACCGTCCCAGTTCGAGTCGATCATATCCTGGTCCAGAGAGGTCAGATCGGAGCGGATCGTCCCCTTTCCCTCCCTTCATCCCGATGACCCGATGTTCGCCGAGCGGATAGCGCAGATAAGACATGAGGGGTTCAAGGGCATAAAATTCCACCCCTATTATCAGGACTTCGCCATCGATGAGGAGAGGCTCTTTCCGGTATACGAAAGGATTGAAAGAGAGAACTTGATTGTTCTCATACATACGGGTTTCGACATCGCCTTTGAGAAGATACGGAAGGCAGATCCCGTAAAGATAGTGAAGGTTCTCGAAGCCTTTCCCGCATTGAAAATGGTCACAACCCATCTCGGGGCATGGGATGACTGGGAAGAGGTCGAGAGACACCTCGTGGGGAAGCATATCTACATGGAGATATCCTTCTCCCTCGAGCAGCTGACGAGGGAAGAGGCGAGGAAAATCATCTTACGCCATCCCGCAGGGCATGTCCTTTTCGGTACGGATTCTCCATGGACCGATCAGGGGAAGGCCGTGTCGCTTCTCAGGGAGCTCAAGCTTGGAGAGGAGCGGGAAGCCCTCATCCTGAGGGAAAACGCGATGAAGCTGCTCAATTCCGTCTGACTGTTCTGTTGAAAATAACGTAGTGGTATGATAACCTACAACTCCGAATTTTTTTTGCGTGCGAACAATGAAATCAAGAGACGCAGTCAGAGAACAAGTATTGCTTTCAGGCAATGAAGCGATAGCCCGCGGGGCCTATGAGGCCGGGGTCAAGGTCGCCTCAGCATATCCCGGAACTCCTTCGACAGAGATACTCGAGCATATTGCAACGTATGAAGGTCTGTACGCTGAGTGGGCTCCGAATGAGAAGGTGGCTGTTGAAGTTGCTTTAGGGGCTTCCTTCGCGGGCGTGAGGGCAGTCGCTTCGATGAAGCACGTCGGCCTCAATATCGCTGCCGATCCTCTCTTCACCTCCGCCTATACCGGCGTGAGGGGCGGCCTCGTCATCATCACAGCGGACGACCCCGAGATGCATAGTTCCCAGAACGAGCAGGACAACAGGAATTACGCCTTTGCGGCAAAGATCCCGATGTTAGAGCCGTCCGATCCTGCCGAGGCAAGGGCATTCATGAAGATCGCCTTCGACCTCAGTGAGGAGTTTGATACCCCGGTACTTTTCAGGACGACGACGAGAGTATCTCATGTGAAGGGGCTCGTCTCGGTCGGGGATGTTGGGCCTTCCCGGGTGAAGGCTGGTATCGAGAAGATGCCCGAGAAATTCGTCATGCTCCCCGCGAATGCCCGGAAGAGGCGGCGGGAACTGGAGCGGAGAATGGAAAGACTGCGTGCCTTCGCAGAGACCTTTCCCGAGAACAGGATCGAATGGGGGGACAAGGGGCGAGGGTTTATCACATCGGGAGTCTCCTATCTCTATGTGAAAGAGGCCTTTCCTGAGGCGTCTGTGCTGAAATTGGGGATGGTCTATCCCTTCCCTGAAACCTTGATAAAGAATTTCGCTGAGGAGGTTGATGAGGTATTTGTCGTCGAGGAGCTCGATCCTTTCATCGAGCTTCATGTAAAGGCCCTTGGCGTAGCGTGCAGGGGGAAAGAACTCATTCCTCCTTTCGGAGAGCTGAATCCTTACATAGTAAGGAGTTCGATAACGGGAAAGAAGAGAGATGATCTCTTCGAGCCCGTCGAGATTCCGCAGAGACCACCGAACCTCTGCCCCGGCTGCCCCCACAGGGGAATCTTCCATGCTATTGCTAAGCTCGGTGCCTTTGTGTCTGGGGATATCGGCTGCTACACGCTCGCGGCACTGAAACCCCTCGCCGGCATGGATTCCTGTGTCTGCATGGGTGCGAGCATCGGAAACGCCTTCGGGATCGAGAAGGCGCTCGGAAAAGAGGCCCTCGGGAAGGTCATTGCGGTCATCGGCGATTCCACGTTCATCCATTCGGGGATAACGGGGCTCATCGATGTCGTGTATAACCGGGGATTTACTACGGTTGTCATCCTCGACAACAGGACAACGGCGATGACCGGCCACCAACCGAATCCGACTACGGGCATGACGGTCACCGGGGACTACAGCACCGTAATAGACCTGGAGGCACTCTGCAGGGCGATAGGGATCAGCCACGTATATACGGTAAACCCCAATGATCTGGAGGCGACGTATAAGATTCTCAAGAAGGAGATCGAACGTCCTGAGCCTTCTGTCGTCATCACAAAATATCCCTGCGTCCTTCTGCCGGAGATGAGGAAGAGAAAGGATAAACCTCTCTATATGATCCTTCCCGAAAATTGCACCGGCTGCAGGGCCTGTCTGAGGATCGGTTGCCCGGCTATTGAATGGGTGCCGGTAACCGAAGAGGAGGCCGAAAAACTCGGATTTAAGGAGAAACAGAAGGGCTACGCGCGGATCAACGCGGTCCTCTGTGACGGGTGCGCACAATGCGTCACACTGTGTAAGTTCGAGGCGATCGTCCTTGACGAGAGTGAGCGTGCAGAGCGGTAACGTCATCTTCTGCGGGGTCGGTGGGCAGGGAATACTCCTCGCCAGCGAGATAACTTCCTTCGCCCTCATGAAGGCCGGATTCGATGTGAAGAAGAGCGAAGTGCACGGAATGGCGCAGCGCGGCGGCTCCGTTGTGGCTCATCTGAGATACGGAGAGAAGGTATACTCGCCCCTGATCGAACCGGGAGCGGTCGATATCGAGGTTGCCTTTGAGATGCTCGAATCGGTGAGGTATCTTCCCTATCTGAACAAGCAGAGCAGGGTGATTGTTAATACTCAGAAGATATTACCCTCACCAGTAGCTACGGGGGTCGAGCGGTACCCGACGGACGTCATGGAGGAACTCAGGAGGAGAGGAATCGCCGTCTTTCCGGTCAATGCATTTGAGAAAGCTGCCGACCTCGGAGAGATTCGCGCGGTCAATATGATATTGGTCGGGGCCCTTTCCGTTTTTCTCCCCATAGAAGAAACGGCATTCTTCGATGTAATCAGCGAAAGAGTGGCCGAGAAATTCCGTAACGTTAACAGCCAAGCTTTTCTCAAGGGCAGAGAAGAAATCAGAATGTTACAGGAGGTGAGTCGGTAGCCATGCTGTGGAATGAGGAATTTGAAACGCTCCCCCGTGAGGCGCTCGAGGCACTGCAACTGAAGAGATTGAAGGCACTCGTCGAGAAGGAATACGCCGCGGTTCCCTATTACCGTCAGAAGATGGATGATGCTGGCGTCAAGCCCGCTGATATCAAAACCCTCGGGGATCTCAGGAGGCTTCCCTTCACGACAAAAGAAGACCTGAGGAAGAACTATCCCTTCGGACTCTTTGCCGTTCCCTTTGAACGGGTGGTCCGCATCCATGCGTCATCCGGGACAACGGGGAAGCCGACGGTCGTCGGTTACACGAGGCGCGATATCGACACCTGGGCGGAGCTCATGGCGAGGACCCTTTCTGCTGGAGGCGCCCATCAGGGAGACGTCGTGCATAACGCATACGGATACGGATTGTTCACAGGAGGGCTGGGGGCGCATTACGGCGCTGAGAGGATCGGTGCAGCGGTCATTCCGATATCGGGCGGGAATACGAAGAGGCAGATCATGATTATGCAGGATTTCGGTTCCACCGTGCTTCTCTGCACGCCCTCATACGCATTGAACATCGCCGATGTCATGAAGGAAATGAATGTGTCCCCATCAGCCGTGAAGCTCCGGGTCGGTCTTTTCGGCGCAGAACCCTGGAGCGAGAACATGAGGGAGGAGATCGAGAAGAAACTCGGCATCAAGGCCATAGACATTTATGGCCTCAGCGAGGTTATGGGACCCGGCGTTGCCAGTGAGTGCATTGAAGGGAAGAAAGGTCTCCATGTCTTCGAAGACCACTTCATCCCGGAGATAATCAACCCCGAGACGGGTGAGGTCCTTGGACCGGGGGAATCGGGGGAGCTTGTCTTCACGACTATCACGAAGGAGGCCTTTCCGGTTTTACGTTACCGGACGCGGGACATATCGCGGTTGATCCCCGAACCCTGTGCATGCGGGAGGACTTTTTACCGTATGCAGAGGATAACCGGCAGGAGCGATGATATGCTCATCATCAGGGGAGTCAATGTCTTCCCGTCGCAGATCGAGCATGTCTTGATGAGCGTCGAAGGGGTTGAGCCTCACTATCAGATTCTCGTGGACAGGGAAGAGTCTCTCGACGTCATGGAGGTTCGCGTCGAGGTGAGCGAAGACATATTCTCCGACGAAGTCAAGATCCTCGAGAAACTCGGGAAGCGGATCGAGAGGGAGATCAAAGACCTCCTCGGGGTTTCGTGCAAGGTGAAACTCGTGGAGCCGAGGACGATCCAGAGGAGTGAGGGCAAGGCGATGCGGGTCATCGACAAGAGGAAGCTCTAAAGGGGGAAGCTATGAAGGTAGAACAGATATCGATATTCCTTGAGAACAAATCGGGCCGGCTTGCAGAAGTCGCAGGTGTACTGGCTCGGGCCGGAGTCAATATCCGCGCCCTTTCTCTCGCAGACACGAGCGATTTCGGCATCCTGCGGCTGATCGTCAATAATACGGAAAAGGCAAAAGGGGTGCTTAAGGATAACGGGTTTACCGTGGGGAAGACGGAGGTAATAGCGGTTGAGGTCTCTGACAAACCGGGAGGGCTTGCCGAGATTCTCGATATTATGAGGGACGGGAGCATCAATGTCGAATATATGTATGCCTTTGTTCAGAAGAGCGGCGGCAATGCCATTATCATATTCCGCTTCGACGAGCTCGAAAAGGCGATTGATGCCCTCATGAAGGCAGGCATCAGGATACTGAAAGGGGAAGAGGTTTACGCGCTCTGACCCCCTCTCCGATCACTGTCAAATCTGAAGAGTAAAAGGAGGGAACTGTGAAGGCGATGAGGCTTTTTATCGTGACCCTGTGGTGCATAGGGCTGAGTGTCTTACCTGCTCTTGGAGACGACACGATCAGGATAGGAGCGATTGTATCGGCCACGGGCCCGGCGTCATTCCTCGGAGAGCCGGAAAAAAATACCGCGCTCATGCTTCAGGACAAGATCAACAGCCAGGGCGGAATCTTGGGGAAGAAGATAGAAATCGTGATTTACGATGACGAGACCGACGTGAATAAGGCCGTGCTGGCTACGGAGAAACTCTTGAAGAAGGATAAGGTGGTCGCGGTTATCGGTCCGACGACGTCCGGATGCTGCCTCGCCGTGGAGGACAAGTACGACAAGGCGCAGATACCCCTCGTCTCGATGGCGGCATCGGAAAAAATCGTGAAGCCCGTTAAGAAATGGGTCTACAATGTTGCGCCCCTGGACAGGCATGCCGTTGCGAAGTTGTATAAATTCCTGAGAACGAAAGGCATAAGAAAGATAGCGATCATAACGGTCTCAGACGGCTTTGGTCAGTCCGGGAGAGAGGTGCTCAAGGAACTCGCACCGGGGATGGGGATCGAAATCACCGCTGATGAGGTTTATGGCCCCAAGGATACGGATATGACCGCGCAGTTGACCAAGATCAAGGGAAGCGGGGCCGAGGGCATAGTCTGTTGGGGCACAAATCCCGGACCTGCCATTATCGCGAAGAACAGGGTTCAGCTCGGCATCACGCTCCCTCTCTTCATGAGTCACGGAGTTGCATCAAAGAAGTTCATTGAACTTGCCGGTGATGCTGCGGAAGGCATTTATCTCCCGGCAGGCAGGCTCCTCATTGCTGATCAAATTCCCGACAGTAATCCGCAGAAAAAAATTCTCCTTCAGTACAAGAAGGAATACGAGACAAGATTCAAATCTCCTGTTTCGACCTTCGGCGGTCACGCATGGGATTCGCTGTTCCTGGTCGAAAGAGCGATAGAGATGGGGAAGTCTGCCGATCCTGCCTCGATCAGGGATAATCTCGAGAAGATTACCGGGTTCGTCGGAACCGCAGGGGTCTTTAATTATTCCCCTTCCAATCACAATGGACTCGATGAAAACGCTTTTGAAATCGTCGTCATCGAGAAGGGTGAATGGAAGAGGGTGAAATGAGGACAAAAGGAGGAGGCATGAAAAAAGTCAGTCTCTGTATCGCTGCCTTGTCACTTGTTGCCCTGAGTCTCTCCGCTGCATTCGCTGAGGATGCCCTCAAGATAGGGGCGATTTTTTCGGTGACGGGTCCCGCATCATTCCTGGGGGAACCCGAAAAGAATACGGCGCTAATGCTCCAGGATCAGATCAACGCCAAAGGGGGAGTTTCGGGGAAGAAGATAGAACTCATTGTCTATGACGATGAGTCCGATGTGAACAAGGCCGTTCTTGCCGCTGATAAACTCCTGAAGAAGGACAAGGTCATGGCGGTGATCGGACCTACCACTTCAGGAAACACGTTTGCCATCGAAGATAAATTCGAAAAAGCGAATATCCCTCTCATCTCATGCGCCGCGGCAGAGAAGATCGTGAAACCGGTTAAGAAATGGGTTTTCAAGACGCCTCAGTCCGACAGACTCGCTGTGATGAAGATCTATGACACGCTCGTAGCGAAGAAGACGAAGAAGATTGCACTCATTACGGTTTCGGACGGGTTCGGGCAATCCGGAAGGGAAGTGCTCAAGGAGCTGGCACCAAGGATGGGGCTGGAAATTGTTGCCGATGAGGTCTATGGTCCGAAGGACACGGACATGACTGCCCAGCTCACAAAGATCAGGGGATCGGGAGCCGGAGCGATCGTGTGCTGGGGAACGAATCCGGGACCGGCCGTCATCGCCAAGAACAGGGTCCAGCTCGGGATGGACATTCCGCTTTACATGAGTCACGGTGTCGCTTCGAAGAAGTTCATCGAGCTTGCCGGTTCAGCGGCGGAAGGCATCATGCTTCCCGCCGGAAAGCTGATCGTGGCAGACCAAATCCCCGGCATCGATCCACAAAAGGCGATTCTCCTCAAGTATATCAAGGATTATGAGTCGCGATACAAGGCCCCGGTTTCTTCTTTCGGAGCCTATGCGGGGGATGCTCTCACGCTCGTCACCAAGGCGGTCGAGACGGGTAAGTCCTCAAACCCTGCCGATATCCGCAATAGCGTCGAGAAGACAAAAGGGTTTGTCGGCATCACCGGCGTCTTTAATTTTTCGCCCGAGGACCACAACGGTCTCGACGAAAATTCCTTTGAAATGGTCGTCATCGAGAGGGGAGACTGGAAGATCATCAAGAAGTAGATGGGAATTTCGAGCTACCTCCAGTTTCTCGTATCGGGGTTGACCGTGGGCAGCACCTACGGCCTCACTGCCCTCGGCTTTACCATTATCTTTAATACGACTGGCATCATCAATTTCGCTCAGGGCGAGTTTGTCATGCTCGGCGGAATGCTCTCGGTTTTTTTTCTCAAATGGCTTCATCTTGGGCTTCCTCTCTCTGTGCTCTTCTCCCTGCTCGTTACGACCCTTGTCGGCGCCGCCATAGAGCAGTTTACCATTAAACCGGTGAAGGATTCCTCGGTGATCAACCTCATCATTGTAACCATAGGCGTTTCGATATTCACCCGGGGACTCGCAATGCTCATCTGGGGAAAGGACACCTTCGCACTTCCTCAGTTTTCCGGGAGCGCGCCGCTCACCTTCGGTGGTGTCGCGGTAACGACGCAGAGCATATGGATACTCGCCATAACCCTCTCGCTGCTTTTTCTCCTGAGGGCTTTCTTTACGAAGACGATTTACGGGAAGGGCATGCTTGCCTGCTCGTACGACAGGAAGGCCTCCTATCTTGTGGGGATCGGGGTACAGAAGATGGTGCTCCTCTCCTTCATGATATCGGCCCTCGTGGGGGCAGTGGGAGGGGCGATCCTCGCACCGGTGACGATGACCTCCTACGATGTCGGAATCCTTCTCGGCCTCAAGGGATTTGCCGCCTGTATCATCGGAGGACTCGGCAACCCCTTCGGTGCCGCAGCGGGAGGACTCTTGCTCGGCGTTCTCGAATCTTTCGGAGCAGGGGTTATCTCATCGGCATACAAGGATGCCTTTGCCTTTCTTGTCCTGCTCATCCTCTTGTTCGTGAAGCCATCGGGACTATTCGGCCAGACCAGGGTCGAGAGGGTATAAGGTGCAGGGTTTCAGAAGGGATCTCGCCGCTGTCGCGGGGTTCCTTGTCTTCGTCGGAGCGGTGCCTCGGCTGCTCACGAATGACTACTACATTAATGCCCTCACCCTCTCCTGGATCCATGCCATTATTGCCGTCGGGCTCAATCTCCTCATGGGATATGCCGGCCAGATATCCCTCGGTCATGCTGCCTTTTACGGCCTCGCCGCTTACACGAGCGCCATAATAACCACGACCTTATCTCTGCCGATTCTAGTCGGTATGAGTGCGGGGATAGCCCTTGTGGGCATAGTTGCGTATCTCATTGGGATTCCGACCTTGAAACTGAAGGGGCACTATCTCGCAATGGCGACCCTCGGTTTTGGTATCATCATCTACATCGTTATTAATGAGACGATAGGTCTGACCGGAGGCCCTTCAGGTTTTACCGGGATACCCCGTCTCACCCTCTTCGGTTACAAGTTCGAATCCGATCTCTCGTACTACTACCTTGTGGCGATCATTCTCGCCTGCGTCATCCTTGTCTCGCTCAACCTCATCCATTCGAGGGTCGGAAGGGCTCTCAGGGCTATTCATACCAGTGAAGTTGCTTCCCTCGTGATAGGCATTGACATAGCGAAATACAAGATTTTCGTCTTTGTCCTTTCAGCGCTCTTCGCCGCCATCGCGGGGGTCCTGTACGCACACCTTATCACCTTTGTGGCCCCTTCGTCTTTCGGGTTTAACTTCTCCGTCGAACTCGTTACCATGGTTGTTCTCGGAGGCATGGCAAGCATTTGGGGCGCGGTAACCGGGGCCCTTTTTCTGACCGTCTTGCCGGAATTCCTGAGGACGTTCGAGAATATTGAGATACTGCTCTATGGCGCAATCCTTATCGTCTGCATGGTTTTTCTCCCCGGTGGTATTGCAGGAGGTTGCGCGAAATTGTTGAAACTGGTGAGAGGCGGGAAAGGAGAGAATGTCGGGCTCTGAGGGAGAAATCCTGAAATGTGAGAAAGTCGCCGTCCGGTTCGGAGGAGTTCAAGCCCTCAACGGGGTGAACTTTTCGGTCAGGAGAGGCAGTATCACCGCCATCATCGGACCGAACGGCGCGGGTAAGACGACGCTCTTGAATGTGATAAGCGGTCTCGTGAACGCTGATGACGGAATGATCGAGTTTGACGGCAGTCACATTACGCGCATGCCTCCTCACGAACGGGGAAGGGCAGGCCTTGTGAGAACATTCCAGAACCTCGAGATCTTCACGAACATGTCCGTGCTCGAAAACGTGATGACCGGATGCCACAGACTGGTGAATTACTCGATCCTTGATTCTCTCGGCAGGACCCCGAAATACTGGAAAGGCGAACGCGCGTGCAGGGAACATGCCGAAAGGGAACTCGGATTCGTCGGTCTCACGGATGCCGGCGACATGATGGCGCACGAACTGCCCTTCGGCAGTCAGCGTCTGCTCGAACTCGCGCGGGCGATATCCTCCGAGCCGAGACTCCTGCTTCTCGATGAGCCCGCTGCCGGCTTGAACATGCGGGAAACACGCAATCTCGGCGCGATAATCAAGAGGATCGGCGAAGAACGGGGCATAACGATCGTCCTCGTCGAACATGATATGGACCTCGTGATGAGGATAAGCGACAGGATAACGGTTCTCAACTTCGGCGAGGTCATCGCGGAGGGAGCGCCGCTCGAAATCCAGAAGAATCCCGATGTCATAGCCGCGTATCTCGGGGTCGAGGAAGAGGGATAAGGCAGGGCGATGCTGATTCTGAAGAACGCGGATGTCTATTACGGGAAGATACATGCGATCAAGAGAGTTTCTCTCCATGTCAAGAAGGGTGAGATCGTCGCCCTCATCGGCGGTAACGGTGCCGGTAAGACGACACTCCTGACCACCATATCCGGCCTCATCAGAACGAGCGGCGGGACCATACTCTGCAACGGCGTC
>Ga0187779_10001018_pt1 | contig 17959 bp, 22 predicted proteins | sample 1015_Q2_SP10_10__FD_132435 | JGI IMG/M metagenome (GOLD analysis project Ga0187779, IMG submission 132435) | Tropical peat soil microbial communities from peatlands in Department of Meta, Colombia - 1015_Q2_SP10_10_MG | ecosystem: Environmental > Terrestrial > Soil > Wetlands > Peat | place... | reverse complement strand
TTCGACTCCCACGAGTTTTCTCCTTATCCCCTCTCGGATGAAACCCCTGAGACCCCCGTCAGTCCTTCCGAGATTGATCCGTATGGTATCGTATCCCGCCAAGTAGTAGGAAATGAAATGCCTCAGCAGGAAGTCCTTGTCAAATCCAGGCCCCGCTTCGAGGATGGCCTCGGACTTCGGCGTGGCTCTGATGTCTCGCCTTGGTACTATCAGAAGCGAAGAGTCCGGCTGGACGAGCACCGCCACTGGATCCTTAGCCCTTAGTCCGACATCCATCACCCAAGTCTTGGGGAGAGAAACAACGAAACTATTGCCTCCAGTTACTTGGACCTTTCTGAAGTCTGGTCTCCTGCTTTCGCTCGCCAAGTCGCACTCCCTGCCGGCCCTTCACAATACCCACTATATATCTTTACGAATCTAAGTGGGGTATTGGATTTGGAAGTATCCTCCCTTTCCTGCCCGCCGGTAAGGGAGGTTTGAGAGGCCGAGCATTAGGGACTCACGTAATTTGCCGCACGTGTCGGGACGGCCAAGCTCCATCGAAGGGGCGCAACCCCTCCTATTTCTATATTATATGATTGACACTATAGTCGCAGTCGGCTACCAATAAATTCCCTGTCGGGTCGGGTTTTGACGTAAAACATATGCGGTTTTCTAACAAGACAGCGATCAGCTCGACAGTGACCGCGGTGGTTGCCGTGGTCATCGTCATCGCAATCGTCGCAGGAATTTACATCGCGTACCCTCCGGGTACAAACACGGTGACTTCCACCATCAACAACACGGTAGTTCAAACTAGCATCAATACCGTGACTAGCACAAACACAGTGACCTCCACGACCACAAGCGTCAGCATCAGCACGACCGCCACTCCAACTTACCAGCCCCTCACCCTGCAGTCAGGTGGGTCGACCTTCGTCAACCCGATCATGCAGGTGTGGGCGTCAGGCTTCAAGGACTACACCAGCGGCGCGGTCCAGGACAACTATCAGGCTCTCGGCAGCTCCGCAGGCATAACGGGTGTACTGAAGGGCGTGTTCGACTACGCAGGCAGCGACGCGCCGCCGTCGTCGTCGGTGACGGCCAACTACACGGCCAAGAACGAGCCGCTGCTGGTAATCCCCGAGACACTCGGTGCAGTGGCGATCTTCTATAACGTCCCCGGAGTCACAGCCAGCCTCAACCTAACAGGACCCATTATCGCGAAGATCTACCTTGAGAAAATCACGATGTGGAACGACCCCGCGATTCAGGCACTCAACCCCAAGGTCAACCTTCCAGCGAATACCATCATCCCTGTCCACAGGTCTGACGGCAGCGGCACCACCTATGCACTAACCAACTACTTCACCAAGGTGAGCACAGACTGGAACGCCACCGGCAACGGCTTCGGGACCACCGTCAGCTGGCCCGCCGCGGGTGAGCTCGGCGCAAAGGGAAGCGCTGGTGTCGCCGCGGACGTGTCTCAGAACCCCAACGCAATTGGGTATGCTGACTCGTACTACGCGTTCAGCAACAAGTTGACCATGGCTGCGGTCCAAAACGCGGCCGGGGTCTTCGAGGTACCGAGCCTCGCGGGCGTAACAGCCGCGGCTGCCGCCTTCACGGCGCAGGTGCAGGCTAACCCCACAACCCCAATCACGAACCCACCAGCATCTGCCAATACCGCCTACCCAATCTCGACCTACACCTACCTTCTGGTCTACCAGAATCAGTCGAACCAAGGAAAGGGCAACGATATCGCCCAGCTCTTCTGGTGGATCGTAACTCATGGCCAGGCATACGGGCCGCCCCTCTACTACCCAGCACTTCCAAGCACAGTCGTTACTATCGACGAGAACTTGATCGCTAAGATGAACTACAACGGTACTCCATTCATCCAAGCTTAATTGGGATGATGGAGTCCCCTCCTTTGTTAATGTCCGGTAATTAGCATGGGACGAAGGCGTTCAGCAGCTGACTCGGGTTTCAAGTACCTGACTGTGGGTCTCGCCTCTTCCGTTCTCGTAATCGCTCTGATCTACTTCTACGAGCTGTACACGGGCTCGCTTCCAACCCTGAGGACCGGGCTGGCGTTCGTCTTCGGATCTACCTGGGACCCAGTGAACAGCCACTTCGGGGTCTTTCCGATGCTATATGGTAGCCTGCTGACATCCGCCATTGCGCTCGTAATCGGGGTCCCGATAAGCCTCGGCGTCGCCATCTTCCTGTCTGAACTCTCTCCCGGACGATTGAGGTCGCCGATCTCCTTCGTGGTTGAGATGCTTGCCGCGGTGCCGAGTGTTATCTACGGGCTCTGGGGGTTGTTCATCCTCGCACCGATCCTCAGGGCCGACGTCTACCCGTACCTCGAGGAATACCTCGGCTTCCTCCCAATATTCCAGGGAACGATCTACGGGGTGAGCATCCTGACCGCAGGTATCATCCTCGCTATCATGATAATTCCTATCATAGCGTCAATATCTAGAGACGCCCTCCTGGCCGTACCTGACTCCCAGCGCGAGGCTGCTCTCGCCCTGGGTGCCACGAAGTCCGAGGCCATCCGGATGTCCGTGCTGAGCTACGCACGCTCAGGGATAGTTGCTTCCATCTTCCTAGGTTTCGGCAGGGCTTTTGGGGAAACCATGGCAGTGGTGATGCTCATAGGAAATACTCCAGTGGTTTCCGCCTCCCTATTCTCGCCAGGATACAGTCTGGCGAGCCTGATCGCAAACGAGTACACTGAGGCCACCACGGCTGTGTATACCTCGGCACTCATAGAGGCCGGCCTCGTTCTTCTGCTGGTGTCTTTCCTGGCCAACGTTGTTGCCCGGTTGATGATTAGCAGGTTGATCCGTAGCAGGGAGGCGGCTTCCTACCTTTGAAGACGCGAAGACGCCTGGTCAACAGGATATTCCTTTCCCTCTGCGTCGTCGCCCTTCTTGCGGCCGTCGTTCCGCTTGTGAGCATCATCGTTGATGTGGCTTCGAAGGGCATAGGTGCGATGAATCTCGACTTCTTCACTCAGCTTCCTCCATTGGCCTGCACACAGCCTCCCTGCCCTGAAGGCGGGTTGGGGAACGCGATTCAGGGGACAGTATACGTGGTCGCCCTTTCAAGCCTGATCGGGCTCCCGATCGGCCTGTTCTCGGGAGTCTACGTGTCAGAATATGGGCGAGCAAGTCGGTTCGGGTATCTTATGCGATTCCTTGGCGACGTGCTTGCCGGCATCCCCTCCATCGTGACAGGGGTGCTGATCTATACCATCATCGTACTGACCACGGACAGCTTCTCCATTATCGCAGGAGCCGTGGCGCTTGGGACTATGATGATTCCCATCATGTCGAACACGACAGCGGAGGCTCTGAAGGCCGTTCCCAACTCGATTCGCGAGGCATCGCTGGCCCTCGGGACTAGGAAGTGGCGTACATCTTTGCTGGTGATAGCGAACGCGAAGAAGTCCATCGCCACGGGGTCCCTGCTGGCTGTGGCCAGGATCACTGGAGAGACCGCTCCTCTTATCCTCACCATGGGAATCAGCGTGCTCTGGTTCGGGGGATTCACTGTGCCTGTTGCTTCCCTGACCTATTTCATCTACTACTTCGCGACATCTCCCTTCCAGAACTGGCAGAACCTAGCCTGGGGTGCCGCGCTGTTCCTGATGGTTATCGTCCTGGGCATCAACATGGGGGTCCGTCTCGTGACTAGGGGGAAGAGAGTCTATGCTTGAGACGATGAGCTCGCAGGAGATTAATACAATGCCAAGAGGTGCTTATCCCGTGCAGGTACCCGAGAAGATGGAGGTCCTGGGCCTCAACGTCAGCTATGGCACCAAGCAGGCCCTCTTTGACATCAACCTCGGGTTCAGGCCCAACAAGGTCACCGCCATGATTGGTCCGTCTGGATGTGGGAAGTCCACACTGATCAGGTGCCTGAACAGGATGCACGAGCTTGTCCCCGACGCCAAGGTGGAAGGCAAAGTATTGCTGGATGGGCAGGACATCTACGGTCCTGACATGGACCCTGCGGACGTAAGGAGAAGGGTGGGGATGGTCTTCCAGAAGCCGAACCCATTCCCCAACATGTCGGTCGCCGACAACGTAGTCGCAGGCCTTAAGCTGGCAGGCACAAAGGACAGAGGCCATCTCGACGGGGTGGCCAAGAAGTACCTGGAGAGGGTCCATCTTTGGGACGAGGTCAAGGAGGACACCAAGAGGTCGGGCGCCTCACTTTCGGGAGGTCAGCAGCAGAGGCTCTGCATTGCCCGGGCTCTCGCCATCGAGCCCGAAGTCGTACTGATGGACGAACCTTGCTCCGCTCTTGACCCTACCGCGACCGCCAGGATTGAACAACTAATCACCTCCCTGAAAGAGAACTATACCGTAATCATCGTGACCCACAACATGCAACAGGCTGCAAGGATAGCCGACTACACGGCCTTCATGTATCTGGGGAAGCTCATCGAATACGACGAGACCACCAAGCTCTTCGAGAATCCGAGGGAGGATCTTACAGAACGGTACATCACGGGCAAATTCGGGTGAGACCATATGCCTAGACTCATGGACATCGGGCTAGACCAGCTCAACTCGATGCTGTTGGACATGGCATCCCTCTCACAGTCGGCGGTGGCAGCCTCAATCGACGCCTATACCCATGCGGTCACCCCCACCGACGTAAGGAAGATGGCCGACCGCCTTCAGACCCTCCACAGGCAGGTGAGCGACCTCGCGATGGAAGTGATAGCAAGATACCAGCCTGTCGCGACAGACCTCCGCTTCATCAAGGCGTGCATGGAGATTTCGTACGGGTTCTTCAGGTACGGCCGCTATGCCCTCGACATAGCCCAGGTGATGGAGATCTTCGGCGACCTGGGAAGGTGCGACCGCTCCCCGGTGGTGGAGACAGCGAAGCTCACGGAGGACATGATCCGAATGAGCGCGGACGCCTTCGCTCGCCGCGACGTCAACCTCGCCCGCAGGATACCCGACATGGACGACGCCGTTGATGAGAGATACCGGAACAACCTTCGCAAGGTCATGGAATCGAAGTCCAATCCTCGCTGCAACCTGGCCAACGTCCTGATAATGCGCTATCTCGAGCGTATTTCAGACCACGCCGCCTACATCGCCGAGTCGGTAGACTACATCGTGACCGGCGTGGAACCACCGGACTAGTCGGGCACTTTTACTAGGGCAGGGCGATTACCTTGGTCACTTTGTTTCCAGGCACAACCGTTACCACATCTCCCAGAGCGACCCCAGTTCCCATCTTCGAATCTGTGGCCCCGTAGAGCCTGGCGTCGGACTCTCGGAAGAGCGACAGCTCCACCTTGCATCCCCAGGGCACCTTGTATCTCAGAGGGTGGCGGCTCTCTCCTGTCCTTTCGGTGAATGTGGGGTTGATGTGGCAGATTCCCAGCTCGTTTTTCCTCAGACTCGCATAGGCGGAAGGGTCAATCCACTCTCCCTTGATCCTGTCAGGGTATGAGTAGTACCCTGATGCTCCGGCCTGGGTGGAAACTACGACTCCGTCTCCTATGGCTGCCTCTTGAAAATCCACACCCTTGCCCGAAACCTGCACTCGGTATCGTATGCAGTCGCTCTGGTTGCCCCGCTGGAGGTAGACGTCAGTGAATACCTCGCCTATCTTCTTCCCATTCTTCAGGACCGCCAGCCGCCTGTTCTCGTCAATCTTGTAGTTGCCTCTGACCACCCTATCAAGGACTTCCGGGAGCTCGTCAAAGTTGGCCTGCGCGAGATGTGCCTTCGAACCCCCCGCGCCCTTTGCCCTGACCCCGACGAACAGAAGGGGGATGTCCTCGGTCCTGCCGTACATACTGAACCTCCCGTCCCCCCCGACTACGACTCCGAAGTCAGCTTTGCCTGCAGTGATGGTAATCCCAGCCCGCTCCAGTATCGTTCTTAGTGCGCCCGGGGGAACCTTAGCCTTTCCTCCATCCAGTAGCATCTTAGCCTTCATTCAGCGCCTCTCCTTCTCGACAAATTCCAGTATGTTCCCTTCGCCATCCGCCCTCTTCCCGGTCTGGAGGAACTTCGTCGCGGTCTCCCTTGCCTGTTCCCTCTGAGGGTTGGAAACACCCAGCTTCTCCATCATCTTTAGCGAGTTCTCGACGGCGAAGCCTCGGAAGTGGTTGTTGAAGTAGCCGAAGGTCTTCTTCACCCTCGACGTGACCTCTTTGACCTTCGGGACCCATGTATCGAGCTCCTTGTCGCTGTACCTGTAGTTGTACCAGGGCCGGCTCCCGCGCCCGTGCCACCTGATGAATGCGAAGTCCGCCGTGACCACCGTGTCAGGAGGAAGCAGTGGCTCGTCGACGATTACGTTCGCCACGTTCCTTGCCTTGAGGAACGACCAGACATCCTCGCGGAGCCAGGACGGGTGCCTGAATTCCACAGCGAACTTCACGTCTTCGGGGACCTTCGAGAGGAAGCTCTTCAGCTTCTCGTAGTCCGACTGGTAGGAGTAGCTTGGAGGAAGCTGTATGAGCACAGGACCTAGCTTTCCGGCCGCGATGAGGGGCTTCAGGAGGCTGAGGAACCTGATGAGGTCGGCCTCGACCCCCTTGCTCAGGTCCAGCTTCTTCTCATGTGTAAGAAGCTGGGGGAGCTTGACCGAGAAGACGAAGTTCTCTGGCGTGTACCTCGCCCAGCCGAGGACTAGACCCTTGGTGGGGTAGGCGTAGAAGGATGAATCGACTTCGGCCGTCTCGAACACCCTGGAGTAGTACGAGAGCTTGTTGGCGCTCGAGCTAGGATAGAACACCCCTGCCCATTCGTTGTAGGACCAGCCGGAGGTACCGATGAGCAGGTCGGTCAATCGAAACGGCCGGCGAGCGCTTCTCGATTTAAGTCTGAGGCCTGACAGGGTCTCCCGCCTAGAGGACGGGCATCCATCCTGGCCTGGACGACCAGGTGGCTACTGCGTCGTGGGCGTGAATAGACTCGAAGCACCTGCCACTAACAAAAAGCGCGTTCGGGAACCTGCTGACGCATTCCCTCACGAGGTCCTCGGCGAACCTCGGGTTAGCCTGTGCTTCAAGGATTTTCTTGGCCTCCTCCAACCGCTTCATTTGCTCCTTCGGGGTCGCCGAGAAGCACTCGACAATCCTCCCCACCATTGCCATCGAATCCAGCGGCTTGTCACTCTTCAGGATCACAGTCATCTCGGCCCTTTGCATGTGGCCGATGCCAATCATCTTCCTCGAGCAGGGGCACGCTGTCATCCCGTCTACCACGTACCGGTATGTTATCGCGCCCCGCTGGGTTGCGCGCATGGTGATCCTCGCGAACTGGTCATCGTAGGGGAGTTCGAATGAGACAGCCACGCTCGAGCCCGGCTGAGTCTTGTTCACCTCTGTGCACATCCATCTCAGCCACTGCTCCATCCCCTTCGACCTATGGCTAGATGCTGCCCTAACTAGCCTGCTCATGTGGACGCCTCTGTGGAACCCCGTCGAAGTTTGGATTGTCAGCTCGACTGGCATCCTGATGTTGCCTGAACTTCCCAGAACCTTCAGTTTGGTGATGCCGGCGTCGACTGGAAGTCTTGCTGCCTCAGACTGGACGTCGGCCGTAGCGTCGATGAAGTGGAGGGCGTCTGCTTCTCCTCCATCAGACCTTGCCAAGGGAGCCGGCACGCCTTTTCCTTCCCTTAAGTAATTTTCTACCATTTCGGGCTCAACGGGTCAGCTACGCCCGCCTTTGCAAACGACTCCCTTCTCGACACGCACCCAGGACAACTCCAGCAGTGTTTCATCCCCTCCCTGTGGCAACTCCAAGTGAGCTCGAACGGGACCCGCAACTCGTTTGCGAGCGCTATGACCTGAACCTTTGTCTTGAGCCTAAGCGGACGGGAGATGCTCACCCTGTTTCTCCTAAGGACAGGGGACGCGGCCCTGAACGCCGCCTGCTGGGCCGCGAAGAACTTGGAACTCACATCGTGGAAGATCTTTGCGTCGTCTTTGTTATGACCGCCTACGATCAGTTCGGCCCCGCTTTCTTCTGCCACGGATGCTGCGAGCGAATAGAAGACGCTGTTCCTCAGCGGTATGTACGTCGGAGGGAGCATTCCCCTATCGAAACCTGGGATGTCTGCAGCCTCCTTTAGGTCTGGGAGTCTCACGACCCTATGTTCGACTACGCCCAGCTTGTTCGCGACCGCTCTTGCGGCTTCTAGTTCTCTCCGCGCGACGCCATGATACTCGAACGTTATCGCCCTGACGGCGTAAGTTCGTTTGGTCAGGCACAGTGCAGTGGCGGAGTCAATTCCACCTGATAGGAGCACTAGCGCTTCTTTCGTGGACTGCGGGCACCTTCCTGATGGAGCTTCGCAAGGATGTGGCTCCCCTTGTTGAGTCCCTCGTAGACGTAAACTCCCACGGCCGTCACGTTATTCGGCATCTTCGGAGCAATCCTGTCGAGCACCTCTTTAGCCAGGTTCTCTACGGTCGCCTCGCCCTTCAGAATCAGAGTCGTGCGGCGAGGGGCCTTTATGGCAAACTCCCCATGGACCGTCTCGAACCTCAGGGTGACGCTCCTCGAGTCCATCCCAGTCACGTACTTCTCGCTGATGAACAGTTTGTGGTCTAGCTCTCTCACCGCCTCCCTGACTATAGGCTTGGCAACTCCGAAATCAACGACCATGCCCTCGATCGGATGCCCTGTGATCTCCACGAGGACGCTCGAGGTGTGGCCGTGCATGACGGAACACTTCTCGGTCTTCGGCAGGATGTGAGCATAGTCGAAATTGAAGGATGGGTCGTCCAAGAAGATCGTCTGAAGCCGGCCCTCCTCCCCAATGCCAAGGATTCTCACGCCGTGGTCAGAACTGTCGCTCCGGAGAAGGTCCCGGGTTATGACCACTGCCTTCCTTGAGCCGAGAGCCTTGCGTTGAACCTCTCCCAGCTCCCTCCCCACAAAGACCCAGGTCCCGTTGACGTAGAAGTCGGCGTGAAGCCCCGCAGCTCCAGGTACTCTCACATCCTCCCTGTACCTCACTCCTAGGGAGTCAAGCAGGTCCCCCACCAGCTGGTGGAGGTTCGTCCTCCTGACCTTCTGCCCTGACCTGTATCCCCTTTCATAGGCGCCTTCGTCCAGCCGCCTCAGTCTCGGTGCCAGCTTTGAAAGAAGCTGCTCGCTCAAGCGGGAAGTGCGGAAAAATGGTTCTGTTTATAGTATTTCGAGCCACGGGGCTGTCGGCGCGGCCTTGATCCAGTGGTTAGGATAGTGGCTTCCCAAGCCACTCGCCCGGGTCCGAATCCCGGAGGCCGCACCAGTCATTGAAATCTAACTAGGTGCCCTCTGTGACCTTCTTGAGTGCGAGTGACCCGTTCCTGATATCCAATTCGTAGACCTCATTCACGTCAAGCCTCATCCCAAGCATGTCGTACTCGGATTCGGTCAGTGTCATGACGACCTTGGAATAGCCCATCTCCCTGATCTGAGGCATCAGCCCCATTGTCTGCAGCTGTGACACCATCCCCTGTACTACTCTCGCCTCATCGCTCGATGGAAACATGTCCGGCCTGCGAGCATCTCTCACCTCGACGAGCTCGATTTGTTTTGCCGGCAGTCCTGTGAGCGGGTCTGTAACCCCGCTGATCCTGCTTACCTTGACTCTGGCCAACTGTTTTCAGTCCGTTTGCTCGCTGGAAACCGCGGGCTCGTGGGAACCGCCCGTCTGGGGAGCGGCCTCCTCGACCGGTGGCGCCGGACCCTGCTCCTCTTCCTGTTGGGGCTGGTTCGCCATGATTGCCTCCACGTCTTCAGGAGAAATGATGCGCGCCATCGAGAGGTTCACCAGTGAATTGGCGGACGCTGTTCCCGACATCCTGCCGATCCTTCCCCTCAGCTCACGCCACTTCAGCTTCGTATTCCCACTCTTTGAGGTGTAGATGATCCCCAGCACGTCTCTTGCGTTGATGAACGTGACGTCCCTAATCTTCTTCAGGTCGACCTTGTCCACTGCCTCGACATAGATAGAGCCCTGGTCCCCCTGCTTCTCAGGGAACACCTCCGGGTCCCTGAGGTAGGATTCGGGGATGAAGCTCCTGCAGGTGCTGTTGATGAGGAAACGCCTGAAACCTTCCAGGTTGCACGTAAGGTCGAGCTCCACCACGTGACGTCGCCTGAATCCCGCGCGCCTCTCAGTGGTTATAAATCATTGGCTGTCCGATTGGCCCGAAAGGACTAAGGCCACCGTCGTTCTTGCCGGATTGGGTAATGACCGAAATAACATGTCTGACCAAATATGAAGACGATTTTGAGTCGGGAACCCCATGCTTGCCGCAGGTCGCAAGCTCTCACCACCTGCCGAGGCTGTCCCAGCTGAGAGTCCACTTGCCTTCCTGATACCCACGAACTCTCCGACCGGCTTTGAAGATTAAAGCGTTCAGGAAGGAACGGTAGGTGCTTGCGCTTCCTTGTCAGGTTCGTCCCGTCGATTCCGGCGCGCGACCCCTTCCTCTCTACCGTCCGCGGTCTGGCGAAGTCAGTCGGCGCTGACGCCCGCAATCCGAAGTGGACTTCCTACGGGGCCCTCGAGCTTGACGTCTTCTGTCCAAACCGGGGCGACTTCGACCTCTTCGTCTCCATCCTACGACCGATGGCTGACATCGAATTCACGCGGGACCTGAACATCGCTCCTCCCCACAGGCCCGAGCAGGAGCTCTTCCTTGAGGCTCGAGAGTACTTCAACGCCGAACGGTATTGGGAATGTCACGAGGTCCTCGAAGGCGTCTGGAGGCTCAAGAGCGGCGCAGAGAAAGAGTACCTTCAAGGTCTGATACTCCTGTGCGCGGCCTTCGTCCATCATCAGAAAGGTGAAGAGAAGGTGGCTCTCAGTGTGCTCAGGAGGGCGGCCAAGCAACTCGACTACCCCGAGCTAGGCTATGGAGGCTTGGACGTCCGAGCCGTTAGGGGCCAGGTCGACAGGATGCTCCAAACGGGTGAAGTCGCGGTCTTCCGCGTCTAGCCGAAGACAGGGAGGTTCATGGGGTTGGCTTGCTCTGAGATGCCGCTTCTCGACCTTATCGCCTGGATGTTGGCCAGGAACGCGACCAGGGCGAAGGCAACTCCGATAACCGCGTCGTTCGAAACCGCCGACGGGTACGCGTTGCCGTTGGCAAGGACCACAGTGAAACCTGCGTCCAATAGTGCGACCGCTGAGAGGACCGCGCCCAACAGGTAAGAGAACGCCGCTCCCCACACGCCCATTAGTCCGATGGCAAGAAGTGCTACCGCCAAGCCCAGTGAAGCCACCGAGTAGATGGGAATGAAAGGCACACGACCGATGAACAGCATGGGTGGCATGTCGAAGTAAGCGTACAGGAGCCAAAGGGACTCGACAACTGTCAGTCCTCCCGCGACCCTTCTGACGAACGAGGTCACTCTGGCATCGTCAGCCTGTAATACCCGGCTTCGATGTTCTTGTTCACATTGTCCTTTACCAGGTAGAGCCGGTGTATCGGGTTAGCAACCTTGGGCGAAAGCGACCAGTCCTGCCCGACTGTGAACTCGTGCACCTCTCCCCCTCTGCAGGCGTGGGTGATCTTCTTGCCCGGCTTGGCTCCAAGGCTGTTCATGTAGACGTCCTTCATTGTGGTGCATGTGAGTATCGCCCACTCCTCGTCTTCGGGGATGGTCTCGAACCCAACGCTCGCCTTGAGTGGTTCTCCGTACCTCTTGTCGTCGCAGAATAGCTTCTTGCAGCTGCGGCAGCGCCAGATGTCGACGACCCCCTGGAGGTAGTTATCGCGATTAACATTAGTCATGCCGATAAACACGATTTCTTTGTGCTCACAGACTCCGATACTCACTTCTTCAGCAGCCTCCACATGGCCATTCGCGATACCCCATAGAACACGCTTAACGCCGTGATTGACTCCCCAAAAACATTGTGTCTTTCTCGGGCCTCTCCCTTCTGCGCATCACTCAGAACGGGCCACCGCTTCCGATATTCACGGGAGTTCCCCATTCGGGACCGGCGGAAGCCGACGCTGAAAGTCCAATCCATCGGTACGAACGTCCTCTTGCCATGTCGTTCGCGCATTCCTATCTCTACGTAATGGTCGAACCTATGCTGAACTTCAGTTCCGGTAAGGATGTCCAGTCGTCGGTAGTCGAGGAGGGTTTCCAATTCGTGCTTCTTCTTGAAACAATAGGGTAGAATACGCAGTGCCACCGCCATCACTGACTCCTGATCAGCGATCCTCAGGACGTAAACGTCGGCGTTGCTCCCTTTCCTGACCACGCCTGTCTTTATTCCTTGAAGCCGGAGGAATGAGACTATCTGCTCTAGCTGCTCCTTGTACTGGTCAGCGAAGTCAAGGTAGAACGAAACGACGAACTTCCAAAGGAAGATGGAAACGCTGCCATCTCCATCAAAGTATCCGGCAACCTGTTCCCAGGTAGAATACGGGCTTACCTTGGGTTGGACATGATGACCAATCCCGCCCCTACCGTGGGCCTGACGTGGAACAGACCTGGTCTTCTCCGAGGCAGAAACCCTCTACAAACGTGTTGACTCCTCTTAACGAACAAGGACGTTAACCGCAAGGCCGTTTCTAGTCGGGTTTCCGCGGATCTCTCGAGTCTGAGGACCGTTCATTTGCGGCCTCATAGACCGGGATTAGCTGCAGTATCAGCTTGTCGACACGCATCCTTCTTTCGTTCATCTGTCTCACCATCGCCTCCCTCCAGGTGCGGTAATAGTTCGCTATCCCAAGTCGCGGATGAACTGGGATTATCGTATTCCCGTCCCCCGAAACTATTGCCATCCCCCGGTCCAGGATAGCCGCAGCCTTCTTGGATTCAGAAGATGGCAGGTGGCCCTGTCGCAGGAGACGCAGATAGAGAACTGCGTCGTCGAGCGAGAGCCCTGCTTCGTTTACCAGCTGCTTGAGGACTGCTTCGTCCTTGGGGTCGCTTCTCTGGTTTCGGCTCAAGCCTTCGTCGTCTCCGGAGAGTTCCACAGGAACTCGAAGTAGTCCTTGGCAAAGCTCGCCAGCCCGTGGTGAGATGCCCAGATCGCCAGTGGGAGCCCTCCCGGCTCACCGCCTCCAAGAAGCAGCACAACTTCGCGCGAATCAGAGATCAGCCCTCCCCCATACATCGTCTGTCTTGTCCTGATCTCCGCATACCTCCCGAGCTGCTGTGCCGCTTCCTTCGGAAGCTCCGGGGAGGTGAGTATCATGCTCTTCACGCCCTTCTCCTTCAGGGCGGCCATCAGCGGGTCGATCCTGTCGGTGATTCCGACTAACTGTGGGGGCAGTGCGACAAGGAGTTCCGCCCTGCAGTTCAGGAGCAAGTTCTTGACCCTCGAGAGTATCTCGTTGGTCCCTCGCATTATCCAGATGTCCGGCTTCTCCGACTCTCCCCTGCTCACGTAGATCCCCATCAGCTCCTCCAGTGCGACCTGTTCCTTCTCCTTCCGTTCCGTCTCCTGCCTCGCCTTGAGCTCCTCCAGCGCCGTGTCCGGAGGCTTCGCGGTGTAGACTATGGGCCTGCTCTTCTGCTCCTCCACCCAGCCCCGCCTGTGGAGCGATTCGAGCGCATCGTAGACCTTTGAGTATGGTATCCTCGCCTCGCGGCTGACATCACTCGCCGTCATGGTGCCACCTCTCAGCAGGGCCACGTACGCCTTGACCTCGCTCCCTGTGAGCCCCAGCGCCTCCAGGGAGGCAGACGCCCTCTCGCTCAACGTCATCGACAGGTGCCCCCGGTCGGTCCGAGAAAACCAAAAACTAAAATCCGCTCGACAATCGGGGCCTCCGCATGCCTTCCTGCAAGCACGAGTCCCTGGAATACGTCGGAGAACAGAAAACGGACGAAGGAGTCAACGTCTACAGGCGCTGCAAGAACTGCGGGACCCTCCTTGTGCTTACCCCCTCCGGGAAGCTGATTGCGGTAAAGGGCGCGATGCCTGGTCAACCCGCCTCAGGCAAGCACAAAAGGGCATCTTAACCTTTCACCCTCGGTAAAGTTAAAATGCTTATATGGGCAAGCGACAAAGGATACTCCCTAGAGGTTCTGAATTGGCCCAAATCGCAGACGTCAGTCTAGAGCTCAAGAAGGAAGTTTCCAAGGGGAACTTCATCCGCCAGACCCAGTCCATATGTCCGGACTGCAACAGGATACTCCCAGCGCTCGTCTTCGAGCGCGACAACAAGGTCTGGATGACGAAGACCTGCCCCGAGCACGGCGAGACCGAAGAGCTGTACTTCGGCTCCTACGAGATGTACAGCAAGTTCTCACGCTATTGGAAGGACGGCAAGGGCACCCACGCGGCCAACGTCCCCATGGACGTCTGCTCCTGCCCTGCCAACTGCGGCCTCTGCAGCAACCACCTCTCGCACACGGGTCTCTCCAACATAATTGTCACCAACAGGTGCGACCTGACCTGCTGGTACTGCTTCTTCTATGTGAAGAAGGGGTTGGAGGGAGCGTACGTCTACGAGCCGACTCTCGATCAGATCAGGGAGATGGGGCGGACCCTGAAGTCCGAAAGGCCGGTCGCTGGAAACTCGGTCCAGATAACAGGCGGCGAGCCCACGATCCGCGAAGACCTGCCGACCATAATCAAGATACTCAAGGAGGAAGGGGTCGACCACATCCAGCTGAACACCAACGGCATCAACCTTGCACTGAACCCAGGGTTGGCGAGGCGCCTGAAGGACGCCGGTGTGTCGAACCTGTACATGAGCTTCGACGGGGTGACTCCGAAGACCAACCCGAAGAACCACTGGGAAGCGCCGTATGCGATCGACGCGTGCAGGAAAGTCGGCGTGGGGGTTGTCTTGGTCCCTACTGTCATAAAGTCAATCAACGACCACGAGCTCGGCGGCATCATCAACTTCGGGTGGAAGAACATCGATACCGTCCACGCGGTGAACTTCCAGCCGGTGTCCCTCACGGGCAGGCTGACAAAGACGGAGAGGGCAAAGTACAGGATCACGATTCCCGACTGCATCGAAAGGATCGAAGAGCAGACCAACGGCATGATAACCAAGGACGGCTGGTTCCCAGTCCCGTCCTGCTCACCAGTCACGGGCTTCATCGAGGCCTTCACGAAGAAGGAACAGTACGAGCTCTCCATCCACTTCGCGTGCGGTGCGGGAACCTACGTGTTCAACGACTCTGACAAGAACAGGCTCGTCCCACTGCCTGAGTTCGTCGACATCGCAGGGATGATAGAGTACCTCGACGAGAAGAGCGAAGAGATCTACTCTGGCACCAACCGATATATCGTGGCGGCCAAGGTCCTCACCAGGATCTCGTCATTCGTCAACAAGGAGAAGCAGCCCAAGAGCCTGAGCTTCGCGAAGCTGCTCACCGACGCCCTCGTCAAGCACGACTATGCAGCCATCGGGCAGTTCCACCTGAAGAGCATGTTCCTCGGAATGATGCACTTCCAGGACAAGTACAACCAGGACGAGGAGAGGCTACAGCGCTGCGACATCCACTACCTTACGCCCGACCTGAGGATCATACCCTTCTGCAGCTTCAACGTCATCCCGGAGTGGTACAGGGACCGCATCCAGCAGAAGTACGGCATGCCCATCGAGGCTTGGGAAGCCAAGACCGGCAGGAAGCTGGAGGACGGGCTATACAGGGGTACGCTGAGGCGTGGAGGGCACGTCCAGGGATGTGGCTGTGCTGCAGGCGAGCACGGCGAGCCGCTGCCAATCCAGCCCATAACCGGCACTTAGACGCGACCATCCTAATCAAGAGTCATTCCGACGCCCCACGACCATAATCGGTTAGGAGTGCGACTAAGGGAAACTACACGCTGAGGGAGTTCTTACTTGGCGGCCGCCGGCTAGGAGCGTGATGGAGGTTTCATTGCGAGCCAAGGGGCTGCTCGCAGGAAACATTTGACGGCATTATGTTCCCATTGGCGGCCGAGGCAGTTTGGACGGTGTACTCTATGGTAAACTCGCCCCCAGTGGAAAGTGACTTCACGGCTATGGCCAGGTCGACGTTGTTGACTGTGGCCGATGGCGGGCTGATGGCGAATGGAAGGAAAAGGCTCTGGCCAGAGGAGACCTGGGACAGCTTCAGGTCGCAGACAGGAGTGTTTGCCGCATCCGTCGCAGGCGACGTCAGCTGGGTGTAGAGAGGGAGGTAGCTCGCGTTGAGCCAGTTGATCTTGAAGGCGAATTCGGTGCCATTGAACGTGGAAGAAGCCACCGAGGCGTATTGATCGAATGGTCTTGTCTCCACAGGGAAGCTGTCGTTGGCCCAGGCAAGATAGCCGAGATAGATACCGAAGACAACGGCAGCGACGATCGCCAGTATGACAATCGACCGTGTCCGTGAACTCTTCTCGGGCGCTTTCATCCTTCGCCCCTACCTCAGGTCGTCCAGCTTCGCAGAAGACCGCATGAGCGACAGCATCCTGTCGAAGTAGGCTTCCAGGGATTCCTTGAACCTCTGGGCGCCGGCGTCAGGCTGGGCCTTCTCCAGGAACTGCTCCATCCATTCGAACTCCTGTTCGGAGCGCGGCCCGAGGGCCGAAAGCAGTGCCTGGTTCCTGTAGTACATCTCGCTCCCCTTCTCGAACAGATCTCTGCGCTTCAGGGAGGCCACAGCGAAGGCGTTCCTAGAAAGGAGCCCAGCGTCCGTGACCGGGTCCCCTGAGGGCCTGTCCGTGACCCACTCGGCGAAGAACTTCTTGGCCATCCCGCGCTCCTTGTCCTCCATCACTGCGAAGACTATGTCGTCCACTAGGACGTTCTGCAGGTGGTTGAACGCGTCAACGAGATACTCGGTCTCCTTGACCCTAAGGCCGTCGCGTTCCTTCAGCCCGTCGAGCACTGCTTCAAGTATCGTGCTGTCGTGCGAACAGGCACCCCTCTCTGTGAAATACACATGGGCGAGTTCGTGCAGGACCAGCCCTCCCAGCATCTCGGAGTCGAGCGCCCACTCGGAGATCATGATCTTGTGGATGTCTCCTTCTTTCCGGGCGTACCCCATGATGGCGAGGTTGGCCTCGACGTTCAGCTCGACTTTCGATGTGACGACGTACCCTTTCTGTTTCATCCTCTGAAGGGCCCAGGCTAGGGTGTTCTGCAGGAGATTGTCCGTGCTGCCGGAGTGCATCGTTCTTCGGCCGCGAAAGGCGACGCACGGATAAACATCTCGGTGCCCGGAAAGGGGGAGCAATCTAACGGAAGGCTATTCTAGCCGGGCCGCCACCTGCCAACGATGGGTTTCAGGGGCAAACTCGCAGGGGTCCTCGCAGTCATTGGCGGGATCCTGATGCTCCTCAGCGGATACGTCGCGAGGGGATTCCTCTACACGGCGCTGGGGTACGCGGTGCCGGAGATACCCCAACTGCTCAGCGGCATGGCAGCCAGCCTGGCGATACTCGCGATTACGCTGCTGGAGTTCGTCATCGCACTCGGCGGCCTGACCGTCCTTGCCGGGGGAGTGGTCATCCTGTCGCATCACACCAGCGTGGGGAGGGCTCTGATCTTCCTCGGCGGCGGAGCGGGCTTCCTCGGCCTGTTGATCTCCTTCGGCTACTCGGTCTACAAGCTCGGGGGGCTCGACCCGGTCCTGGCATACTTGCCTTACTGGGTTGGGCTCGCGCTCGCTGTGACTGGAAGGCGCCTCGCAAAGGGCTCTTGAGTCCAGGAGGTCAATATTCCCATGAAGTCAGAGCCGACCGGCATCCTCGGTCGAGGATTCACCCTTTCCGGGGACGGAAAATTCCGGAGGCTGTTCATGGCCGCTGCGAAGAGGCCCCCGGCCTCTGTCCCGAAGATAACGACGGTCCAGTCTGTGATCCTTTCGAGGCAGCCGACCAAGACCATGGTGGGGCTTACCCGGTATTCCAGGGTCAAATTCTTCCTCCTCTCCCGTCCGCGCCAGACCATCACTTTCTACACCCCGCTCCTTGGCGCCCTGTCCGGGCCAGCGGCCACGGCCGTAATGGCGCACGAGCTCGCCCATGT
>Ga0187779_10001017_pt1 | contig 17963 bp, 14 predicted proteins | sample 1015_Q2_SP10_10__FD_132435 | JGI IMG/M metagenome (GOLD analysis project Ga0187779, IMG submission 132435) | Tropical peat soil microbial communities from peatlands in Department of Meta, Colombia - 1015_Q2_SP10_10_MG | ecosystem: Environmental > Terrestrial > Soil > Wetlands > Peat | place... | reverse complement strand
CGGCCGCGTCGTGTTCTACGACTACGACGAGATCGAATACGTCACCGATTGCCGCTTTCGCCGCATCCCGCCGCCTCCTCCGGGGTACGACGACACATCGGGCGAGATCTGGTATCCGGTCGGCCCGCACGACGTCTTTCCCGAGGAGTTCGCGACCTTTCTGCTGACCGATCCGGCCGTGCGCGCGAGCTTCCTCGCCCATCACGAGGAGCTTCTCGACGCCTCGTGGTGGCAATCGCTACAGGCGGCCATCGGCAGCGGCGCGCTGCCCGAAGTGCTCTCCTATCCCGACCGGATCCGCTTCCTGCCGCCCGCGCCATCGCGGTGACGGGGCAGGATCCGCGTCGACGGTCTCGGACGCGTTTCAGGCGGGCGGTATGCGCAACACCTGCCCCGGATAGATCAAGTCGGGGCTCTTCAGCATCGGCTTGTTCGCCTCGAAGATCTTGTTGTACTTGTTCGGATCGCCGTAGTACTGCTTCGAGATCTTCGACAGGTTGTCGCCCTTGACGACGGTGTAGTACTGCGCCTCCGGGGCGCTCTGGTCGACGCTCATCTGGTCGTTCACCGAGGCGACGCCCTGGACGTTGCCGCAGCAGAGCACGATCTTCTCCTTCGTGGCCTGATCGGCGGCGACGCCGTACACCGTAGCCGTGGAGCCGTCGAAGGTCACCGTGAGACCGGTTGCCTTCAGGTTCTGCGACTCGATGTACGCGACGATCGCGTCGGCCGCCGCGTCATTGGCGGCCTTCTGCTTGTCGGCGGATGACGGGTCGGCCTGCGCCTGGGCCATTGCCTCCTGCGCCTTGCCCTTGCCGAACAGCTTTTCGCCGGCTTCCTTGATGAAACTGAGCATGCCCATGGTGACCTCTCTTCGAACGTCGATCGACTACCGCCTGTGACGCGCTCGCTTCCGGCGGCGCGCCGCGGCCAGGCGGCCCGGAGCGAGCCGCGTGACCGCGCCGTGCGCCGCGCCTCGCTTCAGGTTTATGCCCTGGAGCCGCTCATGGCTTGCTTGATCAGTCCGACGATGATCATGACGATGGCGCCGCCCACGCCGCCTCCGGCGATCTGGCCCACGAGGGCGCCGATGTCCAATCCACCGCCCGCGGCGGCGCCCTGCAACGCCGGAACGAGCATGCTAAGGATCTGCCCGCCGATCCCGCCGCCGACAATGCCGGCGATCGAGTTCCCGAGCGGTCCGAGGCTCAGGTTCTTCAGGAGCCCGCCCGCGATGTTGCCGCCCACTGCGCCACTAATCAGCTGGATGATCAAAGGCAACCAGTTCATGATTCCTCCCGGTCCGTGATTGTCGCCAAATTACCGCCATACTTTCGCTGGGTGCACCAGGAATCGCACCGGCGCATCCTCACGAAACCCGCGTCTCGACTTCGCCTCCCTGGTCAGTTCTTTGTCGGAACGACCGAGCGCCTGGCCTTCTCGGCCTCCGCCTGCGCATCGAGAGTCAGCCGATAGGCGACGTAGTACTTGTAGATGTTGCGCACATAGGTCGTCGTCTCGGTTCCGACCTGCTTGGCGATGACGATCTCGACGTTGTTGAACCATTTGTCCGGATCGAGGCCGCGCTTCTCCGCCTCCTTGCGCGCCTTCGCCACGTTGCCCGGCCCGCAGTTGTAGCTCGCGAAGGCGAAAAGAGGCCGATTGCCTTCGCTGAAATTCGCGTCCGAGAAGTACTGGGTCATCAGCTGATCCATGTATTTCGCGCCCGCGTGGATGTTGGACTCGGTGACGCGAATGTCGCCGACCTTCATCTGCTCGCCGGTCGCGGGCATGAGCTGCATCACGCCGATCGCGCCGACCGCACTCTTGGCGTTCTGATTGAGCTGCGATTCCTGATAGCCCTGCGCGGCCAGCATCAGCGGATCGAAGTCGTACTTCCTGCCGTATTTCTCGAACAGCGCGAGAGTCTGCTGGAAGCGCCTGTAGTCGGCGCTCGTCGTCGGGTCCTTGAGCTCCTTCACGCGCTTCATGTAGCTGTTCATGCGATAGTCCGCGACACCCTGCTTCATCGCCCAGTTGCGGAAGAAGTCCTCGATCGCTTCGCGCAGCTTGGGACTGTCCTTGCGAATCGCCCACCCGGTCTTGCCATCCGCGCGAAGGACGAGATCGGACCGCACCTTGATCCTGGGCAGCACCTGCGACCACATGTGGGCCTTCCAGTCGTCGACCACCATAAGCTGGATCAGCCCCGCGTCGAGCATCTCCATCATGTCCTCGTCCTCGAGCGAGTCGGGAACGAGGACGAGCCGAATCTCCGGCTTGCCGTCCTTCCTGAAGCGCTCGTTCAGCGCGGTCAGGCTCTCGTAGTAGCTCGAGGCCTTGCGCACGTGCACCGTTTGCGCCGACAGGTCGTCGAGGGACTTGAGGTCGGGGGACTTCGGTCCCGTGACGACGAATTCGCTGATCGTTCGCCGCCCCTCGTCGCCGGGAACGAAATCGGCTTGCTTCAGGCGCTCCTCGGTGACCGTGAGGTTGCCGATGGAGACGTCCGCGAGGCCCGCGACGAGATCGGGCAGCAATTTGTCGCGGGTTGCAGGGGCGACATAGACGGTCAGCGGACGCTTGCCGAGCTGCTTGGCGTACTTGATGTTGATGTAGCGCTCCCAATCGCGCACCAGCTCGACCGCAATGCCGCGCTCGCGTCCCTTGTCGTTGTAGTACAGCGAGCGCGAGAACGGCGCGTAGACGCGGATCACGCGTCGCTCGAGCATCTTGTCGAAGTCGCCCGTCCACGGCTTGTTGGCGATCGCGAGCTGGCGCGGCTTCGAAGGCTCGGCGGCCGGCGTCGCCTGGGCGCCCGCGGCGCTGGCGAAGCCGAGCAATCCCAGGAAGACCGACAGCACCAGCGTACGCATCGCATGCTCCCGATGAAATGCTCCTCCACCAGCGGCCATCCTTGCCCCCCGGTGAACCTCGTAAAAACCGAACAGCGCTTCGAACCGGATCAGCCCTGCGACACGTGATCCTTCATCTTCATCATCGCCACGGTGGCGGCGACGCCGCCGAGCGTATTGATCAGGCCGCGATGCTGCGCGTAGAACTGCCCGAGCTGATCGGCCACGCCGCCGGGATGCACCTCGTTGGCGTGATTGACGACGTCCTGAACCTGCTCCGGCGTCAGCTGCGAGGCCTGGCTGGGTGTGATCTGGGTTTGTCCCGGCTTCATCACATTCCCGAGCGTGCCGCCCGCGAGGCTCGCCATGAGCCCGGGGCCGAGCGTGCCCAAGAGCTGATTGAGCATCCCGGCCTGCTGCGTGCCGTTCGACTGGCCGAACATCTGCGAGACCATGCTGCCGATGTCGGGCGTCTTGTCGGACCTGAACGCTTCGGCGAGACCTTTCGCGAGCACGTCGGGCGGCGCATTCTGCGCGACCTGATTGAATTGTTGCGCGGCGCCCTGCTGGTTGCCGAGCGCTTGATTCAGCATGTCCATGAGTCCCATGACTCTCTCCTTTCACTTTCAACGGCGTTTCGACAGCGCTATTGCTTGTTCCGGGCGATCAGGTGATAGATCACGAGGATGACGACCGCGCCGATGACCGACGCGATGAACCCCGCCGGCTGACCTTCCTGGTACCAGCCCACCGCCTGGCCGATGAAAGTGGCCACCACCGCGCCGGCGATGCCGAGGATCGCGGTGAGCCAGAACCCCATCGGCCCCGTGCCGGGCGTCACGAGCTTGGCGATCAATCCTGCGACGAACCCGATAATGATGGTCCCGATCCAGTGCATCATGGTGCTCTCCTCGGTTGTGAAGCCTCGGTTTGCTGCGCCTGGGAGTCCAGTCGTGCGAACCGCCGGCGGCGTGACGGTTCCGGCTTACGGGGGCGATCGGCGGATACTCCGGCAGATTACTCCTTCTGGCCTAGTTTGCGAGCGCGGCGCGCCGCACGGAATTGCACCTTGGTGCTATTCCTCCGCGAGCGCCTCGACGCGTCCCGAGCGCACGGCCTTGACCAGCGCCGCGTGGTCCTTCTCGACCTGATCGGCATAGGCAAACGCGAACTTCGCGAGCGCCTTGTCGAACGCCCCGCTCTTGCCCACGTAGCCGGAGATGGTCGCGGCGTCGCCCGACTTGGCGTGGGCGCGGGCGAGCGTCCAGCCGCACATCTGCGCGTAGCGGTCGAGCTGCACGGCGCTGAGCCCTTCCATGGGCACGGACATCTTCATGTCGCGCAGCTGGCGCACGTAGAAGTCGAAGCCGCGGCGCCCGCGTACCCAGCCCAGGAAGATGTCGCTGGACGACTGCATCAGGCGCTGTCCCATCACCACGCGCTCGCCCTGGTTGCCGTACTTGCTCTTGCCCGCGTACGGCTCGAGAACGGAGTGGCGCGCTTCCTTGAACTGAAGGATCAGCGGCACGTCGTCGGCCGCGAAGAAGAGCCCGATATAGCAGCGCGTTCCTACGCTGCCGATGCCGACAACCTTGAGCGCGGAGTCCTCAAAGCGATAGCGATCGAACAACACGCGGCGCTCGTCGGAGAGCGAATGGCGATAGTCCGACAGTCCTTCCCGGACCCACTTGTTCCAGTCGCGCTCGGTAGCGTGGAACACGAGGGGCGGCTGATCGACCAGGCGGTAGCGCCCGCCGCTCTGGGTGGCGATCTTCGGAAAATGGTGCTCGATCACTCGCTCGCGCGCCTGCTTGGCGATGCGCTGCCTGAACCGCTTCGCTTCGGCGCCGGGCGCCTCCGCCAGGAGCGTCTCGACGTCGAGCCGCTCGTACCATACTTGCAGCGGGTTCAGCTTCGAGCACTCGGCGAGGTGCTCGCGATAGCTGCGCACGCAGCGCATCACGGCACTGCGCGCCTGCGCCTCGGAGAGCTTGTCGTCGCGCGCGGCGATGACGAAGCTCACGGCGAGCCGCTTCAGGTCCCACTCCCAGGGCGCGGGAAGCGTCTCGTCGAAATCGTTCACGTCGAACACGAGATGTCGTTCGGGTGTCGCGAACAATCCGAAGTTGAGCAAGTGGCAATCGCCGCAAGCCTGGACCTGGATCCCCGTCCTAGGCGTTTCGGCGAGGTCATAGGCCATGAGCGCGGCCGAGCCGCGCAGGAACGTGAACGGGCTCTTGAGCATCCGGCCGTAGCGTATGGGCACGAGCTCGCGCAAGCGACCGCGGTTCGACTCCTCGAGCACGTCGATCGGATCGCGACGCTTGGGTCGCAACTTCCATTCGGAGTGAACCTTGCGGGGAACGCGATCGCGCAGCGCCTTGCCCGCGGCGAGGCGCTCGGCACGCGAGCGGAAAGCCGGAGCCGTTTGCTCACGTCGACTCGCTTTTCTCGTGGCGTTCATCGAAGCGGTCCATTCCTGCAAGTGGGGACGCCATGCCGCCGAACCTCCTCGAGCGACCCGGCAGCGCGCGACGTTGCTGCGTCTCGTTGCTTCTCCCTGCTCTCGCGCACTGATCCGGCGCCGTCAGTTCGCATGTTGTCCCGTCGCTTCCAGCTTCTGCATGACTTCGTCGAGGTTGAAGCTCGCGGGCTTCTGGCGCATCGGGAATTCCTTGAAGCTGTCGAGCCATTTCGCGACGTAGGCTTGCGCCGGAACGAACAGAAATACCCGGTGCATGAAGTAGTCCGGATACAACTGGCTCTCGGGGCCGCGCTCGAACGGGTCCGCCCTCAGGTTGTAGAGATTCGGCGTGCGGAGATGCGTGAACTCGCTTTGCCAGACGCCCGCCGGGAAGTAGGGCTTGACCTCGCCGTGCTGCTCGAGGAAGGAAATCTTCCATTCGTTCACGCGGATGGCCATCAGGTCGCCGTCGTCGCTCCAGTACAGGAATTCATGGCGTGGCGATTCCTTCATCTCGCCCTTGAAGTACGGCATCAGGTTGTAGCCGTCGAGGTGCACGTGAAACGACCGCGCGCCGAGTGCGCAGCTCCTCGTGCACTGGTCGACGATGCTGGGATTGCCGCCCGCTGCGGCGAGGGTCGGCAGGAAATCCTCGTGAGCGAAGATCCCGTTGTAGACGGTCCCCGGCTTGATCACGCCCGGCCACTTGATGAGCGTCGGGACCCGGAAGCCGCCCTCCCAGTTCGTCGCTTTCTCGCCCTTGAACGGCGTCGAGCCGCCGTCGGGCCAGGTCATCACCTCGGCGCCGTTGTCGGAGGTGTAGATGACGATGGTGTTGTTGGCGATGCCGAGCTCGTCGAGCTTCCTCAGCAACTGGCCGACGTGGCCGTCGTGCTCCACCATCCCGTCTGCCTCGACTCCGAAACCGGTCTTGCCCGCGGACTCTTTCCTGAGGTGGGTAAAGACGTGCATCCGAGTCGAGTTGAAGTAGCAGAAGAAGGGCTTGCCCGCCTTGACCTGCTTGTCCATCCACGCGATGGCTGCAGCGGTGAACTCGTCGTCGATGGTCTCCATGCGGTTGCGCGTGAGCGGACCCGTATCCTCGATCTTCCCATCCACGAATGAGTGGATGACGCCGCGCGGGCCGAACCGCTTCTTGAACTCGGGGTTCTTCGGGTAGTCCGGATTCTCGGGCTCTTCTTCGGCGTTCAGGTGATAGAGGTTCCCGAAGAACTCGTCGAAACCGTGGTTCGTAGGCAGGAATTCGTCCTTGTCGCCGAGGTGGTTCTTCCCAAATTGCCCCGTCGCATATCCTAAGGACTTCATCACTTCCCCGATGGAGAGATCCTTCGTCGACAGTCCGATGTCGGCGCCCGGCAGACCGACCTTCGTCAAGCCCGTGCGAATGGGCGATTGACCCGTCACGAACGCAGCGCGCCCGGCTGTGCAGCTCTGCTGTCCGTACCACGCCAGGAACATCGCACCTTCCTTGGCGATACGGTCGATATTCGGCGTCTCGTACCCCATGTCACCGCGGTTGTAGATGCTCGTGTTGTACCAGCCGATATCGTCGCCCATGATGACGAGGATGTTGGGCTTGGCGGTCTGTTGGGCCAGCGCCGAGGAAATGAATCCCAACGCGACTGCGACGAAGAAAGCGGCTCTCGCGTGCGTTCGTTTCATGACTGCCGGCTCCTCTTTGCAAGTCTGTTGCCAAGTGTCAATGTCGCGCCGCCGCGCCCCTGTTGCGAGCACGCCGGCGCGGGACGTTCCGTGATTGCCTTCTCAGTTGCTGCTTGCGTTCGGGCTCTCCAGCTTCTTCATCGCCTGGTCGACCGCCCGCTTCATGCTCAGCGTGTCCGCGCCCTGGCGCGGCGGAAAGTCTTCGAGGCTCTTCAGGTGCGCCGCCAGGAACGGCCCTGCAGCGGTCGGCGCCCACAGTTTCGCCGCGAAGAACTTCCGCCCTTCGTACTCGAATCCCGGCGAGTCCGGCGTGATCCGCTCCATCGGATCCATCAGCAGATTCGTGACGTAGGGCACGCTGGGATAGGCCTTCTCATCGAACCAGTCGCCGTGGTGCTTGACGCCGATGTCCATCTTCCACCCGTCGACGCGGATCGCCATCAGGTCGGTCTCGTCGTAGTAGAAGATCTCGCGGCGAGCGGACTTCATCGACGTCCCGGTCCAGTAATCCAGATTGTTGTAGCCGTCGAGATGGACCTTGTACGTCGTTCCGTTCATCGAATAGCCTTTGAGCAGATCCTCCTTGAGGTTCGGCAGGCCCGCGGCGGCGGCGAGCGTCACGAACAGGTCCTCATGGCTCTGGATGCCGTTCCGATCCTGACCCGCAGGGATGTGCCCGGGCCACTTGACCATGCACGGCACGCGAACGCCGCCCTCCCAGGTCGTGCCCTTCTCGCCCCGGAACGGCGTGTAACCGCCGTCGGGCCAGAACATGAACTCGGCCCCGTTGTCGGTGGTGTAGACGACGATCGTGTTGTTGGTGACGCCCAGCTCGTCGAGCTTCTTGAGAATGGCGCCGACGTGCTCGTCGTGCTCGAGCATTCTGGCGCGCACGACGTCTTCCTCCGCGCGGCCCTCGTCGACCGCCATCTGGACGTACTTGGGGTTCGGATGCGACCAGACGTGGATCGCAGTCGAGTTGAACCAGGCGAAGAACGGCTTGCCGCTCCTGCCGACCTTGTCCATCCACGCGAGCGTCTGATCGAGCACTTCCTTGTCGATCGTCTCCATGCGCTTGCGCGTGAGCGGCCCCGTGTCCTCGATTCTCTGCTTTCCGACGCGGCCGAATTTCGGATCCGTGGTCGAATCGTCGACGGTCGTCGCATAGGTGTGCAGCACGCCGCGCGGCCCGAACTTCTCCTTGTAAGCCGGATTCTTGTGAGAGGGATAATCGAGCTCCTCCGGCTCCTCCTCGGCGTTGAGGTGATACAGATTCCCGAACCACTCGTCGAAGCCGTGAGCGGTGGGGAGGAACTCGTTCCGGTCGCCAAGGTGGTTCTTGCCGAATTGGCCCGTCGCGTAACCGACCGATTTGAGCACTTCGGCGAGCGTCGGATCCTCCTTCTGGATGCCCCGCGTCGAGCCGGGAATGCCGACGGTCGTCTCGCCCGTGCGAACGGGCATCTGCCCCATGATGAAGGCGGCGCGACCGGCCGTGCAGCTCGGCTGGCCATATTCATCCGTGAAGAGGACGCCATCCCGCGCGATGCTGTCGATGTTCGGCGTACGTCCCGTCAGACCGTGCGTGTAGGCGCCGACGTTCCAGTAGCCGATGTCGTCGCCGAAAATGACGACGATGTTCGGTCTCGCGGTCGTCTGTTGCGCCAGCGCGGACGGCACGATACCCAGGGTCATCGCCGTCAGCAGCATGCCCGCCACCAGCGATAATCGCTTCATGAAGCCGACTCCACTGCTCATGTAGCTCTCCTCTGCGATGTCAGCCGCACGCCGCGGCACCGGCGCTGCAATCGTTCGTCCTACTGAAACGCGAATACCCGCTTCCAGTCGTTCTTCATGCTGACCACGATCCAATTCCTGGCCTTGGCTTCGTCCCAGGCCTTGTCGAGCTTGCCGATCCTCGATTGGCGGTCGTAGGCGAACTCGCGCTCCGCGTCGTCGTGGTGGACGATGAGCACGAGCCTCGGCCCCTCTCCGGCCGCGGTGACCTGGAGCATCTGGAGATCGCCGTCCGAATTGCCGAACGCCGCGATCGGCCGCCGGCCGATGCTGCGATAGATGCCGACGGGCTTGCCGGGCCCGTCGTCGATGAACGCGAACTTGGGCGCGCGGATAAGCACCGGCTTGCCGTCCTTCATCTCGAACTTCACGTCCTGCTGACTGCCGATGATCTGCTCGGCGGGAATGCCGTACGCCTTCTCGGCCCAGGGACGCATGAATTCCACGCTCCCGCCCGACACGATGAAGGTCCGGAAATCGTTCGCCCGCAGGTACGCCAGCAATTCCTGCATCGGCACATAGACAAGCTCCGTGTAAGGACGCTTGAACTTCGGATGCTGCGCGGTCGCCAGCCATTGACGGATGGTCGCGTCGTACTCGGTCACGGTCATACCCGAATTCGCCACGCCGAGAAGCTCGAGCACCGGCTTCTGGCCCATCGCCGCGAGCGCCTTGGTGTCGTGCGCGGCGATCGCCTTGAACGCGGGGTTGTCCTTCCACTCCGGATGCTTCGGCGCGGCAGCCTTGAGCTGGTCGAGCATGAAGACGAACTGGAAGTACATCGGCTGCTCCGCCCAGAGCGTCCCGTCGTTGTCGAATACGGCGATGCGATCCTCCGGCGGGAAGTAGGTCGGCGCCCCTTGCGCCGTCACGTCGGCCACGAACTTGAGAATCGCCTGCTTCGCCGGTCCGTCATTCCATGACTTCAATGGCTGGGCGAAGGCGGCCGTGGCGAGAACGCACGCGATCAGCGCCAGAAGCACGCGCGGCACAAGCTGCAATCGCGCGATCGTGGCCAACCGCGGCGTGGCACCGAGCGTCACGGCATCGGGAACTTTGCGTTGTATGGGGCTCATGTCTTGTCTCGCCGGCTGCCTTTCAGGTTCCACAGCGCCTTCAACGCGCCGCGACTCTCACGCGGCTCTTTTCCCAATCGCCGGCATCCATCACCAGCCTGAATCCGATGTGCGACATGGGGTTGTACGGGTCGGTCCCGCGCCGCGCGCTCGGCCGGTAGCTCAGGCAATAGTCGACGTTGCACAGGAACGAGCCGCCGCGCGTCACGCGCTTCGGCGCGTTCGCCGGAACGCCGCGGTCGTCCGGGTCGTAGCTCGCGGACGGACCTTGCGGATCGACGACATTCGCGAGCTTTGCCTCCTTGGCGAAATAGTCCGCGTCGTACCAGTCGGCGACCCACTGCCAGGCGTTGCCCGTCATGTCGTAGAGCCCGTAGCCGTTGGCGGGGAACGTGCGCACGGCGGACGTGCCGACCGCGCCGCCCGCCTTCGGGCTCACGACGGGGAAGCGCACCCGCTTCCCCTCCCACACGTTCGCCATGAGCTTGCCTTGCGGCGCGAACTCGTCGCCCCAGGCAAACGTCGCCTGCTCGAGTCCGCCGCGCGCGGCGAACTCCCACTCGGCTTCCGTCGGCAGGCGTTTTCCCGCCCACTTGGCGTACGCGAGCGCGTCCTCGTACGAAACCTGCACGACGGGATGATCGGCCTTGCCTTCGATGCTGCTGGCGGGTCCCTGCGGATGCCGCCAGTCCGCGCCAGGAACGTACGCCCACCATTGCGAATAGTCTTTCAGTGGCACGGGGCGATCGGTGCCAACGAACACCATCGCGCCGGGCACGAGCGCGGAATCGGGCGGCTTCGGCGTTCCGGGCGCGACCTGGACCTTGATCGTCTCCCAGTCCGGCCTGCGCTCGGCGGTCGTGACATAGCCCGTCGCCTGCACGAACGCGGCGAATTGCGCGTTGGTGACGTGCGTCCGATCCATCCAGAACCCGTGCACGCCTACTTCGTGCGCCGGCCGCTCGTTGCGCTGCGCGAGCTTGTGATCGCTGCCCATGAGGAATTCGCCGCCCGGCACCCAGACCATGCCCTTCGGGCCCGCGATGCCGTCGCCCTCGATCACCTGTACGCGAAGGCGCACATCGGTCGACGGCGGCGCGAAGTACCTCGCCGCGCCGTAGCCGATCCCGGCGCAGGCGACAAGAAGCCCGACCGCGGCCGCGAAGAGACGCGTGCGCCGCGGCGAAGGCGCAGGTGCCGCGACGACAACTACGCTCTTCGATCGGGAAGCTTCTTGTCTCGCTCGTTTTGCAGATTTTTTGCTCATGGTCCTCACCCACATCAAGTCCGATACCTGATTGCCACGCCGACGATCCTCCGCCCGATCACGGGGTCGACGCTTCCCCATCCTGGGCCGTAAACGTAGGCTCCGATCGGTTGAACCTGATCCACCACGATCACGATCGCGTCGGCGCCAAGCTTCGCGGCTTCGCTGCGCAGCTTGTCCTCCACCTGCTCGATGGGGGGCGGGGGCTCGGTGGAGGCGTCGACGACGACCTCGCCGAGGCGATCGTGAGCGAGAGGGGGCGGAGCCCGCAGAATCGCGACCCGCCCCGCGTCGGTCGCCGGCGGATGCGGCGCGCCGATGTATTGCATGGAGGTTGCGGCGACCGTGGCGCAAGCCGTGAGCATGCCGACGAGGAAGGCGAGGACCAGCACGATCAGAATCGCCTCCCCGAACCATCTCGCGACCGAAGCGCGACGGCGTGCGAACATCCGGACCGGATTCATGGCTTCCTCCTTCGAGGCGAAGATCACGCGCACTCCTACGAGTTGCTCACGAACCAGGAGAGCACCATCGCCACAGGAATGCCGCCGCGAAGCTCGGCGAGCAGGTGCGCGGCGAACGCGGCAACGAGGACAACCCACCACTGTCCCGCCGGCGTCAGCAGAAGGGCAGCGAACAGAATGGCGTTCGGCGGCCACAGGGCGGAAATCGGATTGGGGCCGGACGTAAGCGCGAGCCCGAGCTCGGCGCCGAGGTAGTAGCCGGCGAATACGAACAGCGCCGCGTAGCCGGCATGTGCGATCGCCAGCTGACCCGGAAAGTCTGCCGGCGTCGCCCGGGTGCTTGCAGCGCTTGCGTGAAGGCGCATTCCGCCCTCGATGTCATGTCGCTCGGTTCTTGTCGGCGCGCCCCCGCCAGCCGGCGCGCCCTTATGTTTCGGTAGGATACAACGACCACGGGTCGGCAACTACCGCGACGCGGCCGGCACGCGAATACCTAACTCGGTCGAGTGGGTTTGCGCAAGCTCTGCGCAGCCAGCCGCGGATCGTTCTCGCGCGCCGGCGGCGCCGACAACGCGACGACCGACGCCCTTTGCGCAGCGACGGCGTGGTGGCCCGTCGGGCATGTACGGTGGCGATGGTCAGCGGATCTCGATGGGAGGTCCGACCGGCTCGGGCGCTTTAGCCCGACTCATCGCCTCGACGAGGCGGCGAAAGTCGGGCGACGCACGAAGCGCCGCGGCCGCCGCCGCCCGCAGGCGATCGACCGCTTCCGCGGGCAACACGAAAGACGTGTCGAGATTCTTGAGGTAGAGACGCTCGGAAGGATCGGGCACGGCATCGAACGAGACATCGATCGCGAAGATGTCGATGTTCGGCACGTTGCCGGCGGCGCGTGCCAGTGCGGGGTTGCCGGCGTTCGTGAATACCCCCGCCGCGCGAAGGTTACGCTCGTTTTCCCATCGCGCCGCGAGGTCCTTCAGCAGCTCGACCGCTTCATAGGAGTAGCGGTCGATCGGCACGCCCGTCGCCTTGATCAGGATCTGCACGTCGTTGGGCGCTCGCTCGTGCGTATCCCAGTCGATTGCCGGGTCGGAGAGCGAGTTGACCACGAACACGGCGATGCGCCGGACCTGATCGATTCGCAGCGCCCGTTGAAAGCCGACACTCGCCTCGAGCTGCTCGAAGACTTCGAGCAGCTCGCGCACGCCGAGGTTATCGGAGATGCCGCCGTCGACGAGATGGATGTACGGCCGGGCTCTGCCGTCTTCGAAGGAGCGTATGTCCTTGAGGGTCGCCAGCGCGCGTCCGGCAGGCCGGGTCCGGCGCGCGGGATCCTCGATGTCGCGCACCCAAGCCGGCTCGCGGTAGCCGCACGTTCCGCCATAGTTGTTGAACGTGACCGGAGACAGCGCGAAGGGGACCGCGGAGGATGCGGCCGCTGCCCGCGACAGCGGGACGGACGCGAGGTCGGAGCAGATCACGTCGAAGTCGGATTGATTGAAGGCGAATCTCGCACCCGTCGAGATATCGGTCGCCGTGACCAGCGCCAGCGGTCCCGGCCCCTTCTCCAGATCGGCGAAAGTCGCGCCATGGAACAGGATTTCGTCGTAGAGCTGGGCGGCAACCTCGGAGCGTCCCCAGCTCTCCGACCACAGGCGGCTCCAGCTGGCGGGATTGAGGAAGCGGCCGATCAGCTCGTGCTGGACGTCGCGCTTGAGAAACGCCGGCTCGTAGATCTCGAACAGCTTGTCGCCGTAGAGCGCGTAGGCGAGCGCGGTGAAGCTGCCGCCCGAAACGCCTGTGATGACGTCCACTTCATCGAGAAGCCGTCGCTTGCGGCCGTTGATCACAAGCTGGGTTCGGGCGAGCTCCTCGAGCACGCCGTAGGAGAAAGCCGCCGCCCGTGTTCCCCCGCCCGAGAATGCGAGCACGATGAGACTCTCGGTCTCGTTGTTCGCGGCCTGCGGTCGGGTGATGTACCGGTAGCCGGCGGGCGAATCGAAGTGATCGAGCCGCGCGTTGATCGGGCGCGTCGCGCAGCCGGCGAGGAGAACCGCGGCAGCAACCGCAAGGACGGTACAAACGCTGCGGGTCATGGGCCCCTTTCCGCGGCCCGCGGCCGCGCCGATGCGGGGGTTGCCGCACCCTAGTGGAGCGCGAAGTCTACCCGCGTCGGCTTGCCCTTGTCCTTCACGCCCTCCGCATCCAGTCGCGGCGCCACCACGAACACGCGCTCTGCGGGAACGTGCTCGGTTCCGGTGAGGCTCGCACGGACGATCTGCGCACGGCGATCGGCGAGCGCGCGCAGGTCCTCGTCGGTGACCTTCGCGTTGGCGAGAAGCAGCGCTACCATTTCCGTCGGCGGCAGGTCCTTCGCGAAACCGATCGCATTCTTCGGCTTGGCAAAGTCCGCGGCCTTGTAGGCGCGTGTCAGCAGCGCCTCGCGCTCCGCCGCCGAGACCTCGACCGCTTCCACCGAAGGCGGCGGATCGCCGCTTCGCACGAGGTCGTTGAACTTCTGCTGCTTCACCTGACGCTCGACCGCGGACTTCTTCAGCGCTTCGCGGTCCTGCCCGGGATCGACGCGTCCGGCGAGGTCGAGCTTGACGGCGGGGCGATCGTCGAGCGCTTTCGCCACCGCCTTGATCTTATCGTCGCCCGTCTTGTCCAGCGTCGCCGAGCCTGGAGCGAATTCGATGTACGCCAGCTCCTCGCCGTGGCCGCCGATCGACCCCAGGATCGCGAACGGCGCGGTCACGATCTTCACGATCAGGTTCACGATCGCGCGGAACACGAGCCCGCCGACCGAGAACTGCGGATCGTCGAGCGATCCGCCGACGGGAAGATCGAACTTGATGACGCCGTTGCGATCCTTGAGCAGCGCCACCGCCAGCGTCACCGGCGCCTTGATCGCATCGGGGCTTTCGACCTTCGCGCCGAAGGTGAGCTGATCGAGGATGATGCTGTTCTCGGCCTTGAGCTTGCGGTTTTCGACGAAGTAAGCGACCTTCATCGACAGCTTCCCCTTCTCGATGCCGTAGCCGACGTACTTGTCGGAGTAGGGCGTGAGCGGCGGCAGCTCGATGTCGGTGGCGCTCGCCTTGATGTCGAGGAACAGGTTCTCGCTCAGCGGATTGATGCGCCCCGCGATCTCGACCGGCGCGCTGCCCTGCACGCTGCCGTGGAGCTCGATGTCGGCCGGCCGGTCGAACGCCAGCGAGGAGAGGCTCCCGGTCAGGCCGGTCAGATTCGCGGAGTAGTTGGGCCTGATGAAATGATCCGTGTAGTCGATCGTGCCGTTCGTGAGCGCCGCCTTGCCGAGCTTGAGCCAGGTCGTCGCGGCCGTGGGCGGCGTGGCCACCTCGACGCTCTTGGCGGCGGCCGGCTTGGCGACCTGGACCTTCGGCTCCGCCGCCGGCCTGGGCGGCTCGGTCGCCGCGGGACGATCGCGCGAGAGCTGCTGCAGGTTGAACTCGCCGTTCTCGTTGAGCAGGAGGCGAGCGAAGAAGCTGTCGAGCGCGATGTCTCCGATGCTCACCGCGCGCGGCTCGAGCTGCGCATCGACGCCGGCCAGCGTGAGCGTCTTCCACTTGAGGAGGTCGGACTGGTTCGCTTCGTCTAGCGACGTCAGATCGGCGATCACGACGTCGCCCTTGAACGTCCCGCGCGCCGATGCTCCGGCGGCGTAGTCGGCGGTGCCGCGCACCGAAGCGTTGCCGCCGGTGACGATGACGCGCGCCGAGCCGGAGATGTACGGCTGGAACGGCACGAGGTCGATGCCTTTGGCCGCGACGGCGAGGTTCGCCGCGAACGGCGCGGTCTCGACCGGCCCGCTCAGCGAGATCGTGCCGCGCTTGTTGACGATTGCCTGCAGCGTCGCCTTGCCCCTGGTCTTCGGGATGTTGGAGAGGTTCTCGCCCACGAGCGAGACTTTACTGAGCGCGATCCGGGCCGGCGGCGATACGGTTTCGTCACGGAACGTTCCTGCGAAGTCGCTTAACGCGACCTTGCCTGCTTCCACTCGCCAGCCCGGGCCGCTGGCGGTCTGCTCGGCTCCGCGCTCCGGCGTCCGGATCAGCAGCCCGAAATTGAACGCGCCCCTGGCATCGCGGCGGATCGTCGCTACCGCACCGCGGCCTTCGAGCGATTCGAAGCGGATCGCACGCTTGGTCACGTCGACGGATCCTCCGTGAACGACGAGTGCAGGCACGCGCCACAACGGGTCCTTCTCGTCCGGCAGGCGCATCTCGAGGTTGCTAGCCGTCGCATCGAGGCTCGTCAGCATCAACGCGCCGGAGCCGCCGTCGTAGCGGACCTCGGTCGCACCGTCGAGCGTGCCTTCGTCGACGACGAGATTGAGCGCGCTGGCGTAGTACGGGAAAAGCTTCGCCAGGTGAAAACCCGTCATCTCGAGCCGGCCCTCGGCGCGAACCGGCGCCAGCGAGAGCGTCCCGTGGCTCGACATTTTCGCGCCGGTGTCGCTCGCGAACGAGAACGCGACGTCGGCCTTCTCGCCTCCGGTCGAAGCGAGCTTGTCGATCGCCAGCGACACGTCGCTCAGCGTGGATGCGAAATTCGGCGTCACGCTGGCATCGCTCAGCCGCAGGGTCGCGTGCTCGACCTTGATCGAGCCGGCGCGAAAGCGGAACGGCGTCTCGCCCTTCTTCGGAGGCGTATCCGGAAACAGCGCCGCGAGGTTGAGCTCGCCGCGAGCGTCGCGCCGCAGCTCAAGCTCGGCGCCGTCGGCCACGATCGAGCGCACGTCGGCGCTGCTCCCGAAGACGTCGAAACGATCGATCCGGACGTCGAGTGACGGAACGCGCAACAGCTTCGCGCCCGAGCGCTCGCTGGCGGCGAGGTCGGCGAGCTTGAGCGCTCCCTCGAGCGTCAATTGCGGCGGGTCGTTGCCGCGACCGATGAAGCTCATGTCGACGTTGCCGCCGATGACGCCGGACTGCACCTTGACCGGCAGAGCGACCGGCAGGTAGTCGATGTAGGTCGGCAGCGGTAGGTTGCCGAGATCGAAGTGCAGCACCGTCTCGTGCGTGTCCTTGAACGGCCGCGTCTCGCCGGTGATCGCGACCGGCCGGCCGTTGACCTGAGCCGCGAACGACGGCTGGACCCGGATCTCGGTCTGCGACGGCAGGCTCGAGATGAACGGAATGCCGAGACCGAGCTGCGTGACCTGATGCTGCCTGTGCTCCGGCCGATCGTCGAAGTCGATCCGGCCGTCGATCAGCTCGATGTTGCTCACCGAGAAGCGCGGCGCCGGGCCCGGCGGCCCGGCCAGCGCGCGATCGACGAGGTCGGAAACGTTGTAGCTCTTGTCGGCATTGCGCACGAGGTGGAGCGCCGGCCGCGTCACCTTGAGCGCGCTCACCACCGGCGCCCAGCGGAAAAGCGACGCGAGCTCGGCGTTGACGTAGAGTTCGCCCAGCGTGAGCAGCGGCGGCGCCTGGCCGCGGTCCGCCACCGAAACGTCGCGCAGCGTGGCCGACAGCGCGAAGGGATTGGTCTCGAGCTTGGCGATCGTGACCTTGCGGTCGAGCGCCGCCGAGAGCTTGTCCTCGAGCACGGGCCGCAGCGCGAGCGGGAGGACGAAGAAGCCGACGATCGCCACCGCGGCGAGCACGCCGACCGCCCAGGCGAGGGCGCGGCGCAGGCGCAGATCCGACCAGGAGATGGCGGCCCAGCGAGCAGGCCAGGCGTCGCTCGACATGGCAGGCGCTCCGTGTTGCGTAAAGAGAGCCGGCGCACCCCACTCGCGTCGACGTCGGCTAGCCTATCACCAATGCCGCGCATTGCAAGCGCGGCTCCGAATCGCGCGCCGCGGCGACGGAACCGTGCCGCCGATTCGCGTCGGATCGGGGTCGCCCGACACTAATGACGCGCGCTGCCGTCGGATTCGGCGAGGCGCCGGGCGACGTCCTTCGCCTGCACCGCCGCGCCGATGTCTCCCTGGCGGGCAGCTTCCGTGTACCAGCGCAGCGCGCGCTTCAGATCCGGTGCCACGCCGTCGCCGTGCTCGTAGAAGCTGCCCATGATGTATTGCGCGCCGACGTCGCCGCCTTGCGCCGCCGCTTCGTACCATTTGGCCGCGAGCTTCCAATCCTTGGGCGCGCCGCGGCCGAGGAAATACTGGGTCGCGAGCTCCACCTGCGCCTGCGTGTGCCCCTGCAGCGCAGCCTTCTGCCACCATGCCGTCGCTTCGGTCAGCGATCGCGGCATGCCGGTGCCGGCCTCGGCGAGCAAACCCATCTGGTACTGGGCCTGCGCCATGCCCGCGTTGGCGCAACGGCTGAGCCAGGCGATGCCTCCGGCGACGTCGGTCGGGGTGCCCTCGCCTCGGATCAGCAT
>Ga0187779_10001016_pt1 | contig 17980 bp, 16 predicted proteins | sample 1015_Q2_SP10_10__FD_132435 | JGI IMG/M metagenome (GOLD analysis project Ga0187779, IMG submission 132435) | Tropical peat soil microbial communities from peatlands in Department of Meta, Colombia - 1015_Q2_SP10_10_MG | ecosystem: Environmental > Terrestrial > Soil > Wetlands > Peat | place... | reverse complement strand
GGGTGGTCGAGATCGAGACGCCGAAATACGAGCGCTGGAACTGGGCGCGGGCGGGACGGCTCGAGGATTTCGTCCCGCCGATGCAGGACTGGCATTTCGACTGGCTCGACGTGCCGGAATTCATCCGCAGCTCGGACGCGATTCTCGAATACCCTATGGTCGACCAGGATCCGCTGCCCCGCTGGAGCTTCGGGCGGCTGACGCTTTTGGGCGATGCGGCGCATCCGATGTACCCACGCGGCGCTAATGGAGCGGCGCAGGCGATTCTCGACTGTCGGGCGCTGACTGACGCACTATTGGCAAATGCCGATCCGGTAGCTGCTCTCAAAACGTACGAAGCCAAGCGCCTGCCGGCCACCAGCGAGGTGGTGCTGGCAAACCGAAAAGCACCGCCGGATGCTATCTTGCATGAGGTTTACAGGCGTACCGGCGACAAGCCATTCAAGAATATTGAGGATGTGATCAGCCGCGAGGAGCTCATGGCTTTGTCCGAGAGCTACAAGCGGGTGGCCGGCTACGATAAGGAACGCCTGAAGACGCCGGCCTGAGGCCAAAAATCTGACGACCACGAAATGCTAAGGCGCGCGTACATCCGGCGTCGCCCATTACATATTCGTGGCCGCTCGATGACGGAGCCAGCGGCTCGACGTCATCGCTGGACTGTATGTAGGTGCTGTTTGTCCCAGTACAAGGCTCGAAAGACCGCATGGCCACCGCTTCAGCTTACACAACGACAGCAAAGGTTCTGCACTGGCTGATTGGAGCGCTGATCATCGCCCAATTCATTTTCGCGCTGACCATGCCGCACATTGGCCGCAACACGCCAGTGACGACCCTGATCAGCCTGCATTTTACTTTCGGCATCATCATTCTTGCGGTTGCGCTAGTGCGCCTCGCCTGGCGTGCGACCCACGCGGAGCCGGCGCCGCTTGATGGCGTGCCACCGTGGCAAGTGCAAAGTGCACGAGTCATCCATTGGTTGCTGTATTTGCTCCTGGTGGTCTTGCCGATTCTGGGCTGGATCAACGCCTCTTACCGCGGCATGCCGATTGTGATGTTCGGCGTGGAATTGCCGAAACTGATCGGCACCCGGGCGCCCGGCTGGGGCTGGACCGGCGACATTCACACCTGGCTCGCCTATTACCTGATGCTGACGCTAATCGGCCTGCACATTGCGGGCGGGCTTTATCATTATTTCATTCGCCGCGACCGTGTCTTGCAGCGAATGCTGCCCGGAGGCTGATCACGACCATCATCTTTTCTCGGGCGGTACGTCCTTGATGCGGGCTGAATGTTTGGCGATGTCGTCGAGGCTGTAGGACAGGTGCACCCGCTTAGTTGATGGCGGCCGCTTGGCGACCGACAGGCCCGGTCGCCATTCAGCCGCGGGACGGATGGGGCGAGGGACGAAACCTCCTCCGCAATTTGGACAGACATTGTGCAGTTTGTTTTCGACGCAATCGGCGCAAAACGTGCACTCATATGAGCAAATGCGCGCCTGCGTGGAATTGGGCGGCAAGTCGACGTCGCAAAATTCGCAGTTCGGTCGAAGCTCCAGCGCCATGGCCGCTCTCTAAGGCTTGTCCATCACCTTTTTCTTCCACCCTTCCCAGGTGCGGGCGAGCCCGTGGCCCTCGCGCTCCTCGATTTTGCGCGCCTCTTCCGGGTCCATATAGGTGATCGGTGCACCCATGCGCATGGCTTCGGCCTGCAGGGTCGCGTTGAGCGCGAGGAAAATAGTACGGCCAACGACGCGCGGCAGCGAAGGGCCAACTATGACGGCGCCGTGACCCCGCATCAGCGCGGCAGGGTGATTGCCAACCGCCTCGGCAAGATTACGGCCAAGCGTTGCATTGCGGATCAGCATGTCGGTCATGCCGGCCCGCTCGCGGATTTCAAAAACCGGAACGCCAAAACTGATGAAGGCCGAGCGATGGTACATCGGCTGCAACGGCACCTTGGTGACGCCGAAGGGAATCAAAGATGACGCGTGCGTGTGCACGACGGCGATCACGTCGGGGCGCGCCTTGTAGATTTCGCCGTGGATGTAACGCTCCGTGAACAGCGCCGACATCGGCAGGCCGTGCGTATCAACCGGCCGGCTGTCGAGATCGAATTCGATAATGTCCTTTGCCGTGACGAGATTGGCCGCGAGCCCGCGTGACATGAGGTATCGGTTCGGGTCGCGATTGTGCCGGACCGAAACATGCCCCCAGCCATCAAGCAGGCCTTGATCGGCGAGGATGCGGCTGGCTGCGACGAGATCCTCGATGAGCTGCGGGTCAGGAGGCCCGGCAGAAGTCGGCGCATTTTGTGTCGGCGCCGTCTGGGCTGCTGCTGCTCCTGCAATGCACTGGACGGCTATCGCGAACAGTACCGCCCACGCGCTGCGACGAGAAAGCAGCCTGCTGATCATGACGAACTCCAATGTGGAAGCAGGCGTAATACCTTACGGCTCCAGCTCGGTATCCCAATAGAGATAGTCGAGCCAGCTTTCGTGCAGGTAGTTGGGCGGGAAGAGCCGGCCGTTTCGGTGCAGATGATGCACGGTCGGCTGGAACGGCATCTGAGACGGCCACATTTTGGCTTCGTTGGGCGTCAGATTGCCCTTGCGCAGATTGCAGGGCGAGCAGGCGGCTACCACGTTGTTCCAGGTGGTATGCCCGCCGCGCGATCGCGGCAGCAGATGATCGAAGGTGAGGTCGTCGCGCTCGCCGCAATACTGGCAGGAGAAACGGTCACGCAGGAACACGTTGAATCGGGTGAAGGCCGGATGCGTCGAAGGCTTCACGAAGGTCTTCAGTGAGACCACGCTGGGCAGCTTCATTTCGAAGGATGGGCTGTGTACTGCGCGGTCGTAGTTGGCGACGATGTTCACGCGTTCGAGGAAAACCGCCTTGATCGCGTCCTGCCAGGACCACAGCGAAAGCGGGTAATAGCTCAGCGGCCGAAAATCCGCGTTGAGCACCAAAGCAGGAAAGCCACCGGGCGAAACGTGCACGTTCAAGCGACGCTCCTCCACCTCCTTGGAATGCTGCCGCCACGCAGCTAACGGGCTAGTAATAGGGCAGCGTGACAGGATTGTGAAGCCGGGACGGGGAGTTACCCGCAAACCTGCTATTTGCGGCGGGCAAAGCACCGGGCGAGGAATTCGCCGCCCTGACGCAGGCCTTCCTGATCAATGCCGTGGCCGATTCCAGCCGAGATGTGCCATTCCGCCGGGATCTCCAATGCGGCCAGCCCTTGCGCGGCAAGAAACAGCGCCTGCACAGGGATGAGCTGATCGGCGTCGCCGTGAATGAGCAGGACCGGAGGCTGGCTGCGAATCTCGGCGGCGAACGCTTGCACGTCATCCGTTTCGGGCGTCACCAGCATGCCGGAGTAGCCGACGATTCCCGCGGGCGCGATCGCGCGGCGCAGCCCGACGTGGAGCGCCATCATCGTACCTTGACTGAAACCCACGAGCGCCAGCGCCGCTGGCGGAAGATTGCGCCGCTTGAGTTCCGCATCGAGAAAGTTTTCGAGAATTGGCGCCGCCTGGTTGACCCCGGTCCAACGCTCTTCCGGGTTACGGAACGTGAGCGGAAACCACTCGCGGCCGACGGGTGCCTGACCGCATGGGCGCGGCGCATGCGGTGAAACGAAAGCAGCATCAGGAAGTAATCCTTGCCACGCACGACCGATCTCGATCAGGTCGTTGCCATCCGCGCCATAGCCATGCAGGAAAACAACCAGCTGACGGGCGTGGCGTGAACGCGGCTCGAGCCGCGGGCCGTCGAGTTCAGCCATTCTTCGCTTTCCTTTTCGTCGTTCTCTTGCCGGCCGGCTTTTTTGGCCGGTTGTCTGGCTGAACCGGCACCACATCACGTTTCTTTACCGCGTGATAGTAAGCCCAGAGAAGATGCGCCGCCACGCCGCGCCACGGACGCCAGGCCTCCGCCATCTTGGTGAGAGCCTTCACGTCGGGTCGTTTTCGGAGGCCGAAAGCGATACGCGCCGATTCCTGCACGGCGAGATCACCGGCCGGAAACGCATCGGAATGGCCAAGACAGAACAAAAGATAGATGTCTGCGCTCCATGGCCCGATGCCGTGCAGTGCGGTCAGCGCGGCGTGCGCCTTGTCTGCATCCATATCGCCGACCGCGGTAAGATCGATGCGGCCCTTGGCAACGGCCTTGCCGATTTCTCTAATCGATTTGATCTTGGGCGCGGAGAGTCCGAGGCGCTTGAGCTTATCGGTGCGGGCGCGCCGCACGGTGTCATGATGAAACGGATCGAACGCCGCAAACAGCCGGTCGCGAATGGTAGCGGCGGCCGCCGTCGAAAGCTGCTGGCCGCACACGATCGCACATAGACCAGGAAAGCCCGCCTCGCGCCGCCGCAGGCTGAAGCTGCCTGCTTTCTCCGCGACGGGCTGTAAGCGAGGATCGACGGTCAGCAATTGCGCCAGACCGGCCTGTAAGTCGGCGTCGGTATGCAGAAAGTGGGTCATGGTCTCCTTAGTATTATGCCGCTCGTCCCCGCGAAAGCGGGGACCCATTTAAAGCGCTTGACTGGATTCCCGCTTACGCGGGAATGAGCGGAAACTGAGATATAACGACCATGCCACCCGTTTTCCGCTTCGCGCCTTCGCCGAACGGCTATCTCCATCTCGGTCATGCATTGTCGGCGCTGCTCAATGCCGACATGGCGCGCGGGGCCGGTGGAAAACTTTTGCTGCGCATCGAGGATATCGATGCGTCCCGTTGCCGCCCCGAATACGAAACAGCCATCTATGACGATCTGTCGTGGCTCGGAATTCGCTGGGAGGAGCCGGTGCTTCGTCAATCTGAAAACTACGACAAGTACCGCGGTGCCCTCGCGCGGCTCGAGACGATGGGTCTGATCTATCCAAGCTTTGAAAGCCGTGCGGAAATCACCCGTCTTGTGGCCGAGCGCGACGCACGCGGGCGTTGGCCGCGCGATCCCGATGGGGTGCCTCTCTACCCTGGGAGCGCAAAGAACCTGCCGGCCGCGGAACAGCGACGGCGCATCGATTCCGGTGAACCTTATGCTTTGCGGCTTGATATGCCGGCTGCGCTGGCGCGCGCTAAGAATCTAACCTGGACGGAGGCCGGCTCCGGACCGGCCGGCGAGAGTGGCACGATTGCGGCTGATCCTGCCATTTGGGGCGACCTGATTCTTGCGCGCAAGGAGACACCGACGAGCTATCACCTGTCCGTCGTAGTCGACGACGCAACACAGCAGGTGACCGACGTGGTCCGCGGGCAGGATCTTTTCTATGCGACCGCAGTGCACCGGCTGCTGCAGGCGCTGCTCGAATTGCCGCAGCCGCGTTACCATCATCATCGCCTCGTGCTCGATGGCGACGGCCGCAAACTCTCAAAATCGACGCAGTCCACCGGCTTGCGTGAGCTTCGCGCGCGCGGAAAATTACCAACGGATATCCGCCGCCTAGTCGGGCTCGATTGAGCTCGGCTTCCATGGCATTGTCCGGCCGGGGTTTGGGAAATGAAGAAGCGAAAGGCCAGGAGGAAGGCGCGCGGGCGGAAAGTGCCGCGCAAGGCGCCCTCGGCGCGCGCGGTCGAGGCAGCACTGGCCGGCATTGCCCACGACATTCGCACGCCACTCACCGGGCTAGTTGCGCTCGCCGAATTGCTTGCGTCATCGGATCTGGGCGCACGCGAGCGTGAATGGGCAAACGCGCTCAAGAGTGGCGCCGATCATCTGGCGGCGCTTGCGACCTTGATCGTCGATGCAGCCAAGGCCGGCGCGGAAGGTCTTGTGCTGCGCCACGAACCATTTTCGCCGCGATTGCTGGCGGAGGCGGTGGGCGCCGGGCTTGCTGCGCGCGCCAGTAGTAAAGCTGTGAATACACAGACCAGGGTCGCGGTTGATTTGCCCGCCCTGGTGGCTGGCGATGCTTTGCGGCTGCGCGCCGCGCTCGAAAACCTTGTCGACAACGCGGTGAAATTTACCGAGGAAGGAACGGTTACGTTGACCGCCGCCGCCGAACAGGCTGCGCGCAAACGCATCCGATTGATCTTCACCGTTGTCGATAACGGGATCGGAATAAGCGCCGCTGAATCGAAACGGCTGTTTCGCCCGTTCGCGCAGGCGAGCGCCGAAATCTCCCGGCGTTACGGCGGCGCGGGGCTTGGCCTTTCCTTCGTCAAGCGTCTTGCTCAGGCAATGGGGGGCGATCTCACCGTCAGAAGCAAGAAAGGCGCCGGTTCGACGTTTCGTTTGTCCGTGCTTGTTGAACGTGTGACAGGTCATCCTGCACAAACGCGGACGAATGCGCGGCCCGCGTCGGCTCGGCCATTGTCGATCCTGTGCGCCGAGGACAACCCTTACGGCCGCGTCGTGATGAACACGATTTTGCGCGAACTCGGACACCGGGTGGACTTCGTCGAGACCGGAGGCGCCGCTGTCGAGGCGGTTGCAGGCGGCGGTTACGATGCCGTCCTGATGGATCTCACGCTGCCCGGTCTCGATGGCCTCGAGGCAACGCGCCGTATCCGCGCTTTGCCGGGCGCGGCGGGGAAAGTCCCGGTGATCGGCATATCCGGGCACAGCGAGCGCGGCGATGAGCCTGCGGCTCGCGCGGCGGGGATGAATTTATACTTCGTGAAACCGGTCAGTCCGGGCAAGCTCGCGCAAGCTCTGGCGAGCTTCACCAGCTAAATATCAAACATTGTTGGCGCCGTTTGCCCGTTCGACGATGCGCACGACGTCCGACATGATGCGATTCAATTCAAAATCCTTGGGGGTGTAGACCGCGGCAACGCCAGCTTTTTCCAATTCTGCCGCGTCCTCGGGCGGAATAATACCGCCGACCACCACGGGCACATCGAGACCGGCTTCTTTCATGCGGTCGACAACATCTTCAACGAGCGGCAGATGGCTGCCTGAAAGAACCGACAATCCGACAACGTGTGCTTTCTGCTTGCGCGCGGCATCGACAATCTCTTTCGGCGTCAGACGAATGCCTTCGTAGACCACCTGCATCCCCGCGTCGCGTGCGCGCACTGCAATCTGCTCCGCGCCGTTGGAGTGGCCATCGAGCCCGGGTTTGCCAACCAGAAAAGTCAGGCGCCTGCCAAGCTTGCGTGAAACGCGATCAACGTCGGCGCGTATGTCGTCTAGGCCGGTCACGTCGTTGCGCATGGCGCGGCCAACACCGGTCGGCGCGCGGTATTCGCCGAAGGCTTCGCGCAAGATCCAACCCCATTCGCCCGTCGTGACACCGGCCTTCGCGCATGCGATCGAGGCCGGCATGATGTTGCCGCCGCTGGTGGCGGCGCGTTTGAGCTCTTTCAGCGCGGCAGCCAACGCCGCATCATCGCGGCTGGCTCGCCAGGCCTTCAATCGTTCGATCTGATCGCGTTCGGCATCCGTCGATACCGTGAGAATCGCGTCGGCTGCAGCCGCTAACGGCGAAGGTTCGCTTTCGAGGTACTTGTTGACGCCGACGACGATCTGTTCGCCGCGTTCGATCGCTTCCAGCCGCGCCGTGTTCGACTCGACCAGCTGCTGCTTCATGTAGCCGGTGTCGACGGCCGCGACGGCGCCGCCCATCTCTTCGATGCGCTTGAGTTCTTCCCTGGTTTGCCGCTTGAGATCATCAACTTTGCGCGCAATCTCCCCTGAGCCATCGAAGATATCGCCGTAGTCCAGCAGATCCGTTTCATAGGCGAGAATCTGCTGCATGCGCAGGGACCATTGCTGATCCCAGGGCCGCGGCAGGCCCAGTGCCTCATTCCATGTCGGCAGCTGTACCGCGCGGGCACGTGCGCCTTTTGACAAAGTAACGGCCAGCATCTCGATCAGAATGCGCGCGACGTTGTTTTCGGGCTGCTGTTCGGTCAATCCGAGCGAATTTACCTGCACCCCGTAGCGAAACAATCGTTGCTTGGAGTCGGTGATTCCATATCGCTCGCGGGTAATTTCGTCCCACAATTCGGTGAAAGCCCGCATCTTGCACAGTTCAGTGACGAAGCGCAGGCCGGCGTTGACGAAGAATGAAATGCGGCCGACGATTTCTCCGAATTTGGCCGGCGCGACATCACCCGATGCGCGCACCGTGTCGAGCACGGCAATCGCCGTGGCGAGCGCGAAAGCAAGCTCCTGAATCGGTGTCGCACCCGCTTCCTGCAAGTGATACGAGCAGACGTTGATCGGATTCCATTTCGGAATTTCTTTGGTCGTGAACAGGATCACGTCCTTGATCAGGCGCATCGAAGGCGCCGGCGGAAACACATAGGTGCCGCGCGACAGATATTCCTTGATGATGTCGTTCTGGATTGTTCCCTGCAGCGACCGGCGCGGCGCGCCCTGCTCGTCGGCAACCGCGATGTAAAGCGCCATCAGCCACGCAGCAGTGGCGTTGATGGTCATCGACGTATTCATGGATTCAAGCGGGATACCCTCGAACAACGCCCGCATGTCGCCCAGGTGGCAAATCGGCACGCCGACTTTGCCGACTTCGCCTTTAGCTAGCACGTGATCGGAATCGTAGCCAGTCTGGGTCGGCAGATCGAAGGCTACCGAAAGGCCGGTCTGACCTTTCGCAAGGTTCTTGCGGTAAAGCGAATTGGAATCCGCCGCCGTCGAATGTCCGGCGTAAGTCCGGAAAATCCACGGCTTATCGCGTTGAGGTTTGTCGCGCATCTGTCGCCTGACGCGGCAGTTTGGACCACCGTTTGTTGCAATGCAACATCCGGTGGCCTCCGGCTGGTCTGATCCAGCCGGCCATTCCGCATACGGTTAATCCGGCAGCGAAGGGCTTAAGCGCGCTTCACCAGGCCAATGATGACCAAAAGGAGCACGGCGCCGATGGTGGCATTGATGATCGAAGCGATAACACCACCGCCGATAAAGATGTTGAGGTAGGGAAGGATCCAGCTCGCGATGAAAGCGCCAACGATACCGACAATGATATTGCCGATCAGGCCAAAACCCACGCCTTTCACGATCATTCCTGCGAGCCAGCCGGCAACCGCGCCAATGATGAGTATGATAATCAAGGCTTCCAATGTCATGGCGTCACTCCCCGAATTGCGGCTCGCTCCCGGTGGCGGCCGCGCAACGGAGGATTGAATACCAATCCCGTTGCCGCGTCGACTGCCATCCGCGGTAGTTAGTTTTTGCGGGCCGGGGGCTTGTTTGTTCGCCGGACGTGCACGACCGCGAGGTCATCGGCGTAAATTCGTTGCCATTCCGGTAGCCGGTCGAGCAGTGCGACAGCCGGAGTCGATGGCGCAAGGAGTGTCGCGCCGAAACGATATTCATCGAGCAGCCGCAAAAAATCCGGAACACTGTGCAGGTTCAATGCCCCGTCGTAGCGCAGTATAAAGGCCTGACCGTAAAGTTCGGAGCGGCCGTCGATGAATGGCGGGACGCCGACAAAATCCAGATAACCGCCGAAATTGTAGTCGTTGAGAATAGGGCCGGATGTTTTGGCAACATCAAGCGCACGAAGCGCGCTGGCCGGGGTATTTTTCACCGAAGGCTTCAGGTCGTTTCGTAGCGTTGCCACGCCGGTGATGCCGGCAAGCAGCAGCATGGTTGCTGCGGTCATCGGCCACGGCGTGCCGTGTACTATTGCACGCGTGCGGCTGGCAGCCAGCACAGAGAATTGCTCTGCGAGCGGCCGCGCCAGAAATAGTGGCGCCAGCATTCCGAGCAGGTCTGCATGCCGTATTTGCGAGAGGCTCAGATGCAGCACGCCGAGCAGCATCGCAATTCTCGGCAATGGTAGCGTCACGCCGCGATATAGCGCGAGACCGAAAGCGCCAAGCATGATGACTTCGAAATTGCCGACGTGTGTGAAGTCTTGCGATCGCCATTCGGTGATGGTTGTCAGGGCCGAACCCAGAGCGACGGTCCGGAACGTCACCAGAATCATTTCGGGACCGTATGGGTTGAGGCAGGCGGCGACGAAGGCAAGGATTCCGAACGTTCCCCATTGCTGGATGACGTTCAGGCGTTTTGCGCGTGGCGCGCGCCAGAGCGCATCGCAGGCGATCAGTGCGGTCATCGCAAGACCGAATGTGAAGCTGCCGTGCAGGTTCGCCCATAATGTCATCAGCGGAAGCAAGAGCCAGGGCGGCGGGCTACGCGTGTCGACGGCGCGTATGAGGAGCCCGATCCAGGTCACGACGATGGGAAGCGCCAAAACGTGTGGCCGCGCCAGAATATGCGGCGCAGTCAGCAGCAACGCGCAGAGTACGGCGGCAAGGACGGCGTTCGGTTGCAGTTCCCGGAGCAGAAATCGCGTGAGCAGAGCAAGCGCGCCAGCGACCGCAACAGCAGCGAGCGCCACGACGCCATTCCAGCCTGCGGCGGCATACGTGAGCGCATAAGCGACTTGCGACAGCCACTCGAATGCAATCCAATCCGTTCCCCGCAGCGTCGCCGAGAGCGGATCAGTCGTCGGCACCGTGTGGTGTTCGAGAATCCAGCGGCCGAGAGCAATGTGCGAGTAAGTGTCGGGGTCGTTGAGCAGTCGCGGGCCAAGCGCGATCAGCAGGACATACACTCCGGCCATTACAAGCCACGGCATCGTGGCCTGCAGGTCCATTGTTCGTCCGGCTCGGCGAAGGATCTGTTCCGACATTCCGTACCCTGGCGTGATGGGCGGCACGCTAGGCCGGCGCGCATTGCAATTCCCTTAAGAGTCGGCCGGCGGATAGGTTCGTAGCGAGTTGGGGCAGCGTGTAACGTCCTGACCAGGCGACGTTTTCAATCCCGCCACAAGCGAATATTGCGATGCAACATAATTTGCGCCAAACTGTTGTCAGGGCAGGGAGAAAGTTCGATGCCGGCTGTCGCAAAAGCAAGGAGTGTCGCGCCACTCAAGGATCTCTATGGCATCGGCGAGATCCCGCCGCTCGGCCACGTGCCGGAAAAAATGCACGCCTGGGTGATCCGCAAGGAGCGGCATGGCCCGCCCGATCAGTCATTTCAGCTCGAGGTGGTGCCGACTTGGCCAATCGGCGATGACGAGGTGCTCGTCTACGTGATGGCCGGCGGGGTCAACTACAACGGCATCTGGGCCGGATTGGGCGTACCGATATCGCCGCTCGACGGCCACAAGCATCCGTTCCACATCGCCGGCTCCGACGCTTCCGGGGTCGTTTGGGCGGTCGGGGCGAAGGTGAAGCGCTGGAAAGTTGGCGACGAAGTTATCGTTCACTGCAATCAGGACGACGGAGATGACGAAGACTGCAACGGGGGCGATCCCCTGTTGTCGCCGTCACAGCGCATCTGGGGTTACGAGACGCCTGACGGTTCATTCGCGCAGTTCTGCCGCGTGCAGTCGCGGCAGCTCATGCCCAAAGCCGGCCATCTCTCCTGGGAAGAATCGGCCTGCTACACGCTGACGCTGGCGACGGCCTACCGCATGCTGTTCGGCCATCCGCCGCACACCCTGAAACCTGGTGACAACGTGTTGATATGGGGAGGCTCGGGCGGCCTCGGGGTTTTCGGCGTGCAACTTGTCGCCGCTTCCGGCGCGAATGCGATCGCGGTCGTGTCCGACGCCTCGAAAGCCGAATACGCTCTCAACCTCGGCGCCAAGGGCGTGGTCAACCGGAAAGACTTCAAGTGCTGGGGACAGATGCCGGCGGTGAATTCGCCGGAGTTCAATGAGTGGACCAAGGAAGCGCGGCGCTTCGGCAAGGCGATTTGGGACATCACCGGAAAAAAAGACGTCGACATTGTGTTCGAGCACCCCGGTGAACAGACGTTTCCGGTTTCCTGTCTGGTGGTGAAGCGTGGCGGGATGGTCGTGTTCTGCGCTGGAACGACCGGATACAATCTTACCTTCGATGCGCGTTACGTCTGGATGCGGCAGAAGCGTATTCAGGGCTCGCACTTTGCGCATCTCAAGCAGGCCTCATCCGCCAATCGTTTTGTGCTCGAGCAACGTATCGATCCCTGCATGAGCGAGGTTTTTACGTGGGACAAAATCCCCCTCGCGCACATGAAAATGTGGAAAAACGAACACCCGCCCGGCAACATGGCGGTCATGGTGAATGCGCCACGCATGGGATTGAAGAACTTCGAGGACGCGCAGGAAGCGTCAGTGAGCTAGCCTCTTCGGGCCCTGGCGATCCTTGAATTCAATTCGCCGCCATAGATAAAAATCGACGCGCAGACGTAAAGAAAAACCAGCGCGATCATCGCTGACGCGAGACCGGCGTACATCGAAACATAGGCAAAGGCGAAGCTGGCAAGATAGCGCCCGAAAATCGCGCCGCTGATCAGCCACAACACGAGCGTGGCGACGATGCCCGGTGCAATCTCGTTGAACGAGCGCCGCCCGGCCGGCAGCCACAGATGCACGATCATCAGGGCGACGATGAGAACGGTCGCCGCAACGGTATAGCGCGCCAGCGTGATCAGGTCGCCGAATTGCTCGAGCGCAGGCACATAGTGCACCAGCTTTGCCAGGATCAGCGGTGCAAACACGACCAGGAAAGAAAACGCCAGAATGGCCACCGCGCCGATGATGACATAAACGATCGACTCAAGCCGCAGCAGCCACCAGGCGCGCTGTTCCTTGATGTCGTAGGCGCGGTTAAGCCCGATACGCAGACTCTCCACGCCGCTTGAAGCGAAATAGAGCGCGAACATGACACCGAGCGTGAGTACGTCGCCGCGTGTCGATGTAAGTACCCCGGTAATGTCGAAAGCGATCGGCGCCGCCACTTCTTTCGGCCAAGCTTCAAGCAAAATGCGCGCGGCCTCGTCGGCCAGCTCTTTCGAGCCGAAGAAGAATCCGGCAAGCGCCGTCACTACGATGAGGAACGGAAAGAGCGCCATCAGCGTCGATAGCGCAATGTGGCTGGCGATTGCCCAGCCGTCATCGGCAATGAAATGCCGAAATGCGTCGGCTGAAATCGTGAGTGACCGCAAAAGAAGGCGCAAAATTAGGTCTCCGAAGGCGGTAGCCTTTCAGATTGGCCATTGCCGGAGGCTTTGCAAGGCCGTTTTGGGCAGGAGGAACTAGGCCGCGTGTACATTACTCAGGAATTGGCGGACCCGTGCTTCCAGTCCCTCGGCCTCAAGCGCGACCGAATCGGCCAGGTCCTTAACTCCTGATGCGGTGGAGCGGGCATCTGTGGCAACGCCGGTGACGCGGCTCATGGCTTCCGCCCCGACGCGAGCTTCGCCTGAGGCGCGGCTGACACCTTCAGCGATCGAGGCCACCGCCGAGTTTTGCTGATCAACCGTCGCCGCGACCGTTGTGGCAATTGAAGACATTTCTCGGATGATGGTGTCGACTTGTCCGATTGCCTGCGATGCATCCGCTGCCGCGGACTGAATGGATCCGATTTGATCAGCGATTTCTTCAGTCGCCTTGGCCGTCTGCGCGGCAAGAGACTTCACCTCGGCGGCCACAACCGCGAAACCTTTGCCGGAATCGCCGGCGCGCGCCGCTTCAATGGTGGCATTGAGCGCAAGCAGATTGGTCTGTCCGGCGATCGCCTGAATCAACCCCACGACTTCACCGATGCGCGTCGCCGCAGTGCCAAGTTCAGACATGGTTGTGACCGTACGCTGCGCCTCCGAAACGGCGCGGCCGGCGACATCCGTCGATTTTGCCGCCTGCGCGGAGATCTCGCCGATCGAGGCCGCCAGCTCCTCGATTGAGCTTGCCGCCGCGGTGACGTTTTCGGACGCGGCGGTCACGCGGCTTTTTGCCGTATCGGATTCCGATGAGACAGTGTCGGCGGCCTTGCTGAGGTCGGTCGAACTCTTCTCCAATTTCATCGATGCAGAGCGCAACTGGTCCAACGCGCTTTCGACCGAATGTTTGAACTGCGAAATGGTCGAGGTGATCATGTCGCTTCGCAGTTCGCGCGCGCGACTCGCCTCGGCTTGCGTTTGCGCCAGGTGTTCGCGCTCAATCATGCTATCGCGGAACACAATGACTGTTCGCGCCATTTCACCGATCTGATCGCGCGCCTGCGTTGCGGGTATGCGCGCACTCGTGTCGCCATCGGCAAGGCGTTTCATAACGCCGGCAAGACCATTGAGCGGGCGCGTAATGCTGCGACCGATCAACCAGCTGAAACCCAGACCGAGCGCGACCATGGCAATGCCCACCGCAATGATGCCGTTGCGTGTGTGGGATTGCGATGTTTTCAACACTTCAGCCGCACGTTGTGCGGTTTCGTTGGCGGACGCGATGATAGCGTCAGCCCGCGGCAACATGTTCTGGCTGTCGATATCGATAAGCGCGCGCAGTGGATTGGCACTATCGCTTGCCTCGATCCACTGACTGAAAGTGTCGGCATAGGCCTTAACGTCGTTCTCGAGCTTCGACTTCATTTCCGGGGTGCCGTCGATGTTGCCGAAGATTTCGTTGAACTGGTTGAAGCCCTTGAGAAACTGTTGGCGCGTGAGTTCAGAGGGGGTGAGACGGTATTCAGCCTCATGGTGCCGCATGGACAACAGCGCCATCATCAGCTTCCTGGAGTCCACTTCGGCAACCCAGGACATTTTTTCGTTGAGCGCACGCTCTGTCTTGAAGCCGGCGTCAAGCAGGCCTGCCCGCAAACCCTCAATGTCGCTGAAACCAAGCGTGCGCTGTTCTGCAACCAGCGCGGCAAAATTCTTTTTTAGCGTAGCGAGTTCCTTGCGTAGCGCCTTGATGTCGTCGGCGCGCATGTCGCTGACCGATGCCTCGATTGCATCGAGACTTTTGTTTGCCTGGTCTTGCGACTGCTCGAACACGTCGACCAACGCGCCGTGAGGGGAGGCACTGAAATCCTTCACCGCAATCCGCATTCCGGCGACAGCAATCTTGAAATCGCGGCTGGCGTCGGCGAGCGCGTGCGCGTTGCCGACTGATTGAAACGCGCCATCAACGTCGCCTTTACCGGAGACATAGGTCATGCCGTTGGCGAGAAATCCGGCGACAGGAATCAGCGCCAACACGACAATGCGCGTGCGCACTGAAAACGACGACAGCAACCGGGCCAGCCGGTTGAACGGAAGCGAGAGATCGGTGGAGCGCATGCAAACGGTTCGGGTTCTCGCCGGGGGCGAAAGCGCGGCGCAGCGGTACCAATGTAATGAAAACCGGAAATGGTTAATTTTTATAACAATTTGCCCTAAGCGCACCCCAGACGCGGTCAAAAGTATCAGTATTTCTGCGCTGCTTTGCTTTTGTGCACTGCACGCGTAGTGTCGGCTAACGCCGCTGTTTTTAAAGGTTCTCGAATTCCCATGTCGCCCGCTGCCTCCCGCAAAACCGCGAAACACGAACTTGCGGAACTTGCACGCGACACCAGTACTGCCCTTGAGGCCCTGCTGAATGACGCGACTGCAAAAGTGCGCGAGCGGGTCACGGCGCAAGGACGTGTGGCCGGCGAGCTGTTCGACCGCGAGCAACGTGCCACCCATGGGTTGGCCTGGTTCGCCACCTATGTCGAGGCCGTGCGGCAGCTCGCGGCCTACACGGCACGCATGGCCGATGAGGGAACTCTCGGCGAGATCGAGGAGCTGCTCATCCGCATCGGGCTCGGCGAGTATGTTGCCCAAATTGTGGGCGGCATCCCGATGAGCCAGGGCGAAGTTGTGCGGCCTGCTGATCTCGGCTTGTCGTCGGGGCAAGTCGCTGCACGCATCAACTCGCTGGCCGAGGGCCTTGTTGTTGCCGGCAATACCGTCGAGCGGCGGGCGCGCCTCGTCGAACTGATACGCAAGAACCACGCCGCCACGGTCGGGCGGTGCGGGCTTGAAGAGACATTGGAATCGATCCGGGACGAGATGCGCAAATTTTCCGACAGCGAGGTAATCGGCAACGCTCAGAGCTGGCACCGGACCAACAGTTACATTCCGCTCGACGTCATTGCTCAGATGTCTGAGCTGGGCGTGTTCGGCCTCACCATCCCCGAGGAATTCGGCGGCATGGGGCTTGGCAAGGAGTCGATGTGTGTCGTGTCGGAAGAACTCTCCCGCGGCTATATCGGCGTCGGCTCGCTCGGGACGCGCTCTGAGATTGCCGCAGAATTGATTCTCGGCAGCGGCACCGCCGATCAAAAGAAGAAATGGCTGCCGAAGATTGCCTCCGGTGAAGTGCTCCCGACCGCCGTATTCACTGAGCCGAACGTTGGTTCGGACCTTGCGTCGATAAAGACACGCGCCGTTCGCGAGGGTGGGGTGTACAAGATCTTTGGCAACAAGACTTGGATCACACATCCGGTACGCGCCGATCTGATGACACTCCTGGTGCGTACCAATCCGACCGAAGCCGGTCACCGCGGCTTATCAATGCTGCTGGCCGAGAAGCCGCGCGGCGACGACAAGAATCCATTTCCGGCGCAAGGCATGGGCGGCACCGAAATCGAGGTGCTCGGCTATCGCGGGATGAAAGAATACGAAATCGCCTTCGATGGATTCGAGGTCAAGGCGGAGAACCTGTTGGGCGGCGTTGAAGGGCTCGGCTTCAAACAGCTTATGCAGACTTTCGAATCCGCTCGCATCCAGACGGCAGCACGCGCGGTCGGTGTCGCGCAAGCCGCCATGGAACAGGCGCTCGACTATGCGCAAAATCGCGCGCAGTTTGGCGGACCAATCATCGCGTTCCCACGCGTGGCCGACAAAATCGCGATGATGGCGGTAGAAATAATGATCGCGCGGCAGCTCACATATTTTGCCGCACGTGAGAAAGACTCCGGCCGCCGCTGCGACCTCGAAGCCGGCATGGCCAAGCTGCTGGCGGCGCGGGTGGCGTGGGCCGCCGCCGATAACGCAGTGCAGGTGCACGGAGGCAATGGATTTGCGCTCGAATTTCCGGTCTCCCGCATTCTCTGTGATGCCCGTATTCTCAATATTTTCGAAGGGGCCGCTGAAATACAGGCGCAGGTGATTGCTCGCCGACTGCTTGACGGCACGAATTGATGGCGCTCCTAACGTCACTATTGAGCAACGGAATCAGGGTCTAACGCGTTTGATCTGGAGCAAACCGTCAAACGCAACCTGCGCTAGGTTGATGTAAATTTACGGAGGTCGATCCTTGTCAACACTATTGATCAAGCACGGCGAATGGGTCGTGGTTTGCGATGGCGCCAAGGCGCTGATCCTGGAGAATTCTGGCGACATCAAGTTTCCCAATCTCAAAACTTTGAAGGTTTTTGAGCAGAAGGATTTGCCGACTCACGCTCTCGGAACAGACGTGCCCGGTCGCGTGATAAATTCTGTCGGCAATTCGCGCAGTGCAGTCGAACAGACCGATTGGCACGACCAAGCCGAACGAGCCTTTCTGGAGCAGTTGGCGCAGCACTTGAATGATGCAGTAGCGGCCGGCAAAACAAAGTCGCTGATCATGGTGGCATCGCCGCGCGCATTGGGGATGATCCGGCCCGCTTATTCGCACACCTTGAAAGGCGCTGTGCGCGCAGAGGTGGACAAGGATCTTGTCAAAATGCCCGTCCACCAGATCGAAAAACACTTAACCGGCATTTGACCACATTGATCCGATCCGCCAATAGAAATGCTGCGATTCTGACTAGGCGGATGGCGCGGCGATGCTATGGTCGCCTCCATTTCGAGTGAGAGGCCGGCGGATGAGGGTCAATTTGGCGTGCTGGCGCGGCGTGCGCGCGTGCGCGTTCGTCGTAATGCTGACAGTCCTCGCTGCACCGTCAGCAACCGCACAGCCGACAAAGCAGGCGCCGACTCCAGCGCCGACGGTTGTGACGCCTCCCGCGGCCGCGACAACCGCAGACCCCCTGGCCGTCCCCGGCTTTTGGGACCCACGCCGGCGGCCGGAGCGGCCGGATCTTTCCCGCATCAGCATTATTCGTTTTTTGACCGAGACTGATTATCCGCCCTTCAACTATGCAGGCCCGGATGGAGCGCCGGTCGGATTCAATGTCGATCTGGCCCGGCTGATTTGCGAGGAACTAAAAGTTGCCTGCACGGTGCAGATGCGCCGGTTCGACACGTTGATCAGTGCGCT
>Ga0187779_10001015_pt1 | contig 17992 bp, 15 predicted proteins | sample 1015_Q2_SP10_10__FD_132435 | JGI IMG/M metagenome (GOLD analysis project Ga0187779, IMG submission 132435) | Tropical peat soil microbial communities from peatlands in Department of Meta, Colombia - 1015_Q2_SP10_10_MG | ecosystem: Environmental > Terrestrial > Soil > Wetlands > Peat | place... | reverse complement strand
GCTCGAAACCGTTCAGAGAAGCTTCAAGGATGCGACGGCACCCGCATACATACGCGTTTCGATCGCCGACACAGGCATCGGCATGAGTGAGGGAGTCCGGAGCAGAATATTCGAGCCGTTCTTCACGACCAAGCCTCCGGGGAAAGGAACCGGCCTCGGCCTGGCCGTCGTTTACGGAATCGTGAGAAGCCATAACGGCCTTATCGATGTTGAAAGCACGCCCGATATCGGAACGACCGTCCACGTGTATCTGGTCGCCTTCCCGCACGAAAAGCTCTCCGCCGCCATAGAGCGGGAGGAACCGGTCAAGGGCGGCTCTGAGACCATCCTGGTCGTCGAGGATGAAGGAGCTTTGAGGGAGATCGTCTCCGAGCTCCTGGGGTCCTACGGATACACGGTGATTAATGCCGAGGACGGGATTTCCGGATACGAAGCGTTCCGTGATCACCAACAGAGAATACGGGCCGTCATTACGGACATGGGGCTTCCCCGCCTCTCGGGCCAGGACTTGTTCGGCCGGATTCTCGAGGCAGATCCGAGAGCCCGGGTGATTCTCGCAAGCGGCTATCTTGATCCCGAGCTAAAATCTCGCCTCTTTAGGCAGGGGGCCAAGGCGTTCATACAGAAGCCCTACCAGCCTCGGGAGATCCTCCGCGTCATTCGCGGAGTGCTTGACGTTGCGGAACCTATCCAAAGCGGAACGAGCCCATGAAGCAGGACGACCGGACCTCCGAAACGGAACGTATCCTCCACCTTATCCTCGCCAATATCGATGACCTGATTGTTGTGCTGGACCTTCAGGGACGTCGGTTGTACAATAGTCCGTCGTACGAAACGATTTTCGGTCCGCGGGACAAGTTGCGCGGAACGGATTCTTTCGAGGATGTCCACCCCGATGACCGGGAGATGGTCCGAAACGTATTCCGCGATACGGTGGCCTCGGGCGTTGGCAAACGCATCGTCTTCCGCTTCATGGGAAAAGACGGCGTCCGCTACATCGAGTCTCAGGGGAACGTCATTCGTGACGCAAAGGGGGATCCGGAACGTGTTATTGTCGTCGGCCGGGATATCACGGAGCGTCGGAAGTCGGAACAGGGGCTCCTGGAGGCGGAACGGAAATACCGGAGCCTCGTCGAGCAGTCCCTTGTCGGCGTGTCGCTTCTGCAGAACGGGCGGTTCGTGCATGTGAACCCGAAATGCGCGGAGATATTCGGCTACTCACCGACGGAGATGATGACCGCACTTTCTTTCGATGCGATCATTGCAGCAGGGGACCGGGACTCGCTCATCGCACAGGTGAACGCGTTACTCAGTCGCCCGGGGGAGCCCCTTCACCGCACATTCCGCGGAAGGCGGAAGGACGGCTCATACAACGATGTGGAGTTGTTCGCGACGGTGACCGAATTCAATGGTCAGCCCGCGCTCCTGGGGACTATACTGGACATCACCGAGCGGAGGCGCGCGGAGGAGGAACGCACACGGCTCTCTTCCGCCGTCGAGCAGGCGAACGAGTCGATTCTCACTACGGACGCCGCCGGCACCATCGAATACGTCAACCCCGCCTTCGAACGCTTAACGGGCTATACGCGCGCGGAAGTGATCGGGAAGAATCCGCGGATTCTGAAGAGCGGCGCGCAGGCGGACGATTTTTACAAAGCGATGTGGGCCACGCTCCAGCGGGGTGAGGTCTGGGCCGGCGCGATCATCAATAAGCGCAAGGACGGGACACTCTTCCAGGAAGAGATGGTGATTTCACCCGTCCGCGACAGCGCCGGAAACGTCGTCAACTATGCCGCCGTGAAACGGGATGTCACGCGGGAGCGGCAAATCGAGGAACAGCTCCGACAAGCGCAGAAAATGGAGAGCCTGCGGCAGCTCGCCGGCGGTATCGCGCACGACTTCAACAATATTCTCAATGTCATCCTCGGCACCCTTGCCCTGCTCAGGTCTCGCATTCCACCGGAGCCGGTGACGGGAAAGTACCTTGCCTTGGGCGAGGCGGCCGTGAAGAGGGCAACGGAAGCGGCGAAGCGTCTGGTGAATTTTGCCCAGACCGACAGCTCGCAGCACATCCCTCTTGCCCTCGGGGCGGTGATCCGGGATCTCCAGGTTTCGCTTCAGGACAGCATCGAAAAGACCATCCGGGTCGAAACGTCAGTCGATCCCGATCTGCCGCTCACGCAGGCCAGCCAGTCGCAACTGTTTCAAAGCCTTCTCACCCTTTGCCTGAATGCCCGTGACGCGATCATGGTCAAGCGCACTCCGGTGGCCGAGATCCGCATCGACGCATCCGGGGTGGACGGACGCGTGGTCCACGCTCTTTTCCCTGAAGCTACGGCGAGCCGGTACGTCCAGCTCTCCGTGAGCGACAATGGCATCGGCATGACGGAGGAGATGCGGCAGCGAATATTCGAGCCGTTCATTACAACGGAGCAGCCGGAGGGCGGGCGTGGCCTCGGGCTGGCGACGGTCTACGGTGTGGTCCATGCGCACCGGGGGTTCATCGACGTCACGAGCGCTGTCGGCCATGGGACCACGTTCACCATCTATCTTCCTGCCATCCATCTTGAAGCCAAGGAGCAGGAAAAGAACCAACCCCTCGTCGTCCCCGGCGGAACGGAGACCATTCTTGTTGTGGAGGACGAAGAAGCGCTCCTGCTCTTGCTGGAGGAGGTCCTCCGGCAGAAGGGATATCGAGTGCTGACGGCGGTCGACGGGCTCCAGGGGATCGAGACCTACCGCAAGCACAGCCGCGAGATCGCAGCAGTCATCACCGACATGGGTCTCCCGAAGCTCTCGGGCTACGACATGTTTCTTCAGATCCGCGAGTCCAACCCAATGGCCAAAGTGATCCTCGCGAGCGGCTATCTCAACCCCGCGCTCAAGTCCAAACTCTTTGTCGCAGGTGCAAAGGCCTTCATCCCGAAACCCTTCCAGTCGGCCGAGGTGCTCCGCAAACTCCGGGAGGTCATTGATCTGCCCTCCTGAACAGCCTTGCCTTCGTGCGACATTTTCTTTAGATTACTCCGCGTAATCAGCCTCCATCGCCTCGCTGTGTCGCTCGGGCAGAGCGACCCGCGGTGAGGATACACCCTCTGTCCTTTGAGCGTCAGCATGCACGCTATCGCCGTTGACAGCATCTCGTTCGGTTACGATCCGGCAATGCTGGTCGTGCGAGATGTCTCCCTCACGGTGCGTCCGGGAGAATTCCTCTCCCTGGTGGGGCCGAACGGCTCCGGTAAGACGACGCTCCTCCGGCTTCTCGATCGGATCTATGTCCCCCAGAAAGGGACGATCCTGCTCGGGGAACACCCTCTGGCAAAGCTCTCCCGCGCTGACATCGCTCGCCGCATCGCCTTCGTGCCGCAAGACAAGACCATTCAATTCCCGTTTACCGTTGCGGAGATCGTCCTGATGGGGCGCTCCCCCCATACGCGGGGTATGGCCTTTGAAAATGCGCACGACCGGAAAATCGCCGAGGCGATGATGGCACTGACCGACGTTGCTGATCTGGCCGACAAGCCAGTCACCGACCTCTCCGGTGGTGAACGCCAGAGGGTCTTCATCGCGCGCGCCCTGGCGCAGCAGCCGGAGATCATCCTGCTGGACGAGCCGAACGCGCACCTGGATATCGCGCACCAGGTTAGGTATTCCGCATTATCAGGCGCCTCAACAGGGACTCGGGGCTCACGGTGCTCTCCGTCTCCCACGATCTGAATCTTGCTGCGGCCTACAGTGACAGGATCGCCATGATGGTCCGCGGAACGCTCAGCGCACTCGGCACCCCGGCCGAAGTTTTGACCGGCCAACGGATTCACGAGGTTTTCGGAACGCAGGTGATTGTCGATACGCATCCGGTGCACGGCGTTCCGCGGGTCTCGCTCCTCGACTGAGCACCGCCGGGCGCTCGAAGCAGTCACGAAAGGAAACGGCGGACGTGAGAAGACGTATCATCCGGGAAAAAGTCGTTCAGGCGCTCTACGCCTTCGAGATCAGCGGCGACCCGGTGGACCATGTCGTGGAGACCATCCTGACGGGCCTCAAGAACAACTCCGCGGCATACGAGTTCGCCCGGAGGCTCGTCATTCAGACCATCTCGCACACCCCGGACATCGACGTCGTCATCCGGCAAAAAGTCACCAACTGGGATTTCAAGCGGATCGCCGTCCTGGACCGGCTCATATTGCGGATGGGGATCTGCGAGCTGCTGTACTTCAAGGAGATCCCCCCGAAAGTCTCCATGAACGAGGCCATCGAACTCGCCAAGCTCTTCAGTACACAGCGGAGCGGCCAGTTTGTCAATGGAGTGCTCGACGCGGTGCTTAACGACATGAAGGCGTCCGGGGAACTGGCAAAGTCCGGCAGGGGTCTTTTCGACGGGGATGCCACGGACCGCGCCGAGAAGGCCAAGCGCAAACGCGCAACTTAGGGATACCCACGGACCCCTCCCCCGTGCAAGACCCCTCCCCCATCGTGCCCGAAGGCGTGAGCACAGACCAGGCCCCGGTCGTGTCCCGGTGGCGAATTTTCTCCTGGACGCTTTTCGACTTCGCCCAAACGGCCTTTTCGGTTATCATCATTACCGTCGTCTATTCCCGCTATTTTACCCATCATGTCGCCGGTGGACAGCGCTGGCTCTGGGGTGCGGCAGTCAGCCTTTCGATGGTCTGCGCTGCAGCCCTCTCTCCTCCGCTCGGCGCGATCGCGGATTATTCACGCAACCGCAAGGGATTTCTCTTTTTGTTTGCGCTCACGTGCATCAGCGCTACGGCGATGCTCTTCTTTGTCCGGGACGGGATGGTTGTCGCGGGGCTACTCCTGTTCGTCGCTGCAAACATCGGATTTGAGGGGGGGCTGGTCTTCTACGACTCTTTTCTCCCGGGAATTACTTCCAAGAGTTCTTACGGGCGGGTGTCGGGATACGGCTTCGCCATGGGCTACCTCGGGGCGCTCGCCGTGCTGGTCATCGTCCATTTTCTCCTGCCGGATTCCTCGAGTGCGGACTACCTGTTTTATGTTCGACTCTCCTTTGTGGTGGCGGCGGGATTCTTTCTGTTTTTCTCCCTCCCGCTGTTCTTCTTCGTCCGTGAGCCCCCCGTCGCGAGCGCTCGGCCGCCCTCGCTCCTTCGCGCGGGAATGGCCCGCTCAACGGCGACTTTCCGGGCCCTGTTCATAAGGAAGGAATACCCGTCGATCGCCCGATTTCTGATCGCGTTTTTCATTTACAACGACGGGATTCTGACCGTCATCGCTTTTGCAGCCATTTTCGCTGAACAGTCGCTGCACATGGGCGATGAGGCGATCATCATATTCTTTGCGATTGTCCAGACCAGCGCGGTCGCCGGCTCGGTGATCTTTGGCATCGTGACGGACCGCATCGGCCCCAAGAAGACCATCAGCATCACCCTTGCGCTCTGGATCGCCATCGCCGTCACCGCATATTTCGTGCGCAGCATCGAATTCTTCTATGTGGTGGCATTCGCTGCAGGCACGGCCATCGGTTCCTCACAGTCTGCGAGCCGGAGCCTGATGGCGCTTCTGACGCCCCGCACGCGCGAGGCGGAGTTTTTTGGTTTTTATGACGGTCTCTGCGGGAAGGCTTCCGCGGTATTCGGGCCGCTGGTGTACGGAATTGTCGCAGATCTGACAAACGAGAGGATTGCGGCTCTGGTCATCTCTGTGTTTTTCATCACGGGCTTCACGATACTGCAGGGAGTGAAGGAGCCGGAGAGAGCCGCGCGGATCCCTCGGCAACTTTAGCAGGAGAATTTCGCGGGAAGGCGTAAACGCGCGGGAGCGGAGGGCGATGCCAGGGCTTTCTGACTACAGTCGCAGCGCCGGCTCCTCCCAGCGCAGTTTTACTTTCCCCCGGTGAGTTCGTACATTACGGTGATTTCCAGCGAGGTGCCTTCCTGACTCTGGGGTTTACCACTTGGATCCTCTCTTCAGCACACGAAGAAGGGATGCACGAAGAAGCAAGGGTCAAATTCCCTGCTCCGCCAATCAGATTTGCCACCGACCTCCTGCCCGATCATTCGGACTTCACAGGCCTCCATTATTGCGTGCCGCAGAGGAGGTTCGGATTCCCGGTAAGTCTCGCTGCCTTGGCGAGGGAATAAAGAGATGGCGACATACTTCATCTCCGATGCGCATCTGGGCCTGGGTACACCTCAGGAAGAGAAGGCCAAAGAGGACAGGCTCCTCGCGTTTCTTCGCGAGGCGATGGGCGATGCGGAAGAACTATACATCATCGGCGATCTGTTCGATTTTTGGTTCGATTGGGCCACTGTTGTTCCCCGTGGATTTCACCGGACGCTTGCAGCGTTGCAAGAGTATACCGATGGCGGCCGGAAGGTGCATTACCTCGTGGGAAACCACGACTGTTGGATGAAGGATTTCTTTGAAACAGAGATCGGCGTCCAGCTCCACCGGGAGCCATTTGAGGCCGCCATCCAGGGAAAGCGTGTGTACATGCACCACGGGGACGGCCTTGCCGACAACGACCTCGGGTACCGGATGATCAAGCCCGTGCTTCGCAACGCCCTCGCAATGCGCATGTTCCGACTTCTCCATCCGGATATCGCCGTGCGAATCGCCCGCGGCACGTCGCATTCAAGCAGGGCATATACCAGCAACAAGCACTACGGAGAAGAAAAAGGGATGATCCGCTTCGCGGAGGAACGCATCGTCGCTGGGAGTGACATCGTCATCATGGGACATCACCATAAACCGTCGAGCGTTCCGCTGGGACATGGAGTGTACATCAACCTCGGCGACTGGATAACGTATAATACATACGGGCGGATGCAGGACGGCGCGATCGCGCTCAAGACCTGGAACGGACAGTAGGAGACGGGAATGGCAGAAAACGAGCACCGGGAAGGCGGAGAAAAACCGACGGAGCAGAAGTATTCCCCCGAGCAGATGGATCGGTATTTTAGCGACCCCCAGTACCGCAAAATGAACCGGCGCAAGAATCTCTGGACGCGCTTTTCGGTTAAGACCCGGATTTGGGCCGGGGCGGGGCTTTTGGCCTTTATCATCGGCCTCATCTATTGGAATTACCTGGTCTCCGGGCTCCCCTCCCTCGAGCGCATAGAGAATCCGAAACCTGAGCTCGCCACCAAGGTCCTCTCCATTGACGGCGAGGTCCTCGACCAGTTTTTCATAAAGAATCGGACTCGCCTTCAGCTCTCCGACATCCCCAAGACCGTCGTCGACGCCCTGATTGCCACCGAGGACAAGGACTTTTACAATCACTGGGGGGTTGACCTGGTCCGCTTTTCGAAGGCGATGATAAAGAACATCTTCTCCCTCCGGCTCAAGGAGGGGGCCAGCACGATCACGCAGCAGCTTGCGCGCAACCTCTATCTCGGGCATAGCGACAGGAATGTTTTCGACACCGCCACGCGCAAGATCCGCGAGTTCATGACCTCCGTGCAGCTCGAGCAGACATTCACCAAGGATGAGATTCTCGAGTTCTACCTGAACGTCGTCTACTTCGGCAAGGGTGCATACGGCATCGCCGCCGCCTCGCAGGTGTATTTTGGGAAGCCGCCCGCGGAACTGACGCTCGGCGAGACGGCAACGCTGATTGCCGTCTTGAAAGGACCCGGGTACTACGATCCGTCCGGCAGGCATCCGGAGCGCGCGCTCAACCGGCGCAATACGGTGATCTCCCAGATGCTGAAATACAATTACATCACCCCCCAGCAGGCGGAGACAGCGCGGGCGGAGCCGATCGTGCTCAAGACCACCGATGAAGTCGCCGCCGCAGGCATCGCGCCGCATTTCGTGGAATACGTCCGCAAGCAGCTCGCGCAGAAGGCGGAGAAGTACGGATTCGACATTTATCGAGACGGGATCGCGGTCTACACAACGCTCGACAGCCGGATGCAGCGGTACGCCAACAGGGCCGTCTCCGAGCATCTGCAGATCTACCAGAAACTCTTCGACAAGGAATGGAGTTGGGCGGGTGAGCCCGAGGCCCTCGGCCGGGTCATCGATCAATCGATCAAATCGTCCCCCCAGTATCTGCGGGCGATGACTGCTGTCGCACGCGATAGCGTCTATGCCGCGCTCCACAGTGACCGAGCCTGGGCGGACTCGATGGAGCACCTCGCACAGTCGATTGAGACCGGGTTCATCGCCATCGACGCGAAAAGCGGCGGCATCCTGGCCATGGTAGGGGGAGCGAACTACAAGAGCTTCAAATACGGACTGAACCATGTGACGCAGATCCGCAGGCAGGTAGGCTCGGCGTTCAAACCGTTTGTCTACACCGTGGCCATTGACAACGGGTATGCACCCTGTTACGAGCTCCTCAATCAGCCCGTCACGATCATGATGGCTGACGGGAAGCGCTGGACACCGTCAAATTCCGACGGCCAGTTCGGCGGAAAGAGCACGATCCGGGAGGCGATCAAGCATTCGATCAACCTTGTGGCGGTGCGCGCGATCATGCAGATCGCCCCGGTGGCGCAGGTGATCAATTACGCCAAGCGCATGGGCGTGGTGTCCCCGCTTCCCCCCTACGAGTCGCTGGCGCTGGGCGCAGGCGATGTGTCGCCGCTGGAGATGGCCGGTGCATTCGCCGTCTTTGCGAACCATGGCGTGTATGTCGAACCGTATTCCATTCTGCGCATTGAGGATAAGGACGGGAATGTGATCGAAGAGAACACGCCGATGCGCCGCGAAGTTTTTAGCGATCAGACCGCATTCATCATGACCTCAATGCTAGAGGGGGTTGTCAATGGAGGGACGGGAGGCCACGTGCGCGACTTTTTCCAGATGCCGGCGGCCGGCAAAACAGGGACCACAACGGAGTTTGCCGATGCATGGTTTGTGGGGTACACACCGCAGATCGCGGCAGCAGTCTGGGTGGGGTTTGACAACAGAAGTGTCCACTTCCGGACCTGGGACGGACAGGGAGGAAGGGCGGCCGCCCCGATCTGGGGCCGCTTCATGAAGTACACCTATGATGATCCCTCCATCGCAATGCCGCTCGAGTACTTTGAGCGTCCCGCGAAGGTTTATGCGGACACGATCTGTGTGGAAACGAAGAAGCTCGCTACGCCCTACTGCCCCGAGAAGATGGTTGAATATTTCACCGACCAGACACGGCCGGGGAAATGCGACAAGCACACCACTTCGAAATGGCGGGAAGGGGATCAGGGAACCGGCACGATAAGCTTCTGAGAAAAGAAAACGGGTTACTGATCAGTGACTGCAGGGCGATGCGCGCTCTTTGGTCCCTGATGAATAACCCGTTCAGCTTTACTGTCAAATCTTTCCGCGACACGTCCCATTGCTCCGAGGGACGCTGGCGCAGCAGATGCTAGTCAGCCGACAGTTCCCGTTCGAAAATGTCGCCTTCCTCCCCTGGCTCGGGAACCAGCCCTTTCTCCCCCTTGTGCTTCTTTCCGAGAATGATGATGGGAATTGCGGCAATTGCGACAAGCGCCGCCACCTTCCAGAAGTTCTTCATGATGCTATCCCTATTGAGTTACGCTGCAACACTTAAACCGCGTCTGTACAATAATAAATTGCGAACTCTCAAAACGTGATTTGCGGCACAAATCTGACTTGATTTCGAACACGTTCAAACGTACCTTGACCTCAGAGTGAGGCCCTGTGTGCTAATGCAAGAGACGCAAGACAAGTACTTCGAGGCGTACAAGGCGAGAGTGTACGAGAAGCTGACCGAAGCAGACAGGAGCATTCTCCCGTCAAGCTGGTGGGAAACTGTTATCCGTCATTATTACAAAAGCGGGTACTCTGAGGAACGCGCCGTCCGCTCGATACAGGAAACAATGAAAAAATAACCTCCGGCTCCGTGTTCCCGGAGCGCGCATTCTCGCGCCTCAGTTCGTCCGATAGTACTCCCTGCACTCCCCTTCCCGCCCCCGAATCACCCGCCTGCCCTTGAGTTCACCGCGATGTTCACTCACCACTGTACACTGTGTCTGCTGATTTCCCTTTTCCGCGTACACGACGACCCAGTCATCTGTCTTCCCGAGCTTGTGCGCGGTCGGCGTGTTGGAGAACATCACGGTAAATTTCCACCCGGATTTGCTGGTTGCAAGGATGGGTAACCACGCCTTCTTTTCCGGGTTGAGCAGTCTGGGGGCGATCTTCTTCAATCTCCCCTGCCGGGCCCTCTGCAGGTATTCGGAGTCAATTTCGAGGATCAGCCCCACCTTGGGTAAAGGGCCGCCGGCGATGGCAGGGGCATGTAATTTGCGGACCTCGACGACTTTCTCCAACTGCTCAGGCTTCACCTCTTCTTCCAGTGAGGTCAACATCTCGACGCTGCCGGATGTGACGTATTCTTCAATGAGCCCCGCAATCTTCTCCCCCACTCCCTGCAGAGCAAGGAGAGCCTCCCGTCCCTCCTTTTTGACCTTCGTGCCGAGGGACACCTTCGCAAGACGGACGGCAGATGCAGCGGCCCGGTAGCTGCGGATGCGAAATGGGTTCTCTTCCTTGGCGGCAAGATAGTCGCCGATCCGCTCAAGCAACGCAGCGATCTGTTGATTTGAAGGAGTGCGTGTTGCCATCAACGTTCTCAGCTAGTCTCTTTTCAAGCTGAACGCCTCTCACTAAGACTACGGCACGTATTGACCTTTTGTGGCAGCGAAGACGTCATTCCGCACGCGGTGGAATACCACCGGATGCTCCGTTTCCCCGCTAAGATTTCCCTGCCACCGGCTGATGGCCTCTTCTCGAAGCAAGTCGCAGACAGAAATCCCGCTCACTCTTTCTTTTCCGCGCCGGAATCGATCTGGGTGCCCAGATAGGTTTGCACCCCCATTTGCGCGATCAAGGCACGCTGTCGCTCCGCCCAGCGGACGTGACCTTCTTCCATCTTAAGAATCGTGGTCAGGAGATCGGCGGTCGACTCATCGGAGACCTCTCCCGCCAGTGCGATTCCGTCGTTGTAGGCACGCACTGCTCCGAGTTCCGCCTCCTGGTCCGTTCCTATTATCTCCTGGACACTCTTACCGATCCGGATCGGATTTAACTTGTTAACGGTCGGAGAGCCTTCGAGGAACAGAATCCGCGAGATGAGCCATTCTGCGTGGTGCATTTCGTCAACCGCCTGCTTTTCGATGGCGCCGTGCAGTGCTTCGTACCCCCATGCCTGGCACATCTCCGAATGGACCATGTACTGGCTGATGGCCGTCAGTTCGTCGGCAAGGAGGTTATTCAGTACGCTGAGGAGCTTGTCGTTTCCTTTCATGGGGGTTTCCTGTGGGATGGTGAGGAAAAAGGCGGCTTGCAGATCTAATGTACGCAGATCCGTTTGGACGTGCAAGACGCCTTGAGCGAGCGGTGAAGCCGGTTGCAAAAGCCCGCCGGGGAAGCGCTCGGGGGGTTGGGTGGCTCTTCTGCGGAAGCAGATGGCGGGAACGCACAAAACATGTTTCCGACCAGTCAGTGCCACCTTTGAGGATGCCTCACTGAGGCGGGTCGGCGAGCGCCTTACAATTCTTCCCGCACTTCACGTTTGGCGTCAACGGTACGCAGGACGACGTGTTGATCCCCGTCGGTTTGGACCATCCCCCAATAAATGGCGAACTGTTCGATGAGATAGTCAGCAGGGTAACGCTTCGATACGCCGAGAAAGATCTCATCGACGCCTAACTGCGCGGCGGTCTGGGCGACAGCGTAGAGGGCATTGTTCGTGGGAACAACAATGGGAAGGACCGGCTTTCCTTCTTTCTCGGCCATCTTTATCACTTCAGAGAACAGCAAATCCTGATCGGTGCTGATAGAATCATCTACCGTCGCATTCTCCTTGTCGGCGAGGATCTTCGCATGCATAACGACGATGTCGGTGGTGTCAGGATCATTCTCCTGGAGACATTTCAGCAGCTGGTAGAGCCGGTTGGGGGCGCTCGCCGCAACGAGCTTCCGATGGCTGTGTTTGCTCCCGATGGCATCGATCGTAAGCTGGTCCTCGCCGTGCACGTTAAACCGCTCGAGCTCCGCCCCACGCGTAGCCGCGATCCGTTTGTTCGCCCGCTCAGATACGCCGAATGCCACGTACAGGGCAATCGTGAACCCTATGCCGCCGACGGTGGCATAGGGTTTTGTGAACAGGTTCACAATCCCCAACAGGAGCAGCACGGTGAAAATCGACCCCAGGCCGATGGGAATTTCCGTATGGCCGATTTTCAGATTGATCGGCACGCGCCATTCCCGGTTCTGCCCCACCTTGTATCGAAGCACAATCATCGAATATGCCTTCATGACGAAGCTCCAGACAACGCCGAAGGCATATGCTTCGCCGAGCATGAACACATCGCCATTGGTCAGGATGATGATCAACAGCTGAAGGATTGCCAGCGTGTGGATAATGCGGTAGGAGGTGCCGAACTTTTCGTGCGGCTTCCGGAACCACTGGTGCAGCACCCCGTCTTCGGCGACCCTGTTCAGGACGCTGTTTGCTCCTATCAAGGCAGTGTTCACCGCGCCCGCAAGAATGAGGAATCCGACGAAGACAACGAATGCCTGCAATGCGAGCAGCACCGGGCGGCTTCCGATCAGGTGCATGGCCAGGCCGCTCAGGGCATTATCATTGTACTGGCCGAGGAGTTCGTCCGTCGGAACGATCATCCCCGCCAGCAGGGAATTGAATCCGGTGAACACCAGAGCGAAGAGGAAGATGATCATTCCCGTCTTGAGCAGGTTTTTGAGCTTCGGCGCTTCAATCTCACGGTAGACTTGCGCCAGGGTTTCCTCGCCGCTCACGGCGAGAATGGAGTGCCCCAGCCCGACCATCACCCCGATCGCACCAATGGTCTTGATCCAGTCAATCCCCTTCAGGAGGCCAAGGGCGTCATCGGATACGACCACCGAGAACGGGGGAAGCGATGCGCCGCGTGCGATGACCGTAATAAGCGACCAGACGAGAAGGACGGCGGCCAGAAGCGCAGTAATCTGAAAGATGCGGAGCGCCTTGCCGCTGGATTCTTCAATGCCGATGATATTTTTCCGCCAGAAATACAGCGTGATCACGACTGCAATCAGCATCGAAGAGGTGTTGGGCGGGATGGCATACGGGTAATCCAGCATCTGCAGAACCGAATTGACCAGGCCGGAGATGTATTGGCCTGCCGCGACGCTGCTAATCGGGCCAGTCAGGAGGTAGTCAAACAGAAGCGCGGAGACGGAGAATTTCGCCGCTGTCTCCCCAAGGGCTTCGTGCACAACACGGTATACGCCTCCCCGCACAAACATGCTCGAGGATTCGATATAGACAGCCCGGATGCCGTACGCGAAGATCATGACAAAAAGGACGAACCACGGAGCGGACGGGCCGACGGCTTTTTCCGCGATCCCCAGGGCGTAATACGCGCTTGACGCCAAATCCGAAAGAACGATGGCCGAAGCTCTCCAGTACGAGATGAACGAGAGCATCACGGTCGTAATGACCACGACCTTGACCTTCTTAAGTGCCTCACTTCCGTTTTCAGACTTGACATTCAGCGTGTACTTCTTCATCAGCTCTTCAGTGTCCTTCAGGTTGGGTACAAAGGAAGGCCTCTCCGCAGCTCAACGCGAAGAGGCTTGCGAGATGAGAATCACGGCGTTCAATATATCACGGATTCCGCCAAGAAACAAGAATGTTCCTCGGAGGGACGGCAAGGCTACTTTGGTCAGCCTCTTCGATGCAGTTCAGAGTTTTCCCAATAGGCGGAACAGCCCCCGGTGCCACGCATGGAAGCCCCCCACGGGAACCGCGTACATGAGTATGCAACGATTCGTGACAGGGTCAAGTCCGAGACTCTTGGCAAGCGTCATCACCTCAAGGGATTCGGCTCCCTGTTGCAACCAGATCTTTTTAAGCCCAATCGCAGCGGCTTCGCGCAGAACCCGCAGACTGTCCTGCGGGTGCACGCTTACAATGACTCCGTCAACTATCCCCCGCGCCGACGCGAGACTCGGATAACAAGGCACGCCAGAGATGTCCGTTGCGCTTGGATGGATGGGGACGACCCGGTACCCGCGCTTCGCGAGCTCGGTAAGCGCAGCGTTGCCGAATTTCCTGCCGCTTCGGGAAGCGCCGACGATCGCTAAGCTTCTACACTGAAGGAACTCTTCTATTGCCTGGCGCATTTTCCATTCTCCTTACATACCTGAAGCAAGGTAAGTGACATTGCAGGGGGAGATCTTGGCAGCAGGAGATGGAAGCCATCTCCCTGGGATGGTCCGCACTCTAGCCGGGAAGAATTTGGATCGTCACTTTCGTGGCCGCCCGAACCTTCTTGACGCGAGGCCGAAAACAACGAGCGACACCGCAAAAAGGGCGCTCGCTACAACAATCGTCAGCACGCCAGTGAGGAGAAGGACGGCAAGGATGACACATATTCCCAGAAATATCATCGTGAACGTGTTCATGAACAATAACGGGATTTGTTCATCTTGAGAGCGGAAGAGGGGGGCCACGCGAAACGGGCCAATCGCCGCATACTGCAGGGAAACATCACGTGAGGGCCGTTGTGAGGCAGGGCTCCTTGGAAGAAAAGGTATGATTCCAAACTGATGAAATCAACTTGACCGCGCCATTATATGCACACGCTGCCGGAAGCATCAAAAAAAATACCTCAGAGCCCCCGAGGTATTTTCATTTCGAAGAGAACTTTGCGGGGGGTCATTCGCCGTTTGAGGACCCCCGCCTAGCGGATTTCCATGGAGGAGCTGCCTTCCGTGAAGATCCGTGGACTGAGAGCAGCACGCTTAATTGTCGACTACCATGCTGTCTCGGTCCGGGTACACGATCACGTGCACTGCAACGGGCGTGCCGTTGTACAGTTCCGTCCCGACGCCCGATATGATGACATTGGCCGTCGAACCGCTGCCTGTTCCGGCACCTGTAATCGAATAGGTACCGTTGGCGTTGGACGGCTTGTTCGTCAGGAGCGTAATCGAGCTTGTCGTGAGGGCTGTAAATGAGTCACCCCCACCTCCTAACGATGTCGGACGACGATAGAACTGTTGCGCGCGCGAGGCAAGGTTCACTAGGTCGTTGGTCAACGCGTCGCGATTGGCGTTAATTGCGCTGTCCGAGAACATCGTGATACCCACGGCCACCGCAATACCCACAACAATGACGCCCAGGATGATGAGCAGGAGCTGCTGCTGTCCCATCGGCTATCCCCCATGATGTGAATGAATAATGGATTAAGAAGAGCGGTTGAGTCTGCAACTTTGCTTGGCTTGAGCTGAGAAACCGATTGCTTGCAGCGTGAAGGCCGGCCCTCGTCCCGACTGCACGTAACGGCAGACTGCTTGTGTCAAATAAAGTTCGGCTCAATATCTGAAGCTCTGGCCTAACTCAGACAAAGCGCGTGCCACTGATGCGGGTGTCTCTTAGGGCCAAATCTGGCCCTAATTGTTGATCCAAAAGGTAGGAATTACCCCTGTCAGTAAATGTTACAACGCCGAATCTACGCAGCGGATATTGACAAGTCAAGTCGACAGCGCCCGAAGAGAGAACAAATTGAGGCAATGATGACGCTCGAGTCGAGCGGTCGCCGACGCGACTATTGCCCCTTACGCCTTCCAGATCCAGGGATCGTGGGTCGCAGGTCAGGACATTTGCCCCCTCGGACCACTATGCCGCGAGATGGGAAGCAACGGCACGACGCCGCTCTTCACCGCGTTCGATCTGTCACAAATGTCCTGGTGATCCTGTCCACCGAGATTGTTCCCGCCGATCGCATGATGGTCGTCAGCTCACGCCGGAGAATGCCAAGGACTGTCTCAACACCAGGCTGGCCAAAGGCTGCCAGACCCCACACGTAGGGGCGGCCGATGCCGATAGCAGTTGCACCAAGTGCTAACGCTTTGAATATATCTGTACCCCGGCGAATCCCGCCGTCAACGATGACAGGGACCTTTCCTGCGGTTTGTTCAACGATTTCAGGCAGGCATTCGATAGTTGAACGATTGGTTTCTTCTGCCCGCCCGCCGTGGTTGGAGACGATGATTCCATCAACTCCGTTTTCAATCGCTAGCTGGGCATCTTCCCGGGTGACAATACCTTTGACAACGAGTTTCATCGTCGTCGCGTCTTTGAGGCGCTTTACGTAGTCCCACGTCATGTCGTCAGGAAAAAGGCCCTTTGCCTTGGATATATTCAGGCCATCATACATTGGCTTCCTCCGGAGGTAGCCGGCAATCCCCTCCTCATGGCAAGCGGCGCACGGTCGATCGTCCGCCCGCTTTGAACGAAAGAGTGTCTCCCTGTTGCTGTCGTCGTGCAGATCGACCGTAAGAACAAGAACGGGACAACCGGCTGCCTCTGCGCGTTTGACGATTGCCCGTCCCACATTCCAATCGTTTGTCGGATAGAGCTGCTGCCACACAGGCTCACCCCGAGCGGCAACGACCTCTTCCACAGAGGATGTTGTCACACCCGAAAGTATCTGCAGGTGATGTTTTGAGCGTGCCGCCCTCGCAACGGCCACTTCCCCTTCGGGATAAAAAGCTTTCTGGCTCCCGACCGGTGATATCAAGATCGGGTTGTCCCATGTCGTACCCAAAAGCCGGACGGACATATCGATGTTCCGGGTATCGATCATTCTCCGGCTTCGAATCTCGTACCTCAGGAATCCTTCCTGATTTGCCCTTACAGTGAGATCACCGTCGACGCCCGTCGCGAGATAACCAAAGTGGGCGGGAGGCAGCTTCTGCCGTGCTGCTGCTTCAAAATCCAAGACGTCAAATGCTTCCTCAGGCGCACCTATCACCGATCGATCCTGAAACAGGTCCTCCAATATGCGCGACCGCCGCGTAGACCCGAAAGACATGTGCGGCAATGCAATCAGCGGACTGCCGGCCAGCCACAGCAGAAACCTTCGCCTACTGGAAGCTTCCTTGAAGTACTCTTGCATAATATCTCCTATACTGAACTCACTCACGTGCATGGCGTAGGGAGCCTTGCGGCAGACCCCTCGGTCCGCGATTTCATTTTTCCCAACTCGCGATGCAGATTTCTCAGTCCAATCTGCGGTCTCAAAAACCGCAGTCAAGTCTACGGGGTTCGACTCACGGATCCGAGGTCACGTGAGACTTCCCCTTGCACTATAGACCCGAAGAGACGGGAAAAAGGAGAGGCGCGTGAGAATATCTTATGACTTGAAGCACATCTGTTCGCACTTCGTTCCCCGGTGTTCGAAATTCCCCATTCCCTGAACCCAATGGGCTATGCTCAAACCAGTCTCCGGTCTTCTAGTCCGCTGGGCGATGCTATCTTGCAGCATTCGACTGAGCGATGAGGTACTCCCGTGTTGCCCGAGTCCCAAAAAGGCAAAGACCCAGGAGCGTCCCGGGCCTTCTCCGCTGATCAATCTGACGGTAACTGGTGAGCTTTTCAGCGTTGACAAAGAACCCTCTCGAAGGTACTCAGGGATACGACGACTTCCATGGTGGTTCTCTGTACACTCCTCAACCCGGCACGCTGCGTCACAATTGCTTCTCTGCCGGAGAGAATTGCGTCAGCAGCCGACCATCTGTCGAAGCCTCGGTTACCGGCTCAACAAAGGATCCTGCGGTACGTCCTTCACCGTCAGCCCTCCATTAGGAGCCGGGATCGTCAGGGACCCATCCGACCGTCCTGGCGATTGCAGGGCGAACGAGCCAAGAACAGGGAAGTGATCGGAGACGATGATTCGAGGACGAGATGCGGCTACCGATCGCACACCATTCATACAGAACAGGTAGTCGATCCGCATCGTGGGAAATTCCGTTCGAAATGTCATATCGCCGAAAAAATTGTGCTCGAGATACGCGTCTGTGGCAACCCGCCGTATTCGGGATACCGTCATCGAGCTTGGGCATGCATTGAGATCGCCGCCGAAAATTACCGGCCCTTTGAGTCCGCTCACATAGTGCGCGAAGAACTCCGACTCCTTCAGCTGTTCGCGAAACATGAACCTGCCCCACCGTAGATTCTCCCTCAGAGAATGGTCCTTCGGCCGTC
>Ga0187779_10001013_pt1 | contig 18001 bp, 14 predicted proteins | sample 1015_Q2_SP10_10__FD_132435 | JGI IMG/M metagenome (GOLD analysis project Ga0187779, IMG submission 132435) | Tropical peat soil microbial communities from peatlands in Department of Meta, Colombia - 1015_Q2_SP10_10_MG | ecosystem: Environmental > Terrestrial > Soil > Wetlands > Peat | place... | reverse complement strand
TGCTGTCAGTCGCCTGTGCCCCTCAGGCCGAACTCGTCAGAACGCAGTCCGAGATGACCGATTTACGCCAGGACGTGAAGACCAACAAGACGCTTGTTCAGGACCTGCAGAAACAGATTGACCAGGACATCATGAAGCGTCTCGATGTGCTCGATGCAAATGTCAAGGGCTCCGCGGATGTGCAGAAGGTCATGGCGGACTACGGCGCCAAAACCGATCAGCTCACGACGGATCTACAATTGCTTCAGGGAAAGCTTGAAGAGAACAATTTCCGCATCGCTGAGTTTGCCCAGAAGCTTGACGACCGGTCTGTCAAAATCGCTGAACTTTCAGCACGGATTGATGAGCTCGAGACAAAAGTAAAGACGTTGAGTGCGGGGACGTCGACCGTCACGACCGGGGAGAGTACCTCCTCCCAGAAGACGATCGAGCCTTCCGAAACCTATCGGCAAGCGAAAAGCGATTATGACAGGGGGCATTTCGACCTTGCTCTTGCCGGCTTTCAGTACTATATCGTGCAGTTTCCCAATGCCAGCATGATTGACAATGCCCAATATTGGGTCGGTGAATGCCAGTACTCGAAGAAAGAGTATAGCAAGGCGATTGATGCTTTTACCAAGGTCATCAAAAACTATCCTAAAAGCGACAAAGTAGCGGGCGCAAAGCTCAAAATCGGGCTCTCCTACATGAACGAGAAAAATTACAGCAAAGCGAAAGAGTATTTACACAAAGTCATCAAGGAGCACCCCTCTTCCAATGAGGCCGCGATTGCCAAGGACCGGCTTGCCAAAATTGAAAGGTAACATACAGCAGCCAGCCGCAAATCCCGTCTCACATTTTTTTCCCATCTAACCGGTTTAGGTAAATACGCGCCACGCGAAATTGATTGCCCTGGATTCATCGGTGCGCTGCCGAGTTTGTCGGCATTCTGTATCAAATACTACATCCACTAAAGCAAGCGATTCACAACAAGTGATGAAAATTGGCCTACCTGCGTGTAACAAGTTGATTTACAATAATAAATTGATTCTTCCGTGATGGTCTGAACATTGCACTTATGAAATGGAGGAGGTCAGTCATGTGGATTCGGTTGGTCGTCCTGATAATCGTGGTTTCCTTCAGTCCTACAGTTTCCCTCGCCGATGATTCCCTCATCGCGCTGAAAGACCTGGAGCAGGAGGCGCTCAACAATAATCCGGAAATCCTCATGGCGAAAAAGAAGGTCGAGTCCGCCGGACAAAAGAAGTCCCTTGCTTCGGCGCTGCCAGACCCCATGATCGGTTACATGGTGCAGAATGTCGGATCGCCGGGACCCTGGACTGTGGGCGTGGAGGATATGAGCATGCAGGGTTTCGTCTTTACGCAGGAGATCCCCTTTCCCGGCAAGCTGGGGACAAAGGGCCGCATTGCAGGTAAAGAAGAGGAGTTGATGGAGCAAGGAGCACGCGAAACAAAACTCAAAGTATTGAACAACCTCAGGTCAGCCTACTATGAATATTTTCTTGCCTTTAAATCCACCGAGATTCTGGACCAGACCAAGGAGATCTTGAAAAACTTTCAGCGCATTGCCGAAACACGCTATGAGACAGGCCAGGGCATTCAGCAGGATGTTATTCGCGCCCAGCTTGAGGTCTCCATGATCCTGGACAGGCTTGCCGAAGAGGAGCAAAAAAAAGAAGCACAAGCGTCGACAATCAACAGCCTCGTAGGACGCAATCCGTTGGCGTCGCTCGGCAGGCCTGATGAACTTCAGAAGACGACGCCCGCTCTTACTGTTGACGAAATGGCTGCAAGGGCGATCGCGCATTCCCCGCTGTTGCAGGGGAAGCAACGGATGGTGGAGCAAAGCAGCGAACAGCTTTCCCTGAGTCGCAGAGAGTACCTACCGGACATGGTGGTCTCCGGCGGGTGGTTTTACCGTGGCGAAAAAACAGACGTATGGCAGGCGAGTGTGCTGTTCAAAGTTCCGCTCTACTTTTGGAATAAATCGGCGGGAGTGAATGCCGCGACTGCTGACCTGAGCGCCGCGCGTTATGAGTACGATGCCGAGAGGCTCGCAACGCTGTCTCAGGTGCGCGACCTCTATTCCAAGGTGAAGACGGCCGAGCATCACATCCAACTCTATGAAGCGGGGATCATACCGCAGGCGAAGCTTTCGCTCCAGTCCGCAACCTCGAATTATCAAGTAGGGAAGACCGATTTTATGACGCTGCTCGAAAGCGAGAACATGCTCTTGAAGTACCAGCTCATGGAACAGGAAGAGCTGGTGAACCTGAACAAGAACGTGTCCATGCTCGGCGAGATAACGGGAGAAGAGCATGAACATTAAGTATTGCCGGATCTTTCGCAAACGACACGGGGGCCATGCGTTCTGCCGAGGGGGCAAGGGACCATCCCTGTGTGCTGTAGTCAGCGCCGCATGCGCACTGGTTCTGTTAGTCCACACCGTATCTGCTCAGGAGCAGGCTGGCCACGCGGGACAATCGTCGGTCGGCAGGGAGCAGAGCGCCGAACGTGTGCAGCAGAACAACCCTCCCGTTATTACGATCAGTCCGGATAAGGTACAGCTTATCGGCGTGCGTACCGATGTTGCGGACTACCGATCGCTGGACAAGCAGATCCGCACAGTGGGCAAGATCGAGCCTGATGAGACCCGACTCGCTTTCGTGAACACCAAGATCGCCGGCTGGGTGAAGAAGCTCTATGTCGACTACACCGGCAAGGAGGTCATGAAGGGTCAGCCGCTGCTGTCGCTTTACAGCCCCGACCTCGTTACGGCACAGGAAGAATACCTCATCGCGCTCCGGTCCGCGACTCACGGCCAGCAGGGGGCGGGCGATATGAAGGAGGAGGCCTCCGGCAGCGATCTCCTCGAGTCTGCCGAACGACGGCTCTCGCTGTGGGACATCTCGGAATCGCAGATTGCAGAATTGGCAAAAACTGGAAAACCCCAGACCGAGATGATCATCGAAGCGCCGCTCAGCGGGGTCGTACTCGAAAAGATGGTGCTCGAAGGAGGCTATATCACGCCAGGCATGAACCTTTATAAAATAGCTGACCTTTCATCAATCTGGATCATGGCTGACATATATGAGTATGAAGTTCCTCTGGTAAAAGTGGGGCAGTCAGCGCTGGTGACTCTGCCGTACTATTCCGGCCAGAGTTATCGTGCAACCATAAATTATATCTATCCAGCCTTGGATCCCCTGAGCCGGACGATCAAGGTGAGGCTTTCCATGAAAAATCCCGGTCTCCTGTTGAAACCCGAGATGTTTGCGAATGTCGAGATCAAAGTTGCGTCAGGATCGAGACTGGTGATCCCTCGGGAGGCAGTGATTGATTCGGGGACGCGCCAGGTGGTGTACATCGAGAAGAAACCCGGCTTGTACGAGATGCGCACCGTGACCCTCGGCCAGCGCGGCGAGGATTACGTAGAGGTCCTGAAGGGCATCAAAAGAGGGGAGCGCGTCGTTACTTCCGGCAACTTCCTCATCGATTCGGAGAGCCAACTCAGGTCGGGGCAATAGAATTTCAGATTGATGGATGCCAGATGGGTTGAAAAAACAGCGAAAGAGGTAGAAGTAACATGCCACAGGGATCGTTCAATGGAAAGCGATCAGAAGACAGCGTATGCTATCCAAAATCATAGAAATTTCAGCGCGCAATAGATTCCTCGTTTTTCTTCTCGTAGGGTTCCTTACCTTGTGGGGGATCTGGGCGGTGTACCATACTCCGCTCGACGCCATCCCGGATCTTTCGGACGTCCAGGTGATCGTGTACACTGATTGGACGGGCAGGAGCCCGGACCTGGTCGAGGACCAGATCACCTATCCCATCGTCTCGACGCTGCTTGCAGCGCCCAAAGTTCGCGCGGTGCGCGGCAAATCCTTTCTGGGCACGTCCTTCGTCTATGCCATCTTCGAGGACGGCACTGACATCTACTGGGCAAGGAGCCGGGTGCTCGAATATCTCCAGGGTGTCCAGGGTAAACTGCCTGCGGGTGTCGCGCCCCAGCTCGGCCCTGACGCGACCGGCGTCGGATGGGGGTTCCAATATGCCCTGGAGGATGAAAGCGGAAAAAACGATCTTTCCCAGCTCCGATCGCTTCAGGACTGGACCCTCAAGTACGCAATTGAGTCAGTGCCCGGCGTTTCTGAGGTAGCGAGCGTGGGGGGGTATGTGAAGCAGTATCAGATCGCTATGGACCCCAACCGGCTCGCGGCGTACAAGCTTCCACTCTCTAAAGTCATGGACGCCGTCAGACGCAGTAACCGCGACGTGGAAGGCAGGGTCGTGGAATGGTCCGGGCGGGAATACATGGTCCGTGGCCGCGGCTATATCCGTGACAAGTCGGACATCGAGAAGATCGCCGTGGGAACCAACGAGAGAGGAACGCCCATCCTGCTCCGCGACGTGAGCGAGGTCCAACTCGGCCCGGAGATCCGGCGCGGTACCTCCGACCTCGACGGAAAAGGCGATACCGTAGGCGGCATTGTTGTGGTCCGCTTCGGGGAGAATGTCCTCGACGTGATCGAACGGGTAAAAGCAAAAATTAGAGCGTTGCAGCCGTCCCTTCCCGAAGGGGTCAAGATCGTAACTACCTACGACCGGTCCGAGCTTATTCACCGTTCTGTAGACACGCTCCGCGAAGAAGTGATCAAACTCGGCATTGCCGTCAGCGCGGTTTGCATCGTCTTTCTCTTCCATCTTCCCAGCGCCCTCGTCGTGATTCTGACCTTACCCGTGTCGATTCTGATTTCCTTCATCTGCATGTACTATCTCAAGATCAGCTCGAACATCATGAGCCTGGGCGGCATCGCCATAGCCATAGGAGCCATGGTTGACGCCTCTATCATCATGGTCGAGAACGCGCATAAAAAGCTCGAAGAGTGGGAAAAGGGCGGAATGGTCCACGGTTCGCGTGTCGACGTCATCGTCAATGCTGCGAAAGAGGTCGGGCCATCTCTCTTTTTCTCGCTCCTGGTGATCACGGTTGGCTTTCTGCCGATCTTCACCCTGGAAGAACAGGCAGGCAGATTGTTCAAGCCCCTGGCGTACACCAAGACTTTTGCCATGCTCTTTGCGAGCGTTCTCGCGATCACGCTGACGCCGGTCTTGATGACGCTTTTCATCAAGGGAAAGATCAGGCATGAGGACAACAACCCCATTAGTCATATCCTCACGAAAATTTACCACCCTGTTGCGGTCTTCGCACTCCGATACCGGAAGTTCGTCATCATCGCGGCGGTCATCATCGTCCTTATCACGGTTTTCCCTTTTATCAAACTGGGTTCTGAGTTCATGCCGCCGTTATTCGAGGGCACGCTCCTGTTCATGCCATCATCCGTGCCTGGCGCCTCCATCACGACCATGAGCGAAGTGCTCCAGGCTGAGGACCGGATCATCAAAGAGTTCCCCGAGGTGGAGCGCGTCTTCGGCAAAGCAGGCAGGGCGGAGACACCGACCGATCCTGCGCCGCTCGAGATGGTGGAGACCAATATAACCTTAAAGCCCATGAGCCAGTGGCGGCCACAGTACAAACAATGGGAAGATCTTCGCGATGACATAGATACGGACCTAGCCATGCCCGGTGTGGCAAATACCTGGACCATGCCGATCATCGGCAGGATTGATATGCTGGCGACAGGAATCCGGACACCCTTGGGCATCAAGATATTCGGCCCCCATCTCGACGCAATCGAGCGCATCGGACTCGATCTGGAACAGGTCCTCCGTACTGTGCCCGGGACGCGCAGCGTATACGCCGAGCGGGCCAATACGGGCTACTTTCTTGATTTCGACATCAACCGCGAGGAGATCAGCAGATATGGTCTCACGGTCGAGGATGTGCAGGAAGTGATTGAGTCAGCCATCGGTGGCATGAACCTGACTACGACGGTCGAGGGCCGGGAACGGTATCCGGTGAACATCCGCTACGGCCGGGAACTCCGGAACGATATCGAAAAACTTAACCGAGTGTTGGTGCCGACGATGGGTGGTGCCCAGGTCCCGTTGGGTCAGCTTGCGGACGTCAGGGTGACGCGTGGCCCTGGCATGGTCCAGAGCGAGGGAGGGAGGCTGACCGCCGCAGTGACACTGGGCATTGAGGGAAGCGATTACGGCGGCTACGTGCAGAGGGCCAGCAGGGAGATTGCCGAGAAGGTGAAGATCCCCCCTGGCTACACGTTCCAGTGGAGCGGGCAATACGAGTACATGGAGAATGTCAAAGCCAAACTCTTCTACGTGATTCCGCTCACGCTGCTGATCATTATCGTCCTTATCTATCTCAACACGGAATCGCTCACCAAGACCACGATCGTACTGCTGGCAGTGCCGTTCTCGCTTGTGGGCACGGTGTGGTTCCTCTATCTTTTGGGCTACCACATGAGTACGGCGGTCTGGGTAGGAGTGATCGCTCTGGCGGGCCTCGATGCGGAGACGGGAATTGTGATGCTGCTCTACCTCGACTTGTCATACAACCGGTGGTACCAGGAAGGGAGGATCAATGCACTCCCTGACATCGAGGCCTCGGTGATGGAAGGAGCAGTCAAAAGAATCAGGCCCAAGATCATGACGGTGTCAGTGATCCTCGCGGGCCTCGTGCCAATCATGTTCTCGAGCGGCACAGGCGCGGACGTGATGAAGCGGATCGCCGCGCCGATGATCGGCGGCGTGGTGACATCGGCGATATTGGAGCTGATCATTTATCCTGCGATTTACGTGATCTGGAAGGAGAGAGCGCTGAAAGGTACGGTCCCAGGCAGTCACTAACGCGGACGCCGACCGCGCGAGAGAGGGGAACCCGGATGAGGCCCGTACCCGAGCTACCCTGAATCCTGCATCTGTTCCCCTTACTTTGTCTTTGGCGCCCGCGCAGCGTCGTAGCGTTTCAAGTAATCGGCGGTCATGCGATCGGGATCACAGGCTAGTGCCTTGGCATACAGCGTGAGAAATCCCCGCGTATAGGCACGGACCGGAAGTCTGACGAAGTTCTCTTCCTCGATCATCTCCAGATAGCGGACGCTTAATTTTGTGGCATCCGCGACATCCCGTAAGCTCAGTCCGCGCTGTTCTCGCAGCATCTTGATGGCTGCACCGGAAAACTCGGAAATGAATTGTGACACGAGGGCCACTTTTTCCGGCGGCGCAGGCGTCTCCTGTGGTTGCGCCTGAGCGGGTTCCATGCTGTCCTGGTAATAGTCCAAGGGCAGCGTGAGCGCTGGTTGAGCCGACGGGAGTTTTTTAAATGCCGGCGGCGGGGAAGGAGGCGGTGGTTCTGGCAACTCGTTCTGGTGTCGCAACAGCTCATTATACCGGTTTCGATTGTCTGCGTACATGAGGGTTCGGTAAGCTTCTTCGATTCGCTGGTGGATGGCCGTTGTCTCGTCGGCGCTGAATAGCGAATACAGAGCAGTGGAGTTTGGCTCGTAGATCCTCCGGACCCGTTCGTATGCCTTATGGATCTCCTGCGAGGTGGCCGTGGGGCTGACCTCCAGCAGTTCATAGTAATTCAGGTGTTCAATTTTTTTGAGCATGGCATGATCCCCTCAAAACCGGAAGAGATAAAACCGATTTCATCACAAAGGTGCAAAGGTACGCTGAAAATCATGCGTCCGTGACGGCTTTGGGTCATACGCTGAAGTTCTCCGGCCACGATGAAGAACCGGTGCCTTCGCGGAAGTTTTTTTAATACAGCATGCTTGCCGTGAGCTGTTCTTTTCGGAGCAGGTTGTGGACAATGCGCTCAATACCCCGTGATGGACGAGAATAGGGATATTCTATGGACAGAGGCCGCTTGCTGCGGATCGACTGCCAGACGCAGTCATCGTATTCCACATACCCCAGGTACTCAAGGTTGATGCCGAAGTATTTCTGGCATGCACTCTTCATCGAGAATCCGATCTGGATATCATTTTTGGTCCGCACCTGATTCACGACCAGTTTGGGCTTGAACTTGAGCACTTCGAGCTCGAGGATCTCGCCCACTTCCTGCTCCATCATTTTTACGCGCTCGATAAGGTCGTACGGTGTCCGGATACCCATCGCGTTCTTCTGGTCCATGGCGGCATCGATCACATCCTTGATGTTTTGGTTCGCCACGACTTTTTTGAACCGGCGGTAAAAAGCGCTCTTGATGAAGCGGTACGCATTCTCAATTGCGGTTGGCTCAGGCAGAACGACCAGAATGCCATGGTCGGAGAAGAGGAAAAAATCAAGGATATTAAATGACGTGCCCGCTCCGAGGTCCAGCAGGATATAGTCCGCATCGAGCGTTTCCAGATGCCGGAGGAGCCTCGCCTTCTGGGCGAAATTCGGATTTGCCGCATCAAGGAAATCCTGGGCGCCGCTGATAAGACTGAGGTTCGGGATGGGCGTGTTGATGATCACGTCCTGAATGTTTTCCACGCGCCGGTTCAGGAAATCGGAGAGCGTCATTTCCGGGACGCCGAGTCCGAGGGTCGTATGAAGGTTTGCGCCGCCAAGGTCAGCATCCACAAGAAGGATCTTTTTTTTCAGGCGCGATAGGAGTATGCCAATATTGCCGGTGATCAGGCTTTTCCCGATCCCGCCTTTGCCGCCGCCGATAGCCCAGATCTCTTTCTTCCGCAGGGCGTCCTGGAATTCGATCATCCCGCCACATTCTCCTCGGTCGCGTCCACCGCTACCGGTTCCGTTCCCGACGCCGTGCTTTCAGCCGCATCTCCCGTTTCAACGGACTTTCCTGACATCGATTCATCCGGGTCCGCTTCCCCCTCCTGGAACCCGCTCGTTCCCTCAAGAGGGACTTCTTCCATGACCTCTTCCCCGACCTCAAGCTCCTGAAATTCCCTGAGCGTTGGCAAGGCAGAGAGATCCTTCAATCCGAAGTACTGGAGAAACTCCAAGGTGGTGCCGTATAACAAGGGTTTTCCCGGTACGTCCTTTTTGCCGACAATTTTCACGAGACGGCGTTCCATGAGGTTTCGAATGATGCCGCCGATATTTACCCCGCGAACCGCCTCCACTTCCGTACGGGTGATTGGCTGTTTATATGCCACGATTGCGAGTGTTTCGAGCGCCGGTCTCGACAATTTCGCGGAGACTTTTACGGCCTTGAACTTCCGGATCCAGGCAACGTTCTCCGGTCTCGTTGCAAATTGATAACCGCCGGCTACTTCTGCCAGCGTTATCCCCGCATTCCGGTCGTCGCACTCCTGCTTGATTGCCTGGAGTTGGGCTTCGACCTGGTCTTTCGTCACTTCTTCAAAGATGCCTTGCAGTCTTTCTACGGACACGGGATTGCCCGAGATGAACAGGAGTGCTTCAATAGCAGATTTTAATTGCCTGTCTTCCAATATGAGCCCCTTAACCCAGGTCGGATTTTACCGCCACCGTGACGGTCTCGAAATAACCGTTGATCCAGACACGCGTTCTCGATTCCCGGGACAAAATGCCGCGCCCTATAACGCCGAAGCATCGCCAAGCCTTCCGAGGGCGACTTTCGCGTTCATCTTAATGTCGATATCGTTCGTCGATTCCATGATCTGCCGAATCTTGGGGATCGCATCTTTTACGATATCGGGGTTCGAACTGCCGATATTGCCCAGGGCAGCAACTGCGTTCTTGACCGCGTTCGGGTGTCCACTATCCAGGTATCTTATCAAGCGAGGCACCAGGCTCGCCACCTCCCGGGGATAGTGCAGGCCGATGGCGCCCAGGGCGAAGAGCACGCCTCCGCAGGTGGCTTCTTTCGAGAATTCGAGCACTTCTACGAGCTTAGGCAGGATGCCGCGGATTAGCTCAGGGGCATTGATGCCAACTTTACCCAGAGCATGTGCAGCTGCTTCGCGCTCATCATCGTCCCCTTTTTCCAGCATCTGAATCAGACGCGGGACCGCGTCCCTGACCAGGTCCGTATGGGCGAAACCGATATTGCCCAAAGCATAAGAGGCCTCCTGGCGGACGAGGCTCTGCTCATGGTTCAGGAGAGCTTTTAATTTTGGCGCGGCTTTCGCCGCCGAATCCTTGAAGCTGAATCCCAGGTTACCCACGGCATTTGCCGCGTCGATTTTGATGAACATGTCCGGATCGTCCAGGAGCGCGATCAGGGTTGGCAGATGGGGTCGCGTATCGTTCGGGTAGTCAAAGCCGATACGCGAGAGGAGGTTCAAAACGCCCGAGCGGACGTCCCCGTTCTTTTCTGCAAGCAGTTCCACGAGGCTGCCGATGAGCGTCCTGTCTTCATACACCGCGGTCTCGATAGCGCCGAAATTTTTCTCCAAGGCGAGAGTTTTGAGGTCAGGTTTCATAAAATTGATCGTCTCTACAGAGGAAGAAAGGCAAGATACGATATGGATGCGTTGTTGTCCTCTGCGGTAAAAAGACCTTCACATTACCCGAACAGGTTCCCTGTGGACGTGTCCTTGTCCTGGGTGTCGGTCACGGACTTCATGATTCTTATGGCGCCGAACTGTTCGATCTGGAACGCTTTCACGACCCTTGTCTTAATCAGCTCCAAGAGTGCCAGGAACGTGCCAATGACCTGGGCTTTGGAAGTGCTCCCTTCGAAAAGGTCGGAGAAGAGCAGGCTGTCTACGATCTCGAGGCGTGAGAGGATCTGGGAAATCTTTTCGGTGATCGAGACTGCCTCGGCCGTGATCTCAAACTTAACATCGGGCACGCGGGCTATCACGTCCTTGAGCGCCGCGAGCAGGTCGAAGAGGTGAAAATCGAAAAGCAGCGGTTCGTCGTCCCCAGGCACCTCAAGGGTGGCTTCCGCGGGTCTCGCGTACATCTGGGACCAGATTGTTTCCTTGCTTTCAAGGGAGCCAGCTGCATCCTTGAAGCTTTTGTACTCAAGCAACCGACGGATGAGCTCGGCCCGCGGGTCGACGCCATCCTCCTCGTTTTCGGGGTTCTCTGGTGGCGGCAACAGCATCTTGGATTTGATATGCGTGAGCGTCGACGCCATGACCAGGAAATCACCAGCAATTTCCATATCGAGGCTCTTCATGAGGTCGATATATTCAAGGTACTGCTGGGTAATGAGTGCGATGGGGATGGAGTAGATGTCGAGTTCGTGTTTTTTAATGAGATGCAGCAGAAGGTCCATAGGGCCTTCAAAAATCTCGAGTTTAATCTGATACGACATGGGTGGATAAGCCCTTCCGTGCATGGGCCGTACCGGTCCGTGCCATGAAGAATTAGTATAGGAAAATTAGCGTTATTTGCATGAAAAGTCAAGAGAAAAGGTTGTGACTGCCGAGACATCGTAGCATGCAGCTCTCTTATGATTCTGAACGTTAGCGGGATGATATATAATGTAAGAGGGGACGGAGAGTATCTCTAATGTCTGTCGCAGCGGGCGGTTATTCAGAAAAAGAGCTTCTGCATATGATTCGTAAGTGGGTTTCTTACGAGCGTGTGCCCAAACGGGTGAAAATCAAGGATACGGCGGACTTCTTCCGCGTGGACTACGATGATATAGTCATCCTTGATGCCGAACCCTATCTTGTCCGGAACAATGAGCGCGAGGGCAGGTTTGGTATTGATGATGAGCAAAAGTTCTGGGTCAAGCGTGCCAGGAACCTCTTGAATGGTGAGGTCAAGATTTTAAAGTGGGTCTTCAAGGAGCGTTTCCAGGCAAAGATCGGGAATCTCGTGTTTGACTGCGTGCGCAGCCCCCAAAAAGAAGCACGGATCCTTGAATTGGTGAACGGAAGGCCGGAATTCATGCAGGGCAAGACGGTCCTCGACTCATCCGGGAACCAGCTTCGTATCCTCGATTACATTAAAGGAAAGACGCTGGGCCAGCTCACCCTCGAAATGGGGAAGGATCACGAGGATTATTTCTATAACCATTATCCTGCGCTCCTTGACGAATTCATCCAGACGGTCGAGGCGATCCGGTTTCTGCACGAGCACAACGAAAAACATGGCGATATCCGGCGCGACCACATCATCAAGGATCTTTCAACCGGCAGATACCGGTGGATAGATTTTGATTTCAACTATCGACACGGGGAGAGCCGCTTCGGTTATGACCTCTTCGGGCTCGGGAACGTTCTGCTCTTCATCACGGGCCGCGGTGATATCACGACATACCGGCTTCTCCATGAGGCCCCGCACCTCCTTGACCGTATCACCGAAGACGACGTGAATATCGTGTTCCAAAACCGCGTGAACAACCTCAGAAAGATATATCCCTATCTGTCGGAAAAGCTGAATCGGGTGCTCATGCACTTTTCGATAAGCGCGCCTATCTATTATGAGGAGACAAAAGAATTGCTCGAAGACCTGGGAGAGGCAAGGGAGGAGTTGGGGGCAAGATGATTAGTACTACGGTGGATGAAGGAGGTGTAGAAATTGATTCCCTACGACATGTGAGCCCCCCGTGCATGCTTCAATGCTCTGTTCTCTCAGCGTTCTTCACGATAAAAACGTTGTATTGATAAGGAGCCCAGTCATGCAATATGAAAATAATGCTCAGATGAAAGACAAACATCTTCTGATCGCTGTCGACGAATCGGATAGCTCCCGTCGCGCCGTGCTCTACGTGGCAGACTTTCTCGGCGGGTTTCCGGGATTTGCGGTCACGCTCATCTCCATTGTTCCCGACCCTGAAGAGGATTTTTATGACTCCCAGGATGAGCTGAGCGCGTGGATCAAACAGAAACTGGCTACGGCGAACAACATGCTCGAAAACTATAAACAGATCCTGATGCAGTCTGGGTTTCCAGAGGACAAGGTCCGATTCAGGTCCTGCGTCGGGGAAACAGTGTCTTTGGCCGACGCCATCCTCGAGACCCGGTGCGATCTGACATGCTGCACCGTGGTCGTCGGTAGTCATCATAAGACAAAGGCCGAGGAGTTCCTATTCGGTAGTACCTCAAGCAAGCTTGTCCACGAAGCAAAAGGCTGTGCCGTGTGGGTGGTGGAATGATGAATTTCTCGCTCAGCATCCCGTCGAGCAGTGATCCTGTCAAAAAAGTGATGTGTGCGGAACTCCTTCCGTGAGACGCTGTGTGCGCAGAGGGCATTATGTGCACAGGGAAGTCTGATGACAACTACACTGTGATGACCGTTCTCCCTCGGGCGGCACGAAAGAACCAGAGGCGCGAAAGAGGGTTCATTTTTCAATAAACCAGATAAAACTACTCCTTGAAAACGCTGTTCGACAAATTGCCGCGAGGAGGATGAAGGCTATAGGCTTGCATTTTTACCACGCCGAATTATTATAGCCTTGCCAGTCGCTTCTGTAATAAGAGAGGAGTGAGAAAGACCGCATTAAACGCGCTCAATGTGAATGTTACACGAGGAGGAGTTTTTTTTATAAATTGTTTGACAACACAATATCTTGTGGCTATAATTACCACGGTCCACAAAATGAAGTAGCATCCTATTTTCCCTAATAACCCGTAAAATATCAATTAACATTATTAACGCACCCTTCGGGGTGTTCTTTTTGAATTTTTGATTATGTAGCCTATTCTGAGGAGGGAGATTTATGAAGAGCGCAACTTCTGTTTCAGCAACAGATTCCGGGAAAGGCCTTAACCTCTCGGAGAACTGCCTCAAAGTTCTCGAAAAACGCTATCTGAAGAGGAATGAAGACGGGACTGTTATTGAAACGGCTGTTGACATGTTCATGCGCGTGGCTCGATCCATTGCCGCCGCTGACCGCGCCTATGGAAAGTCCGATGCAGAAGTGGAACGGACCACGGCTGAATTTTACCGCCTCATGACCTCCCTTGAGTTCCTGCCGAACAGCCCTACGCTCATGAACGCGGGGCGTGAACTGGGTCAGCTGTCGGCTTGTTTTGTACTGCCCGTAGGCGACTCCATGGACGATATTTTCGAGTCAGTGAAGAACGCTGCCCTTATTCACAAGTCTGGCGGCGGCACAGGCTTCTCCTTTTCCCGCATTCGTCCGAAGAACGACGTGGTAAAGTCAACCAAAGGTGTATCCTCGGGCCCTATTTCGTTCATGACCGTGTTCGATGCTGCCACTGAGACGGTAAAACAAGGTGGCACTCGCCGGGGAGCCAATATGGGCATCCTGTCGGTAGACCACCCGGACATACTCGATTTTATTACCTGCAAACAGCAGAATGACAGGCTTAATAACTTCAATATTTCCGTTGCCATGACTGATACCTTTATGGAAGCAGTGGACAAGGATGGCGAGTACGATCTGGTCTCTCCGCGCGGCAAAGTCGTGGTTAAGCGGCTCCAGGCCCGCAAGGTCTTTGACACCATCGTGAACATGGCCTGGAAGAACGGAGACCCGGGCATCATCTTCCTCGACAGGATTAACCAGTTCAACCCGACACCTCATGTGGGCATGGTGGAGTCAACCAACCCCTGCGGCGAACAGCCGCTGCTCCCCTACGAATCGTGCAACCTGGGATCAATCAACCTGGCAAAGATGCTGGTGCCGCATGGCAAGGAGATCGACTTCGACAAATTGCGGAAGACGGTGCAGCAGGCGTGCCATTTCCTCGACAACGTGATAGATGTAAACCGGTACCCTCTCGACAAGATCCGTGAGATGACCCGCTCGAACCGCAAGATAGGCTTGGGCGTTATGGGTTTCGCCGACATGCTACTCGAGATGGGCATTCCCTACAACTCCGACGAAGCGGTGCGGATCGGTGAGACCGTAATGAAGTTCATCACCGAGGAGGGGCGGAAGACCGGACAGGAACTCGCTAAGGAGCGCGGCGCTTTCCCGAACTTCAAAGGCAGTATCTACGATAAACCCGGAATGGCGCCTCTCCGGAACGCGACCGTTACGACCATCGCGCCCACCGGCACCCTGTCCATCATTGCCGGCTGTTCCAGCGGCATCGAGCCGGTCTTTGGGCTATCCTTTGTGCGCAAGGTGCTCGACGGTACTGAAATGATCGAAGTGAACCCTGTGTTCGAACGGGTCGCGAAAGCTCACAACTTCGCGTCCGAGGCACTGATGAAAGAGATAGCAGAGCACGGTGGATGCACAGGCATCAAGACCGTTCCGGAGGATGTGCGGAAAGTCTTCGTCACGGCTCACGAAATCACCCCGGAGTGGCACATCCGCATGCAGGCGGCGTTCCAGAAATACACAGATAACGCTGTGTCCAAAACCGTGAACTTTTCGCACACCGCCGTGCAGAAGGACGTCGAAAAAGTCTACCTGCTTGCGTACAAGACCGGATGCAAAGGCGTGACCATCTATCGGGACGGTTCCCGTGACGAGCAGGTCCTGTCCACAGGTGCCACGGAAAAGGCCCGTAAAGCTGCGGTAACAACCCCTCACGTTACAGTCGCCTCGGCCTCGCCTGAGCTGGCTGAGTCGAAGAAGCCGAGAAGCCGTCCTGCGCTCACTCAAGGTGTAACCCAGAAACTTCCCACGGGGTGCGGCAACCTCTATATCACGATCAATGAAGACGATGAAGGCATCTGCGAGGTCTTCTCCACCATGGGTAAGTCCGGCGGATGCGCCGCAAGCCAGTCCGAGGCAGTTTCCCGCATGGTATCGCTCGCGCTTCGGTCTGGAGTATCCATCGATTCCATCATTAAACAGGTGAAGGGCATTCGCTGTCCATCTCCGGCCTGGGGTGAAGGCGGATCCATCCTGTCCTGTCCCGATGCCATCGGCAGGGCTCTTGAACGATATACAAAGGAGCATGTAAGCCATCGCCAACATAACCAAAATAAACCCAAAACCGCTTCGGTCCAACAGGCCACGGGGTATGCCTCGTCCGACTATGCAAAAGGCGGCAACACGAACCACCTCGGCCTTTGCCCGGAATGTCCGGACTGCGGCGGTCTCCTGGAGTTCGGCGAAGGTTGCGCTTTCTGTCGCGGGTGCGGGTTTTCGAAATGTGGCTGATCTTTAAGGAGTTGGAGCTCAATTCATGGAGGTCATGTGAATCATCCAGATGACTCGATGTTTATAGGAGCACAAGAAAACACTATGAAATGACCATTACCGGGAGATTATTCTCCCGGTTTTATTATGTGCAGAAGGTTGATGGCAGTGAATGCAGGAATTATTTCCATAACTTAATGTTTTTAAAGGAGATTATGCATGACTCTTGAAGAAATCATCATGGAGCTTTATCGGCTCTCAGAAACCAGGGAATGGGAAGGGAAAAAGACTGACGAGGCGTTATCCTCGGCACTCGAAGGCATGGAGCATATCTGGGAACTGAGAGAAGCGGACAAAAGAAAAACTGCGATGATCAACGCAAATAAAAAACAGCCCCGCATTTGGTGTTAGGCCCGTTTTCATGATAGTTTTCACGAAAAAGCTTGACATTTTCTAAAGATGAATTTACAGTAACAACTAACCAAGAAAAGTAATGTCCGCGCTGCATGCGACATGTTTTTTTCAGAATCCCACGATCCGTCCTAGCATAGGGTAAAAGCATTAGAGCGTTATACCGCCCGCGCCTAAGCGGGTTATCAGCTTACTAAGGAGGGCAACGCGTATGGCTATGGAAAAGACCATGCAGTATGAGTGCAGGGTGTGCGGCAGAAAGATTGAGGTTGCAAAGAGCGGTGAGCTTTACGAGGAACCGGTGTACTGCTGCGGACTGGAAGCAACGGTTTGCAACGCTCCTTCAGCTGCTCCGGCATCGTCTGAGGCAGCTGTTGCAAAGCCAAAGCCGGCAAAAAAGAAGGCGAAGAAGGCTGCAAAGAAGGTAGCCAAGAAAAAAACGGCAAAGAAAAAGGCAGTGAAGAAGAAAGCGACAACGAAGAAGGCCTCGAAGAAAAAGGCCACGAAGAAGAAAGCGAAAAAGAAAGCGACGAAGAGAAGAAGGTAATAAGGCATCAGAGGTAGAGCCCCCGAATTGCATGTTCGGGGGCTTTTTTTTGAAAATTTTGCGTATTCTCCAATAAAAATATTGACTTATGAGGTCTTATGCATTAGCATTCTTCGTATGCGCACTGTAGAACGCAAGGAACAGTACATTCGCCGGCTTGCAGGCAAGGCAATCGGCGATTTCGGCCTTATAGATAATCACGATCGCATCCTCGTCGCGCTCTCGGGCGGCAAGGACAGTTGGACCCTGCTTCATATATTGGACAGCCTGAGGCTTCGAGCACCTGTCACCTTCTCGCTCGTTGCAGTCACTGTGCATCCTGGCTTTCCCGGATTCCAAACCGGGCTGATGGAAGAGTATCTTCGCGCTCATGACTTTGAACATCATGTTGTTGCCGCGCCTATTCATAAGCTTATGCTCGAAAAACTTACGGCTGACGATACGCCATGCGCCCTCTGTTCCCGGATCAAGCGAGGCGTGCTGTATACGCAGGCGCGGGAACTTGGATGCACGAAGGTGGCCCTCGGACACCACCGAGATGATTTCATCGAGACACTGTTGCTCAACCAATTCTATAACGGCACTATCAAGGCAATGGCCCCCCTCCTGCATGCTGATGATGGACGGAATGTGGTGATCCGTCCCCTGGTTTATGTGCCGGAGGATGTTATCATTGGCTACGCATCTGATGAGGGTTTTCCTATTACCTGCTGTGCGTGCCCCGCATGCGGTGATGAGGACCAAAAAAGGGTGAAGATAAAAAAAATGCTGGCCGGGCTTGAGCGGGATCACCCCGGCATCAAGGCAAGCCTGCTTGCCGCTCTTGCGGACGTTGATCGAAGGCATTTGCTGGTGAAGTCGGATGACGTAATCAGAATCGACAGGGCAAATCATTCGTGATATTCTAATGCAGCATTGGGGATAAAAATTAACTGACCGAAAGGGCACGGGAAAAAGTGTTGAGAGCCCTTATCGAGACTCTCTTACGTTTTGCTCTTTATCAGTTTAGATTAGTTGCCGAGCGCTTGAACTAATGTCTGCGCAATCCCCCTCCTCGGCGGCTTCGTCAGGAGGGGGTTAAGCAGACAGGGGTGGCTTCTTTCTTGGCTTCTCCTCCGTGCCTTGCTGTTCAACATAGCGTTTGATCGTTGCGAGGGTTACGTTTCCAACGCTGCCAACATAATACGCCCTGTGCCAAAAAACAGGTTTCC
>Ga0187779_10001012_pt1 | contig 18007 bp, 15 predicted proteins | sample 1015_Q2_SP10_10__FD_132435 | JGI IMG/M metagenome (GOLD analysis project Ga0187779, IMG submission 132435) | Tropical peat soil microbial communities from peatlands in Department of Meta, Colombia - 1015_Q2_SP10_10_MG | ecosystem: Environmental > Terrestrial > Soil > Wetlands > Peat | place... | reverse complement strand
CTCGCGCACCTGGAACGACACGGCCACGCTGAAGATCGCCTGGCCGTGCTGCACGGCGACGACGCGGCGCGTGGTGAAGCTCTGCCCGTCGCGGATGCGGTCGACGGTGTAGAGCACTGGAATCGACGGGTCGCCCGGCCGCAGGAAGTAGGCGTGCAGCGAGTGCGCGGGCCGCCCCTCGACGGTGCGGCCCGCGGCTGCGAGTGCCTGCGCAGCGACCTGGCCGCCGAACAATCGCTCGCGCTGGCCGCTCTCGTTCCGGCCGCGGAAGATGTTGCGCTCGATCTCCTCGAGCGCGAGCAGCTCGACCAGTCCGTTCGCGCGCGCGTCCATGGCGCGACTGCATAGCACGAAGGCTCCCCCTGCTACACTGCCCCGATGGAGATCAACGGCATGGCGCACGTCATCCTCACGGTGCGCGACTTCGCGAAGGCCCGCGAGTTCTACGGTGCGCTGCTGCCATACCTGGGACTCACTGCAGTGGTCGACTCGCCCGTCTACTACTACTGCGTCGGCGGGCGCACCGCGCTCGGCATCCGGCCGGCGGCCTCCGAGCACGCGCGCGAGGCCTACAGCCAGGAGCGCAGCGGGCTGCACCACCTGTGCTTTCGCACGCGCTCGCGCGAGGACATCGACGGGCTGTACGCGTTCCTGCTCGGGCGCGGCGCGAAGGTCGTCCATCCGCCCGAAGAGGGGCCGTGGGCGCCGGGGTACTACTCGGTGCTCTTCGAAGACCCCGATGGGATCCGCCTCGAGGCCAACTTCGTGCCGGGCCGTGGTCTGCTCGAGCCCGGGGCGAGGCGCGGCGGCGAATGAGCGAGCTCGAGGTCCAGCTCCAGCTGCTGCGCACGGCCCCCTTCGACTGGGTGACGAAGCTCGCCGAAGCGCTGGAGATCGAGGGCATCGAGCACAGCGTGGTCGCCGCGGGCGAGCGGCGCGCCACCAACGAGCTCTGGGCCGTATACGTACCGTTCACCGAGATGGAGCGCGCGCGCGAGGTCGACCGCTACGTGATGCTCGAGCTGTTTCCCGACCTGCCCGACGACTTCGACCCCGCTGCGCTCGACAGCAGCCGCTGTCCCGCCTGCGGCGAGCCGGCGGCGGAGGGCGCGACCAGCTGCGCGAGCTGCGGACTCGCCTTCGTCGACGCCGGCGAGTAGCGTCCCCGCGCGATGAAGCGCGCTCTCGCTCTGGCCCTGGCCCTGGCGGCCTCCGCGTGCCGCGAGTCGCGGCGCGATCCAGCCGCGCCGCCCGCCCCCGCCGCGCTCGAGTTCGTGGGCAGCGAGGCCTGCGCGCAGTGTCACGCGCAAGAGGCGGTGGTCTGGCGCGAGTCGCAACACGCGCACGCGATCCAGGTCGCGGATCCGAACACCGTTCTCGCCGACTTTCACCAGCCGGGATTCTCGGCCTCCGAGGACGGCTACCGCAGCGAAGAAGCGGGAACGGTGAAGTACACCTTCGGCATCGAGCCGCTGCAGCAGTACCTGGTCGAGCTCCCCGGCGGCCGCCTGCAGGCCTACACGCGCGCCTGGGACACGCATGCGAAGCGCTGGTTCGACCTCTACCCGGGCGAGACGCTCGAGCCCGGCGACGAGCTGCACTGGAGCGGGCGCCAGCAGAACTGGAACTACATGTGCGCGGACTGCCACTCGACCGCCGTGCGCAAGGGCTATGACGCCGCGACTCGCTCGTACGACACGCGCTTCGCCGAGCTCCCGGTCGGCTGTGAGGCCTGCCACGGACCCGCCTCCGCGCACCTGGCCTGGGCGCGCAGCAAGAGCGGGCTGCTCGGGCTCACGGTAGACCTGTCCGAGCGGAGCGGGGCGCGCTGGACGATCGACCCGCAGACGGGCAACGGGCGGCGCAGCCGGCCGCGTCCCGACGACGCCGAGCTCGAGACCTGCGCGCCCTGTCACTCCCGCCGCACGCAGCTCGCGGATGGCTGGCGCGCGGGCGACCGCTTCCTCGACTTCTACCGTCCCGGACTGCTCCAGGAGCCGACCTGGTGGGCGGACGGCCAGCAGCGCGCCGAGGACTACACCTGGGGCTCGTTCCTGCAGAGCCGCATGTACGCGCACGGAGTGACTTGCAGTGACTGCCACGAGCCCCACTCCGCGAAGCTGCGCGCGCAGGGCAACGCGCTGTGCGGCCGCTGCCACGCCGCCGAGAAGTACGACGGGCCCGCGCACCACTTCCACCCGGCAGGCAGCGCCGGCGCCGAGTGCGTGAGCTGCCACATGCCCGCCACCACTTACATGCAGGTCGACCCGCGCCGCGACCACAGCTTGCGCATTCCCCAGCCCGCGCTCTCGGTCGCGATCGGCGTGCCCAACGCGTGCGACGGCTGTCACCGCGAGCGCGGCGCCGCCTGGGCGGCGGCCGAGCTGCGCAAGCGCCTGGGGCACGACCCGGCCGGCTTTCAGACGTTCGGCCCCGCGTTCCGGCAGGCCACCATCGGCCAGGACGGCGCCGCGCAGGCGCTGCGCGCGGTCGCCACAGACGCGGCGCAGCCCGCGATCGCGCGCGCCTCGGCGCTGGCCCAGCTCGCCGACCACCCGGACTCGGGGAACGCCGAAGCCGGCCTGCGCGCGCAGCGCGACCCGAGCGCGTTGGTGCGGCTGGGCGCGGCGATGCTCGCGGGCGGGCTCACTGCCGAGACGCGCGTCGCGGTCGCTGCTCCGCTCTGCGGCGACGCGTCGCGCGCGGTGCGGATCGAGGCCGCGGGCGTGCTCGCGGGCGCACCGCGCGACCTCTTTACGCCCGCGCAGGGTGCCGCGTTCGCGCGCGCGTCCGAGGACTACGTCGCCGCGCAGCGCTGGGCCGCCGACCGCCCCGAGTCACACGTGAACCTGGGCAGCTTCTTCGCGAACCTGGGCCGCTTCGACGAGGCGCAGGCCGAGTTCGCGGCCGCGCTCGCGCTCGAGCCGCGCTACGTGCCGGCGCTGGTGAACTCGGCCGACGCCTTCCGGGCGCAGGGCAAGGACGAGGACGCCCTGCGCGCGCTCGAACAGGCCCGCGCGCTCGCGCCCGACAGCGCACCGGTGCGGTATGCGCTCGGGCTCGCGCTCGCGCGCAAGAGCGACCGCGACGGCGCGCTGGCGGAGCTCGAGCAGGCCGTGAAGCTCGCGCCCGACGAGCGCCTCTACGCCTACACCGCGGCGGTCGCGTTGCACTCGTACGGCCGCAACGCCGAGGCCATGCACCGGCTCGAGGTGCTGCGCAAGCGCTGGCCAGGCAACCCCGACATCCTGCTCGCGCTGGCGACCATGCAGCGCGACGCGGGGCAGAGGGACGCCGCCCGCGCCACCGTCGAGTCGCTGCTCCAGGCGCACCCGGACGACCGCAACGCCCGGCAGCTGCTGGACTCGCTGGCTGGCCCGCCTGCGCCGCCGGGGAGCTAGTCGAGCTTCATCGTTCCCATCATCATGCGCACGCGCGCGTGGAAGTCGTAGGGGTAGACGAGCTCGAGCGCCGACGCGTCCTCGAGGCGCTTCTTCGCGTCGTCGGGCAGGCTCAGGTCGGCGGCGCCGAGGTTGTCCTCCAGCTGCTCGAGCGTGCGCGCGCCGAAGATCGGCGCGGTGACGCCCTTCTGCGTCGCGGCCCAGGCCAGCGCGACCTGGCTCGCGGTCTTGCCCAGCGACTTCGCCACCGAGCCCACCGCGTCGGCGACCGCCAGGTTCTTCTCGTTGCGAAAGCGCTCGCGGTTCATCGGGTCGACCGCGGCGCGCGAACCGGCGGGGGCTTCGCCGTCGCGCTTGATCTTGCCGGTGAGCAGGCCGCCGCCGAGCGGGCTCCAGGGAATCACGCCGATCCCCTCCTCGACGCAGAGCGGCAGGTGCTCGCGCTCGATGAAGCGGCAGACCAGCGAGTACTGGGGCTGCAGGCAGTCGAAGCGTGCGACGCCGAGCTCCTTCGCCAGCGCCGTCGCCTTCATCAGCTGCCAGGCCGAGAAGTTCGAGCAGCCCGTGTAGCGCACCTTGCCCGCGCGCACGCAGTCGTCGAGCGCCCCCAGCGTCTCGTCGAGTGGCGTGGTCGGGTCGTATGCGTGCACCTGGTAGAGGTCGAGGTAGTCGGTCCCCAGCCGCCGCAGGCTCGCGTCGACGCCGTCGAGGATGTGCTTGCGCGACAGCCCCAGGTCGTTCGGCCCGCCGCCCATCGGCCCGGCCACCTTGGTCGCCAGCACCACCTGCCCGCGCTTGTTGCGGATCGCGCGGCCGGTGATCTCCTCCGACACGCCGGACGAGTACACGTCGGCGGTGTCGATGAAGTTCCCGCCCGCGTCCAGGAAGCGCGCCACGATCCGCGCCGAGGTCGGCTCGTCGCAGCCCCAGGCCGTGTTCCCGAACGTCATCGTGCCCAGGCAGAGATTGGAGACCTTGAGCCCCGTGCGGCCCAGCTTGCGCAGCTTCATCGTCCCTCCGTGGTGTGGGACGAAGCCTACCGCAATTCGCGTGAGTGCTGGGGCGCGCTCAGACGCGGAAGGCGGCGACCAGCGAGCGCAGGCGCTCGACCTCGCGGGCGACCTTGTTCGCGGCGCCGAGCGTCACGTTGGCGACGTCGCGGTTGTCGGTCGCGGCGTGGGCGACCTTGCGCACGATCTCGCGCGCGGAGCTGGAGCCGGCGACCGCGTCGACGGCGCGCTCGGACATCTCGACGGCGACGCGCTTCAGCTCCTCGGCGCCGCGCGCCGAGCCGGCGCTGGCGTCGGCGGCGCTGGCGATGGCGCGGGTGATCTCCTCGGTGCGCTCCACCGCGTCGGCGACCGCCGCGGCGATCTGGCCGCTGGTGCTGGTCTGCTGCTCGACGGCGACCACGATGGTGCGGGTGTTCTCGTGCATCTCGTCGATGATGCGGCTGATCGACTCGATCGCCTCGACCGCGGAGCGGGTGGACAGCTGGATCGAGCGGATGCGCTCCTCGATCTCCTGGGTCGCGACCGCGGTCTGCTTGGCGAGCTCCTTCACCTCGTTGGCGACCACGGCGAAGCCCTTGCCCGCCTCGCCGGCGCTGGCCGCCTCGATCGTCGCGTTCAGCGCCAGGAGGTTGGTCTGGTCGGCGATGTCGTTGATTACGCCGACCACGTTGCCGATCTCCTGGGCCGCAGCGCCGAGCTTCTCGAACGCCTGGTTGGTGTCGCGCGCGGTGCGCGCCGCCTTGCCGGCGATGTCGGCGGAGTGGTTCGAGCTCTTGGCCACCTCGCCGAGCGAGGCGGACAGCTCCTCGACGGCGGTCGACACCGAGCGGATCGAGCCGTTGATCGACTCGACCTGCTCCCGCGCCGTGCCCATGCTGCGCATCACCACGCTGGCGCCCTCGGCGAGCTCGGTGGCGCTGCGGCTGGACTGGCCGGCCGCGGCGGCGACCGCGCCCAGGTTCTCGGAGGCGCTCTCGGTCGCCTCGTCCACGGCGCGCGAGCTGTCGCCCAGCGCCTCGGCGCCGCGCTCGATCTCCTCCGCGGCGGGCGTGAGCGCCTCGACGGTGCTCGCCAGCACCTCGACCGAGCCCTTCACCTGGCCGACCAGGATGCGCAGCCCGTCGATCATGCCCTTGAGCGCCCGCGAGACGTTGCCGAGCTCGTCGTCGCGCTGGATCTCGACGGTGCGAGTCAGGTCGCCGTCGGCGACGGCGGAGGCGAGCTCGGTGGTGGTCTCGACGACTTCGGCCACGATCCCGCGCGACAGACGCGCCGACACCGCCAGCCCGGTGGCGAGCGCCGCGAGCAGGGTGAGCGCGAGCACGACGGCGTTGTGGCGTGCGAAGCCGGCGATCGCCTCGAGCTCCTGGGAGACGGCGTTGGCGCGCTCCGCGCGGAAGTCGTCGAGCAGGTGCGCGAGTCGCGCGGCGACGTGGGAGTCGCGCTCGACCTCGTCGCGCATCTGCTCGGTCACGTGGCCGGCGAGCATGGCGGCGCAGTGCGCCAGCGAGTCCCTGGCGTACTTCTGCATCGAGAAGCGCAGCTCGTGGACTTGGGACTCGGGGGCGAGCGTCTCGAGCCGGGCCATCTCGTCGTCCAGGTCCTGGGCCATGCCGCGCGCGTGGTCGAGCGCCGCCGCGTCGAAGCTCGAGCAGGCGCGGTCGGCGGTGGACTGGAAGGTGGTCAGCCGCGAGGCTGTGCGGCTGGCGGTCTCGAGCACGGGATAGTGACTCTCGGCAAGTGCGCGCGTGTGTCGCTGCACCTCGACCACGCCGCGGAACGCCCAGACGGCCGAGCCGATCGGCAGCATCAGCACGGCGATGAAGCCGAGCAGGAGTCTTCCCCTGAGCGAGAGTCGCTGCACAGCCCCTCCGGTCAGCGCAATGCGCGAGAAGTCGATCGGCCGGCGCGGAGTTGGACTTGACGCCTGCTAGCCCGCTTGCTGCAGGACCTCGCGCTCGTACGACGACGCATCGGGAAATTCGCGGAAGGGCAGGCCGCGGGCGGCGCCGCCGTCGGGCAGCGGCACGGCTCCGCTGCGAGCCAGGAGCTGCGCGAGCAGCGCCCGCAGCGCCTCGAGCGCGCTGCCGTCGCCACCCACGAGAGAACGCGCACGAAACGAGTCACTGCGCAGCCGCAGCACCTCGAGGCCGCCGCTGTGACTCTCGGCCCAGTTCAGCGCGAGGTCGATCACCACCACCGGCTTGGCGCCGAGCCCCGTGACCAGGCCCACGCCGACGGCCTGAATCCGCTCCCACACCAGGAGCGAGGGTGCGGCCGCGTCGATGCGCAGCCGCAGGCCCGCGGGGTCGAGCTCGAGCGGCACGGCGGGAATGATCTTCGCGGGCGTCGGCTCGGCGGGCTCGGGCGGCGGCGGGGCGGGAGCTGACGGGCTGTAGATCACGGTGGGCATCTCCGCGTCGCTGGCGCGCTCGATCTCGGGCGCGGGTTCGGGCTCGGGCTGGGGTGGGGGTTCGGGCGTCCGCGCCACGGGCGGGACCGCGCGCGGCTCCGCTGGAGCCGATTGCACCTCGGTCGGCACGTCGCAGACCTTTGCCTCGAGCTCGCGCACCAGCTTCAACAGCTTCTCGCGCCGCTCGGGCGCCAGGTCGGGCGGCGCCAGCGCGCGGCGCGCGGCCGCGAGCGCGCAGGGCGGGTCGAGCTCCGCGCCGAGCTCGGCGGCGCGCGCGGCCTGGCCGACGGTGAGCGAGCGGTTGTCGGGCGAGACCACCGCGCGCAGCGCGGCGATCGCCGCCTCGCGCCGCGCCTGCACCACCAGCTCCGGCACCACGCGCAGCAGCACCGTGGCGTCGAGCTTCACGTCGGGGAGCGCGCGCTCGAGCTCGGCGTACAACCGCGCCGCGGCGGCGAGCTGCCCGTGGCGGGCATGGATCTCGATCAGCCGCTTCGCAGCGCTCGCGCCCTCGACCTCGCGGCCGACGGCCACCTCGGCGCTCCAGATCGCCAGCAGCGCGTCGGGGTCGTCCGGCCGGTCGCGCAGCACGGCGGTCGCCAGGCTGATCGCCTGCTCGTGCGCGCCGTGGGCGTGGGCGTCGAGCGCGCGCTCGATGCGCGGATCGAGCTTGTGGGCGGTCTTCGCCACGCGCCGCACCCAGCGCTCCTCGACGCGGAGCGCGACCAGGCCGAACGCGGCCGCCGCGCCGAACGCCAGCGCCGACAGACTGGGCGCGAGTGACTCACCGGTCTCGACGTGGGCCTCGCCGAACAGGTAGTGGAGTGCCGCGCTGCAGCACAGCCAGACGGGCAGGGCGATCCAGGCGGGCGCGCTGAACGTGCCGGTCGCCAGGCGCATGCGCGCGACGGTCACCCAGGCGAAGCGCACCTGGCCGCGCGCATGGCGCACCGCAAACGCGCCGAGCAGCCCCGCCGCCATCCCCGAGGCGCCGACCAGCGGCGCGTCCGCGTTCGGCTGAGCCAGCCAGTAGCCGGCGGCGCTGGCCAGGGCGGAGCCCGCGCAGAGCGCGGTGAACAGCCAGGGGCCGAAGGCGTCCTCGAGCGCGGGGGCGACCAGCCCGAGCAGCAGCACCGCCACACACAGATGTGCGTAGCCGACGTGCATGAACGGGTAGGCCGCCAGCGCCAGCGCGCGCGGCGCGGCGGGGATCCAGCCGAAGCGGCGAAACGGATGGGCGGGTCCGGGCTCGGCGTCGGAGCCGCGCAGTGCGATCCGCGTCACGTCGTCGAGCTCCGCCTGCTCGCGGAGCTTCGTCACCGCGTCGACCTGTGCGCTCGCCGCCGCGGCACGGGCCTGGACGACCCGCTCGGACGTGGCCTCGTCGCCGCGCGCCAGCGCCAGCAGCGCCGGGTCCGGCTCGAGATACGCATGCGACAGCCAGACCTCGAGGGCGCTGTCGAGCTTCACCTCGGGCGCGTCGGGGGCGATGCCGACCCCGCCGCGCGCCGCAAAGAAGCCGACCAGGATCGCAGCGCCGAGGGCGAGCGAGAGCCAGGGCAGTCGCTCGACGCTGGTCTGGTCGTGGCCGATCGGCAGGATCATCGCGCTCCGCGAGCCGCGCACGCGCGCGGCCCACGGCGTATCGTCCGGGCGCAGGCGCGCGCTTAGAGGCGCCGCTCGCCGGAGAGGACGCGGCGGTGCGCCTCGGCGTCCAGCCGCACGTACGAGCGCGCACCGTCGTCGCGCACGAACAGCGGCTCCGTGACCTTGGCCGGATCGTAGCCTTCGAGCTGCAGCTCGACCTTGCGGAGCTTGAACGTCCCCGTCACCTCCGCCTCGTGCTGCAGGCGCAGGAACACCGGCATGGCGTAGGCGGGCAGGGCGGTGACCGCGTGGGCATAGAAGGCGCGTGGGTCGAAGTCCGCGTTCGGACCGAGCACGAGCGCGACCATGCCCGCCCGCCCGTCGGCGCCTGGGACTGCCACGCCGTACACGTTCGCCATCTCGACGCCGGGGAAGTGCACGAGCGCCTCGGCCACCTCCTGGGTGGAGACGTTCTCGCCCTTCCAGCGGAAGGTGTCGCCGATGCGGTCGACGAAGTAGAAGTAGCCCTCGGCGTCGCGGCGCAAGAGATCGCCGGTGCGGAAGAACGCGTCGCCGGGCTGGAAGGCGTCGCGCAGGATCTTGCGCTCGGTCGCCTCCTTCGAGGTGTAGCCCTCGAAGCGCCCGCGGTTGTCACCCGGGCGGCGGGGCAGGGAGCCGATCAGCTCGCCGATCTCGTCGGGCTTGCACTCGACCAGATGCCCCTGCGCGTCGCGCGGGTGCTCGTCGTGCTCCACGTCGTAGCGCACCAGCCGCGCGTCCATGAGCAGCCGCGTCGGAATGCGGCCGACCGAGCCCACCTTGTTGTCGAGGTTGAGGAGCGACACGTTGCCCTCGGTCGCGCCGTAGAACTCGACGATGCGCGGCAGCCGGAAGCGGTCGCGGAACTCGACCCAGATGTCGGGCCGCAGCCCGTTGCCGATGCAGAACTCCAGCTCGTGGCGGCCGTCCTCCGGATCGGGCGGCTGGTGCAGGAGGTAGCGGCAGAACTCGCCGATGTACTGGAACGCCGTCGCGCGGGTGCGGCGCACGTCGCTCCAGAACTCGCGCGCCGAGAAGCGGCGGCGCAGCGCCAGCGTGCCGCCCGAGAGCAGCGCGGCGCCCACGGCCATGCAGCCGCCCGCGCTGTGATAGAGCGGCAGCGAGCAGTACATCACGCCGTCCTGGTCGAAGCTCACCAGCCGCGACGCGGTGCCCGCGGTCATGAACTTCAGGTGGCTGAAGCGCGCCGCCTTGGGGAGGCCGGTGGTGCCGGAGGTGTAGATGTAGAAAAGGTCGTCGCCGGTGCGGCAGTCGGCGCGCGCGTCGGCCGGAAGGTTGGCGGACGGGCGCGCCGCGAGATCGGCGTCGAGGTCCTGCGCGCCGCTAGGGCGCTCTGAGGTCGCAGCGCCGGGCTCGCTCGAGAGCCACAGCTGCCAGGGAGCACTGGCGCCCAGCTCGGCGTACGCGGCCAGACACTCGCTTCCGGCGATCACGTGCTTGGCGTCGGCGGTGCTGAGCGCGTGCTCGAGCGCCCGCCCGGTGAGGTTGGTGTTGATCAGGGCGGTCGTGACTCCCAGCTTCGACAGGCCGCCCCAGATCTCTAGGAACTCGGGCCGGTTGTGCATCAACAGGGCGACGCGCTGGCCGCGGCCCAGCCCCTGCGCGCGCCCCCAGTGGGCGATGCGGTTGGCCGCGCGGTTGAAGTCGGCGTAGGTCGTGCGCCGGTCCTCGAACAGGATGAAGGGGTGCGACCCGCGTGAGGCGGCGTGCTCCTCGATCACGTCCGCCACGGTGCGGGTGGACTCCGGTCGCAGCCGCGTCAGCGGCAGGCCGTACTTCGCGAACCGCCAGAGCTGTCCGAGCCGCTCGAACGCCATGCCCGCCAGGCTAGCACGCACGGCGCGAAGAGCCGCGCGTCCGCGCCGGCACGCGGACGCGGCGCTTCTTCGGCTCGCGGTTCTGGCGGAACAGGATGCCCACGTGGCCGACCAGGCCCACCAGTTCGGCGCGCGTGCGGGCGGCCAGCTCGCCGAGCAGCTCGCGCTTCTCGTCCTTCCAGTCGCCGAAGCGCACCTTGATCAGCTCATGCGCGACGAGCTCGGCCTCGGTCTTGGCGACGACGGCGTCCGAGAGGCCGTCCTTCCCGATCATCACCACCGGCTGGAGCCCGTGCGCGAGCCCGCGCAGGTGGCGGCGCTGGAATCCCTCGAGCTGGTCCATGGCGCGCCAGAACGTATCATGCGCGCCGAGAGGTGAGAGATGTACCGGGACCGCAAGGTCGTCGTGGTCATGCCTGCGTACAATGCGGCCAAGACACTGGTGCGCACGTACGAAGAGGTCATGGCCCAGGGCATCGTCGACGACCTGATCGTGGTCGACGACGCCAGCAAGGACGACACCGTGCGCATCGCCGGCGGCCTGCCGCACGTGGTCCTGCGCGTGCACGAGAAGAACCGCGGCTACGGCGGGAACCAGAAGACCTGCTACCGCGCGGCGCTCGAGGTCGGCGCGCAGGTGGTGGTCATGGTCCACCCCGACTACCAGTACACGCCCAAGCTGCTGCCGGCGATGGTGGCGCTGGTGGGCGGCGACGTCTACCCGTGCGTGCTGGGCTCGCGCATCCTCGGCGGCGGCGCGCTCGCCGGCGGCATGCCCATCTGGAAGTACGTCGCCAACCGCGGCCTGACCCTGGTCGAGAACTGGCTGCTCGGCTCGAAGCTCTCCGAGTTCCACACCGGCTACCGCGCGTTCTCGGCCGAGCTGCTGCGCGAGCTCCCACTCGAGGCCAACTCGGACGACTTCGTGTTCGACAACCAGATGCTCGCGCAGATCCTCTGGCGCGGGCACGCGATCGCCGAGGTCACCTGCCCGACCGCGTACTTCGCCGAGGCGTCGTCGATCAACTGGCAGCGCAGCGTGAAGTACGGCTTCGGCTGCCTGGGCACCGGCATCGAGTTCCGCCTCGCGCGCTGGGGGCTGCGCCAATCGCAGCGCTTCCCGCAGATCGCCGAGTGAAGCGGGCGAAGCCGCTCGTCGCAGCGGTCCTGGCGGCGCTCGTGCTCGCCGCCTTCCGGGGCGTGCTCGACTGCGGCTTCCTCGCCTTCGACGACGACCTGTACGTGACCGACAACCCCTGGGTGCGGGCCGGCCTCGGCGCGCGAGGGCTGGTCTGGGCCTTCACCGCCTTTCACGCGGGGAACTGGCACCCGCTGACCTGGCTCTCGCAAATGCTCGACGTGACGCTCTTCGGTGTCGCTCCGGCCGGGCACCACGCGACGAGCCTGGCACTGCACGCCGCCGCCGCGGCGCTCGCGTTCGCCGCGCTGGCGGAGCTCACCGGCTCGACCTGGCGCGCCGCCTTCGCGGCGGCGCTGTTCGCGCTGCACCCGCTGCGCGTCGAATCGGTGGCCTGGATCGCCGAGCGCAAGGACGTGCTGTGCGGCTGCTTCTCGCTCGCCGCCTTGTGGAGCTACGCGCGCTGGGCGCACGGCCGGGCGCCCAGCGCCTGGTGGGGGTCGCTCGTGCTCTTCGCCGGCGCGCTGCTTTCGAAGCCGATGGCGGTGACGCTGCCCTTCCTGTTCCTGGTGCTCGACGCCTGGCCGCTGCAGCGGCTCTCCAGCGCGCGCGAGCTCGGCGCCCGCGCGCGCGAGAAGCTGCCCTTCTTCGCGCTCTCGGCCGCGTCCTGTGCGGTCACCCTCGCTGCGCAATCGTCGGGCATCGCACGCTCCGCGCCGCTGGGCCAGCGGCTCGCGAACGCGGCGGTCGCGCCCAGCCAGTACCTGTGGCTCGCGCTCGACCCGCGCGAGCTGTCCGTCTTGTACCCGTTCCACCCGCTCCAGGGGCGCGCGGTGCTCGCGTCGCTGCTGCTGCTCGGCGCGCTCGCGACGATCGCCTTCAGCCAGCGGCACGCGCGCCCCTGGCTCGCCGTCGGCGGGCTGTGGTTCCTGGGCATGTTGGTGCCGACGCTCGGGCTGGTACAGGTCGGCGCGCAGGCCTATGCCGACCGCTACACCTACCTGCCGTTCCTGGGGCTGGCGCTGGCGCTCGCCTGGGAGCTCGGCGAGCTGGCGGCGCGCGTGCGCCTCGGGCGCGCCTTCGCGGTCGCGCTCGCGGTGCTCGCGCTCGCCGGCTGCTTCGCGCAGACCCGCGCGCAGGTCCCGGTCTGGCGCGACACGGTGTCGCTTTTCGAGCACGCGATCCTGGTCACTCACTCGAACTGGTTCGCGCACACCGAGCTCGGCATCGCCTACGCCGCGCGCGGCGGGCCGGGCGACCTGAGGCGCGCGCGCGCACAGCTCGAGAACGCCGTGCGCACCCAGCCGGACTACCCGCGGGCGCTGGCGAACCTGGGCCGGCTCGAGGCCGAGACGGACGACCCGCAGGCCGGGGCGGCGCTGCTCGAGCGCGCGCTCGCGCTCGAGCCCGGGCTCGCCGGAGGCCGGCTCGCCTGCGCCTCGGCGCTGGAGCGCGCGGGCCGCTTCGCCGACGCCGAGGCGCAGTACCGGCTGGCGCTGGGCGACCCGCGCGGCGCGCGCGAGGCGGCGCTGCGGCTGGCGCGCCTGCTGGCCGCGCTCCCCGACCCCGCGCTGCGCAACGGCGCCGAGGCGCTGGAGCTCTGCGAGCGCGCCTGCGCCGAGTCGCCCTGCGCGTCCCCGCAGGAGCTCGACGTCTGCGCGATGGCGGCGATGGAGGCGGGTCGCAGCGATGCTGCGATCGAGCGCGCCCGCCAGGCGCTGGCTCTCGCGCAGGCCCACGGTGACGCCGCGCTCGCGGTGGCGATCCAGGCCCGCCTCACGCGCTACGGCCGCGGCGAGCCCTACCGGCTTTCTGCGACACCTAGCGGTGTAGCCCCGCCGTGAGCAGCAGCCACAGGCCGAGCGCCAGCACGAGCGCCGCTGCCTTCTCGACGCCGCGGTGGAGCGCGAGCTCCGCGAGCCGCGGCCGGCTGCGCCCGAGCGCGCGGCGCTCGCGGTAGAACCCCGCCACCAGCTTCGCCAGCTCGTCCTCGGAGGCCACCGCGCGCAGCTCGCCGTGGCGGGTGACCGAGATTGCGCCGCGCTCCTCGGACACCACCAGGCACAGCGCGTCGCTGCGCTCCGAGAGACCCAGCGCTGCGCTGTGACGCGTGCCCAGCCCGCCGAGCGCGACGGCGCCGCGCGCCAGCGGCAGGTGCACACCGAAGCGCGTCACCCGGCGGTCCTCGACCAGCACGGCGCCGTCGTGGCCCGCGGAGTGGGGGTCGAACAGGCTGGCGAGCAGCGCCGCCGACAGCTCGCCCCCGAGCGCGTGCCCGCCCTGGACGTGGCGGTCGAGCCGGTCTCTGCCGGCAACCGCCACCAGCGCACCGACGCGCGCCGCGGCGAGCTCGCAGAGCGAGCGTGCCAGCAGCTCGGGCGCATCGAGCCGCGGGCTCGGGCCGCCGCGGCGGCCGACCGCGGCGGAGGCCAGCTCCTCGAAGCCGCGCCGCAGCTCGTCCTGGAAGATCACCACGCTCGCCAGCGCGAGCACTGCGAAGGTGCCCTGGAAGATCCAGGTGGTGAGGTGCAGCCCGAGCAGCCGCGCTCCCAGGTAGACGCCCCCCAAGAGCGCCAGTCCCCCCGCGGCGAGCATCGCGTGCGAGCGGCGCAGCCAGCTCATCGCGGTGTAGAGCAGCGCGGCGCCGATCGCGATGTCGAGCGCGTCGGCGGGTCCGAAGCTGCGCAGCGCCGTGAGCATGTCTCCCTCGAACGGTGGATCGAACGGTGGAGCGGTCGGTCGGGCTCGAGGGGTGGGGCGACCTTACCGAATCGCGAGCGCGAGCTGTAGTCTCGCCCGGCGATGGCGGACGCCGGTACGCTGCGCGAGCGCTGCCTCGCGATCGTGGGCTCGCCCGAGCTCGAGACCAAGCTCGCGCCGGGCCTGGAGCTCCTGCCCGACCTCGAGCGCGGACCCTCGCTCTACCTGGCGCAGCCTGCACGTGCGCCCGAGCTCGCGCTGCGGGGCGGGGCTGCGCGGCTGCCGCGCCCCGACCAGCTCGGCTCGCCCGCCGCCCGCGCCGCCTGTCTGCGCCGCTTCGCCCACCACGAGCTGCAGGCGGTCGAGCTGTTCGCGTGGGCGCTCTTGCTCTGGCCCGAGCTCGACCCCGAGCTGCGGCGCGAGCTCGCCTTCGTGCTGGCCGACGAGCAGCGCCACTGCCGCATGTACCTCGAGCGGCTGCGCGCCCACGGCGAGGAGCTCGCCGGCGAGCCGCTCTCCGACTACTTCTGGAAGCACGCGCCCGCGATCCGCGCGCACCCGCGCGGTCCGCTCGCGTTCCTGGCGGCGATGGGGCTCACGCTCGAGCAGGCGAACCTCGACTTCACGGCTCTGTACGCCGAGGGCTTTCGCGCTGCCGGCGACGAGGCCAGCGCGCGCGTGTCCGAGCGCGTGCACGCGGACGAGCGCGGCCACGTGGCGCTCGCGGCGCGCTGGCTGGCGCGGCTGGCGCCGGCGGGCGAGAGCGAGCTGCAGGCCTACGCCGCGTCGGTCCCGTTCCCGCTCGAGGCGTCGCGCGCCAAAGCGCGGCGCTTCGACGCCGCGGCGCGCCGGGCGGCGGGCCTATCCGAGGCGCTGATCGAGCACGTGCGCACGGCGCGCGCCACCCAGGAGAGCCGGCCGCGCGGCCGGCGGACGGACGCGTGAGCGGCGTCGCGTTCCTGTTTCCGAACCTGGGTGCGGAGGAGGGCGACGGCTGGCGGCGGATGGCGCGCCACCCGCGCGTCCGCGACGCCGCGCGGCTGTGGTGCGCGCTGTTCCCCGAAGACGCGCGCGTGGTGGGCGCAGCGGGCCCGCTCGACTGCGAGCTCGCCGCTCCGTTCGGGCGCGACGCAGGACGCGCGGCGCTCGACTTCTGCGAGCCGGGCCATGTGCTGGTCCCGTGGCTCGCCAGCGAAGAGGCCGCCGGGCTCGCCCGCAGCGAGGGCGTGGCGCTCGCGGGTCCGGGCCCGGCCGTGGTCGGGTCGGTCCACGACAAGGCCTTCGCGCTGGAGCAGGCGCGCGCGCGCGGGCTGCTGCCGGCCGAGATCGCCGACACCGCCTTCGCGCTCTCCCCAGACGAGCTCGCCGAGGCCGACACCGCGCGGTGTCGGATCGAGCGCGCGGTCGCGCGCTGGCCCGCGCCGCTGGGCGAACGCTTCGCACTGAAGCCGCGGCTCGGGACCAGCGGGCGGGGGCGCCTCCTGGGACGAGCGGGCCGCCTCGATCCCGCCGCGCTCACGGGCGCCCTGGCGCGGCTCCGCGCGCGCGGCGGCTGCGTGGTCGAGCCGTGGCTCCCGCGCAGCGCCGACCTCTCCGCGCAGCTCTTCGTCGCGGGACCGGGTCAGGTCCGCGTGCTCGGCACCTTCGCGCAGCTGCTGACGCCGGCCGGCGTACCGCTCGGCCACCGTGGCCGGGTCGGCGCCGGCGGCGGGCCGGAATCCGGCAGCCCCTGGGACGAAGAGCTGCGCGCGGGGGCGGTCGAGCTCGCGGGCGCAGCGGCCGGGGCGGGGTTCCGCGGCGCTTGCGGCGTGGACGCGTTCGCGTTCGCGGGCGCCGACGGCCGCCCGCGGCTGCGCGCCGTCGTGGAGCTGAACGCGCGCTTCACCGCGGGCACGACCGCGGCGGGCTGGCTGGCGCGCGCCCTGCGCGCGGAGCTGCTGCAGCCAGGAGCCGAGTTCTACCTGGGAGTCACTCCAGCCCCTCTCGCGGCCGCGCGCGTCGAGCTGCTCGCGGCCCCCTGCGAGAGCGCGCTCTTCGCCAGTCGCTAGCGGCGGCTGCAGTGGCGGAGGTAGAGCTCACAGGCCGCCGCGATCTCTGCCCGCGCGCCGAGCGTGCGCGCGACCGGGCCCGCGATCGTCAGCCGGTCGAGCGCCGTCTTCGTCGCGCCGGTGGCGCGCCGCAGCTCCTCGACCGACGCCGAACGATGCAGCGCCAGCCAGCTCCACGGCTTCGCCAGCTCGGGGTGGGCGAGCGCGCGGTCGATGCGCGCGAACAGCGGCGCCGCCCGCGTGAAGGCGCGCTCGTCGAGTGCGTCGGCAGACTGCGTGGCGCGGCGCGCCTCGAGCCAGAGGGTGAACACGCCCGGGTGGCCGCCGCAGGCGCGGAAGGCCCACGCGAGCTCGTCCTCGCGCAAGGCGAAGCCCTCCGCCGCGGCCCACGCGCGCAGATCGCGGCGCAGCAGCGGCACGAGCGGGACGCGCTGCAGCGTGCGGCCCTCGAGCCGCGGCAGAGCGCGGCTTCGCGACAGGGCGCGGTGCAGCTCGATCCCGCCGGTGCGCAGCGTCACCTCGACGCCCCCGGCGGACGATCCGAGCTCCGCGGTGTCGTCGCCGAGCTCGAGCACCGCCACGGTGACTCCGGCCGCACACAGCCGTTCGGCCGCGGCGTGCGCCGTGGCCGTTCGGCCCATTCCGGGTCCGCCGAGCAGGACGGGCGCGCGCCCGCGCAGCGCGCCGTCGACGACGCGCCGCACCGTGCCCTCTCGCGCGAGCCAGCCCACTGCTCGGGGCCTCAGACCATGATCTGCCCGCCGTTCACGTCGAGCGACTGCCCGGTGACGGCGCGAGACAGATCCGAGGCGAAGAACAGCACGGCGCCGGCGATCTCTTCGGAGGTCGGGATCGCGCCGAGCGCGATCTTCGCGGCGACCTCGTCGTAGACCACGCGCGGATCCACACGCCGCGCCTGCGCCTGCATCTCGAAATAGCCTTCGAGCGTCGCGCCCCAGATGTAGCCGGGCAGCACGGAGTTCACGCGGATGCGGTGCGGCCCGAGCTCGCGCGCGAGGCCCTGCGTGGCGGCGAGCAACGCGCCCTTCGACGCCGCGTAGCTCGCCATGGTCGGAAGCACGTCCCGCACGATCATGGAGTTGATCATCACGATGGAGCCGCCTCCCGCGCGTTTCATGCGCGGCACGACTTCCTGTGTGAGTCGCAGCGAGCCGAGTAAATTCACTTCGAGCGGCGCGCGCCAGCGCTCCAGGTCGGCATTCTCGAACAGCTCGTACGTCCCCGGGTGGTACGCGTTGTTCACCAGCACGTCGATGCGGCCGAGCTCCGACTCCGCGCGCTCCGCCAGCCGCGCGCAGTCCTCGGGCCGCGAGACGTCGGTGGGCACGGCGATGCCCCGGCGCCCGAGAGCTCGCACCTCCTTCGCCACGGCCTCGAGCGCGTCGGCGCTGCGCGCGCCGAGCGCGAGATCCGCGCCCTCGCGCGCGAACAGGAGCGCGATGTCGCGTCCCATGCCGGGACCGATGCCCGAGACGATCGCGGTTCGGCCTTGAAGCTGCATCGCCCCGCCCTACGACGACAAGATGTACTCGCTCGTCACCACCGAGGCGACGCGCTCCAGGTCCAGGAAGCTGCGCGCGTCTTCGAGGATGCGCCGCATGTTCGCCGCCATGCGCTCGGCGCCGCCGTAGAAGCGCGCGGGGTCGGTCAGGTCGGCGAGCTCGCGCACGTGCTCCTCCACGATCCCCGCGTAGGGCGGGGCGCCGGCGCTGAGCGGCCTCGCCACCGCGTTGCGCACGTAGCGCCACAGCGGGTGGACCTCGAGGGACAGCGGCGTGTGAGACCCGTGCCAGCGCGCGATGAACTCCT
>Ga0187779_10001011_pt1 | contig 18018 bp, 16 predicted proteins | sample 1015_Q2_SP10_10__FD_132435 | JGI IMG/M metagenome (GOLD analysis project Ga0187779, IMG submission 132435) | Tropical peat soil microbial communities from peatlands in Department of Meta, Colombia - 1015_Q2_SP10_10_MG | ecosystem: Environmental > Terrestrial > Soil > Wetlands > Peat | place... | reverse complement strand
TTCGCGCCGGAAGCGTTCGAGCGCGCGCGAATCGTTCGCCACTTCTTCGGGAAGAAATTTGAGAGCGACGAACCGGCTCAGGCGTACATCCTCCGCCTTGTAAACCACGCCCATGCCTCCGCCGCCCAGTCTTTCAACGATGCGATAGTGCGCAATGGTCCCGCCGGGAATCGGGGAGAGAGCCGTCACTTCGCCGATATCTTACTCCCCGGGAAATACGCAGGCAATTGAGCGCAAGCACGAGACCGTCTCTAACACGCCGCGGCCGTTGAAACTAGGTCGGTCCAGATTCAATCGCAGAACGGCAAGGCTGGGGAGGGCCGAGGTGCGCGCAGAGGGCATCGGGCGACGGTGGGGACGAATGTGCCAACTTGGATGCGCTTGCGATACCGAGCTTGAAGTGCTTTGCTTTTCAAAGAGGGTGTGATAAAGGATACTCAGTTACCGTTGGCAGGGCCTGCAGTCGCCATAGCCGGCTGTTTCAGGGTGAAACGGGGACATGGCGGCACCAGTACGAAAAAAAGACATCGAAACCACGGTCCAATCTAATTCCCAAGCTGTCTCGCGAGCTTGGGACCTCGCAGAACTGCGAATCTTCTACGAGTATGCGCCGATAGGCCTGTATTCCGTCGATCGGGAGTTCCGGATCGTGCGCGTCAACGAATATCTGGCCCGGCTGAACAACAAGCCGATTGCAGACCATATCGGCCGGACGGTGCGCGACGTCCTCCCTCATCTTGCTGACAGCCTGGAGCGATTGTTTCGCCAAGTGATCGAGTCGCGCCAACCGATACAGGACATCAAGATTCGGTGGAGCTCGCCGGACGCGCCGACGCAGGAGCGAGAGAAAGTCTCCAGCTACTATCCGATCGAAACGGAAGACGGAGAGGTGGTCGGCGTAAGCGGCGTCGTTCGAGACACGTCCGATCTGGCGCGAGTGGAGCGCGCGCTGCAAGAGAGGGAGGAGCGGTATCGGCTGCTTTTCGAGAAGGCGAACGACGGGCTGTTTGTATTCCACGTCGATCCAGACGGTGTGCCCCGGAAATTTCAGGAAGCGAATGAAGTCGCGTGCCGGATGCTGGGGTACACGCGCGAGGAGCTTTTGCAGATGTCCCCGATTGACTTCAGGGATGGAAGCGTCCCCGATCCGAATTATTTCATGCGGCAGGCGCTGCTAAGAGGACAAATCGTTTTTGAACGCGAGCTCCGGACAAAATTGGGGGCGCGATTGCCGGTAGAAATCAGCGCCACGGCATTCGAGCTGCACGGGCAGCCGGCGATTCTGTCGGCCGTGCGCGATATCAGCGAGCGGAAGAGAGCGGAAGAAGAGCTTCGCAGGAGCCTGGAACTCAACCAGCAGATTCTGGCGAGCGCACAGGAGGGAATCGTCGTCGCCGACCGCGATTTGCGGATCGTCACGTGGAATCCCTTCATGGAATCGCTGACCAACGTGAAGAAAGACGTGGCGGTAGGGAAAAATGCGTTCGAACTGTTTCCACTTCTGCGCGATCAAGGCATCGAGGACTTGGCGAAGCGAGCGTTGGCCGGCGAATACGTTTCGGGGTGGGATTATCAGTTTCAGATTTCCACGACAGGGAAGACCGGCTGGGTCGCAATCTCGACAGGCCCAATGCTCGACGGCAAGGGAAATATCATCGGCACGCTTTCGACCCTGCGCGATGTTACCGAGCGCAAACAAATGGAAGCGGCGATACGGGAATCCAGCGAGTTCAATAAACAGGTCATCGAGAGCACGGGCGAAGGAATCAGCGTGTGCGACCGCGACCAGAGAATTCTGCTGTGGAATCCGTTCATGGAAGAGATAACGGGCCAATCCGCGGAACAGGTGCTCGGGAAAAGACCACCGGATCTGTTTCCTTACTTGCGCGCGCAAGGCATCGACACATATTTCGAACGAGCGTTGCGAGGTGAGACGTGTACTACGCCGGAGTTCCGCTACGGCTCACCCGCGGCACCCAAATCAGGATGGGCAGTTTCACGCTTTGCCCCGCTGAGGAACTTGAAAGGCGAGATCATCGGCGTTCTCAGCAATCTCCGTGAAGTCACCGAGAGCAAGGAGAGAGAGGAGGAACTGCAACGGCTCTCCGCGCGCCTGTTGCAGTCGCAGGACGAGGAGCGGCGCCGGATCGCGCGAGACCTGCATGACAGCTTCGCCCAGCGAGTTCTTGCTGTGAATTTGAATCTGGCGCTGCTGAAGCAGTCAGCCGGGTCCCTCGACGACCGAGCAAAACGTGCGCTCGCCGAGACGCGCGAAATCATGGACAGCTTCGCGAAAGAAATTCGTTCGCTTTCTTACGTTCTCCATCCTCCGGTGCTGGACGAGTTGGGGTTGGCATCGGCCATCGAAGAAATGGCCTCTGGCTTCAGCGACCGCAGCGGCATTCATGTGGACGTCGAAGTCGGGCCGCAAGTGGAGCGTTTGCCGCAGGACGCCGAGGTGGCTCTGTTCCGAATCGTTCAAGAGGCTCTCGCGAACGTCCAGCGCCACTCAGGGAGCCGCAGGGCTAAGATTCGCCTGACGCGGGACAATCACCGGCTGTTGCTCGAAGTTGTGGACCAAGGCCGGTGGAACAGCCGCAAGTCCGCGAAGGCTCCGAAATCCGAGGCGCAAAGATTGGGTGTCGGGATACTCGGAATGCGCGAGCGCATCCGGCAGCTTGGCGGAGTCCTCGAGATAGATTCCGACGCCGAAGGAACCACGGTCAGGGCCGTGGTTCCGTTGAACCAGGAGACACAAACCGCCAATGCAAATTCTGATAGCTGACGACCACAGCGTAGTGCGCCGAGGGCTTCGCGCCGTTCTGGAATCTCACAAGAATTGGCGCGTTTGCGCGGAGGCTGCCAACGGCATCGAGGCCGTCGAAATGGCGAAGAGGTGCAAGCCGGACGCGGCCGTGATGGATATCACGATGTCCGAGCTGAACGGGGTCGAAGCAACACGCCGGATTCGGAAAATCTCTCCGCAGACCGAAGTACTGATTCTAAGCATGCACGATTCGGAATTGCTTTTGCGGCAGGGTCTGGACGCGGGCGCGCGCGGCTACATGCTCAAGGACGACGCAGACAAGAATCTACTGGCGGCCGTGGAAACGATTTCCAAACGGGAACGATATTTCTCTCCCAAGATCGCGCAGGCGATCCACCAGGGAAAAATCCGGCTCAATGAGAACAGCGAAGGCGATGGGAAACCATGGGGCCGCCTTACCCCGCGGGAGCGCGAAATCATTCAGCTGCTGGCGGAAGGGAAGAGCAACAAGGAGACGGCGGCAATTCTGAACATCAGCACAAAGACGGTGGAAACCCACCGGGCGCACATCATGCTCAAGCTCGATCTTCATTCGGTGACCGATCTGGTGCACTACGCCATCCGCAATCATCTCGTGAAACATTAATTTCCTTTATCTGTCGGACTTACAGATTTCTCCCTAGGTGTTCTGCCGACTATCCATCTTCACAGGCGTTTCCTACACTGGCGATTTCGCAGCGCAGCGTCTGAGGGGGCTGACCTCTCACAGAGGCGTCACGGAATTACAGGCAGGATCACGCCGCACAAACGCGAACTCCGGCGAGCAGGTTGACCGGGCGGCGGACCGGTAAGCAGCAGGTGGAAGGCTGGCCGCATTGGCGATGCGGATTTCCAGGGAAGGCGTTCCGCCTGCTGCGCTTTGTCCAGAAGACACGGGAGGCGCATGTATGAAGTTCCCCCTCGGTCGACGGCCCAAAACACGCTCTCGGGTAGGGGTGTGTGCCGGTCCGGCAATCGAGGCAGAGCAGGGATTCTTCGCTTTGGGCGCTAGCGCCGAGGGGAACGCATCCCCCGCCGGGAATTCTCTCTCGTCCCACCTTTTGCGAGCCGTCCGGTCTCCGCTGAAAATCGTCGGCACGCTCAGCGAGATCGCGAAAGAGAGAAGCAGGGAACAGAAGCGCCGCCAGTCGGAGAAGATGGAGATTATCGGCCGTTTGGCGAGCGGGGTTGCGCACGATTTCAATAATCTTCTGAGCGTCATCATCGGCTACTCCGACCTGCTGATGGATAGTCTTCCCTCCGATTGCCCGAATCGCGGGCGCGTGGAAGGGATCGGCAAGGCAGCGCGTCGCGCAGCCGATCTCGCGCGACAGGTGCTCGCGTTCAGCCGCTGTCAGAGTCCCGCGCCGAGAGTTGTCGACTTGAACGCCGTCGTGAGCGAGGCGGAAAAACTGCTGCGGCGCCTGGTTCCTGAAGACATCGAATTCAATGTCTCGCTTGCGCCGGATATCGGGCGAACTCTGGCCGATCCGGCACAACTCGATCAGGTGATCATGAATTTTGCGGTCAACGCGCGAGACGCGATGCCGAAGGGCGGGACACTGCGAATCGAAACGGCGAACGCAGAGCTCGACGAAACCTACGCGCAGCAATTTCCGCCGGTGCGGCCCGGGCATTACGTCCAACTGGCCGTGATCGATACAGGCTCCGGCATGGATCGCGGCACGCAGTCGCATCTCTTCGAGCCATTCTTCACTACGAAAAAGCCCGGCAAAGGCACCGGCCTCGGCCTGGCGACGACGTACGAAATCGTGAAGCAGATGGACGGGTACATCTGGGTCTACAGCGAACCGGGAATCGGAACGACGATCAAGGTATATCTGCCGCGAACGGAAAAAGAGTTGATCGCGGTCGCGCCCCTTCGTGCGCTGCCGCTATCGCGGCGGGGAGGGGAAACGATTCTCCTGGTCGAAGACGTAAATTTCTTGCGCAAATCACTACGCGACATTTTGGAGCACAGCGGCTACGTGGTTGTGGAAACGGGCTCGGGGCGGGAGGCGCTGGAGACCGCCGAGAGGCTCGGCGAAAACATTCACCTGATCCTGTCCGACGTCGTGATGCCGGTGATGAGCGGGCCGGATTTCGCGACCGAGCTGCAGAAAGTGTTGCCGAGTACAAAAATCATCTTCATGTCAGGCTATCAGCGCGATCTGATGCCGCGGCACGGCGTCGATCGGGCGGTTCCTGTAATGCTGCAAAAGCCGTTCACGCGCGACGCGCTGCTGCGAAGCATCCGCGGAGTTCTGGACGGGACTCTCGAACCGTCTCTCATCGCTGATTGAGTTGATCGTTACGGGGAAGATGGTGGGGCTGGGGAGAGTCGAACTCCCGACACGCAGTTTAGGAAACTGCTGCTCTATCCATCTGAGCTACAGCCCCGTCATTATTAAGATATCACACGGACTTCGCAGATCGGCTCTTACCGTCTGGCATCTGCGGAACAATAGTTGCGGTCATCGCTTCCATATCATTCCAATGTGGCGTGAACGCCATTAATTAGGACTTGGTCGCACGTTCGTTTTCCTGCGTCCTACAGGCTCCTGATCACCAGCCCATTTGGCGCATCCGCTCGAGGATGAGTCCGCTGTAGCGCTGCATGCGATCGGGCCGCCGCTTCAGGGGCAACGGGAGAATCGCAGCGAGTTGGGCGGACTGCTGCCGTTCGAGATTCCGGGCCGAAGTCCGGTAGTAAAAACGGCAGGCCGATTCCGCGCCGTAAACACCCGGGCCCCATTCGACCACGTTGAGGTAGAGCTCCAGAATCCGCCGCTTGCCGAGGACCAACTCGGCCACCGGCACAAGCGTGAACTCGGCGCCCTTGCGGAGAATCGAGCGGCCGGTTCCGAAGAAAAGATTCTTTACCAGTTGCTGCGTGATCGTGGACCCGCCGCGAATGCGGCCGCCTTCCACATCGCCCTCCGCAGCGATTTCGATCGCGTGCCAATCGAATCCATGATGCTGGTAGAAGCGCGCGTCTTCCGCGGCGATGACCGAATGCTGCAAATCGGGCGAGATCTGGCTCAGCGGAACGAAGTCGTATCGTTCGTGATACGGCGTGTGATGAACCCAGGACTGCAAGCGGCGCTCCATGTGCACCGCGGTGGTCGGTGGGTCGATCCAGCGTGCGGCCACTAGGATCAGCGCAGCGAGCGACCAAAGAAGCGCCACTCCGAGTAGAAACCATCGAACGATGGATCGGAGAAAGACTTTTCGCGCTGGTGCGTTGGGGAGTGTCTCTAGATTTTCCGTCACACTTCAGAATAAATCGTTTGAGCTGGATTGACATAGTATGCGATGAGCTGGCCAAGTGGACTGCTGCGTCACCACGTCGGATTTCCGCACGTGAAGTTAGAAGCGTCGTAGAAATCGCCCGTCCCTTTGTAGATGGCGGCTTGAGGATATGGGCATGCCGGATGCGTACGCTCGACTTCATTTCCTGTACGGTGCGTAGTAATGATGCGATCCGGCGGAACATTCGTCTCACGCCACTTTTCGACGACGTCTAGCGCATCGAAGACACCGTTCGAGAACATTCCCGACCCAGGACAGATTCCCGTACCTGGCACCATGAATAGCCGGATGAAGTCTTGCGTCTGACTCGGCCCACCCATTGCGTCCAGCACGCGCGTGTAATAGTCGATGACGCTGCGAGGCGGGATTGCCGTCTCCTCCCATGATTGGTAGAGCAGCAGCTTGCCTCCGTGCGCTTTGAAGGCGCGCAGATTCGGGTCCGTCATATTCACGAGCGCGCCAACTTTGGTGTCGGCGAGGCGCGAATCTCGATCGACATCGAACGTGCGGAAGTCCCAGTTCGGGTCTTCGAACACCATGCTTTGAAAGAAACCGTTATTGATGCCCGGTGGGTTCGGACCGGCGAGCGCGGCTCCCCAGTTCAGCTCGCTGCCCGGTTCGAAGCCCGGATAGATTTGCTTGCCGTCGGCGAACTTTGCCCCGCTGTAAATTCGCCTTGCGGTCTCGACCTGGGCCTGCGTGAGACACGAGGCGTAATCTTCCTTGCGCGGGCAGCGGATCGTCGCCGGATCGAAGTGGCAGCGTGTGGGATCTTCGATGAAACCATCGCGCGCGCCGTCGAGAGCGTCGCACGCATCGAGCGCGGCGCGGTTCAGCACCGCGTACTTGTTCGGCGGAATGTAGCTGGGTCCGTTCACGCCGTCTTTGAGCGCGGACCACGCGAGATATTCGGAGCCCGCCTGCAGGCGAGTCATGTGGTATGCGGGATCGCCAGCCGCAATTCCGTCGAAATCGTTCGGATATTTCTGAGCTTCCGTGAGGCCCTGGTTGCCGCCCTCGTAACAACTGCTCCAGAAGGAAAATTTTTCTGGTTTGCCGTAATACGCTCGGATCAATTCTTTGGCGATGACCGCCGTTACGTGAACCGAGCGGTATCCCCAATCGGCCACTTTTTCCGGATGACCGATCGCCCAAGTCGGAACCACCTGGCCCGATGCATCGGCGTCCGAATGTCCGGTGTCACTTGAAGCCGTAACAGAGCCTCGGGCCACCTCTCGCGCCATGTTCCCGTAGACGATCGCGCCGGTGAATCCGGGATTTCCTACGCCGACGTACGATCCGTTCCAGTTCGCGGCGATGGGCAGCCAGACTTCGAAAGAAATATGCGAATCTCTGGTCGGTGTAGCAAACCCGGCCACTCGGCAGAACGGCACCGAAACCTTCAGCCCTGGAGGCGTGCCGAGGCGTCCGGGGACGCTGGGTACGTCAAAAGCCGGCGGTGTCGCAATCGATTTCGCGAGTGTGATTGTGGCGTCCGGAATCTTCAGAGACGCCAGATTTTCGCAGGATTGCTGGCCCGATGCCGGCACCGAAGCGAGCAAGAAACCAGCTAGAAGGAGCGGGAATTCACGCAGGGACCACCAGTGACGAGTTTCGATTCGCGGTTCCGTGGGCATGTTGATCCCGAGGCTTCCTGATCCGAATGCGTGGCAGCTCCCTCGATATCCGGTTCCGACCGTGAATCATACATCCTTTCGCCATGAACCGGCTTTCACCGGCTTCATGAAGGCAAACGTACCCCTGAAGATCTCCCTCCGAATCCTGCGCAGCGCGAAATCTACGAGAAAGCAGGGCTTCGGCCAACTGCTCCCAGTGTTGCTACTGAGCGCTCTGCGTGTGCAGCCTCAGGCCACCAACCCGTCCTTCTTCTTCAGAATGTCTCGCAAGAACCATTCGTGCTTCTCGTGAATCTGAACGGCTCTCGAAAACAGATCAACTGTGCCGGGATCGTTACTTTCGTCGGCGGCCTTGGCCGCTTCTCGCATCTCCTTGATGATCACAAGCAGATTCGCATCCGCTTCTTCAATCGCCTCACGCATCGACAGATTGGCCGAAGTCGATTGCACGGTCGCCGCGTCCTGCATCTGCCGCAGTTGGACGTTCTGCACATCTTGTCCGATCATGCGGACGCGTTCTGCGAACTCGTCGGTCGTGGCCAGCACGTCCTTGGCGAACTCGTCGAACATCAAATGCAAGTCGCGGAACAAGGGCCCGAACGTCTGCCAGTGGTAATGCTTGTAGTTGGCGTAGAGAACCATCGCGTTGGCGACCTGGCGCTGCAAATGTTGCACTACCGGATGATCTTCACGATTTTCCTGCGATATGTCTTTCGCTAAAACAGCACGCGTGGCGGGCATAACTTGACCTCCTGCTGTAGATATCCGGCCCACAACAGCCGGATTGAATCCAAATATAGGTTAGGGAGAAATGCGATCAGTGATTCCCGTCACACCAGCTTTGGGGCTTTCGACTCAAGCGCCATTGGCGAGCGGGCCTCGGCTAATCGGACAAGCTCAGCGCTGGCGGCCGGGGAACTTTTCGGGTAACAGCGCTTAGCGGGTACTTTGACAGTGTTTAGTCTATCGGGGAAACCGAGATAGACTGGCGAGTCCGAATTTTGCAAGGAGCAACCATGCGCAAAGGGTACTGGATTACGTTTTACCGCTCGGTTTCAAATCCTGATGCTCTCGCTGCTTATGGAAAAGCGGCTGGGCCGGCAATCACTGCCGGCGGAGGACGGTTTCTGGTTCGAGGCATGCCGGCAAAGACTTACGAGGCGGGGCTGAACCAGCGGTGCGTCGTGATCGAATTCGATAGCCTCGAAAAGGCGATCGCCACGTTCGAAAGCACCGAGTATCAAGCGGCGAAGAAGCTGCTCGAAGGAGGCGCGGAGCGGGACATGCGTATGGTCGAAGGTGCCTAGTAGATGGGCGGACGGTTGTGAGGTTCTGTTGGTTGTGATCGTAGACCTAACCTTTGACGTCAAATCAGGCTGCGCGATTCGCGACGAGTGCTGCGCTTTCCGATGGGCGCGTTCGCTGGACTCCACGACTTTTCGCTTCAGATAAATGACCGTGGTGCGGAGCACACGCCGAATGTGCTATAAGCAATTCACGTCGTTAGAAACTTGTGGCCGCTCGGTCCGGCAGCCTCGTGAATTCCTTTGAGATGCGCTCATCACTTGTGCCACTAGGACGAGCGAAGGTTGACACGTAATTCGGGGTCTCGGGAGGGACAAATGAAAAGGGTGCTGAATTGTACCCTCGTCGCCATCGCCGCAATGCTGACGGCGAGTGTGGCGCTGGCGCACCATTCCTTTGCGATGTTCGATCAGTCGAAGACAGTCACGATTCAGGGCACGGTGAAGGATTTCCGCTGGAACAATCCGCACGTCTTCATCCAGATCATGGTGAAGAACGACGCAGGCGTCGACGAAGAGTGGAGCATTGAGATGACCAGCCCGGAGCATCTCGCGCGCGTCGGGTGGAAGCCCGGAACGTTGAAGCCGGGCGACAAGATCACGCTGAACATTCATCCGATGCACGATGGCACCAAGGGCGGACAATACCTCTCGGGCATCGGGCCGGATGGACAACCTCTGATTGGCGCGCCACAACCCTCGCAAGGTCAAGTCAAATGATTCCGCTGCGGCCGGCAATCATCGCGGCGATCGCGCTGGGCTGCGCGGCGACTCTGGGCGCCCAAACCCGGATGCCGGATTGGAGCGGCCAGTGGGAAATTGTCGGCGCGACGCCCAATGCATCGGGAGGGATGGTGCAGCCACTCGATGAGGTCCTCAAGACAATGCAGTGGCAACCGCCGAACAATCCTCAGACACAGGCCACCGTAAATTTGTTTCACGGATTCATTCAGAAATATGTTGACGCAGTCCGCAGCGGGACAGATCCCGGAGGCATATCCGGGCCGACCTGCACGTTCGGATTTCCGGCGGTCATGCTGGACTCGCCCTTGATGTTCGAGGTTCTTCCGACGCCAAAGGAGACAGTTCTGATCTTCTCAGGCCGGGAGGTCCGCCACGTTTACACCGACGGACGGCAGCATACGCCGAAAGACGATCTCTGGGCAACGCCGTGGGGTGACTCGATTGGCCATTGGGAGGGAGAGACGCTCGTCGTCGACACCATCGCGGTGAAAGCCCCTTTTAGGAACATCCCTCCGGGGATGATACCCATCTTCGCGATAGGGGCGGAAATTGAAGAAGAGGTGATCACCATTTTGAGTCCGCAGGCGCAATTCATCGAGAGGATCCGGATGCCCGATAAGGATCATCTCGAGGACCAGATGACCGTGATCGACCCCACAAATCTCACGGCGCCCTGGCACTTGAGCCGCACCTATCGACGCGTGGCACACATTCACCGCATGGTCTATGAGGACTGCGAGGGCGAGGACCGCAACCCGGTCGTCAACGGCCACTACACGCTTACGCCACCGCCGTCGTCGCCCCCGCCGCCGCTGCCGCCGACACCGAAGAGCCCAGAAGGTCACAGCAGATGACTCTACGGAGACAGGCACTCGCGATCCTCATCCTCCTGCTTGTGGAGACAGGCGCGTACGCCGCATCCGATGCCAAAGAACGGGCGCGTGCGTTTGTGCGCCTGCCCAACTGGACCGGTCAGTGGGAAATTGTCGGCGTAACCGAGGACGAATCAGGAGGGATCGCGCAATCACTGGATGACATCATGAAGGGAATACGGCACTGGGGCCCCCCGCCGTACAAGCCTGAAGCCCAAGCCGCGTTTAACAAGTTCGCGGCGGAGTTGCGGAAGCGTTCGCAGGCTGATCGAACCGCCGCTCCGCCTCAGCCAGTTTGCGCGTGGGGATTTCCGATGCTGATGATCCAGACTCCGCTGATGTTCGAGATTCTCACCACACCCGAGGAGACTGCGATGATCTTCTCAGGCAGAGAGATGCGGCACATCTATACGGATGGCCGCCCGCATACGCCGAAGGAGAATCTGTGGCCCACGTTCTGGGGCGACTCGATCGGTCATTGGGAAGGCCAGACGCTCGTCATCGACACCATTGCCGTCAATAGTCCTCCCGACGGCAAGTATCCGGCTGTCCTCTACGCACAGGGAGGGTCCGGCACGGAACTTGCAATGGTTGCTGTTTTCAGTTCGGAGGCGCAGTTCATCGAGCGGATTCGCATGATCGACAAGGATCATCTGGAAGAGCAAATGACCATCCTTGACCCGGTCAACTTCACGGCCCCCTGGCACATCAGTCGCCAATACCGCAGGGTCACCGGCGTGAACCGCATGATTCACGAGGACCCATGCGAAGGCGAGGATCGCAATCCCGTTGTGAACGGCCACTACACAATCGCGCCGCCTGCGTCACCACCGCCGCCGACAACGAACGGCGCTCCCTCCGGTCAGACGGCAGCGACCAAATAGATCTGCATTGGAGGGTGAAACTATATGGCTCGAAAAAGATTGGTCCCAGCGGCGGCGATTGTCATCGGTTGCGTCGCGGCGATGGGCGCGTCCAATGGACCGGCGGTGATGCCGGACTGGAGCGGTCAGTGGGAGAACGTTGGCGCGACGCCCGATGCGACCGGCGGATTCAACGAGTCGCTCGATTGGGTGCTAACACACTTGCAATGGTCGCCGCCGCTTAACGCCGCCACGCAGGCGAAAGTTGACGCGATGCAGGCGGGCGAACGCAAGAGGCTTGACGCCGTCGCGCGCGGAGAGAATCCCGCGGATGCCTTTAAGGCTTGCACGTTCGGATACCCGGGCCTGATGCTCGACACTCCGCTGATGTTCGAGATTCTTCCGACGCCGAAAGAGACCACAATAATTTTTTCGAGCCGCGAGATTCGCCACATCTACACGGACGGACGCCCGCACACTCCGAAGGACGAACTGTGGGCCACGCCTTGGGGCGATTCCATCGGCCATTGGGAAGGGCAGACGCTCGTGATGGATACCATTGCGGTCAAAGATCCGTATGGCCCTCCGGACGGAGGCAGCGCCGTGGCGGCGTTTGGGGACGTGGAGGGATTTCTGACGATCGGCGTCTTGTCCCAGCAAGCGCATTTCATCGAAAGAATGAGGATGATCGACCCAGGTCATTTGGAAGATCAGATGACCATCATCGATCCGGCCAATCTCACGGCGCCGTGGCACATGCGGCGCACCTACGAGCGTGTGCAGCAGATCCATCGCATGGTCTACGAAGATTGCGAGGGTGAGGACCGCAATCCAATCGTCGATGGCAAATTCACGCTCGCGCCGCCGCCCGATGAGGCGCCGCAACCGACACCGAAGCCGAAATAATCCGCCGCACGATTGCTAGTCGCTGGCCGCAACAGCGCTGGCGAGGCGGCGCGACTCGATGTCCCGCATCGGCGGTTGGCCGAAGTAGCGCCAAACCCGCTCCATACAGTGCAAAATTCCACGCTTCAAGAGGAACAGGCAGGAAAAAGAAAGAATCGGGATACCGCTCGCACCGCGCTTTTGTGTACCTTCTAGTAGGCAAGGTCGAGGAGGCCAACGATGCAGACACGCAAGCTTGGCAACAGCAATCTGGAAGTTTCGGCGATCGGGCTCGGCTGCATGGGCATGAGCTTTGGCTTCGGGCCGGCCGTGGAGAAACAGCAAGGGACTTCCGTAATCCGCAGAGCCGTCGAACTCGGCGTCACATTTTTCGACACGGCCGAAGTGTACGGCCCGTTCGTGAACGAAGAGCTGGTGGGCGAGGCGCTTGCGCCTTTCCGTGAGCGCGTGGTGATCGCTACAAAATTCGGATTCGACCTCGATCCTAATTCTCGCGAGGCGCGCCCCGGCTCGGTCGGACTGAACAGCCGCCCCGAACACATCAAGCAGGTCGCCGACGCGTCGCTCAAGCAGCTCAGGACGGACGTGATCGATCTTTTCTATCAGCACCGCGTGGATCCGAATGTGCCGATCGAAGACGTCGCCGGTGCGGTGAAGGACTTGATTCAAGCGGGCAAAGTGAAACACTTCGGACTTTCCGAGGCGGGCGCGAACACGATCCGCCGCGCGCATGCGGTCCAGCCGGTTACGGCGCTTCAGAGCGAGTATTCGCTTTGGTTCCGGGAACCGGAGCAGGAAATCCTGCCAACGCTCGAGGAACTCGGAATCGGCTTCGTTCCTTTCAGCCCGCTGGGCAAGGGCTTCCTTACAGGAAAGATCAACGCAGATACGAAGTTCGACAGCAATGATTTCCGCAACGTCGTCCCTCGATTTACACCGGAAAATCGGAAAGCAAATCAGGCGATGGTGGACTTGATTGCCCGATTTGCAGCGCAGAAGAGCGCAACGCCCGCGCAGATTGCGCTCGCCTGGGTGCTCGCGCAGAAACCGTGGTTCGTTCCGATTCCGGGCACGACGAAGATCGAGCGCCTCGAAGAAAATCTCGGAGCCGCGAACGTTGAACTCTCGCGCGACGACCTCCGCGAGATTGATCTCGCTGCGTCGAAGATCACGGTGCAAGGCGACCGCTACCCTGAGCGCCTGAAGGCAATGACCGGCCGCTGACCGCAGCGGTTTCACAGGCCCGAACTTGGTGTACCCTATGCCGGGTCAATTGAGTCTGTGTACGGATGCCAGACTCGCTCGCGAGCGAGAAACGAAATGGGGGGACTTTCGATGAGACGGAATGTTTGCAAGTGGATCGTGTCCGCGGCTGTACTGTTGACGCCGGCGGCGACGTTCGCGCAGATCGCGTGCACGCGCGACGGCCTGCAAGCTGCGACCAATCTCTACCTTGACGCGCAGACCAAGGGCGATCCGTCCGGCCTGCCGCTGGCGAACGGGCTCGCCTACATCGAGAACATGGAGAAGGTCGACATCAAATCGGGCGTGATTGAAAAGCCGATGAAGATCGATTTTCATCGCACGCTGATCGACCCGACAACGTGCCAGTCGTTCACCGAAATTATCGTGACGGACAAGAGCCACCCGTACGTGCTGGGGACTCGCCTGCGCGTGAATCACGACAAGATCGTCGAGATCGAGTCGATGGTCACGCAGCAAGGCGACTGGCTCTTCAACGCCGATAACTACATGAAGTGGTCGCCCAACGAGGATTGGGGAGTGATCCCGGAGGCGCAGCGCGACAGCCGCGACACGCTGGTCGCTGCGGCGAACGCCTACCTCGACGCGTTCCTTGAGAAGAAGACCGATCTCGTGCCGTGGGGATATCCGTGCGAACGGACCGAAGGCGGTCTCCGCACCGGAAAGGGCGCGCCGGACGACACCTGTGCGGTCGGCGTGCCGGCGGGCGTCAACATCGTCGCGCGGCGATTCGTCGTCGACGAGACGATCGGATCGGTGGTTGCATTCTGCACGTTTGGCGTCGGCGGATTGCCGGATTCGCACCTGTTTCGTGTCGAGAAGGGCAAGCTGCGCTTCGTGCACACGCTGACGCACGTGCCGGCGGGCTACCAAGTTCGGCTAAGCAATGGCCGCACGGTTGGGGCCAACGGCCAGCCAGTGCCGAACAGCCCCGCGCCCAACAATGCAGCGCCGAACGTAGCTCCAAACAGCGCCGCACCCAGCAATCAGAAATGAACTGAAGTCGCATCCCAGCTAAATCTAGTAGGAGTTAGGGATCACGGCGCCCTCAGCTTGGTCCCCGACTCAGCGCCGCGCCGGCTTGGTGGAGACGGCGAGCACTTTTTTCTTCGACCCGGGATCGCCCGTTGCCGCCGCTTCGATGTTGCCGCCGCCGTCGCGCGCAATGTCTGCAAGCAGGCGATGCGTTTTCACGGAATAAGGTTCGCTCAGCGTGACGTCGCGGCTCGACGCATGCTTGTCGCGGTGCTTGATCAGCAGCCAGGAAGTCTTGCTGGGATTCGAGCCAAAGCCGCGTGTGCGGACGAGCACCCAAGATCCTTTCAGTTTTTCCCCGTAGAGCGTAAATTTCAGGTCTCCCTTTTTCAGGGCTTCATCCGCGTCGGGAACTTCCGGATGCCACGTTCCCGTGTCCCAGACCATAACCGTGCCGGCGCCGTATTCGCCATCGGGAATCACTCCTTCGAAATCCGCGTACTCAACGGGATGATCCTCCACCTGCATTGCCAGGCGCTTGACCGCGGGATCGAGCGACGGTCCTTTCGGCACGGCCCAAGAGAGCAGTGTGCCGTGCCATTCGAGACGAAAATCGTAATGCAAGTTTGTGGCGCGGTGTTTCTGGACAACGAAAATAAGTGCCCCGGATTTCTTACCGGCCTGCGCGCTATCGCCGGCAGGCTCACGCGTCACCTTGAAATCACGCTTCCGGCGGTAGTCGGCCAGTGTCATCGGCTCACCCGTTGACTCGTCTGGAATATACACCCGCGCAAAGCGTTCCACATTCTTGAGGTCGAGGTTGCAGCAATGCGCGTGTAGCCGCTTCGACGATTGCTCGCGCGCCAAGAAGGACGACCATCACGCGGGCTTTTGGGTCCAGACGCGGATGGCTCTGACGGGATTGGTCGGGCAGACGACTTCGCACGCGCCGCAGCCGATGCACTTGTCGTTGACCACGGGGTAGGCGTTGTACTGCTCCTCGTCCCAGGTGATCTTCACCGCATCGTAGGGGCAGGCCTGCTCGCAGGCGTCACATTCCTTCTTGCCGAGCGCCGTGAGGCAGATGTTGTTGTCGACGAGCGCCTCGCCGATGATGTACTTGTTCTTCTGCGCGAGAGGAAGCGCCGTCAGCGCGCCGGTCGGGCAAACCTCCGTGCAGGCGTTGCACGTTTCCAGGCAGTATTTGTAGTCCCTGTCGAATTTGACGACTGGTGCGCCGAAGCCTGCCAATCCGCCTTCATGACCCGTGTCCGGGTGAATGATTTTCGTCGGGCAGGCGTGCACGCAGTTGTTGCAGCGGATGCAGAGTCCGCCAAATCGATCCTCTGGCACGGCGCCGGGAGGGCGCAGCAGCGTGTCGCTCTTGCGAAATCGCGCGGCGCCGGCGCGGCGCGCCAAAAGCGCTAGCGCTGCGCCGCCCGCTCCGGCGAAAAACGCTCGCCGCGCGACCTGAAACCTCCGCGCCGATGAACTCGCCGCCATTCGAGTCCACAGCGCCTTGCGCATTGCAAACAGCATGTCTTGCAGTCCGCTGAGCGGGCAGATTCGCACGCACCAGAGCATGCCGAAGACGAAAGTGGCCCCGACCAAAACGCCCAGGCCAAGACAAACCAGAAAAACGGAAATCGGATTCGTCGCCCTGTTCATCGCGAACGGGCTGCTGAAAATGCACAGCGGGTCCATCCACAGCAGCACCGGATAGCCTGCGATCGAGCCGATGATCGTTACGATCGCGACGTATCTTCCAACCGGCGGGCACTTGCTCCAAAAGCTCGCCTTGCGCAACCCCACGTGGTTGGTATTTTCGAGCAGGAAGCCGGTCGGGCAGAGGTAGAGGCAGAACCAGCGCTTCTTGAATGAGCTTACGACGGCGACGACAAGAGCGAAAATCGCTCCGACGCCGATGGACCGCGCGGCGATGCTCGATGAGATCGTAACGAATGGGCTGATTTGCTGGAATAATCTCGGCGCAATCGCCCACGGCAGCAACGGCCAGATCAGCACGACCGAGCCGACAAAGCACGTCAGCTGAATCAGCCGCCGCGGCACGCGCCGGAGAAACGTCATCCCAAATACGCCCCCTGCTCGTGAAGCAAGCTTTGCAGCTTCGCGACGTTTACGTTGCGAGGCTTACATTTATCTTGGATGCAGAGCGCGGCGGCGAGGCCTGCGGCCTGTCCTGTAACCCAACAGACCGGAATGAGCCGCGTGATGTCCGCGACTTCAAATTCGGCCGAGATGCAGCGTCCGGCGGCAAGGACATTTTCGACTTTCGCAGGAACGAGCGAGCCGTAAGGAATCTGGAATTCGGGCGCACTTGCGTACGCGCCGGAATAGCCGATCACGTCTTTAAATTTTGCGCCATTGCGGATTTCCTGCACGGTAAGTTTCTTGCAGCCGTCGAGCAATCTGCTGAGCCGCACGCCCAACTGCGGCGCCGTTTCGGCTAAGTAAACCTGATCGTTGCCGGGCTTCTCGCGCAGCTTCTCGACGTTGCTCCACGTGCCGCGGCGATGCTTGAGCTCCAATTCGGTCAGGTCCGCGATGTCGAGCGCATCGCCGACGGGGCCTCGCATGTTGAGCCAGTTCACGTGCGGCGCGGGCGTCGAATTGCCGGCATGGCCGCCGAAGTCGTTCACACGGCCTTTCGAGGGACGGCCTTCATCGGGCTTGCCGATCATCGGCTTGTGTTCCTCATTCGGATTTTCCGATCCCCGGCTCGGAGCCATATCGACCACGTCGATGTTCCCGATTCGGCTGATTAGACCGATGTTGGTCTTCACTTTTTCGAACGCTGCGCCTGCGGCGGCATAGATGTCGCCATCTCCTGAACAATCGATCACGATATCGGCGAGAATCGCTTGGCGGCCCGATTTGCTTTCAAACACAGCGCCGCGCACCGCACCTTTGGAATCGACAATCGCGTCGACGCCCCAGCAATCGAGAAACGCGGTGATGCCCGAATCGAGCGTCATGTCCGCGAGAAGGAATTTAAACGCTTCGGCATCGATGGTCGGATAGGTGGGCGCCTTGCCGCGGTCAATGATCGCGTACTTCATCACGTCGAGCTTCTTCATGAACTCTTCGCCGATGCCGTAGATGACCTGCTTGTTGCTGCGATCGTAGAGCGGAAAAATTCCGAGGACGAGTCCGCCCGTTGCGAGGCCTCCGAGATAGCCGTAACGTTCCACCAGCGTGACGTCGACGCCCATCCGCTTGGCGCAAAACGCGGCCGCCGTTCCCGCCGGGCCGCCGCCGACAACCAGGACACTGGTCTGGTGCAACACGGGCACTTCTCTTCGCGGCTGCACGACC
>Ga0187779_10001009_pt1 | contig 18032 bp, 17 predicted proteins | sample 1015_Q2_SP10_10__FD_132435 | JGI IMG/M metagenome (GOLD analysis project Ga0187779, IMG submission 132435) | Tropical peat soil microbial communities from peatlands in Department of Meta, Colombia - 1015_Q2_SP10_10_MG | ecosystem: Environmental > Terrestrial > Soil > Wetlands > Peat | place... | reverse complement strand
TCCCCGACCCTCAGGGGGATGATCGGCGTCTTGCTTTCCGTATGATATCCCGTCTTCCCGAGAGCCGTAACCAGCCTGTTCCGGTTCTCCCATAATTTCTCGAGACGGTCGGTCCCCTTCCCGAGGACCTCCAGCGCCTTCAGTGATGCCGCGACAATGCCCGGGGGCAAGGCGGTCGAGAAGATGAAGCTCCGTGCGCTGTTCGTTACCCATTCGATAACATCCTCCGAACCGGCGACGAACCCGCCGTAAGAGCCGAGTGCCTTCGAAAAGGTACCCATCTGGATAATCCATGGCTCGGTCCGGATACCGAAATGAGCAAGGGCGCCCCTGCCTTTGCCGATGACACCGGTGCCATGGGCGTCATCAATATAGAGGAGGGCGTCATACCTCCTGCAGAGTCTGTGTATCTCCCGAAGGGGCGCGATATCACCATCCATACTGAAAACGGCATCGCTTACGACCACGTACCTGCCCCGTCCGGAGCCGGCCTTTGCAACTGAGGCCCGCTCCATGAGCTGAGAAAGGTGGGTCGCGTCGCGGTGCCGGTAGACAAGCGTCTCAGCCCGGCTCAACCTGCATCCATCTACGATGCTCGCGTGATTCAACTCGTCACTGAAAAGGACGTCCCCTTCTCCTGCGAGTGACGGGATGACCCCCGTGTTGGCGGCATACCCGGAGTTAAAGAGGAGTGCGCTCTCCGTCCCCTTGTGCTCTGCTATCCTATCCTCGAGTTGTTCATGGAGGCGGGTGCCCCCTGAGAGAAGCCGGGAAGCACCGCTCCCGAGACCGAAGTCGCGAAGGGCGGTTTCTGCGGCATCGGCGAGTTCCGGGAGATTTGCAAAACCGAGGTAATCATTGGAGGCGAAGTTTGTGAACTCCCTTCCGTTTATCACTATCCTCGGTCCCTGAGGAGAAGACCGGTCTCGTATGACACGGTTGAGATGACGATTGTATAATTCCCTGAGCTTGCGAGAAAACATGCGTGGACCTCATTTATCGTAGCACAAGTTCATTAATAATTTTAATGCATCGTTACGTTCTCTTTATATTCTCTCTCGACCGGCTGTTTCCGCGGGTTTCCATAATGCTGCCGGGGGAAAAGAATACCTTTTCAATCGGTGTTTCCTTCTTGACAAGGTTTTTGCTCCTGTGATAATCTGCTTAGGCTCACAAAATCTCGGAGGAGAAAACCGGAAATGTTGGAACTGAATTCATGGTTTTTTGTCCTGCTCCTGAACTTTCTTGCATTGCTCTATATCCTCAACATCATCCTCTTTAAACCCCTTCTCAGGCTCTTTCAGGAGAGAGACAATACCATTAAGGGATCCCTTGCTGCCGCGAAGGAGATGGACGCGAAGAAAGAAGACGCCCTCGCGAGGATGAACCGGGAACTTCTCGAGGCGAGGAACAGGTCGAAAGAGGTCTTCGAGCGCCTGCGGAATGGGGGACTGTCCCGACAGAAGGAGATGCTCGAAGCGGCCGCTACCCAAGCGCATGATCTCATAGAAAAGGCGAAGGGTGAATTGAAATCGGAGGCAGAAAAGGCGAGGCAGAAATTGCGGTCGGACGTAGAGAGGTTCTCGGACGAGATCGTGAGAAAGCTGGTGGGGGCATGAAGACCCAAATGGCCGATGGTCAGGAATCGCCCGCCCATCCCTGCCCCCGCTCTTCACGGACACCCCTCGTGACCATTCGCTCGCTCCTCCTCGCATGCTGCATCCTGTCCCTCGGATGCGCGTCACTCGCCTTCGGGGCCGAAGAAGCGGCACACGGCGGAGCGTGGAAGGAATGGCTCTGGAAGATACTCAACTTTGCCATCCTCGTCTTCATTCTCGTAAAGTTTTTGAACAAGCCTCTTCGGGAATTCCTGCGAGGGAGGACGGAACTCATCGAAAAGACCCTCAAGGAAGCGAGGGATGCAAAGGCGCTCGCTGAAAAGGCCCTCGCCGAAGTCGAAGAAAGGTTGAAACTCAAGGATCGGGAGATAGAGGAGATCATCGCACGCGCCGAGCGTTCGGCGAAGGCCGAGCATGACCTTCTCGTTCAGAACGGGGAACAGATGAAAGAGAAGATCCTTGAGCAGGCGCGAAATAATATCGATTATGAATTGAGGCTCGCGAAAGAAACGATAAAGGCAGAGGCTGTCGGGATCGCTATGGAACTGGCAGAGAAGAAACTGAAGGAGAGGCTCACGAAAGAGCAGCAAGTGAAGCTCGTCGAAGAGTCACTCGAGAGAATGGAGACGAAGCGTTGAAACTCCCGCAAAAGGCAAAGAGGGCTGCAACGATGTTCCTGAACACCGTCGGTATCGAGGCCGTGCCGAAGGCGCTGGATGAACTCTTCGCGATCAACGGACTTGTCGGAAAGAGCAGGGATTTCCGCGGCCTTCTCGAAAACCCACTCTTTACGGATGAAGAGAGAGGAAAGGTGATGAAAGAGCTTGCCTCGCTGCTGAAGCTGTCCGACAACACAGTCAGGTTCGTACGCTATCTCTCCGAACAGCTCATGGTCCAATCGCTTCCCGAGGTGATCCAGGCCCTCACGGCCATGTACCTTGAGAAGAAAAAAAGGGCAAAGGCGACGGTGATCACGCCGATAGACACAAACAGGAAATACGATGCCGCACTGACCGCCTCCCTGAAGGCGTTGACGGGAAGGGACATAGATATAGAATACGTCGTCGACCCTTCCCTGCTCGGCGGCATCCTCATAAAGGTGGGGAGCACCATGTACGACAGCAGTTTAAGGGGCCAGTTACGGCTTTTAAAAGATGATCTACTAAAGAGGTGATTCGATGGAGATTAATGTCGCAGAGATAAGTGAACTCTTGAAAAAACAGATCAACGACTTCGAGAAGAAGGTGGATGTCAGCGAAGTCGGAAGCGTGATATCCGTCGGAGACGGTATTGCGAGGGTCTACGGCCTCGAAAAATGCATGGCCTCTGAGCTCCTCGAATTCCCCAACAGCATCTTCGGCATGGCCCTGAACCTCGAAGAAGACATGGTAGGGTCTGTTCTCTTCGGGGAAGACTCGCTCATCAGGGAAGGCGATATCGTTAAACGCACCGGGAGGATCATGTCTGTCCCCGTAGGCGATGCGATCATCGGAAGGGTCGTGAACGCCATCGGTCAGCCGATCGACGGAAAGGGGCCGATACAGGCGACCGAGACGAAGATGGTCGACATCGTCGCCCCAGGTATTGTTGACAGGCAGCCGGTCAGAGAGCCCCTCCAGACAGGGCTCAAGGCCATCGACTCGATGATCCCCATCGGGAGAGGACAGAGGGAACTCATCATCGGTGACAGGCAGACGGGAAAGACCGCTATCGGCATCGATGCCATTATCAACCAGAAGGGTGGCGATGTCATCTGCATCTACGTCGCGATCGGACAGAAGCGTGCGAATATATCCCGAATGGTGAAGCTGCTCGAGGATTTCGGAGCGATGGGACACACCATCGTCGTCTCCGCGACGGCGAGCGAACCCGCGCCGCTCCAATTCATAGCTCCCTTCACCGGCTGCGCAATCGGTGAATACTTCAGGGACAAGGGGAGACATGCGCTCATCGTTTACGACGACCTCAGCAAGCAGGCCGCTTCTTACCGGCAGCTCTCCCTCCTCCTTAGGCGTCCCCCCGGACGTGAGGCCTATCCCGGCGATGTCTTCTATCTCCATTCGAGGCTGCTCGAGAGGTCGGCGAAACTTTCCGCTGATCTCGGCGGAGGATCTCTCACCGCGCTTCCGATCATCGAAACCCAGGCCGGAGACGTATCAGGTTATATCCCGACGAATGTCATATCCATCACCGACGGCCAGATATACCTTGAACCCGAACTCTTTTATGCGGGTGTCAGACCTGCAGTCAATGTCGGTCTGTCGGTCAGCCGGGTCGGTGGTTCGGCTCAGACAAAGGCGATGAAGCAGGTCGCGGGCACGCTCCGCCTGGACCTCGCGCAATTCAGGGAACTTGCGGCATTCGCCCAGTTCGGCTCGGACCTTGACAAGGCAACCCTTGCACAGATCGAGAGAGGGAAGAGGATGGTGGAGCTTCTCAAGCAGGGGCAGTATTCGCCGCTCTCGGGGGAAGACCAGATCTTCATTCTCTTCGCCGGTGCGAACGGGTTTATCGATGACGTGCCTGTCGAGGCGGTTAGGAAGTTCGAAGAGGAGTTTCTCAGGTTCCTGAAGGACAGGGGTGAAGATATCAGAAAGGAATTGCGGGAGAAAAAGGTGATAGACGATCCGCTCAAGGAGAAGATCGTGAAGGTCGTCGAAGAATTCAAGAAGGGTTTCTCCCTGTAGGGCTGCATGCAAGAGAGACCGGTCTCAGGTGAATAGATGCCTACGCTGAGAGATATCAAGAGAAGAATCAAGGCGGTCAATAACACACGCCAGATTACCAAGGCGATGAAGATGGTCGCTGCGGCGAAGCTCAGGAAGTCCCAGACGCGGATGCTGGAACTGCGCCCCTACGCCGAGCGGATGCACCAGGGAATCCGGAACGTGGCGCGGACCGCCGAGGTGAGTCTCCATCCCCTGCTCGCATCGAGGCCGAGAAGGACAGTCGAAGTCGTGGTCCTCACGAGCGACCGGGGGCTTTGCGGCGCATTTAATACGAACCTCCTGAAGGCGTCTGCAAAACAGATACGGGCAGTCGAGGAGGACGGCTTCACCGTCAGCGTCAGCGCTATCGGGAAGAAAGCGGTCGACTACTTCAAGAGGCGGAACATCGCGCTTCGTGCGAATTGGACGGGACTCTCCGGGAGGGTCTCCTTTTCGTCCGCTCAGGAAGTGGCCAAGGACATTATCGAGAACTACATCGACGAAACCTTTGACGAAGTGTTGCTCGTCTTCAACCAATTCAAGTCGGTGGCACAGCAGCAGGTCACGGTGATGAGGCTTTTCCCGCTCGTGACGGATGAAGATGAGGCAGAGGAGGAATGGGAAGGGGTCGGCGACATCATCTATGAGCCTTCCCCTGAAGAGATCTTTAGCATCCTTCTTCCGAAGAACGTCGAGATACAGGTCTTCCGCGGCCTCCTCGAATCACAGGCCTCTGAAGAGGCAGCCCGCATGACCGCGATGGAGAACGCAACGAAGAACGCCAATGAGATGATAGACAGCCTGACCCTTCAGTATAATAAGGCGCGCCAGGCTTCGATCACGAAGGAACTCATGGATATCGTCGGCGGCGTTGAAGCCCTGAAATAAATAATCTTTGGAGGTTCACATATGAATGAAGGAAAAGTCGTCCAGGTAATCGGCGCGGTCGTTGACGTGGAATTCGAAGAGAAGCTGCCCGAGATATTGAATGCCCTCAAGATAGAGCAGAAGGCCGATTCCGGCAGAGGGGTCCCGGAACTGAATCTCACCCTTGAAGTTGCGTCGCACCTCGGGGAAAACAAGGTGAGAACGATCGCGATGACGACGACGGACGGCGTTGTCAGGGGTATGAGAGCCGTCGATACCGGTTTACCGATCGCCGTGCCGGTCGGCGACGGCATCCTCGGCAGGATCATGAACGTCACGGGAGACCCCTATGACAAGCTCGGCCCGATCGAGGCGAAAGACAGATGGCCGATCCACAGGTCTGCGCCTGAATTCGCCGAGCAGGAGCCGGTGACGCAGGTATTTGAGACGGGCGTCAAGGTCTTCGATCTCCTTGTTCCCTTTGTCAAGGGCGGTAAGATGGGGATGTTCGGCGGGGCCGGCGTCGGCAAGACAGTCGTTATCATGGAGATGATCCACAATATAGCGATGGTGCATGGCGGCGTCTCGGTATTTGCCGGCGTCGGGGAACGGACGAGGGAAGGGAATGACCTCTACCTCGAGATGAAGGAATCAGGCGTCTTGAACAAGACAGCCCTCGTGTACGGCCAGATGAACGAACCGCCCGGCGCGCGGGCGAGAGTGGCCCTCACCGCCCTCACCGCGGCGGAGTACTTCAGGGACCAGGGCCAGGACGTGCTCATCTTCATAGACAATATCTTCAGGTATACCCTGGCGGGCTCCGAGGTCTCGGCGCTTCTCGGAAGAATGCCCTCTGCCGTAGGATACCAGCCTACGCTCGGAACGGAGATGGGCGTTTTGCAGGAAAGGATCACGACGACAAAAAAGGGTGCCATCACGTCCATGCAGGCGATTTATGTGCCTGCCGACGATCTTACCGACCCCGCTGTGGCGACAGCGTTTACCCATCTTGACGGAACAGTCGTCCTTTCGAGGCAGATATCCGAGCTCGGCATCTACCCCGCGGTGGACCCGCTCGATTCGACGTCGAGAATTCTCGACCCGAAGGTCATCGGAGAAGAGCATTACGCCGTCGCCAGAAAGGTCCAGATGATACTCCAGAGGTATAAGGAACTCCAGGACATCATCGCGATCCTCGGAATGGAAGAACTCTCCGAAGACGACAAGCTCGCCGTGGCGAGGGCCAGGAAGATACAGCGTTTCCTGAGTCAGCCCTTCCATGTCGCAGAGGCGTTCACCGGAAGACCGGGGAAGTATGTCAAGCTTGCCGACACCATCAAGGGTTTCAATGCGATAGCTGACGGCGAGTACGACGATCTTCCCGAGCAGGCCTTCTATATGACCGGCACGATCGAGGAAGTCGAAGAAAACGCTAAGAAGCTCGGCTGGAGCAGGTAGCGAGAGATACAGGTAAGGAGCCATACGCGTGGAGACACTACGTCTTGATGTTATCACCCCTTACGGCATTATTTTCAGCGATGATGTGGACGAGTTCACCGCCGTCGGAAGTGAGGGTGAGTTCGGCGTGCTTCCGGGACACGCGCCCTTTGTTACAATCCTCAGGGTCGGTATGCTCACCTACAAGAGTGGCAACCAGACCGGATATATCTTCGTCAACAGCGGTTATGCCGGGGTGCGGGCGGACAGGACGCTCATCCTGGCCGATAGCGCCGAGCGATCTGAAGATATCGACGTTGAGCGCGCCAAAGCCGCGTTAAAACGGGCAGAGGAGAGACTGAAACAGGCAGAAAAGATAGATTTCGCGCGCGCGACAGCGGCCGTTGAAAGGGCGACCATAAGGGTGCAGGTAGCGGAGAAGCACGCCGCAAGATAAATAGCCACGCCTTCCCTCTCTCTTGTGTTGTAACCCTGCGGATAATGCCGACCGGACAACCTCGAAGTCAAGCTCGGAGCTTACGGCGTGACCGCCAAGGCCGCTCCTTCAATTATTTGTACCGTGACAGTCACTGCAGTTCATCTCTTTATAGGAATCCCCGACATCGACCGGGTGAGGATACGCCGCGGTGGTAAGAAGCACCTGACCCTTCGATCGGTCGCCGGCACGCGTGATGAGGAGATGACAGAGACTGCAATCCCTTGACAACACCTTGCCGTCACTGCTCACGTGCCTGCCATCGTGGCAACGAAAACACCCGGGGGAGTACATATGGCCGGCATTGTCGGGAAAGCTCCTCCAGCTCACCTTCATCGCGGGGTCATAGTTGCGGCCATAGATAGTCTGTACCTCTTTCACGGCCTTTTCGATTTCCGCCTTCTTTGAAGAAGACAGCTCAGGGTAAGTTTTTTCATAGAAACCCATGATTATCTCCCTGATACCGTTGCGCCCGGCCTGTCCGGAGTCGTAACTCTTTTCGAGTGCCTTCATCGCTATACTCTTTATTTCCGGCAGAGACGGGTCGATCAATCTCTCCTGTAGATATGCGTTCAACACCTGATCTGGAGGACGGAAGAAATGCCCTGTCCTGTTATGGCAGTCAATGCAGTCCATGACGCGCTTCTCGGCTCTGCTCAGCTCTTCGTCGGTGGCCTTGCTGTCGGTGCTCCGATACACCCTTTCCTTCCCGTCATATCCCGTCGCCTGTATCCAGGGAATCACCAACCGTTTCCGGTCAGCAGCAAAATACCTGATCTCCTTTGCAACCGTTGCATGCCAGTGGACCCTCGGCGGTTTCTCCGTTTCAATGCGGCCCGTTCCCATCTTCAAAAGCAAATAGATCGTCCACTCCGTGTTCCTTGCGTCCGAAAGAAAGTGCCTCCTCGTATCGAGCTTTTCGCTAAGAGCATATTGCAGACCATGGCATGTTTTACAGGTATCCTCTGCCGGCCGCAAATCTTTGACCGGAACCGGTATCGGCCTCTTATATTTATCGAAGACGAGGGCATAGAGCTGTCTCGTCCCGTTCAGTTTCGAGAGGAAGAAATGCTTGGCGCCTGAGCCGACGTGACAGACTACACAGTTGATCTCAGCGTGGGGTGAAAAACCATGGGCAGTGCTTTCAGGACCCATGACACGGTGGCAGAGCATGCCGCAGAAGGTGTCGGACTCCACGTACTCATAGGCATTAAAACTGATAAACGCATAGAGCAACGAGAGCAGTACAAACCCAGTGCCGAGAAGAGCCATGGTGATGCGCTGAGAGGGGTCGTTGAAATCGATCACCGGAAGACGTTCGGCAGGTCGGCCTGCTTTCATCCTGCGGCGTTCACGTATGACACCGATCACAAACAGAGCAAGGCCGCAGAGAACGAAAACCGGCAAGATGATAAAGATGATGACATCCGCATAGGGCTTCGGATGCTTTGTCAGCGTCTCGACAACAGTGAAAAAGAGGATGAGGCCGACATTGAAAACAGCGATAACTATTCCGATGAGGGAGAGGGGATTATAGAATGTCGCCGGAAATCTTCGCTTCACGGATAGCTCCTCTTGTTGCATGACAGGCTGAGGAAATACCTGCCCGATAGAAAGCGGGCCGTACGAGGAACCCATGATTCATCGTACAGCCCTTTGCCTCTTTACAAACTATCTATTTCTTTTTCGGCTTTTCGACCGAAATGGCGAATGCCTCGGTATAGGTGATCACCACGAGGTCTCCTACCTTCACATTCTCAAGCTTCTTCGGATCCTTGATCTTCACTTCCTTAACGTTCCCCTCTGGTCCCTTCAGCGTCACGGAGGGCTTCTTCTTGTCGATAGCCGTGATCGTGGCTGTTAGGGTAACCTTATTCGCCATGGCCGCTGCAGGCATCTCACCCGGCTTTGCCCTTCCGGCCACCTGCTCTTCCGTCATACCCGGCGTGGCTTCTCCCGGCTTCTTCACGTCGACGACAAGAGACTCATAATACTTCGCCTCGACCTGGTCTCCCACCTTTACCTGCGGAAGGTTCCTCACTTCCTCGCCCGCCTTGAAGGTTATGGTATTTCCTTTTGGACCCTTGAGCGTGACCATCCGCGTCGTCTGGTCCACCGCCTCGACCGTGGCGGTCACTGTCCTGAGTTCCGACTTCTCGAAGGCCGGTTTCTTTGCCTGAGCAGGCGCCGCGGATTCCTTTTTCTCTTCGGCTAGCGCAGCCCCTCCAAGAGACAGGATAAACATCGCTACGACGAAAACAGAGAGTACTCTCTTCATACAAACCCCTCCTTCCATGAATAATACTTTGCTATAACGCCGAAGGCGCTTTTCAAGACCCTGCATCGACGCATCATCAACCGACACGCTGCATCACGACATTCCCATTTCCATAATCGATGATCAGCTTGTCCCCCTCGATCCTGAACTTCGTGTTCTCGACGTACTCAGGCTTGCTGAGAATGAGCGTAGACCCGACGATACGGTACGACTCCGTAACCTTTTCGACATGCCCGTTCATATCCGTTTTTGTCGTTACGACGGTGCCGTCTTTCCTGAAGTGGGAAACGATCGACTTGTGGCGCTTCTCGGGCTTCGGCGTGATGCTGATGACCTGCCAGGTGGTTCCGGCAAGAGGTCTCATTTCCGCCTCAGTGGCAGCCTGACGCTTCGCCGCGTCCTTCTTGTCTGCCTCGTTGCCGACAAGATACCCAATCCCTGCTCCTATGCCCGCCCCGAGCAGGGCAGTCGCTCCCCAGGACCCATGCATATTCGCAAGGCCGCCGATGAGGGCTCCCGCACCGGCACCGGTGGCGGCCCCCGTCTGAGCCTGCGTCGCGCAGCCGCCACCCAATACTGCTGTGAGTAACATTCCGACAACGCAGATGACGCTCACTATTCCTTTACCGTTCATCGCTACTCCTTTCCCAACATCACTCCGATATCCGAAGGGCAATGATAAATACTCCGTGGCCCTATTTTATTTCTTTTCAGGTAAAGGCTGGTTCAGCCTTTTCATTATAGCACAAGAGACGAACTCATATTGACAATGGTTCCCGATATTGATACATTAGAGATGATGTTTACAAAGTCGTGTCTTGCGATCATCTCCGGCGTTCTCATTCTTGCTTCAGCCACTGTCGCGATATGTGCGGCTGCGGAAGAGGATCAGTGTGCTGAACGCGGTATCAGCGTCAGGAACATGGCGCTCATTAACTTATGGTACAGCAAGAATGGCGGACAATGTTCGACGTGGTATCCTCGTGACCCGAGCTATCGTTTCACGATTAAGCCGCGAGACAGCGTCGAGATTTTTCTTGATTCAAGCTGTCAGCAACCCTATTGTGCCAAGAACCCCACCTACAAAGATTACAAGGCTGCCGACACTGACGGCGATTGCAACGTTAATATGCGCCCGATTTGTGAGCTCTCGGATTCTCTTTAGCGTCCCGGAAATACTTCACAGCGATTGTCGAGCAGCAGATTTACAAGTGCGTCATTACGTTCTTGCGGAAGGCGTTAGTATGCGTTTCTTCCTCCAAGTCGGTGAGTCCGCGTCTGTTCAGCCCATCCATAGACCTCTCGCCTCATAAGGTTGCAAGAGAGCGTTATTGATTTTCGTTATCGCCGCACTTCATCTGAGCAAGTTTTCTTTGTGAAGATTATCTGTCATAATTTCGATGTAAGACGGTATCGCATTACGGGGATCACCCGACGTCTGGGTATACGATGTGGCGGTCCAGATGAGCTTCTCTGTTTTCGCATCGTAGAGATTCGTCTCGATCATGAAGAGCTGATTGTCCGGGGCGTTGTTGAAGATTTCCCCGGTGGAACTGAAAGAACGACCATACATATCCGGCATGCGATAGTAATATCCTTCAGGAATATCGTTCGCGCTCCGCGTTTGCCCGCCCATCTCCCTGAAAACGATTCTCGTAAGGAGCACGGCATCCGCTTTGAGCTCAGCGACCTTTGCTTCGAGTATCTCCTTATCCACCTTGGTCTCTTGAGGAAAAACGGTATAACTCGGAATCGCATCGATTCCATATTTTCTCAATTGCTTCACGAACTCATCTTCGAAGAGGACCCGCACCTTCTGCGTTTGAGAAGGTCCTACTACCAGCATCTTTCTGAATTGCTGCCCCTGATACTCTTGATCTACCCAGACCTTCGTCACCTTCGTCTTCGATGTGGCACACGCTAACAAGAGTACAACCGGAATTATTGTCAATAACAACAAGAGATGGCCTACCTTTTTCATAGAATCCTCCTGGCAATTGAATGCGAATTGTTCAACAACGCGCTGACTATTTATCCCTTCCCTCTCTCCCGCAACTCAAGCGTCTAGAGAGTGGAGCTTTACGACGACAGCGGCAAGCACCGCCGTCGACCAGCCGAACATGAGCATCCCGGCCATCGATTCAAATGCCCCGAGGCCCCGCCAGTGGTCCGGCAGCGTTATGTAGCTGGCACCGAGCGTGGTGTAGCTGTTGATCGAAAAATTCATTGCCGACATAGCATTCGGGACGATACCCCTCAATACGTAATAGGCGGTCCAGATGACGACTTCAAAGGCATGCGTGGCCATCATGATCGCGACGATGCCGATCATGACCATTCTGTAGGGACCGGGATGCTTGCGATCTTTTTCACTCGAGTAAGAACGTCTGAAATAACGCCTCGCCAAATTCATACCCGCTGAGTGGGCGATGACCGTCAGACTCGTCAGTGCCAGCGCGACAAGAAACTGCTCGACGTAGCGGAAATCAAAGTTCATCATCTTCATTGGATCAATGCGGCTCGCTTTTTCCGTCTCCGCTTGTAGATGAAGTCGGAGTGCCTGAAGTGGTGCCCGACACTACCGTCATTTCGTCGGCCTTGACGACCCAGCCCCCACCCATCGCCTTATACAGATTGACGAGCGCCTCGAAAAGGGTCCCCTGTCTTTGTGCGTGAATCAGCTCTGCGGTGTATAGCCTTGTATTCGCATCGAGCACCTCGAGATAGCTTGTGTAGCCGTTTTCGTATCGGAGCCATGCGAGGTCCGCGTAACTGCGAAGGGCGCCTACTTCCTGAACAAGCGCAGCGAGTTCTTCCCTCGTCCTCCATTGGTCAACGAGGGCATCGTCAACCTCGCGGAAGGCGGTCTGGATCGCCTGCTGGTAGATGAGGACGGCCTGCTGCTGCACCGCTTCAGCTGACTTCACCTGCCCTGCGATCGCCCCGCCTGTAAAGATAGGCGCCGCTAAAGGGACAGCCCAGCTCCACGTCTTTGCCGGTCCCTTGAAGAGGTCGGACAGATTATTGCTCGCCAACCCGAGGGCCCCGGTGAGAGAGATAGTAGGGTAATATTGGGCCTTTGCGACTCCGATGTTCGCGTTCGCTGCGATGAGGTTTTCTTCAGCCTGCCGGATATCAGGACGGTTCACAAGGATGTCCGAGGGCAGACCCGAAGGTACGGCGGGAAGCATGAGTTCATCAATCGTCTTGCCCCGCGGAATCGAGCCAGGGTTTCGTCCCAGAAGCACGCTCAGTGCGTTTTCCTGCTGGGCTATGATCTTCTCGTAAAAGGGGATATTCGCTAGTGCTTGTTCATATTGGGCCTTCGCCATATTAACTTCCACCTCAGAAACAATTCCATATTCGAAGCGGAGATTGAAGATGTCGTACCCCTCCTTGTAATTCACTGCCGTCTGCCTCGTAATCTCGAGCTGTTTGTCCAGGTCACGGAGGTTGACATATGCATTTGCGACTGAACTGACAAGGGTTAATATCACTGTCCTTCTGGCCTCTTCAGTGCTGAGCAGGTTTGCCCGCGCCGCTTCCGTGGCACGCCGGAGTTTCCCCCAGAGGTCGATCTCCCAGCTCGCATTGAGGAACAACTCCGAACTGTTGAAAGTCGGGTTACTGCCCGGGCTCTCCTGAAGGGGCAGCGGCCCTGTCAGTTGGCTCACCCGCTGTCTCCCGTAAAGGGCGCCGGCAGATACTTGTGGGAAAAGAGCTGCGCGGGTGGTCTCGTACTGTCCGATGAACTGTTCCACACGCGCCGCAGCTATCTTGACATCCTTGTTCTCCTCAAGGGCGACGTGGATAAGATCGTTCAGCACGGGGTCATTGAACTGCTCCCACCATGCCGTGTTCGCTACATCCTTCGCTTCCTTGTCTTCGAACCTCCATGTCTGCGGCGTGTCCACCTGCGGCCGCTGGTAATTCGGCCCGACCATGCAGCCGGACGTGATCAGGATAAAGGACAATAAGAGGATACCTTTACGCATGGCGGTCCCCTTCCTTTCCGGAGGTCCCTTCTCCGTGGACGTCTCCCTTAGCAGGAGGATGGGCGCCCGTGTCCCCTTTATGCCCGAGCTTCTCGACCACGTAGAACGTGACCGGTATGAGGAATATGGCGATCGCGCTCGCAGCTCCCATGCCGCCGATGACCGCCGTACCCATGACCTGGCGCGAGATAGCACCGGCACCACTCGCAATGGCGAGCGGCACGCAGCCAAGGATGAACGCAAAACTCGTCATGAGGATCGGACGAAGGCGCAGCCTGGCGCCATTGAGGGCCGCGTCCATGAGTGTCTCTCCCTTTTCATACTCCATCTTTGCGAACTCGACAATCAGGATCGCATTCTTTGCCGCGAGACCGATGAGCATGACCAGACCGATCTGCGCGTAGACGTTATTTTCGAAGTTTCGGAGTAAGAGCCCTCCGAAGGCCCCGGCCACGGCGATGGGAGTGCCGAGGAGGACCGAAAAAGGTAATGACCAGCTCTCGTACTGCGCCGCCAGAATCAGGAAGACACAGAGGAACGAAAAAGCGAAGATTGCGATCGGCGAAACCCCCTGCTGTGCCTTTTTCTCCTGGAAAGACATGCCGCTGTAATCATATCCCATCTCCCTCGGCATGGTCTGGGCAAACACCTCTTCCAATGCCTTCATCGCCTGCGCCGAGCTGAACCCGGGAGCAGCCGTTGCATTGATCTGGGACGAGCGGTAGAGGTTGTAACGCATAGTGAATTCCGGGCCGTATATGGCGCGGACCGATGTGAGCGCCGAGAGGGGAACGGGTTTTCCTTCGCTGTTTCGTACGTAAAACTGGCCGATGTTCTCGATGTTGGTACGATATTCCCCTTCGGCCTGGAGGAATACCTGCCACTGGCGGCCGAAGCGGTTGAAATAGTTGATGAAGCCGCTCCCCATGAAACACTGTAAGATCTTATATACGTCAGAGATGTTGACCCCCTGCTTGAGGACCTTGTCCCTGTCCACATCCACGAAGAGCTGCGGCACCGTCGGAATGAACGTCGTGGTGATGCGACTCAACTCGGGCCGCTTCCTTGCCGCTTCGATGAACTTCTGCGTATTGGCTGCGAGAAAGGCGATGTCTTTGCCCGAACGATCTTCCAGGATGAAGGTGACCCCACCGGAAGTGCCGACACCCATAATGGCAGGCGGAGGGAAGGCAAAGCCGATCGCTCCGGGAATGGAGGCCATCTTCTTTGAGATCGACGCCTTTATCGCCTCGTACTTCTCCTCCGGCTTCTTCCGCTTGGACCACTCCTCCAGGGAAATGAAGAAGAAGGCGCTGTAGGTATTCTGCACCTGGCTCAACATGTTATAACCGATAATCGACGAGCAGTACTTGACACCCGGTGTCTTCGTGATGATTTCCTCGGCCTGATGGGCCACCTCGCCAGTCCTCTGCAGGGAAGCCGCGTCCGGCAGCTGTATCCCCGCGAAGATGAAGCCCTGGTCCTCGTCGGGGAGGAAGCTGGGGGGGATGTGCTTGCCCGATAGCCCGGCCAAGACCGCGACGGCTGCGAGGATTATCAGGCTCACCGCGCTCTTCCTGATGGCCGCGCCACAGAGAGAAACATATCCATCGGTAGCTCGGCCGAAGACCCGGTTGAACCAGTCGTAGAACTTCTGCAGCAGACCGGTCCCTTTTTTCTTTGGCTTCAGAAGCAGCGCGCAGAGGGCCGGAGAAAGGGATAGGGCGTTGAAGGCGGAGAAGATGACCGAGACGGCGATAGTCACTGCGAACTGCTGGTAAAGCTGACCGGTAATCCCGGGTATGAAGGCGGTCGGAATGAAGACAGCCGACAGGATGATTGCGATAGCCATGACCGGGCCGGAGACCTCTTCCATCGCCTTGAACGACGCGTCCTTTGGTGAAAGGCCCTTCTCAATATGGTGTTCCACCGCCTCGACGACAACGATAGCATCATCGACGACGAGGCCAATGGCGAGGACGAGACCGAAGAGCGAGAGCGTGTTGATCGAGAAGCCGAGCAAGGGAAAGACGGCGAAGGTTCCTACGAGCGACACCGGGACCGCCAGAAGCGGAATCAGCGTGGACCTCCACCCCTGAAGGAAGATGAAGACGACGAGGACAACGAGGAGGAGTGACTCGATGAATGTCTGCTTGATCTCCTGCATGCCCTCGGTAACCGCCAGGGTGGTGTCCAGCGCCGTGATATAGTCCAGATCCGGCGGGAACCGCTTCTTCAACTCCTCCATCAGCTTCTTCGTGCCGTTGGCGGCATCAAGGGCGTTGGACCCCGGCATCTGGTAGAGGGCGACGAGGGCGCACGGCTTTCCGTTCAGCCGTCCCTCGAGGTTATAGGTCTGTGAACCAAGCTCGATGCGAGCCACGTCCTTTACCCGTACGATGGAACCATCAGGGTTGGCGCGCAACACGATATCGCCGAACTGTTCTTCAGTCTGGAGCCGCCCCTGAGACCGTACTGAGTACGTGAACTCCTGCCCCTTCGGCACGGGTTGCGAACCTACCTGGCCTGACGGGTTCACGGTGTTCTGGGCCTTGACGGCATTCATGATCTCAGGGATCGTGATGTTCAGTTTGGCCAACTGGTCCGGCCTGACCCATATCCGCATGGCATACTGTCCGGCTCCGAAGATCGTGACGCTCGCGATCCCCTTGATCCTCGTCATCTGGTCGTTGATGTTGATATAGCAATAGTTGGCGAGGAAGATGTTATCGTAGGTCCCGTTCGGAGAGAAAAGGGCGAACATGATGAGGGGCGAGGAGGTCGATTTCTGGACCGTCACCCCATAATCGATGACATCCCTCGGGAGCTGCGACTCGGCCTGGTTCACCCGCATCTGCGAGAGGATCTGGTCGGTGTTGACATCGGTCCCCAGGGCGAAGTAGTTATAGAGGGTCATCAACCCGTTGTTCGTGTTGATGGAGTACATATAGTCCAGGTAATCGACTCCCGACACCTGCTGTTCGATGGGGGTGGCGACCGACTGCTCGACGGTGAGGGCGTCTGCACCTGTGTAAGTGGCGTTCACCTGAATCGCCGGCGGGACGATGTTCGGAAACTGGGCTATAGGAAGCCTCGCCGCTGCGACAAGGCCGATTATCACCATGAGTATCGCGATCACCATGGCAACGATCGGACGATTGATGAAGAACCTTGACACGGCCGGCTACCTCTTCTCTGCCGGCTGCGACGCCGGTTTCGTCTCGGGCCTGGCTGGAGGAGTTGCCTGCGCAGACGCTGCCTCAGGAGTATAAGGCTTCGGTGTCACCGGCATCCCCGGTTTGAGCTTCTGCGTTCCCTCGACAACTACGGTCTCGCCTGGCTTCAGTCCCTCTGTGATGATCCAGTCCGAGCCGATCCGTTCCCCAACTTTCACCGGCCTTATGTCTGCCTTGTTATCGGATCCCACTACGGCGACCAGGTATTTCCCTTGGAGTTCGGTTACAGCCCGCTGGGGAACAAGCAGCGCCCCTTTTCTGACCGACATTATCGCCCGCACCAGTCCATACCCGCCGGGGCGAAGCACATTACCGGGATTGGCAAAGAGCGATCCAACCTTGAGGGTGCCGGTAGTAGGGTCGATCTGCCTATCGGCCAGAGCGAAATGACCCCTATGGGGATAGACGCTTCCGTCGGTAAGGATGAGTTCGAGGGGAATCTTTTCTGGGTCAGGGTTCGACTCTCTCACCTTGAGGTATTCCCGTTCGCTGATATTGATATAGGCCTTGATCGGGTCGACGGTCGAGATGGCCGTCAATTCTGTCGTCATGTTCGGACCGACCAGATTGCCGAGCTGTGCCTTGGCGATGCCCGCGATACCGTCAACAGGCGAGGTGATCTTCGTGAACCCCAGGTTCAGTTGGGCCTCTTCAACTGCGGCTTGAGCGGCCTCGACTGATGACCTGGTGGAGAGTTCGGCACCTACGGCATCATCGAGATCCTTCTGACTCACCGCGTTCCTCTCCGCCAGAGGTTTGATGCGGGCTAAGTTTGCCTTGGCCGTAACCCACCGGGCCTGTTGTTGTGCCAGCTGCGCCTTGGCCTGATCGAGGGCGGCCTGGAAGGTCCGGGGGTCGATTTCGAACAAGACCTGCCCTTTCTTGACAAGCTCACCCTCCCGGTAATTCTGCTTGATGAGGTAGCCGGTCACCTGGGGGCGGATAACGGCATTTACGAAACCATCGAGAGCGCCCACCCATTCCTGGTAAATCGGCACATCTTTCTGAATAACTTTCACCGTCTCCACTTCAGGGGGCGGTGGTGCTGCCGTCTCTTCCTTCTTGCAACCTACTACAAAGAGGATCGATGAGCAGAGGATACTGATCGTGAGAACGCAAAGAAAAGCTGAATGCTTCACTCTTGGTATATATGCCATCCGACATTCCTCCTTACCATGTTTCGCAGTCCATTGGAGAACATCTTTCTTGAAATGAGCCTACTCTTAAAAATGATACCATAATGGCTAGTTCTTTCAACAAAAAAAATACTTATTGTCGTTGCAAGATGATAATGTCATAGGTATCTGCAAAATGAAAATGTCATAGTAGGAGGTATTAAGTCACTATAGACCTCTGAGGAGAACCTTGAGGAGGTCTGAATGGAGCAGAAAAGATA
>Ga0187779_10001007_pt1 | contig 18072 bp, 17 predicted proteins | sample 1015_Q2_SP10_10__FD_132435 | JGI IMG/M metagenome (GOLD analysis project Ga0187779, IMG submission 132435) | Tropical peat soil microbial communities from peatlands in Department of Meta, Colombia - 1015_Q2_SP10_10_MG | ecosystem: Environmental > Terrestrial > Soil > Wetlands > Peat | place... | reverse complement strand
GACTACTGTACCTTCGACCGCGACCAAGCCTTTAGCCATCGCAAGTGTATCAACTCTTGTTGTCGGAATCAAGGTCTGGATGAGATGGAGTTTTTTCAGTTCGCCTGACGCTCCAAGATTCAATTGGAGATCTCCGAGTCTCTCACGAACCGACGCGCCGTGCAGACGTATTGAATCGCCTTCTGTAAGATCCTTAACCGATTCAGTCTTATCGCCCCATAACGTTAGCGTAATCATTCCGGTATCATCCCCCACGAGCATTGAAGAGAGCCTCAGAGGCTCACCTGTAGGTCTCTTGATATCTCTAATCTCTCCTTTCGAAATCACCGTCACAATCAAGTCTACGAAGGAGTTCTGCGTTGTCAGGTCTTCGATCTTAACCGTTAGTTGTTCCGTGGGCATCTTGAAATTACCGGGTGGCTGATGCAATACTGAGACCAAGCTCCTAGATTCAACGTGCAGCTCCGGCTTTGCGTTTTGATTCAGCCGCGTCCGGGCATTTACAATCTGTAGAATGTCCCCCGTTTTGATATCATGTAAATCTTCGGCTCTTTCATTCCATGCGACGAGCGCAATCTGACCAGATTGATCGGCTACGATTGTATTAAGAACAGTACCCACATGATCGTTTTTTGTGAAGGAATGGTGCCGCGGATCAACCCGAACTACTCCTATAACGTTGACTTGACTCGATTCGCTTGGAATTTCACTTATCGAGGTGAACAGCTCATTGAATTCAGGAAAATCAGTTGTGGGCATCTCCTGCGGATTCACTTCGACGGTGCTTCGATCACCAGCGTGTACCTCTACGTCTCCAGCTAGGCCTTGACGAGTGTACGCATGACCTATTCTGATGATTCCTCCTTGTAGGCTACTCTTGGACACAGTCTCGACATGTCTGTCCCAAAGTGCACAGCGGGCTCTACCACTCCTATCTACAATAATAATGCGCATGACTTTTCCGAGGCTTCCATCTCTACGCTGGAAAGTTTGAGACGTCCAAGCCGCCAGAATCCGACCCGAAATGGCGACATCATTCAATCCGTTAACTAGATCCTTGATTTGCATTCTTCCTAGTCGAATGCCGCTTGTCTTGATAAGCAACTCTTCAGCCACGAGACGCGCAGCTCCTTCGTCAGAGAGAAAATTAGGGAACTCTTTCTTTTTTTCCTCAACAAGAGCGCGAACTTGGTCAGCGGAGAGATCCGGTCTCTTGGAAAGAATCTCGTCTATGATTGCCAAGAACCCTGACAGCGCACTCTCCTCTTTGAATTCTGCACGTTGAAACGTAAGCCTTATTGTAGAAATTAGATGTTGCCCTTACGGTACGCTAAGATACAAATCCGTCCTTGCAACAGCGCATTGAGCGAAAACTACTTCAGGTCAAACGAGTAATGTACCAGTGATCAAATTGGAGCCTGAATACGAAAAAGTTGGTAGGATCACCCACTTCTTCCCAAAGGCTGGAGTCGCAGTTTTGGAGCTGAGTGCCCCGTTGAATAATGGAGATAAGATCATAATTCGCGGTAGCACGACGAATGTTGAACAGACGATTGAGTCAATGGAGATTGAACATGAACAGATTTCTACTGCCAGTGCTGGACAATCAGTAGGCCTCAAAGTCGCCGGCCGTGTTCGGGAGAACGATATCGTATACAAGGTTCGCTCGATGACTATGCTGTAATTCCCGGAAGCTTAATACTGCTTTATGCGTAACGCAACGAGATCGTGGTAATATGACAGACGTTACCCTAGAAGGCACAGTCCTCGTAGTCACTCCAATTCAGTCGGGACAGAGTCGACCGATGGTTCAGATTACACTAGGTGATCCGTTTAAAGGCCCCGTAACTTTTCCACTTGATATGGACAAAGAGATGGCAGGAGTCACTATTGCTGTTCAAAGAACACTGAGTCAGCTGCCAGGTTTTGGCCAGCAGCTGGGTACCCCCAGAGTCACAGTGATGTTGACTGAAGAAGAATACCAAGAGCTCGGGAGGCCCAGGTATCCGGACCATCTAACCATCACATTAAAGCTTCAAACTCAAAGTTGAACATCAATCCCAGAAGAGCCTCGTTCTCGCGTATTCGCGTTCCGCTTTGAGTATGTCTATGTAAAGATCAGCCTCTTTCCGATGGAGTCTTCGCAATATTCTCGTAGCGGTTGTAGGCCCGACGCCTCGACCACTCATTACGATTACAGCCTGTTTTCCCATGTTCTGCACCAAGCTAGCGCTTAATGTAGCCTGCCGCCAGATATGATCCTCTTCGCGCGAGAGCTTCAACCCTTTTTTCTTCTTCTTCACTATGGGTGCAAGCAGATTATTGGAGCGGTAAGTGGCAGCGATTAATGTGGAGCCACATTTTGGGCAACGAATTCTTTCGGATAGGTCGCCAACGATGCGAACTGCATCCCAGTCGCCCTTGAACATACATACGAACCGAACCGTGTCGCTCAGTAAGCGCTCTTTGACAATATCAGTTACGGATTTCGATGGCACAGCTGGTCTAAGCAGATCGTGAGGAATTATTTTGTCAATCATCGGTGTAGCAAAAGGTGAACACGAATCTGGGCGACTTTGGGCAACATCTATACCGATTTTTCCTCTCTGAATATTACGTATCACTTCCTGGGTAGTCTCTAAATCGAATTTCTCAACCAACATCTCTCTCTTAGTCTCGAAGTTCACAGGCGTTCCCTTTAGTGCTCGAACTATGGTGCGAGCCCGATATGACCGATAGTCTGCCTTCCTTTCTATGATTCCGAATTTTCTAGCTACATGCCAGTGTCTCCATGCAAAGAGATCTGATGTCTGAAGTGATTCGACCAGAATAACCTCGATGTCTTCAGGAGTTAACTTCGAAAGCTCATTCGCGACTATCTGAGGTTCGATCTTGAATGAAGAAATGATCGCTATCCGATAAGGATCTGTCTGTGTGGTAATACTGACGCCGAATTTGCTGCTAAGAAGTGACGCCATAACCATCGCAAGGGTGTCATTCACCGTAGTCCCAAAACTAGAATGTATGACCACGCAATTCTCGAACTTTTCAATCACAACCCGTGAATCGGTGGGGAGCGGGAAGTTGGCCAGGTGACTCCTGACGGTGTCAATGATTTTGGCTATTGCCTCATCTGTAAGCTGGTACCGCTCTCGAATTCTCGTCACCACATTAACATCGTCCAAGTTTGACGCAATTTCGGACCGTAATTTGCCGACTTGCTGTGCAGTATTGAAGGTTACTGGGATGATTTCGCCCTCCCAGCTGGGAATTGCATCGAGTGTGGGAGCTGTTGGTTCGACTTCTACTGACAGTTTTTCCTCATTTATGGATATGATTTTCCAAGTTTGACCATGCATTATGAAAACTGTTCCGCTCTTACACCTTCTTACCACAAATCCTTGATCTAATGTACCGATCCGTCGCTTTCTGAAGAAATCAAACACGTCGAAACGTTTCACATCTGGTATGACTGACAAATTCTCATAGTAATAATGAAATGTCCTTGGAAATCTTGCGGACACGATATCCTCGACGAGCCTAACTGCCCTAATTGAGTCCAAGAATTTTATTAATTCATGTAGCTGTTCAGCAGATAAGGCTCTGAACGGATATGCTCGACGTACGAGCGCGTATATTTCAGATAAGTTCACTCTCTTAAGATCAAGAGTGATTCCTGCAATCTGGTGGGCGAGTACATCGAGGGAATTATCGTGTATTAGCGTGTTCTCGATTCGGCCCTCTCGGGATTGAACGGTAAGCACAGCCGCTTCTAGAAGATCGTCAGCCACTGTTCCGATTATGATACCTCTGGCAGCTCCATGAAGGGTGTGGCCGCTTCTTCCTATTCTTTGGATAAGCCGGGTGGATGTTCTTGGAGACATGTTTTGAACGATGAAATCTACTCTACCAATATCCATCCCCAATTCGAGACTTGAAGTGCATATGACTGCTTTTACAGAACCCTCCTGGAAACCTTTTTCGACTTCTTCCCTTAATTCTCTCGAAAGTGAACCGTGATGAACACGCACGGGAAGAGCGGGCGTCAAAGCATGGAGCTGAGAACCAATCGCTTCAGCCTGCTCTCGAGTATTCGTAAAGACCAAAGTAGATTGTTTTTGAGATACGATCTCGGCGATTCTCTTTGTCCGAGCTATCGTCGACTGCGGTAATCCAAGTTTTTCGGAGTCTAAGGTATCTTGTTTTCTTGGGGTCACATACTGCACTTGGACTTCGAAGTGCCGTAGCTCATCCGACTTTGCTATTGTGACTTGACGGCCGGTTCCAGCCAGAAATTGTGCAACTTTGTCCTCTTCACCCACTGTGGCAGAGAGACCGATTCGTTGGAAACTTTTCCCGGTCAGATACTCCAGTCTCTCTAGTGCTACAGAGAGCTGAACTCCGCGCTCGTCAGTTGCGAGTTCATGAACCTCATCTATCACTACCCATTTGACACCTTTCAGATGTTCACGCATTCTTCGTCCAGGTATGATGGCTTGGAGTGTTTCTGGTGTTGTAACGAGCATATCGGGTGGTGACTTTGCCTGCATTGCCCTAGTACTAGGTGGAGTATCTCCATGTCTAACTTGGACTCGAATATCCAGTTCTGCACCGATATCCGCGAGTCTTCGCACTATATCGCGATTCAATGCTCGAAGAGGGGTTATGTATAGTATGGAGATTCCTCTGATTACCCCGGCGGAACGATGATCCAAAAATGAGTTGAAGATTGGGAGGATCGATGCTAATGTTTTTCCAGTGCCAGTAGGTGCGATCACCAGAACGTTCTTCCCTTCAAGAATTGGCTCGATTGCTATCCGCTGAATTCCGCTTGGTTCCTCCAAGCCTATCTTTTCAAGGTGTGTTCGGATAGTTCTGTGTAGTCGACTGAACGTGTTCTCTATCAATTTAGAATTCCCACTGATCACGAATGACCGGTGAATCAAGTGTCTACTGGAAGTCTACGATGAAGGTTTCTCATATGCCAAATAAACGAAGATTAGGACCACAGCTACGAACGCCAAGAACGTGATCCCTATTTGAATGAGAGCCCATAGCTCATCAGTGGTCAACGGCTAAACGCTCGGTACGTCCTATAAAACGACCTAATTTAAACACTACTCATCACATCGCGCGCTATTTTAGCTCTCCAACGATCGGTGATATGGGAGTATTGGGAGTCGCTTCCAAGGATTGTTTGGAACTGACCTAATGCTTCAGCAATTCGCTGTGCTATGATATGGTAACATAATCCTCTCTTCCGATCCATGACACGAAAGTAGTAATCGTCGCAATAGCAGAAAGGGAGATCAGGAATCACCTGGTACTCGTTGTTACGACCTTTCACCACCCAAACAATCCGTTTGCTCGGTTTGAATTCGTACCTTTTCACTCCATGTGAACTTGCGAGTTCCAGCCCGTTTGTGAAACGTTCCCTAAATGCCTTGAGTAATTTATCCCTGAGATCATCGGATAAGAGGTGCCGTGATTTCATTTCAGCAAAGGCGTTATCCATGAGATTGTTCTCGTAACGGTAGGCATCTTCCAAAGATATCCCCCGCGACTGCCGTGTACGTCACCTGACGAACCCACGACATATTTATTGACTAATTGTAGATTGATCCTTCAAGAAACGTTTTTAAGTGCTCACCAGATGGTCCTATTCTCACAGCGCTAGAAGCTTTTCGAGCGCTAGTTCGTTATGCTCCGGGCATGCTTTCGGAGAGCGATTGAAAATCATGTATCAACAGCAGAACAGGAATGGAACACCCAAGTATGTGCTAACTGGCACAACAACCATGGGTTTAGTCTGTCGTGACGGTATCGTTCTAGGAACGGATACCCGTGCAACATTAGGAACGTTTGTGGCGCATAAGCATGCAAAGAAGGTTTACGCAATAGATGATCACGTCGCCATGACCATCGCTGGTGGAGTTGCTGACGCGCAATCAGTTGTAGAGGTACTCCGCGCAAATTCACGACTCTACAGGTTCGAGAAAGGCCTTCCGATCCCTATAGCGGCTGTCGCTAGACTCGCGGCGAACATTCTCTTCCAGTCCAGATTCTACCCCTTCATTTTGCAATCGGTTATAGGAGGAATGGATGATCAAGGCCCTCACATCTTTGCGCTCGATCCGCTTGGAAGCGTGACGGAAGAGAAGTGTGTGGCGACCGGTTCTGGATCACCCGTCGCTTATGGTGTGCTTGAACCAGCATACAAGGAGGGCATGTCAGTAGCGGAAGCCGTACCACTCGTTGTTACGGCAGTGACCTCTGCAATGAAGAGAGATTCAGCGAGTGGAGACAGCTTCGATGTCGCCGTCATCTCGAAAGAAGGTTACAGAGAACTAAGCGAGGAGGAAAAGAAAGCAATCCACGCTTAGAATCAAAAGCTTCGTCATGAGAATTTTCTAAATACGTTAACGAGAGGAACGGTAGTGGCACGACTAGTCGACGATTCACAGGCAAGAATCCGCGAGACCATAGTCACTCACATGCCTAAAGAGGCCGAGATCACTCGAATCGAATTTGAGGGACCGCGACTCGCAATTTATGTGAAGAATGTTGGGCTCCTACTTGAACAAAGCTACATTGTCACTGAGATTGTAAATCTGCTCCATAAGAGGGTAGTAATCAGGTCCGATCCGTCCATCAGACTAAAGGAGCCAGAGTCTGAACGACTCATCAAGGGCATAGTGCCCGCTGAGGCGGAGATTACTGAGATAAATTTCGACCCGACCCTCGGCGAAGTTGTAATTGAGGCTAAGAAGCCGGGCCTTGCAATCGGCAAGGATGGGGCTACACTGCAAGAGATTATCAAGACTACTAGCTGGCGCCCAAGAGTTCTCAGGGCACCGCCACTTCCATCGAAGATTATAGCCAGCACCAGACATATACTACATTCGGAAAGTGAAGAGCGTAGCAGGATTTTTCGAGACGTCGGTGAGCGCATTTTCCGTACGAGATTATCGAAAACCTCCAGCGTTTTTCTGACACCACTAGGCGGTTTTCATGAAGTCGGAAGATCTTCGATGATTGTAGAAACCGACGAAAGTTGTGTCTTGCTTGACTGCGGCATCAGTGCTGGGGCAGATCACCCATACTACGCGTTCCCGCGTATTGACGCAGATGATTTCTCGATCCAAAAATTGGATGCGGTGATAATATCACATGCCCACCTTGACCACTGTGGATTCATACCCTTCCTCTACAAGTATGGATATGATGGTCCGGTTTACTGCTCTGAGCCAACATCCGTGTTGATGACACTTCTACAACTCGATTACCTTGACATTTACAATAAGGAAGGGGGTTACGCCCCGTATGACCAGAAGGACGTGCGAGAAGTAGTAATGCACACAATCCCTGTAAAGTACGGTGTGGTCACCGACGTCGCACCTGATATCAAACTTACACTGCATAACGCTGGTCACATAGTAGGAAGCTCAATCGTACACCTGCACATCGGAGAAGGCCTACACAACATCGTCTACACGGGCGACTTCAAATTCGGACGCACAATGCTCCTTGAGCCAGCCACATGCTCATTCCCGCGGGCTGAGACTCTGATCATGGAAAGCACGTACGGTGGACGGGACGATGTCATGTCAGACCGAGAGACAGTAGAGGGAAAGCTAGCGAGAATAGTTAACGAGACGGCGGAGAAAGGCGGCAAAGTATTGATACCCACGCTGGCTGTGGGACGAGCTCAAGAAATAATGCTTGTTCTTAACGCCTACATGAAGAATAAGATCATCAAGGAACTTCCAATCTTCATTGAAGGAATGATTTCAGAAGCTACGGCGATTCATACTGCGTATCCTGAATACTTGTCGCGAGACCTTCGCGAGCAGATTCTGTATAAGGACGTGAATCCATTTCAATCTGACTACTTTACGAACGTTGATCACCCATCTGAACGCGAGAAGATCGCTCAAGGTGAACCCGCCATCATTCTTGCAACCTCCGGTATGATGGAGGGGGGTCCTGCAATCGACTATTTCCGACATCTCGCCTCGGACGAAAGAAATTCGATTGTGTTCGTGAGCTACCAGGTTGAAGGAACATTAGGTAATCGACTCAAGAATGGTATACGCGAAGTTTCTCTGATGGGAAGGGATGGAAAACTTGAAGCCTACAAAGTGAATTTACGAGTCGAAAGCGTTGAAGGATTTTCCGGGCATTCTGATAGAAATCAATTGTTTGGATTCCTTCGAAGAGTCTCCCCGCGACCTTCAAGAGTGATTATGGGTCACGGAGAATCAAGAAAAACTGATGCGTTCGCCCACGAAGTTTCCAGGATCTTGAAGTTGAGAACCGTCGCGCCCGATATTCTTGAGAAACTTCGACTTCGGTAATGCTCCTATTCTGTTTCCTCGTCTGCCCCTGCACCACCAGCAGTAACAGTAAGCCTTGAAGCCCTGCTGCGCCAGACTTTAACGGTTGGCGGTGTCATAACAATCCTTTCCTCTCCAAGACGAGCGATATCGCCTTGTATTGATTTTACGAATTCGACGAGTTCGCTAATCGCGGACTTTGTCTCTTCAACACTCCGTTTAGCAATCGGAGTGATCTTTACGATAAGTATGTTACCTTCGATAATCTCGGCCTTTATTCTAGGAACGTCAGTAGGATCACGCAGAGGATATGCTTTCACATAGATTGGATGTTGAATGGAAGGGTTGACCAGCGGGAATCTCTCTGAATCCGCATCGTGCGAACTTATCATCCTTGTCACTCTAACTGAAGGGCCTCCGGTTTTGAGAGTTTAAACGTTTGCGAAGGAACAATTCGATCGTGACATGGTTGTGTAAAGACTCAACGGATATTACGACTGGAACTTGGTGCCGTTTGTCACCTCCGCGTTAAGATTTACTGCTTCTTGAGCTTGTTAGAGAGAGTGAACGACTTCCAAAGGGGGTCGCCGACATAGTGTATGTTGGCTATAACGGAGCCCTTAGTCATAGAACGCATGGACTCGGCGTCCAACTCTGCTATTCCCAATGCGAGGATCTTTCCGTACTTTTCATCATATATAGCTACCACGTCGTCTTTGTGGAATTCTCCTTCTATATGTCGAATTCCAGGACGCATAATATGAGCGCCGTTTGCGATGTGGGGAACCGCTCCCATATCAACCACTATCTTAGGCAGCGTGACTAGAACCACATCATACTTGAGGGATGGAATCAATCGACCTTGAGCACGAACTATCCAAGGCTCACCATCAGCAAAGAAGACCGAACTATCCTCGACCATCTCTTCCTCAAGATGTTTCACCGAATCCAAGCTTTCCGTTGATGGCGGAAACTGATTCACGAATTCCTTGATTACCTGTTTTGATTCCCGATCTTTAAGGTGCCGCAAATCATAACGCTACAGTCATTTGTTATCTGATAATGTCATTCTTAAGATGTTGACAAAGCTATCCTAAGCTTTAATTTAGAGCGTCCCATTAACCGTCACAATTTCCAAGTCAGGTCAGAAAGAACTATGTCCGCAGTTGCCGACAAGATCTTCCAAGAGAGCTTGAGCAAAACCGTTCTCGTGGAACTGAAAGGTAGTCGTACGATCAGAGGTAAGCTGTACAGTTATGATCAGCACATGAACTTAGTACTTGAAGACGCAGAAGATGTATCTAATCCAGAGAACGCGAAGAACATTGGTACTATCATTGTCAGAGGCGATAACGTCGTCCTCGTGTCGCCTCCTCCTAAGAGATAAACTGAAGCTGAGTTGATGAGATGTGACGAAAGGCACTGCCTCATTTGGCCGGCGAGGGCGTTCAAAGACACACATTCGGTGTCGACGGTGTGGTCGACATTCCTACCACATAAGATGGAAGAGATGCTCAGCTTGCGGTTTCGGTGCGACCAAGAAGTTGAGAGGCTATTCTTGGCAGACTCATACGATGAATAGATTTCGCCGGATTAGGTAACTGACTGACCTGTCGATTTAGAAGACGACCCGCCACCCACCGGCCGTCATATCGACGTGCACAGTGTACTGTCTGGCTATAGCTAAGGAGGCTGCGCCGCAGGTGTCGGCGCCGCTGCAGTCGGAAGCGATGCAGTTTCTGCTTTAGTTTCAGGTGTGGCTGTCGGTTTCTTGAAGATTTCAATGAACGAAATTGTTTCGATCTTTGGTAGATATTTCGGTATATCAGCGGTCAATGTTTTCTTTTCCACTTGTAATCCCTCCAAGTAAAATGCCTCCTCTGGAATCTCAACTTCCAGTTTGCCGTTATCAATCGTCACTCGGAACTTGTCGGGACTTACTGTTGAAAGTCTCTTGTGGAGCAAGCTTCTAATTTTCTCTTCGTCAACATCGATAATTTTCTGGACCGTCACGTCGTAGATCAGTGTCCTTCCAGCAAATGGGTGATTGTAATCAACTTGCACTCGACCTGCTCCGACAGCCCGAATCTGTGCGGGTTTACCATCTATGTTAAGTTGGAGTCCAGGTGTTGGTGACACCCCATCAGCTGTGAATTTCCTGAGAGGGACAAGTCGGACTTTCTTGGGATCTCGGGCTCCGTACGCTTTTTCGGGAGGAAGTTCAATGGTACTCGATTTTCCGGTTTCCAAAGTTGTTAGGGCTTCATCCAAGCCTTTGGGTACCCAACCCTCTCCTATAATCACGAAGTAGGGTTCGTAATGTTCTTCCCCTCGATACAACTTACTCTCCTTGGCAACCTTCTCGTATGTCGTCCCAACGATCTCACCAGTCTCCTTCACTTTCAACGTATAGTCTATGAGAACAAAATCGCCGTTTTTTATCGCCAAGCTATGGCACCTTATCTTTTGGAAGGCGAAGCTTAGTTCAGCTCGATCTACATTAATCTTTCATGATGATCGGTATTCGGACTGACCGTAGTTTATTTCACAAGGACGAAATGACGTCTCCGAGCGTATTCAGCATGAGATCGATATCCCGCATCTCGATATATCCCATGTTTCCGATTCGGAATGTCTTCTTCTTGAGTGGCCCGTAACCTTCAGCCAACTCAAACTTTCTCTCGCGCATCTTCTCGTAAATAGCACCACCTTCGACGCCTTCAGGAGCTTTGATGCAGTTTACGGTAGGACTTTCACTGCCCTTTCTAGGGAACGTTGATAGGCCATGCTTCTCTATACCCCGCCTTATCCTCTGGTTTCGTTCCTTATACAATTCGAAGTACCAGTTCTTACCGCCGTTCCGTTCAATCATTTTAAGGGCCGTGTTAAGCCCAGCGATTTGAGGAATCGCTGGAGTAACCGGGGTACCTCGACCTTTCTTCTGATCTTCCTCCCACACTTTGAAATCAAAGTACCACCCCTTGTTCGTGGCCGTCGCAGACAAGTTCATGGCTTTCTCACTTACACTACCAATCCCTAACCCCGGTGGAACGCCGAAGCATTTCTGTGAACTCGAGAAACAAACATCGATACCTAACTCGTCCACATTGATCTCCGTACCGCCCATGGAGCTGACTGCGTCTACAAAGACGAGTTTATCATGCTTCTTGGCAGAGGCAACTAGTTCCTTCAATGGATTGATTAACCCCACGCTAGTCTCGTTGTGTGTTAATGCCACCGCCTCTGCATCCGGGTTCCTAGACAACATATCATCCAGATCTAATGATGATATCGGCTCTCCAAGAGGAGGAGCTAACTTCGCGACGGTTACACCGTTAGCTTCAGCAACTTCAGCGAACCGTTCTCCAAAACTTCCGTTAATGCAGCAGAGAATCTTCTTTCTTACACAGTTCCTAACTGCAGCCTCCATGAACCCAGTTCCCGTACTAGAGAAGAGAAAGACCTCGTTCTTTGTAGAAATGAAATCTTGTAACAATCGTACCGTTTCGTAATGCAATGTAAAGTATTCCTTGCTTCGATGACTATACATTTGATGACCCATTGCCTCGAGGACTTCAGGATAACAGGCAACCGGACCCACGGTGAAAAGCTTCATCAAGACACCGATCATTAACGACAGTAATCCCACAGATAAACAGGTCGCGTCCGTCCACACGATGAGATGAATAGCTCTACCACGAGAGAAAGGGGACCAACACTGAGGGGCATGCTTTTGAAGCAGATACTGCGATTGTTCTTACAAAAGGTTCGAAATTGTCAGTAAAACTCGGAAAGATCATGGGCATACCGGTTAGGATTCATTACACTCTTTGGTTAGTATTCATCCTAATTGCTTGGTCACTCGCGTACGGATACATGCCGCACCAATATCCAGGGTTGAGTACCTTAACATATTGGGGGATTGGAATCGCTTCTGCGATTATTCTCTTTGCATCCGTTCTAATTCACGAATTATCTCACTCTTACGTGGCGAAGAAACATGGTCTCCCTATAGCAAGAATCACCCTGTTTTTCTTCGGGGGAGTCTCTGAGATGACCGAAGAACCACAGGATCCCAAGTTAGAAGTCAAGATGGCGGCAGCTGGCCCTGTTATGAGTTTTCTGATAGCAGGAATCCTGGGCGGAGCATGGTATGTGTCACTGATGACAAGGATATCCGTTCCAATCACGGCGATATTGGGGTATGGTGCCCTAATCAACGCAGTACTGGGAATCTTCAACTTGGTCCCAGCTTTTCCGTTAGACGGAGGACGGGTCTTTCGAGGAAGCCTTTGGAATAGATCAGGAAACTTGATTGGAGCCACGAAGACAGCGACGAGGATCAGTGAAATCCTCTCACTATTGATGATGTTCGGCGGGTTTATCCTAATCATTGTTGGCGATTTCGTTGATGGGATATGGATAGTCGTCCTGGGCTGGTTCATCAAATCCGGTGCGGAGACAAGTCTTCGTCAAACACTCGTTGGTGAGACATTAGGCGGGGTGACGGTTGGCGATATCATGACAAGAAACGTCTACACGATTTCGCCCGACATTACGATTGACCAACTTGTTTCAGATTATTTTCTAGTGAATAGACACGGAGGGTATCCTGTCGTTCGGGATGGAAAGATCTTGGGGGTTGTCACACTTCAGTCGGTGAGAGCAATCCCGAAAGACATGAGATCCTCAACAAAAGTTGAGCAGGCGATAACTCATGGAGAATCCATGATTTGCGTTAAGCCAACCCTCAGCGCACTTGATGCAATGCACAAGATGGTAAGGGATAGGGCGGGCAGAGTCTTGGTAATCGATGAAGGCAAGCTGGTTGGAATTGTCACGAGAGGCGATCTTATGAGAACTATTCAGACCAGGCAAGAGCTAGGTGCTATCCGCCAAATCGGTACGGGCAGTCTGACGGCTCCACAGATAGGACTCCCTATAGATCAGTCGATGAGCTGCGTGCAATGCGGAGGTCGCGTACCTATTGGTTCAAGATTCTGTCCACACTGCGGTGCGATCCAAAACAAGTGACCAGTCACAGAGATTGACGCGCGGATACATATTTGTATCAGACGTCGAGACAAATACCGTGCTGAGATTGTATGTATCGTGTCGACATATGTTGAGATTCTAGGTCGCGTTTATATGTGTGGAAACGTGGTACAGTAATACTGTGGTACATCATTGTGCTATCTGTGAAACGCCAGAATGCTCAGCGGGCCATTCCGGTTGTAGTCGCAGTACTCTTCATCGTAACAGGCGACTACTTCTCATTGTTACATCATTTGCGCGTGTTGCTCTGAAGCGTATGGACGGTCCCCTTGCCTAGATTCTCGGACAGTTTCTCTTATGTGCGGTAAAGATTTCCTCACTGTTAGTTTCGAACGAACAGCGTTTGCATGTCTGTCTTGGTGGAACCTCATCGAGTGAAGTCAACCGGGTCTGCCTCTTCTTCGAACCTGATCACGTGAAATGAGGATTATAATCAGCGCGGGGATCGTGTATTCGTGGCAATCATTCTTGAAGGATCCTCCTCCCCAGGTTCTTACACGAAGGGATCAATGACGTAATGCCCAGTTTAGTGGGTGGACATCGAACTCATAAGGCGGATTAGTTCGACTGGTTGACGGGACTAGGGTTGACGGACATCCTGGGATTAGCAGGCATTTTCGTGGCAGGCGTAGTCGCGGGGGCAATTAATTCGGTTGCGGGAGGGGGTACGTTGATCTCTTTCCCATCCTTGGTAGCCTTCGGGGAGTCACAGATAGTAAGCAACGCCACAAACACTGCAGCCTTGTGGCCTGGATCCCTCAGTAGTGCCATAGGGTACAGAAAAGATACACCTATACCGTTAGGCTTACTCGCAACCCTCCTCATTCCCAGTTTTATCGGCGGTATACTGGGAGCGTGGATTCTTGTAAGTACTCCTCCCGGAATCTTCAATATTATTGTTCCATTCCTAGTACTCTTTGCCACCTTACTGTTCGCGTTCAGAGATCACATAACTCGAAAGTTCAAGCGTAACGATTCTGATGAGGAAAACATTTCGACTGGCGGTCGCGTCTGGGGCTTCTTCTTCCAGCTCTTCGTTGCAACCTACGGAGGATATTTCGGTGCAGGGATCGGCATTCTGATGTTGGGATCGTTAAGCATCATGGGTTTGCGAGACATTCACAAAATGAATGCGATTAAGACCCCTCTAGCTGCTCTTATCAATTGCACCGCTTTCGTTCTTTTCGCACTGAAGGGTTTAGTAGCCTGGGATTTAGCTCTCGTTCTATGCCTCGGCGCAATAGCAGGAGGGTACGTAGGAGCCCGATCAGCTAAGCGCTTGAATCCCCGCGTATTGCAGATCTTTGTTGTTACGATCGGCCTAGTAGTCTCCGCCTGGTTACTCCTCAAAGCGTTTTATTAACAAACTAGCCATTCCCTAGAATTCGCCCAATTACTGAGATATAGACCCCGTCAGAGCATTTGTGAGTTTGAGAACGTCCGCGGTTCTTAGTTCTAGTAGCCTGTTCCTTGCCCCTCCACCGCAGAAAATCGTTTCAGCAACCAAAAGCTCACTGTCAACGACAACTTGCAATGGCGTCTTGTGGTAAATGGAGGCAGTTCCCCCAGGCGGGTAACCACTAATCGACTCTGCTTCATCGAACCCCAACAGCCGTACGTTATGAGCCTTAAGGATACCAGCCGCGTTTTGCAAATTGACCTTCCGATTCCCCGCCACTACGAGAAGCGCCAGCCGGCCGTCAGATGTCCTACAAACCAGATTCTTCGTAATCCTGTTCAGTTCTATGCCCGTAGCACGCGAAGCGTCTGCAGTATGCACAGTTTCAGGTTTCTCCAGGAAACGGTACCAGACCCCGGCATTCTTCAAGTAGGTCTCCAAGTCCACGAATTTTCACAATCCGAGGACTCTTGAACGCCGTCCTTATTTACCCTCTTCGGCTCGCGTATCTCCTTCTCTCTCAAAGATGATGTAATTGTCGATATAGCGAAATTTCGATTTATCGAGTGGCCTGCATTATCTAAGGCTGCTTTCTTCGCGCCCCAGTCACTACAAACATTAATCCCGCAAGTAGAACCAGCGTCCATTCGGTAATGTACGCAGTTATGAAGGAATAGTCAGTGGCTCCTCGCGCCATCATTCCTTGCAGATTGATCCCTGCACCATAAACGATGCCCGTCAAACCAGCCAAGACCAGTAGAATGCCGCTTGAAACCATAATCTTATCCAAATATTATCAGACAATCCGCGTCTACGGTAGGTATTTACAGATTGCCCCGATGAATTTGAAGCACAATCCGATGAAGGTGAATTATGCTAAGAAGCGATTTGCTTTCAATATGAGTTTGCCGTCAAGCTTGACCTCAGGTTGTCTCAGAACAAGATCGACATGAATCGGAGCTTTGTTTCGACCGCCTAGTTGTCGATTCTCACCTAGCGCTATGTGTGCTGTTCCCATCACGGCCTCATCTTCTATTATTGATCCGCAAAACTTGGCCAGAGGATTCAATCCGAAACCGAACTCCCCGATTCGGAAAGAGTTCCGACTCTTCGTGCGTTTCAGCATTGACACAAGGCGTTTTGCCGGACTCCCCCCATGGAATCGGTACGCTTCGCCATGACGAATATCTATTGTGATCGGTGTCTTGAGAAGGCCTGTAACTGACGTGCTTCCATCCACAACAAGCCTACCATGCGGCGAGTTCTCAAGCGGAGCTACGTAGGCCTCGATATCTGGAACGCCTTGCGCATCACCCGGCTTCCTACACAGTCCAGTTATCGCATGACCACGCCTCCCGGCAACGCTCAATTCAACATCCGTACCATTATCCGATGATATCCGAACGATCGACGCTTTCGTCAACCGTTTCGCAACCCTCTTCACTAGTTTCTCCTGCTTCCTGAAATCTGCAAGCATGGCATTTGATGCCAACGTAGACGACGTCGCACCTGCCATTGAGATGAATTTGGCTCCTGCATTACAAGCGCTTATTTTGGCCTGGGTGTAAAACATGGTCATGCTGGTTGCACAAATCACGACTTTGCTCGCTCTCATTGCTTTAACAACCGATGAAGGGGGCTCTTCACCAGGGTACACTCTAGGCTTCATTATGGCAACGGCAAGATCCAAACCAAGCCGTTTGGCTGCATCCATCATGATCCTGCTTAGCTCATAACCGTGCGTAGTGTCCAAAACAACGAGCACGTTGTCATTTCGAGTGACACCCGCACAGACCTCCAGAAGTCTTTGTGCTCCTCTCATCACATTAGACAATAATTCACCCTCAAAGGTGGCAAGCTAGATTTGGAAGAAAAATAGAACGTGAAGTTAATACTTTCTAACTGAATTTGACAGGACTTAGCTTGATATAGAGAATTCACGCCACTCGAACGCTAAGCCGGTGTGAAAATTCAGGCTTTGTCTTCTAGTGAAGTACCTCCTAGGGGTTTATTTGACCGCTCGCTGAACCTAATGTGAAGGTTTCTATTGTCTCCCTCAATCTGCGAGATCTGTGAGAAGGCACCAGCAGTTACAGTGGACGTTATCAGACTCTGCGCCGATTGTTCGGACCGTTACATGGTTCTTCTTGATTGGGCCAAACAACATCCACAAATGTCTGAGGAGAGCCTCCGAAGTCTCAAGGAAGCCATGCGCGCACAACGAAACAAGAGAAAGGCGGAACTGCCTCGAACACTTATTGAAAGTTTCGAATCCAGGCCCTAGTCAAGAATTATCGCGCACATCTGAATTTGCTTCACCCGGCGGTTTCATCGGCTGAATTCGTGGTAGAAAGCACCCGACTCGTTTCTGGTATTGTACGTAAGCTTCTCGGAACCTTGCCAGCAGCATTTCTTCTTCCCGTCGTGCGATGAGAACATATCCTGGAATAGCAATTAGGGGAAAGAGAGCGAGAGCATTATGCCATAGCAGAGCGAATCCTAAGAACATCAGAAAGTAACCTAGGTACGATGGGTGTCTAACGTAACGGTACGGACCCCAGTCCACAAGCACGTGGTCCGATGGCATCTGCCAAGACGTTGCATATCGTCCTCTGGCAATGACACTCCAGATGAAAATTGCATATCCAATAATCATGACGAATAAACCGAAGAGAGTCAACTGGACGAAGTCAAAGTCAAAATAAGCGAACGAACCAAAATAACTCCCGAACTCAAGCACCACGTAGACACACGACTCGAGAAAGAACGCCCCTGTACCTATTCCCGCTAACATTAACGGAAATGGAAGCGGTTTCTCTATTTCGAAGGTCTCTTGCTTATCTGAAAAACCAGCATGGTAACGCAAAAGATTGTCAAGGTTGACACTCATGAAGAGGAAGAGACAGCAAACAATAGAGACCAGACTCAGCGAGATCATGTCACGCTTCTCGGCTCCATGTAACTGCCTTGATCATTAGAGCTAGGGTCGAGTATCAGTTTGTGCGAATGACGTGATACTTCCTACAGGTACCAGAATGGTTCATTGCTATTCGGTTACGTTGCAATCGTGGCAATACTTGTAGCGGTCATAGTGGCAACGGCAGGCATAGTCGTATAGGAACGAAGATCCACCCTATAACTTGGGTTCCACAATCCACACCACCTCGTTAAGCACAGAAGCTAACAAAACGAAAATCCTTTTTTCAAGAGTCCTGCGAAGCAATCCAGAATCGGTACAGTTCTCATCGAATTCGCGCTTCTATAGCAAAACCGACAAACTCG
>Ga0187779_10001006_pt1 | contig 18073 bp, 13 predicted proteins | sample 1015_Q2_SP10_10__FD_132435 | JGI IMG/M metagenome (GOLD analysis project Ga0187779, IMG submission 132435) | Tropical peat soil microbial communities from peatlands in Department of Meta, Colombia - 1015_Q2_SP10_10_MG | ecosystem: Environmental > Terrestrial > Soil > Wetlands > Peat | place... | reverse complement strand
TTCGTCGTGACAGGCGAGGTAGACTGCGTCATACAGATTCGTTCCGCCGCCCCTTTGCGGGACCGTTCCCGGCGTGATCATCGGACCCGCTGCGTTGATTGTGGCGCGGCGAATCGCGCGTGACAAAACGGCGGGGTCCTCGGTGAAATCGGCCAGCAGGTTTACATCCGTGTCGAAGCTCATCACCAGCGCTTCATCTTTTTTGTGCAGCACTTCGTGAACGAAACGCGAGGCCGCTTCTTGTTCGGCGCCCAGAATCTCCGACATGCTGCCGCTGGTATCCATCAGGATGGCGAGGGAAATCGGAAGATCCACTTGCTTGGTGAAGTAGTCCACCTTCTGTTCCACACCGTCCTCGTACACTCGAAAGTCATCCTTCGTCAGATCCGCCACGATGGCGTTGTGGTGGTCGCGAACGGTGGCAAAGACATTCACCACCGTCGTCTGTACTTTGAGTCTTTGTGCGGCCTCGGGGGGTTCCGGTGCTTCCTGTTGCTCGGAAGGCGCGGGGTTGTTTTGCGAAGAGGGGGGACGCATCGGCCCTTGCGGCGAGGCCCCCTGCGTGGGTGTGGCGCGCGCGTTGTTGCGCGCCAGCAAGTTGGCGACCGGATATCCGGCCAGAGATAGTGTCACAATAGCCGCGGCGAGGCTGGTCATCCGCATTGTATAATTCTCTCCGGGAACAGAGTAGGTTTGTAAGATGCGTGGAACGCGCCGACGGATGTTCGGAAGCTGCGCGGAAGATAGTGGAGAGAGAGAGATGACGTGGCCGCGCGCACGCATGAAAAGCGAGTGGTGGTGATGTTGCCAAGGATGCTCGATTCCCTGCTAGGCACGGTTCTGTTCCTTGTCTTGGCAGGTGCCGTCACGGCGCAGGCGCCGCCAGCGTCCCCCAAGGCACCTCCCCAAAACCAGCCCCCGCCGACCATCGTGGTTCGCGCGAGGAGCGTCATCGTGCCCGTGACGGTAAAAGACAGCCATGGCCAGTTGGTCGGCGACCTCACTCGAGAACAGTTCCGCATCCTGGTGGACGGCGTGGAACAGAAGATTGCCACATTTTCTTCCGACCCGGTCCCACTTTCTGCCGTGGTGTTGCTGGACAATGATCTTTCGCAAAAGGTGATGCCGCATGTACAGAAGAGTCTGACGACCATTTCGGCCGGATTTGGTCCCGAAGACGAAGTGGCCCTGGTGACCTTCGATCAATTTCCCCAGACTGTTTCGGACTTCTCCTTCAGCAACGATCTGCTGTTCACCAAACTCAAGCGCCTGGAACTCGGCACTCACAACGACCAAGTCGTTTCCGATCCCACCACCGCTGGGCCTTTGATCAATGGCCAGGCCCCGCCCTCTACGACAGGAATTCCCTTGCATGGTTCGGATCGCTACAAGAAGCAAAACGCTCTGAACGACGCTGTCTTTCAGGCAGGCCAGATGCTCCAGGGCCGCGGGCGCGATCGGCGCAAGATTGTGTTCGTCGTATCCGATGGGAACAACGGCGGTCGCAACACGCATACCTATGAGCAAACTCTGCGTCTGCTGCTCGACTCCGATATTTCGGTATATTCGATTTCCGTCGTGCATACAGTACCCGTTGGCAAGTCGCTGCTGCAACACGGCGAATCGGAGCTCGACAAATTTGCCACCAATACGGGAGGAGACACTTTCTACGGATCTAAGGAGGAAGACCTCGAGCGTCTCTACTCCGATTTGACCGAGCAGGCACGCAACGAATATACACTGACTTTTGCTCCCGACGATGTTCCGCCAGGGCGCGATTATCACGAGATCGAGGTTCGCGTGCGCCGTCCCGATCTGGCGATCGAAACCCGCCGCGGATATTACGAAAGCGCTGTCGCTGCGGGGCGCTAGGAATTTTTTTCAGCGCATTTTCATCCTAGCGGTGCTTCACTTTTTTTCTTCTTGACTTCGACCGCGCCCGCCTCTATAGATGGAAAAGCAACCGACGCGTCATGGAGTCCGAAGTGTTCGGTTGCGGGAGGAAGTTCCACTGTAGTTCATGCGCGGAACCACTCCGGCTTCGAATGAAGAAGCCTTCGAGAGGAAAAACGGGGCGCCCGATACGGGCGCCCCGTTCGTTTCTGTGCCGAGCATGTTCGACAGTTTGGACCTCTTCACAACGTGATGGACGTGAAGTGATAGCCAAGCGCGAGGGCCGAGTCGCAAGATGAGGTCTGAAACAAGCGTGGGGCAAACACGCGAGCCGATGAACACGAACTGGATAAGAGGCCAGCGGTGCTCGGGCGAGCTGGCAAATGGCAGCCGAAGCCCACATCCATCAAGCAACACCGAAGGTAGATCCAGAAGTTGTGCGTGGAAGGCGGCCGAACTTACCTCGAAAGAGCCACTGCATCTCATGGTGTGGCAGGGGTGAGTGGGCGACCACTCCCCCTATGCCGATTGTTGGCTACATCGTCCTCTGTTCGTGGGCTGGACACAGCGGTTTGAAATCGCAGTAGCCACAATTCCTTCCGGGCTTCGATGGAAAATCGCCGGCCCGAATCTGACCTGCGATTTCAGCAATTCTTTCCTTGGCTTGGTCAAGAGCCTTGTTGTCGCGCCGAGATGTGACCGTTTCGCCGCTCATAAGGTAGTGAAAAACCAGGCGCTGTGGCTCAAGATCAAAAGCCTCGCTCGATGCCAACGCATAGATACTGAGCTGAATGTCATTGGCAGCGTTTTCCTGGTTCCGCACTTTGCCCGTTTTGTAATCCACAATCTCGACTTGACGTCCGTCCAAGCGGTTCACCTGATCAATGCGTCCGCTGAGAACCAAGTCAGGTTCCAGCCGCAACTCAAATGACTTCTCCTGATACAGAACATCGGGCGTGCGGGCGGTGAAGCTGCGATAAAACGCCTCCAGTTGTTCGCGTCCGGCTTTGCGGTATTCCTCTTCCTGGTATGGATCTGGAAACCCAGCCGATTTCCACTCGCGTTCGTAGATCGCAAGCAGTTCTTCCAGCGGCAAAAGGGTCCGCTTGCGCGATTCCGCAACAAATTCACGGATGGTGGTATGCATCACGTTCCCAAAGGTCATTGACGCGCTGGGCCCGCTGCGGAGGCGCCAACCGTACTGAAAGAGGTACTTCATCGGGCAGCGCTCGTAGGTTTCAATCGCCGAAGCACTCAACGGAAGCGGCTCGGGCCTCGGCGGATGATACGATTGGGCCCAAAACGCGATGCGTGAGTAAGCCTGTTCTCGGGCCGGCGGGAACAGTTCCGCCTGCGCGGCGGTGCTCGGCAGCGGTGGCGCTGTTTCGTCTCGCGGCGGCACCGCGACGCTCGGCGCCGACTGCACGACGTCGGCCCTTTGAATCTTCGGGTTCGCCAGGATGTCTTCGAGAAACGGCGAAGGCCTTTTTCGGGCTCCCACGATCGTTGAAAGGGTTAGCCGTTTTTGCGCACGCGTCAGTGCGACGTAGAACAGGCGCCGCTCTTCCTGCTTTTGAAAGTCACCCTTCGGTTGCTCCTCTTTCATCAGCGCAGCAGGGAACTCGAACTGCGGCCGCCGTGCGCCGGAAGGGAAGTCGTGCCGGCTGAGCCGCAAGAGGAAGACGTGGGGGAATTCGAGCCCCTTGGCGGCATGCACGGTCATCAATTGCACGGCGTCATCGGAGGTCTCCTCTTCGATCTGGATGTCGCCTTCGAGCTCATCGAAATAGTCGAGGTATTCGACAAAGTCGCGAAGGCCCTTTTGCTCGCTCTTCCGTTGCCATTGGTCGACAAATTCCACTAGGCGGTTCACGTGCTGGCGGTCGATTTCCGACGGAAGCGGCACAATTGGGAGCCCCGCAAGCAACTGATCCAGGATTGCGCCCGCCGTCTCGGTTTTTGCCATCTGCCGCAGTCGATCGATCCATGCAACCAACTCGGCGAACCTTGGTCTTGGTTTAGACGCCGCCGGTTCGTCTGCCGCCGCCTTCACTTCTTCCCAAAGGGAGCGGCGATTTTTCTCAGCTCGTTCCGCCAATCGAACCAGATCCCGGGGTTCGAGCGCCCAGTGCGGAGCCGAGAGCACACGCGCGCAAGCGATGTTGTCTGTCAAGGCGGCAGTTAGTCGCAGCCAAGCGAGCAGATCGCGCACCAGGGTGGTGAGAAGGATGGAAGATTTGCGAATCACGAAAGGAATTCGGCGGTGCTTGAGAGCGACCAAAAGCTCCACCCGATGCCTGTGCTTGCGGTAAAGCACGGCGAAGCTGCGCCATGCGGCGCCGGCGTGATGTAGGCGCTCGATCTCAGACGCCACCCAGTGCGCCTCTTCTTCCGCCGAGGCGAATTCAACGATGCGGATCTTTTCACCGTCGGCGTTCTGAGTCGTCAGGTTTTTCAGCGGTAGCAGTGGTGATTTTTCATTGTGCGCGATTGTTTCGGCCGCCACGCGCAGAATGCGTTGGGTCGAGCGGTAGTTTTCGGAAAGCGAGACGAGAAACGGTTTGGCTCGAGCGCCGCCCTGGGCGGTCGTAACGCCGCAGAAGCGCTCGAGAAAAATCGTGAAGCTGCCGAAGGACGCACCGCGGAAGCGATAGATTGCCTGGTCATCGTCACCGACGGCGAGAATGTTGCGGTGACCTCCCGCGAGGAGCCACAGGAGCTCGAGCTGGGCAATGTTCGTGTCTTGAAATTCATCGACCAAAACGTAGCGGTACTCGTCACCGATCCGCGCAAGGAGCGCCGCGTCGGTGCGCAGGAGCTCGACGGCTTGCAGCAACTGCGCGCCAAACGTGCAGAGGTGACGCTCCCGTAGCAGCCTGTCGCTTACGCGATAGACGCGCGCCAGTTCCTGCTGCTGCGCGATCTCCTGTTCGGTCAGGGCGCGCGCGTCTGGCTCAAGTAGCTGGCCATGAGATTCGTAGGTGCGCAAAAGGCTATCGACGTATCGCTGATAATCGTCCGGCGAGACCAGCTCGTCCTGGCAGCGAGAGAAAAAAGTCTGAAAGTCTTTGAGAAACTCCGCTGGCTCGGCGAGGCGCCGAAAAATCACCAGTCCTAACTCAGCGATATTTCGCCGCAGCAGGATACGATGATCGATGTCTTCAAGCGGCTGAATATCCGGGTTTCGCTCGCGCAGGATCTTTTCCAGGCAGAAGGAATGGAAGGTGCCCAGCCAGACGCCTCGGGCGCGCTCGCCGATGGCTTCGACAACGCGATGCTTCATCTCACCGGCGGCTTTGTCGGTGAAGGTGAGCCCGAGGATGTTTTCGCCGGCAAGGCACGGATCCGATTCGAGCAGATTGCGAATGCGCTCGGTGATAACGCGGGTCTTGCCCGTCCCCGCGCCGGCCACCACAAGCAGGGGTCCTTCTCCATGTTCGACGGCGGAGCGCTGCTCGGTATTGAGCGGAAAGCCAAATGGCTTCGAGATGAGCGGGGGCGACATCGTAAGGCGTCGTCATTGTAGCAGAACTGGGCGAGGGCGAACATCAGGCGAACCCTTTTGGCAATCAACCCCTGCTCAGGTCCCGTCTGACTTCTTCGGAGGCCAGGGTCTTGTTCGCCCAACGGGCCGCTCGCTAGAATCGCTCGATGAATCGCTGGTTCCCGATGGAAACCGACCGTCTGCTGCTGCGCGAATTTCGTGCCGCTGACGAAGGCGACATTCACGCCTACGCCTGCGATCCCGAGGTCGTTCAGCTGATGATCTGGGGCCCCAACACGCCGGAAATGACACGCAGCTACTTGGAAGGTGTCCTGGAGACTCAGCAACGCTGGCCGCGCTCGGAAATCGCGCTGGCTATCGAATTGACAGCGGAGCGTCGCGTCATTGGATCCATCGCTTTGCGAGTCAAGGACGAACGGAATGCCACCGCCGATATCGGCTACGTTTTGAATCGGGCCTATTGGGGCCAAGGCTATATGGTTGAAGCCGCGCGCGCTGTTCTCGATGTCGCTTTTCGCGAACTGAGACTACATCGCGTCTGGGCGACATGCGATCCGCGAAATCGGGCCTCTTACCGCGTGATGGAAAAGCTCGGCATGCGCCGTGAAGCACATTTCCGCAAGGATGTCATGGAAAAAGGCGAGTGGCGCGATTCCTACCTCTACGCAATCCTCAGCGAGGAATGGCCAGTCACGAGATCGTTCTGATGGCCCCATCAGACGACATTGACATGGACGGAGGAGCTGTCTAATCTCGCGGTGTGAGCCGTTGTTTTCGTTATCCGATACTGGAAGGCTGGCCCCGGTCGGAATAGATGGCTATGGAAAATCCCGTCATTTTGAGCGCCGTACGGACGCCGATTGGTAAGTTTATGGGCGGACTTTCGCCGCTGTCCGCACCAGAATTGGGCGCGATCGTCGTCGCTGAATCTGTCCGCCGTGCGGGTATCGATCCGGGCCAGGTCGACGAGGCGATCTTGGGTAACGTAGTCTCGGCGGGTCTCGGTCAGAATCCTGCGCGGCAGGCGGCTTTGAAGGGTGGCCTTCGACCGCACGTTGCGGCCATGACGATCAACAAGGTCTGCGGTTCCGGTCTGAAGGCTGTGGCGCTTGCGGCACAAGCCGTGGCGCTCGGTGAATCGGAAATCGTCGTTGCCGGCGGGATGGAATCGATGTCGAACGCGCCGTATCTGATGAAGGGCGCGCGCACGGGGCTCCGCCTCGGCCACGGAGAACTCCTCGACTCCATGATCACCGATGGCCTGTGGGACATCTACGAAGACTTTCACATGGGCATGACGGCGGAGCTGGTCGCCGAAAAGTACGGCATCTCGCGAGAAGAGCAGGACCGCTACGCACTTGAAAGCCATCGCCGCGCGGTCCATGCGATCCAGTCGTGCTTCGTGGCCGATCAAATCGTTCCCGTTGAGATCGCGCAGAGAAAAGGACCGCCAGTCGTGATCAAAACGGACGAGTCGCCGCGCGAGGATACTTCGCTCGAAGCACTCGGAAAACTGAAGCCGGCGTTCAAGAAAGAAGGCGGAACCGTGACGGCAGGGAATGCCCCTGGTACGAACGATGGTGCCGCTGCGGTTGTCGTGACCGGTGAAAAAACGGCCGCACGGCTTGGCAAGACGCGGCCCCTTCGATCGTTGGCTCGCATCGTGGGGCAGGCGGTCAGCGGCGTCGAGCCAAAATGGGTAATGATGGCGCCGGTGGATGCGGTCGAAAAGCTTCTGGTGAAGACGGGTTGGGATCGCGACAAAGATGTGGATCTCTATGAATTGAACGAAGCGTTCGCGGTCGCGGCCGTCGCCGTCACACGTCAGCTGCGATTGGATCCCGCCAAAGTGAATGTAAATGGAGGCGCCGTCGCGCTCGGTCATCCGATCGGCGCGTCTGGCGCCCGCATTCTCGTTACCCTCCTCTACGAGTTGCAGCGCCGCAATTTGAAGCGCGGGATCGCCGCGCTGTGCCTTGGTGGGGGGAATGCAGTAGCCCTGGCCATCGAGCGGCCGTAGATCGCTTGAATGCCTAGCTCGTTCCCGCCCTTCTCCGGCCCGTCTGGTTTCGCTATGATCTAGCCACGATGTCAAGCAATGAGATCAAAACCGTCGCCGTGCTGGGTGCGGGTACGATGGGCAATGGAATCGCGCACGTCTTTGCGCGCGCCGGCTATCACGTGATCCTGCGTGATGTTGAAAAGCGGTTTCTCGACCGGGCGCTCGAAACGATCGCAAGGAATCTTGATCGCGAGATTCGAAAAGGCAAGATCGCCGAAGCCGATCGGTCCGAGATTCTGGCCTGCATCGAGCCAGTCACCGACAATGTCTCTCTGGCTGGCGCGGCCTTCGTCGTGGAGGCTGTATCCGAGCAGCGCGACCTTAAGATTCGCGTGCTGAAGGAAGTGGACGCGATGCTCGGCCCCAGTGTGATTCTTGCGAGCAACACCTCGTCGATTTCGATCACCGAACTAGGTGCACAGACTTCGCGTCCGGACCGCTTCATCGGCATGCATTTCATGAATCCCGTGCCCGTTATGACGCTGGTCGAAGTGATTCGCGGCCTGGCTACGAGCGATGCCACGTTTCAAACGACCGTGTCGCTTTCCGAAAAACTTGGAAAGACGCCGGTTGCGGTCAACGACGCGCCCGGCTTTGTTTCAAACCGTGTGCTGATGCCTATGATCAATGAAGCGGCATTCGCAGTAATGGAGGGAGTCGCAACCCCGGAAGCGATTGACCAGGTCATGAAACTGGGCATGAACCACCCTATGGGCCCGCTCGAACTGGCCGATCTCATCGGCCTTGACGTCTGTGTCGAAATTCTGGACGTCCTACAGAAGGGACTCGGCGATCCGAAATACCGTGCTTGCCCTCTGCTGCGTAAGTATGTGGCGGCGGGGTGGCTCGGTCGCAAATCCAACCACGGTTTCTACCGGTACGGAGCCTGATTCGAGTCCCTGCCGCCAGGTTGTTCCCGTTAGTCCGAATCGGAAACAGTGTATGGACAACTTATCGTTGACATGAGCCCATCCGGCTTGCTATAGGGTCGCGGAAGAAAGTCGGCACTAGAGGAAAGGTCTCTAGGGGGGGTAGGGATATGAGTTCTAAGTTTTTCCTCGGGCTCTGCCTGTTGTTGTCCGCGTGCGTCGTTCGCGCGCAGACGATTTCCACTTCCCACATCACCGGTCTGATCCAAGATTCCAGCGGCGGCGCCGTCACCGGAGCCACCGTGAAGTTGACGCGACCTTCTACAGGCCAGGAACGTACGACCACCAGCGCTGCCGACGGCGCCTACGCATTTCCCGATCTATCGGTGGGTACTTACGATCTCGAAGTCACAAAGGAAGGCTTCAACAAATACATACAGAAGGGCATCATCTTGCAGGTCGGCGTCAGTCCCGTTATTAATGTCTCGTTGGCGGTCGGCGCCGTGAGCCAGGAAGTCACCGTCCAGGCGCAGGCGGCACAGGTCGAAACGACAAATCCCGGTGTGGGTCAGGTCACCGCCCCCGAAGCCGTGCAAAACCTGCCCCTCAACGGCCGTCAGCTGACCGACTTGCTGCCTCTTTCCGGCGCAGTAGGGCAGGGCCGGTCCTTCCGGGCTTCCTATCCCTCTTCGGCGGTGCCCTCGATCGCCGGGGGGATGCAAGGCAGCGTCTCCTATTGGCTAGACGGTGGTACCCACAACGATCCACTGAGTAATCAGAACCTGCCGCTTCCGTTTCCTGACACGGTTGAAGAGTTCAACGTACAGACGAGTTCGCTGCCTGCACAATACGGAGTTCATCCAGCCGGCGCGGTCAACGTTGTCACAAAGTCGGGTACAAATGTCTTTCATGGAAATATTTTCGAATACTTGCGGAATACGGTTCTGGATGCAAGAAACACGTCGTTCGCCGGCGGCACACTACCGACCAATACGCGCCCGCCCCTAATACGCAACCAATTTGGCGCGACTCTCGGCGGGCCTATTCTTAAGGACAAATTGTTTTTCTTTCTAGGTTGGCAGCAAACCGTTCAGCGATCCTCCACGCCCGCAACCACCCAAATCCCGACCGCCGCCATGCTCGCGGGAAATTTTCAGCCCTGCCTCGGAACCGCACCGCTTTTAAGAGCCCCCTACGGGACGGGCGGAGCCGGACCCAACCAAATCAACCCGGCCCTATATAGTCCGATCGTCGCGGCGCTTCAGACCCATCTACCCGTGGCGCCGGGCGGAGGGGCGGTCGGTTCGGCCACGGCGTGCGGACTGTACAACTACCTAACTCCCGTCAACTTTAACGAAAACCAGGGCCTGGCGCGGATCGACTATCACCTCAACAACCGACACACGATTTTCGGTCGCTACTTCATAGCGGATTGGCAGCAGCAAGCAGGTAGCGCGAATTTGCCAGCAAGCCAGGGTGGACTGTTCATCGCGGCCATCGACGGCCAGTCCAATTCCGTTCAGAACTTCACTCTGGGCGATACCTACCTGATTGGCGCGAACATGGTGAATGACGCCCGCGTGGTTTTCAATCGAAGCAACAACCTCACCATCCAAAACTCCACGATTGATCTGAACGATTTATTTGTCCAGGCCGGGATTCCTGCCACGCAGATCGGAAGTATCTATCAGTTGGGACCGAGCGTAGGCAAATTTTTCCCCCACTATATGACGGATTTCAATCTGAGCGGCGTGGGCATTTTCGGTCTGTTCAATTCCACTCCCTCAATTCAGCCTTATAACACGTGGGAGCTTTCTGACAATTTGACGCTCACGCACGGAGCCCACCAACTTTCCTTCGGCATGAATTACATCAACCTGCGAGCCTTCGCCCACAATTATCTGCTGAATCAGGGCTCATTTGCTTTTGATGGGTCGCGCACGGGCGCCCAACTTCCCAGTTCCGGGCTTGCGGATTATCTGTTGGGTTATACCTCAGACAGCAGTGGCTTCAGTCAGGATGCTCCGATTCCTTCCCAGCAAAGGCAGAACGTCTTCACTCTCTTTGCGCAAGACCAGTGGAAGGCGACTCGGAAACTGACGATCACGGCAGGTCTTCGTTGGGACCCTTTTTTCGGTCATACGGTCCCGACCGGGCAAGTGGTTTCTGTTTTGTTGAATAACATCATCAACAATGTCCACAGCACGGTGTACCCGACGGCCCCTGCTGGCTACCTCTTCCAGGGAGATCCGGGCGGTCCCACAAACAACAAGCTTTCGCCCAACTCGCTCAACCAGTGGAGCCCGCGCATCGGTCTGGCCTGGGATCCCACCGGAAACGGTCGAACTGTAATCCGCGCCGGGTTCGGTCTCTTCTATGATTTCCCGAATTTCTCTTATGATCAGTTCGGCTTTGAAGAACCCTACGGGGGTGCGGTCAATAACCCCGGCGCCGGTATAAGCGGTGCTGCTTGTACGACGAATTGCCTGAGCGATCCCTGGGGAACACTGGCGGGCGCACCGAACCCCTTCTCCTTCAACGATCAACAGGGTAACGCCCACATCGGAGTGAATCCGTTTCCACAGTTTGTCGGGACCGGTCCTAAGAATGCAGCCTACCTGCCGGGTGCCTTGGTATTCAGTTATCCGAACTATGCGCACCCAACCTACATCATGCAATACAACCTCACCATTCAGCATCAGGTCAAAGATTGGATCTTCTCGGTCGGCTACCTCGGAAACCAGCAACGCAATCTCTGGGGGAACAACGAATCCAATCCCAGTGCGCAAGGCCCGTGCCCGCCGGGTTATCCCTTCCCCCCAGGTGTCTCCTGCGGCACCCCACCGAACCACGTCCCGAATGGTCCGTGCGCGGGCCCGCTGGCAGCTCTTCCCCCGTTCGTCTGCGGAAGCTTTAGCCCCTTTTTGTCTCTGCCCAATAATCGTATGCTTCAGCACTTTGGATCGCAGTGCGCCGGCGCGCCGTTCTTCACGTCTTGCTATGGTGAAACGCTTCTGCTCCAGGAGAATCTAACCGGAAACTACAACGGCCTGCTCCTTACGGCTAGCCATCCCTTCGCTCACAACTTCACTTCTACCACCAACTTCACCTGGTCTCATTGCATCTCCGACAACTACACAACCACGCTCGGTTTCTTCCTGGCGGCGCAGGCGATGCCCTATAACAAGAACTATGACCGTGGCAATTGCCCGAGCGCAGACACGCATCTCATTTTCAATGAGTCTCTGGTGGCCCGAACGCCTCATTTCTCGGATCGGATGGCCCAAATCTTCTTGGGCAACTGGCAGTTTTCTTTCTCCTTCCTCGTGCAGTCGGGCTTAGACAGCTCTCCGATCACCATCCTTGATTTTTCCGGCAGTGGAAACGGCCTGACGCAGCGTCCCGAGTTACTACCGGGTGCCAGTGCGTACTGCCAGCCCAAGGGACGAAATTGCTGGTGGAATCCCCATTCCTTTGTGCCTCCGCCTGCGTACGTCTTCAGCCCGCTCAAGAACAATGCCTTGTTTGGCCCAGGAGCTGTCGTCGCCAATACGGGCCTCGCGCGGCTTTTCCCGATTACGGAGCGGCAGACGATCGAGTTTCGGTGGGAGGTCTTCAACCTTTCGAACCACGCAAATCTGTACCCTCCCGCAACGGGTTCTATTCTGCCCAATTTCGGTCAGCCTACTGCGACCAATACGGCAGGCTTAGGGGCTCTGAACCAAACCATCAACGACCCGCGCGTCATGCAGTTTGCGCTGAAGTATAGTTTCTAGGGATCGGCGTCTGTGTAAAGCGGCGCAGGCGGCGCGGCGTCCGTACAAAAAACGATTCACGCGAGCCCGCAAGTCGTGGCATCATCAATTAGGTTCGTGCCGCCAGGTTTAGGGGATGGGCGATCGCGCTCTGCGCTTCAAGTAAGTGCATTAGACATCTCCAGGATCTCCGCGCTCGAGTGACGGCTCCGAAAGTGCAAAGATTCTTAGCCGGTTCGATGCACGCGATTGTGGCGACGGCCGTCGTGCTTGTGTGGGCGACAGCCGCGATCGCGCACCACTCCGGGGCGATGTTCGACATGCAGCACCCGCTCACGCTCCAGGGCGTGGTCACGCGCATCGAATGGACGAATCCCCATGCGTTTTTCTATCTCAATGTGAAGGACGAAAAGGGCGGAGTGGACGAGTGGACGATTGAAATCAACAGCCCGAATTTTCTGAAGCACAATGGCTGGACCAGCAGCACGATCAATCCGGGCGATACGATTACCTGCACGGGTGCCCCTGCCAAGACGGGTGCGAAATTCATGCATGGAACGATGGTCACACTTGCCAGTGGAGTCGAACTCAGATCGTAGTGCTTGACCGAGAATTTCTCGGTTTGTTTGAGGAGGCAGGCGGCATGCAAGTCTTTCACCGATGGGCGATCGTAGTGGCTCTGGCGGTCGCATCCGCGGCCGGTGCGCAACAGCCATCGCAGAATCCTTCGCCCGAGCCCACGCCGGAGGCGGGACGCCCCCGAGTCGGCGGATTCCCCATGGGGCCACCGGGCAAGATCCTCGAGCTTCGCGCCGAACCGAGCACGATTGGGCCGGGGCAATCGGCGACGCTCTACTGGCATGCTGTGAATGCCGATGACACCTACTTCGATCAATGTTTGGGCATCGTGGCCACTCTCGGCAAACTGAGTGTCTCACCGGCAGCGACCAGCACGTACACGTTCACAGCCAAAGGCCGCGCCGGGAATGACACGAAAGCGGTGACCGTAACAGTCGTGGGCACAAATCCTGTGCCGCCCAGTACAGAGCCCGGCTGCGTCGATCCGCACAATCAGCCGATCCCACGAGCGTCGGACGGCCATCCGGATCTTTCTGGAGTGTATATTGCGGGCTTCAGTCTCCGTCCGGTCAGTAACATTTCTCTCAAACCAGGGGCCGAGAAGTACAAAGTAGTAGAAGATGAAAATGATCTTGGTTTGGGAGTTACCTGCACGCCGCCGGGCGTTCCCGCTGCCACCATGCAGCCCTATCCCTTGCAGATTGTTCAGAAACCCGGGCTGGTAGTGATCCTGTATGAGGCGTATCACATCTTTCGCGTCATACCGACCGACGGACGACCCCATCCGGACGACCTCGATCCGACCTACATGGGCAATTCGGTGGGACATTGGGAGGGCGACACGCTGGTTGTGGATGTGACGGGATTCAACGACAAGACCGACGTCGGAATGTATCATCACACGACGGCCTATCACGTCGTCGAGCGCTATCACCGAGTTTCCTACGACATTGTGGACTATGAGGCTACGATCGACGATCCCAATGTCTTTGCGGCGCCGTGGAAGCAGTCCACACACATGAAGCTGCATCCGGAATGGCAGATTCAGGAATACGTTTGCGAGCAGAACAATAAGGATTATAAGGAACTTTTCATCAAGAAATAAGTGGGCAGGGCCCGTGCACCGAGCGCGTGTGCGGGACCTGGCTACGTGGAGGAGAGCATCACATGGTAGGGAAATCAGCCACTTTTCTTTCCATTCTGTTGGCCCTTGTAACGGCGCTTGTTCAACCGGCGCGGGCGCATCATTCCGTTTCGATGTACGACATGGATCATCCCACCACAGTCAAGGGTACCGTCTCCAGGGTCGAGTGGACCAATCCGCACGGGTACATTTATCTGGACACGAAAGATGACAAAGGGCAGGCGGTCGAATGGGCCGTCGAAATCAATAGCCCCAATTTTCTGAAGCACAATGGCTGGACGAGCACCATCGTGAAGCCCGGCGATGTGATTACGGTTACCGGCGGCGCTGCCAAGAGTGGCGCGAAGACCATGCGGTGTACGACGGTCGTCTTGGGCGACGGAACCGTGCTGCGATCGTAGGAAGCCGGCGCGATGCTTCACTTTTGTGAATGGCTGGAAAAAAATCCCTGGATCGTGGCGATCGATAGCTCGATCCTGATCTCTCTGATCCTCGAAATTTTGCACTATTCAGGTTTTTTTCTGCTGGTCGGATCCACCGCGATCGTGGATCTGCGCGTCATGGGTTTGGCTGCAAGACGCCGGACTCCAGCCGAAGTGGCCAATCAGCTTTTCCCATGGATGTGGACGGGCTTGTCGATGGCTGTGTTTTCTGGTTTCTTCATGTTTGCCGGCGATGCCGCCGACTTCTATCAGGCGATCACCTTCCGCGTCAAAATCCTGGTTGTCTTGGTGGCCTTGGCGTTTGGCTTGATCGTGCGACGGCAGGTCCCGCGCTGGAGCGAGCTCCCGTCGATTCCCATCGGAGCGAAGCTTGTGGCCTTCCTCTCGCTGGTGCTTTGGATTGGAGCCATTCTCATTTCCGTGGAAGTTCCTGCGATCTCCGGTGTGGGCTAGGTCGGATCAAATGCTTCCCTTTTTCATGGCGATCGCGAAGTGGCTGCAAAACACCTGGTGGGCTCTGGACATCAGTGGCTCCACGTGGGCTTACCCGTTCGTGCAAATGACCCACTTCACGGGCTTGTCGTTGTGGATCGGGACAAACCTGTCTCTGGACCTGCGCCTGCTGGGCGTGGGAGCGAAACGTCAAACGGCAGGGCAGCTATCGGATGCGCTTTTTGTCTGGAACTGGACGGGTTTTTTCATCGCGGTCGCTGGGGGATTCATGCTGTTTTCGAGTGCTGCCACAAAATACGTTCCGAATCCTGCCTTTGAAATCAAACTCGGCATCCTGGTCCCGCTGGGCGTACTCTGGCACATCCTCGTGCAGTGGCACGCGCGCGCTCACGAGCAGGCCGAACGCGTGACTCTGTTTGGAAGGGTCGCCGGCTTGGTTGAGTTGTTGTTGTGGTTCGCCGTCATTACAGCAGCTGTGTCGATTCCCAACTACGACACACACTAGCCAGCGGAATGAAGACGCGAATCCTCGCCGTGGCGGCCATTCTCGCCGCAGCGGGTTGTGGTGAGCCGTCAAACAGGCAATCCTCAACTCCCCGAGCGAGTGTGGATCCTTCCCTCACCGGCTCGATCACCGGCACCGTTACGCTCCAGGGTCCGCCCCCTGTTTTCACAGCCATCGACATGAGCCAGTCGTCGGCTTGCGTCGAAGCGAATCCAACGCCTGTGGCTTTGCCCATCGTTGTCGTCGGCGAAAATGGGGCGCTCGCGAACGTCGTCGTCTACGTAAAGGCGGGTCTCGGATCCTATCAGTTTGAAGCCCCCAGGGCTCCAACAATCCTGATGCAAAAAAACTGCATGTACACACCGCATGTTGTGGCGCTGATGACCGGCCAGCCGCTTGAGATTCAGAACAACGATCCCACCATGCACAACGTGCACCCGATGCCGAAGCAGAACCGGCAGTGGAGCAATTCGCAGCCTGCTGGCTCGGCGCCGCTCAAATCTGTCTTCGCGCGCCCGGAATTTGCGATGCCGGTGCTCTGCAACGTCCACCCGTGGATGCGCGCGTTCGTTTTTGTTTTCGATCACCCTTACTTTGCCGTGACGTCGCCGACCGGTACGTTTCGACTGACGAATCTCCCGCCCGGTAGCTACACGATCGAGGCTTGGCAGGAACATTACCCGCCTGAGGATCAAACCGTCACGATTGGTCCGAAGGAGTCGAAGGCGATCTCCTTCGTGTTTCAAACAAGCCCAAGCTCGACACCGTAGTCGGGGTGTGGAGCCGCTCGCTCAGCCTTGGGCCTGGAGGGAGTGCAGCAGGCGTTGCTCTTCGCCATGTGGATCGTTCACGACTTTCCATTCGTCGTTGATGACCATCACGGCGCGCTTAGAGGTGTCAAACGTCGACCAGTCGGGAGCCAACTTCGTGTTCGGATTCCCGCTTCGCGCAAACGATACCCAGGCAGAACTGATTTTTTCAGCGAGCGCATAGCGGTCTTCGCCCGAGCCGAGCATTGACTTCGCAGCGTCGACGTTATCAAAGACGAATGGGATCTCGACGGTGTGGAACGCCCGTAGCTTGCCGTCGCGCACGGGCGATTTCCATGTGAAGTAGTACTGATAAACAGGAGCTTTTCCCTGCGCCGCCTTGCGCTCGGCTTCCGTCATGACGCCGGCGCGGAACGTAGCATCCGAAGCGATGATCAAGAAAAGATCTGTGTTGCTGGCCCTGGGACGGCCGGCTCGGTACGCGGCAATGAGCTTGTCCACCTGGTCGTCACTGGCATTGCGAACCGTTTGCTTGACATGCGCATGGAGACTGGCGTCGTCGATCGGGTCCAGGATCTGATTGGGAAAGAAGGCCACTTCGTCCTCGACCGTTCCAATTAAGAGGGGAACTCCGGCAGAAATGTCGGAGGCGACGGGATCAAAAGGATCGGTCGGCAAACTATGCCCGTCGACCACCGGAGCCAGCGCCAAACCAGGAGCGCCGGGCATCCCAGCGGGTGTTGTGGCCGCAAGCAACTGGTCGACGGGAAGCGTCTGCAATTGATCCACCTGGTCCGGCTTCAAGTTGAGCTTGGCAAGAAACATCTCGGTCGATTTGTTCGCCGCGTCGCGCGAGACGCCTTTCACCGCTGCGCCACTCTGTACAATCGCCCGGTGAAACAGGCCTTTGGCGGCCGGCATGGCCATCAGAGAGCTGACTTTTCCGGCTCCTCCCGATTGGCCGTAAATTGTGACGTTGCCAGGATCGCCGCCGAATTGGGCGATGTTGTCCCGAATCCACCCGAGCGCAGCGATGATGTCGAGATTGCCGAGATTGCTTGAATTGGCGTATTTCTCTCCGCCGATTCCCGCCAGATACAAGTAGCCCAGAGCGGTCAGCCTGTGATTGAGTGAAATCGCGACGACATCGTGTTTCTTTGCGAGCTGCGTACCGTCGTAACAGACAAAGCCACCAGAGCCACTCGTGTAACCACCCCCGTGCAGCCAGACCATCACCGGACGTTTCTCGCCGACGCCGGGTGTCCAAATGTTGAGCACCAGGCAATCCTCGCCCATCGGTTCGTCGCGATCCATCACCTCGAATTCAGGAGGAACCTGCCCGTGGAAGGAACTGGACAGCTGCGGCGCTCGTAGGCCCAAATCGAAACAGTCGCGGACATTGTTCCAGGGCTCGCGCGGGGCCGGCGGCATATAGCGATTTCGCCCGGCCGTGGAGGCGGCGTAGGGAACTCCTTTGAAGGCGTGCACACTGCCCTCGACGGTGCCGCGAACTTTGCCCGCCGTGGTTGTGACCGTCGCACCCCGAGCGGGCTTCCCGTCATCGCCGAACGCCCGCGCAAGTCCACGGCCCATGAGTGTGCTCATTGCCAGTGTCCCCCAGCCGATGAACGATCGCCGGTCCATGACAGCACCTCCCTGGTAGTGCCTCGGGTCCACGGAGATTTGGTTCGGTCGTGCCCGGGCCGCTGTTTCACGGGCGCCATTCTACTCGACCGCGGGTGAAGTGCAAGCACGAGAACTCGCTCAGTGCGCGCGGCCCCAGAGTCTCTCTGAGGCCCGGCGAGCCCCTTCGGCAAGCGAGCGGAATTTCATCCACGCAAACGCGGGATACACGGGCCCGAAACCCGCGAAGGTGCCGAAGCCGCAATCGCTGCCCGCGATCACTCGCTCCTTGCCAATGACATTGGCGTACCGAATCAGACGCTGTGCCACCACTTCGGGGTGCTCGACGTAGTTCGAGCTGGAGGCGATCACACCAGGAATGAGGATTTTGTCATCGGGAAGCTTGATCTTCGTCCAGGCCTCCCATTCGTGTTCGTGGCGTGGATTGGCGCCTTCGATGAGCAGCGCCATC
>Ga0187779_10001005_pt1 | contig 18085 bp, 15 predicted proteins | sample 1015_Q2_SP10_10__FD_132435 | JGI IMG/M metagenome (GOLD analysis project Ga0187779, IMG submission 132435) | Tropical peat soil microbial communities from peatlands in Department of Meta, Colombia - 1015_Q2_SP10_10_MG | ecosystem: Environmental > Terrestrial > Soil > Wetlands > Peat | place... | reverse complement strand
AATGCTGCATACCGAAGCTAATGATGATAAGTACAGGGTATAATACTACTCATGTAGTTTTGTCTTGAACATACTGAAAAAGTACCGATAATTTCCCTTGACTTTCAACAGAAGACTTGTTAATTTTAATGATTATGCCGCTTCTCAAGACCAAGAAGGAGCGGTTCCCTAGTTTCTACCTTAGAAGGTCACTTTTCAAACGGTGTAATACAACAAATATATATATATTACAAGGTGTTGCGATTGGAGGGGGGTGTCGAGAAAGTGCCAAGTATTAGGTTACGTGAGAATGAGCCTTTTGAGGCCGCACTTCGGAGATTTAAAAAAAGCATTGAAAAAGAAGGTGTGCTTTCCGAGGTCAAAAAAAGAGAGCATTATGAGAAGCCTAGCGTAAAGCGTAAGAAAAAAGCATTGGCTGCACGAAAGAAGGCCGCCAAGACAGCGCGCCTGTCCAGGCATAACTGACCATCCCTGAGATGACGCTTGGTCCGGAAGAACCCGACCACAGCATCATGAGAATCGATTCGGCCGATGAGAGGGGCGGAATGGAATTACGCGCGAGAATTGAAGCGGAGACAAAAGAAGCCCTCAAGTCCGGAGCGAAAGACAAAGTATCGACGCTGCGCATGTTAAACGCCGCGCTGAAGAACAAGCAGATCGATAAAAGACGACCGCTGACCGAAGAAGAGGTGATCGAGACTGTACGAACGCTGATCAAACAGCGTCGTGATTCGGTCGAACAATTTGCGAGAGGCGGAAGGCAGGATCTGGTTGACAAAGAGACTGCAGAAATCGCAGTGCTTGAAGTATACTTGCCAAAACAACTTACGCGGGAAGAACTTGAAGGTATGGTCCGGGACGCCATTGCTCAGTCCGGAGCGAAGGATGCAAAGGACTTGGGCAAGGTCATGAAGGCGCTCATTCCAATCGTTGGTGGACGCGCCGATGGCAAGCTTGTCAGTGAGCTGGTAAAAAATGCACTGGAATAAAGAAAATAATCTGTCAAAAGTCATGTCTTTTTTATTAAGCCGGACGCAGGGGGCCATCTAGACCGAGGCCCCCTGATTTTTTTAGGAGTTTTTATTTGATCCTGCATTTTTTCAACCTGCTTCAACAATCCAATTACGAACATCGAGTACGGTTTCAGATGATAGCGTGCTCAAGCTGCAGCCGGAAACAGCGGGCCCAATGAATGAGCCACCTGCGGCGTGATCTATGAATGAACATACCCTGCGGGTCCTCGAATTTGACAAAATCGTAAACATTGTTGCCGGATATGCTGCTTCAGAAGTCGGGAGAATATCTGTACTCAGCATGTTGCCGACAGGCGCTCTCTCAGTCGCCGAAGAGCGCCTCAATGAAACGAGTGAATTTCTTCAGATCCTGGAGCGCGGCGAGAAACCGCCATTGGAAGGCATCCTTGCTATAGGGCAATCAGTTGCAAAACTCGGTGTACCGGGAGCCATGCTCGCTCCGATCGAGCTTCTGCATACGGCAACGACACTGGGTGCAGCAAGAAGAATCAAGCAGTTCTTTGAACAGATTGACGGCAGGGACTCGGCACCGTTGCTAAAGGCAAAAGCTGACAGGATACGACCACTTAGGCATATCGAAGACGCGGTTTCCTCTGCGATAGACGAACGGGCGGAGGTCAAGGACGTTGCGAGCCCGGCCCTCCGCAGGATCCGCAAGCATCTTGCGCGAACGCGGGAAGACGTTCTTGCCGTGATGTCGGGAATTCTTCAGGATAGCGGTTATCAGAAGATCATTCAGGAGCCGGTGATCACGATTCGTGATGATCGGTATGTGCTTCCGCTCAAACCCGGTTTTCGGCAGAGTATCAAGGGCGTCGTGCACGGACAATCTGGCTCGCGGGCCACGCTCTTTGTAGAGCCCCTTGATGTGTTGGAGCAGAATAACCGGCTTGCCGAACTCCGTATGGAGGAACGCGACGAAGTAGAACGCATTCTGCGGGCACTGACCGGCCTCCTGTCACAGGAATCCGGTGCGATTGAGGATATGATTTATATCCTCGCTGAGATCGATGGAACATACGCCAGAGCACGGTTTGGCATGGAGTATGGCTGCGCTATCCCCTTGCTGACCCAGGAAAGAAGCATACGGCTTCGCACCGCCCGCCATCCGTTGCTTGCCTGGAAGCAAAAGACCATTGGCGGTAACGCTGTTGAACCGAATGATATCATGCTCAGCAACTGCGACCGGGTGCTGATTATAAGCGGTCCGAATGCCGGCGGGAAAACCGTGATCCTGAAAACCGTGGGGCTCTTAAGCTTCATGGCGCAATCCGGAATGCCGGTGACCGCTGCCGCAGGCAGCGAGCTGCCGTGCTTCGGTTCGGTGTTTGCAGACATCGGAGATGAGCAAAGCATTGAGCAAGACTTGAGTACCTTCTCTTCCCATGTGAGCCAGATTGCAGAGATTCTTCAAGATGCGGACAACAATTCACTGGTTTTGCTCGATGAGCTGGGCTCAGGCACGGAGCCCAGCGAGGGCGCGGGACTTGGCGCTGCCGTGCTCGAGAGCCTCATCAAGCGAGGCAGTATCTCCCTGGTGACGACACACCACAATGCTCTAAAGTTTTTTGGCTCCCAGACGAGCGGCGCCTTGAATGCAGCGATGGAATTCGATCCGCAGACGCTCAAGCCGACATACCGTCTTATCCCGGGACGTCCCGGGAGAAGCTACGGCCTGGACATGGCAGCGAGGCTCGGTGTCCCGGCAGAGGTGATAGGCTGCGCACGTGCGCGGATCGGCAAGGACGATACACGGCTCGATGACCTGCTCAAGCACATGGAACAGGAATCACGCCTGCTTGGATTAGAGCGACATGCTCTTGAACAGGACCGCTCTGCCGCGGCGCAGGACCGTAGCGAAGCGGCTTCCTTGCTGACTGCAGCCCGCGATGAGGCACGGGGCGTCCGGTTTCAAGCTCGGTCAGAAGCACGTGAAGTGCTGCACGCGCTTAAGCAGAAGCTTCGCGAACTTTCTCGCAATACGAGGATCGAGCACGCGGAGGCAAAGCGAGCAAGTGCTGAAATCGAGACGCTCAGGAAAAAGCTTGAGCCTGCTATCGAGCCGCTGTCAGGGGACCCTGGATTCATCAGGAATATTCATGCTGGCGACAGGGTTAGGATAACGAAGCTGAACAAGACAGGAACCGTCCTTTCCCTGAACCGGGACTCGCTCGAGCTCGAGGTGTCCGGAAAAAAGATCAAACTTCAGGCCGCCGATGTTGCGCCGGCGGAACCTCTCGTGGGACCGCGTCCTGCCGACATGCTATCCGGATGGAGTACCGATCTCGAAAAAGAAAGTGTTTCGAACCGCTTGAACATCATCGGTCTGCGGGTCGACGAAGGAATGACCGAGGTCGACCGCTTTATCGACCGGGCAGTGCTCAGCCGCTTCTCGATTGTAACGGTGATACACGGACTGGGCACGGGGGCGCTCAAAGCAGCAGTGACAAAATTTTTAAAAAACCATCCGCTCGTGGTATCTATTCGCCCTGGAGAGGTGTTTGAAGGCGGTGCGGGCGTAACGGTGGCGGAGCTGAAAAAATAACGTGTTCTCCGATGATCTCATAAGCCGGGTCAGGGAAAGCGTCGATATCGTTGATATCATTTCCGGATATGTGTCCCTGAGGAAGACGGGGAAAAACCATACGGGGCTCTGTCCTTTTCATGTCGAGAAGACCCCCTCGTTTTCAGTAAACCAGGACAAGCAGATCTTTCATTGCTTTGGGTGCGGCGCGGGTGGCGATGTGTTCAAGTTCGTCGAGCTGCAGGAAGGTTTGAACTTTCCTGAAGCGGTCAGGAAGCTGGCGGAGCGCTCCGGGATAGCATTGCCGTCCGATGCAAGGTCGCGGAGGGAGGACAAAAAAACCGCTGATGATCGGGCGGCGCTCCTCGCCGCAGTGGCCGAAGCGGTCAATTATTATCGGAAGGAGCTCGAAGGAGCTGCAGGAAGTCAGGCGCGGCTGTACCTCGCGAAGCGTGGATTCAATGACGCCATTATAAAAAATTTCGGGCTTGGCTATGCCAAGCCCGAGTGGGAGGGTTTGCTCAGATATTTAAAGCAGAAGGGATACACCTCCGATCAAATGGAAAGAGCAGGACTCGTCGTAAGGCGGAGCGAAGGAGAAGGTTACTACGACCGCTTCCGGGGAAGGATCATGTTCCCCATCCGCGATATCGCGGGAAACGTGATCGCATTCGGCGGCAGGGTGATGGATGACTCGCTGCCGAAGTACCTGAATTCTTCGGAAACCCCGCTCTACAGTAAGAGCAATACGCTCTATTGTCTTGACGCGGCCAAGGATGCAGGTCGTAAGCAGGGATATTTTATAATCGTCGAGGGATACCTCGATGCGATTGCGTGCCACCAATTCGGGATAAGGAACGCGGTCGCTACGCTCGGAACGGCACTGACCGAAGGGCATCTCCGGCTCATGCGAAGGTTTGCTGACAAGCTCGTGCTGATTTTCGATCCTGATCCGGCGGGTGTAAAGGCATCGTTGCGGGGTTTTGACCTTTTCGTATCGAGCGGGATGAAGGTGAACGTAGTCTCGCTTCCGGACAATGACGATCCGGATACGTTTCTCCAGAAACATGGCCCGGAGGTATTTGCAGCGAGCCTACGCCAATCCGTGAAGTTCATGGATTTTGTCTTAACCCAGACTGTGACGCAGGGCTCTGCGGCCTCGATCGATGAAAAGGTCGAAAAGGCCCGGAAAATGCTGGAGTTCATTGCCAAGCTTGCAAGTGGTATCGAACGGGACTACTATCTGAAAAAAACAGCTGAGGCCCTTGATCTTGACGAGGCCGTGCTCAGGCAGGAAATGCCGAAACAGAGAGCGCACACCGCGCCGGCAATGAGTGAGAAGGCGGCAGCCCCTTTACGGGCGCACCGACCGAAGGCCGAAGAGATCCTGATACACCTCATGCTGAAAGATGAGGGCATTGCGCGGAGCCTGCAGACGCAGCTTCAGCCCCCGGATTTTTCCGACCCACTGTTCCGTCGGGCTGTGGAGCGGATATTCGAGGTCCTGGGAGCAACGGGTTCGCTCGACTTAAGGACGTTGATGCGGGAGGGCGATGAGGAGTTGAACTGGCTGTTTTCACACTATGCCGTTCTCGAGATGGAGTACGACGATCCAAAGAAACATTGTCAGGATTGCATCGATGCTATCAAGCAACAGGACCCGGAGAAAAAGATGAAGCAGATTGTGAAGGCGCTCAAGGACGCGGAAGCACAAGGCAACAGCCCGGAGTATAAACGGCTTCTCGAGATTCAGCAGCAATTGAGCCGGCGACCCGGGCGGCGTATTCCCGGTCTCTAGGAACGAGAGGCAGGCGGGGTAAATTTTTCGGCGTAAAAATCGCGACCGCGAGAATGCGGTCGCATCATAAGGAGCACCAGAGTATGTCCAAACGGGGCAAAGCAGGAGATTCCAAAAAAACGAACGGAGCGGGAAAAGAGCGTAATTATGTTCCCTTTGAAGAAACACAGGAGCCTATTCCTCACGAAGATGTTTCTACGGAACAGCTCGATAGTATCATCTCCTTGTTCGGTGACGGAGAAATGGACATCGATATGGCCGATTCGCGGCACGACGGGAAGGTTCGCCAGCATGCCGATGACGAACTGGAGGAAGGTGCCGAGCCGGACGAGGTAAGCCTAGAAGACGCTGCCGAGGAAGACGTTGAAGAAGAAGAGGTTGAGGTCGGCGTGGGCAAGACTGATGATCCAGTCCGACTCTATCTGAAGGAAATGGGTACGGTACCGCTCCTGTCGAAAGAAGGCGAGGTAGCCATCGCGAAAAGGATTGAGGAGGGCAAGAGAGAGGCAGCCCAGATACTTTACGGTCTGCCGTTTGCGCTCCAAGATGTCCGCGATCTTGGCGATAAGCTGAGGAAAGGGAAAATCAGCATCAATGAAGTCGTTCACGCCGGCGACGACGATTTCGACGATCTTCAGAGCCAGAACGAGGAAGAACTCCATGCCCGGGTGATCAAGCTCATAACCGAGGTTGACCGCCACAGCAAGGAACTTGCTACGCTCACAAACCATATAACGAGCAGCCGCTGTACTGAGGCCCGCAAGAAAAATCTGCGTGAAAAGATGCAGACGGCGCGGAACGCTCTGTTCGATAAACTGGAGGCGCTGAACATCCATTGCCGTCAGACCGACAGGCTGGTGATGAAGCTGCGCGAAATGGTTGGTGAGGTGCAGCTCTCCGAACGCGAGATCCACGGGCTTGAGCGGAAATCGGGCCTTGCAATTGCCGAGTTGAAGGACGTATTCAAGAAGATGCGCATGGGAGAGCGTGAGCTGAAGAACGCGGCGCGCAGGCTTGAAATGAAGCAGGAGGCGCTTCTCGGTATGGAAAAAACGTATCGGAACGCCGTCAAGCGAATGAAAAATATCGAGCTGGATTGCGGAGTATCGTCCGAGGAGCTGAAAAAAGTGCTCAGAGCCTACGAACGGGCTGAAGAGCGCGCCAAGTACGCCAAGAGCGAGCTGGTGGAAGCGAACCTCCGGCTGGTTGTCTCCATTGCGAAGAAGTACACCAACCGCGGGCTCCAGTTCCTAGACCTCATCCAGGAAGGGAACATCGGCCTCATGAAAGCCGTGGACAAGTTCGAATGGCAACGCGGGTACAAATTCAGCACGTATGCCACCTGGTGGATCAGGCAGGCAATAACGAGGGCTATTGCTGACCAGGCACGCACGATTCGCATCCCGGTGCATATGATCGAGACCATGAACAAGCTCATCCGTACGTCGCGAGGCCTCGTCCAGGACCTCGGCAGGGAACCGACAACCGAGGAGATCGCAGCGTCCATGAAGCTGCCGGTTGAGAAAGTCCGCAAGATCATGAAAATTGCGAAGGAACCGATCTCGCTCGAGACGCCTATCGGGGAGGAAGAGGACAGCCACCTGGGTGACTTTATCGAGGACAAGAAAGTGGCCTCTCCGCTAGAGTCGGCAATCCGGAAGAACCTCCACCAGCAGGTACGCAGGGTGCTTAATACGCTGACGGAACGTGAGGAAAAGGTACTCCGCTGGCGCTTCGGCATCGGCGAGCAGACGGATCATACGCTCGAAGAGGTTGGCCAGGAATTCGATGTCACGCGCGAGCGGATCCGCCAGATCGAGGCAAAAGCGTTAAGGAAACTGCGCCATCCGAGCAGGAGCAAGCAGCTCAAGAGTTTCATAGAGTAGAAGTGGCACCTTGACATTTTTGAGCGGTTCTGACAATATAGGTGCCGTTCGCGGTAGGCTTCACAGACCAAGCAACACATCGTCAATGCATCCCACGCCAAGTTCCTACGCGGAGTTATTTTTCGGTCGTACGCGAGGTGAGGAGAGCGGGAGTTTCCCCTTGGGGGGCCCATAGCTCAGCTGGTAGAGCTACCGGCTCATAACCGGTTGGTCCCAGGTTCGAGTCCTGGTGGGCCCACCATCTTAAGCAAAGGAGTTGACAATGTCATTTGCCAAGTTTACGGCTCTAGAGAGAACGAACAATCTGTAGAAATGCGCCGATCGGCGCATTTTTTATTTTGGAGGCCTGATGGACGAACAATTAAGCTTGCTTATTCAGCTTCAAGAAATCGACGGTAAAATGCGCTCCTTCATGGAGCAGAAAAAACGACTACCCGAGTTTCTCGCCGACCTCGAACGAAGACGTGAGGCGAATAAAAAAAATCTTGAAAGTGTCAAGGACGAACTTCAAACAGCACAGAAAAACAAGCGGGACCGGGACCAGGACCTCGAGGCAGGAGGGCAGAAGGTCGAAAAACTTAAAGCCCGATCCTCCGAAATCAAGAATAACAAGGAATATCAAGCGCTGCTCAGGGAGATTGAACTCGGGGAAAAGGAGAATAAGGCCATTGAGGATGATATCCTCATTCTTATGGAAAAGATCGATGCCGCTGCCGCGAAGATAACCAGTGCAGAGCAGCGGTCCCGGGAGGAAGAAGCGGCCCTCCAGGCCGAGCAAAAGCAGCGCGAGGCTGATGTTGCGAAGATCGAGGAAGAGTTGAAAGGACTGGAGCGCGCATGGCAGGAAGTCGTGATGCGTGTCAAACCGGACATACTCGCTCAATATCAGATCTTACTTAGCACAAAGGCAGGTATCGCCATTACGGAGGTGCGCGGCGAATCCTGCTCCGGGTGCTACATGAGCATCCCTCCCCAGATATTCGTGAACGTAAAGAAGAATGAAAGCATCATAACCTGTCCCAACTGCCATCGCATGTTATATTATAAAGAGGCGATCGTCCAAAAATAGCCCAATAACGGGCAGCACGATATCCGAACGTGACTGAACAAATATTGAACCATTCTCTCTCATCTAATAGTTCGGTGACCCTCTGTCTCCCGTCAAAGGAAATAACTTGAATACTGCACGCAAAGTTTATCTCACTATTTTTACCGACGGCGCTTCGCGGAATAACCCCGGAGAAGCAGGTGCTGGTATTTTCATATTACAGGAAGGAAAGCCTGTGGAGAGGATCGCACGTTATCTCGGGACGACCACGAACAACATTGCTGAATACCGGGCGGCAATTCTTGGGTTGGAACACGCCATAAAACTGGGCGCTTCAAATGTCAAGCTGCATGCCGATTCTGAGCTCATGGTCAAACAATTGAACGGCCAGTACAAAGTGAAAAATGAAGGGCTCAAGCCCCTCTTCCAGAAGGCCAAGGAGCTTATTGCGAAAATCGGGTGCGTTGAGGTACAATACATACCTCGGGAGATGAACAAGGAAGCGGACGAATTGGCAAACAAGGCAATCGATGAACGAATAGTATAACCGTCGGGCCGCAGAATGTTCAAAGAACAACGAAAGAAGGAAGAGCAGTTTTCTTCATGATCAAGCCGCACTTCTCGACGTTCACAGAGTTTTCTGTGTGGGACAATTCGATAAAGTAATCAGAGCGGGTGAGGTGATCACTCTCCGGAAACGGAGGGAGGAAAGTCCGAGCTCCGCAGGGCAAGGTGGTCCCGAAACGGGACAGGGGGCGACCCCATGGACAGTGCCACAGAAAAGAAAACCGCCCCGAACAGGGTAAGGGTGAAACGGTGGGGTAAGAGCCCACCAGACCCGGCAGCAATGTCGAGTGCTTGGAAAACCCCACCTGGAGCAAGACCACATAGGGAAGCGTCTCCCGAAAGGGGGTAAGGACGGCCCGTCCGAGACTTCCGGGTAGGTCGCTCGTGCTACCGAGCAATCGATAGCCCAGATAAATGCTCACCACCCTGAGCAATCAGGGGACAGAACTCGGCTTACGGCCCGCTCTGATTTTTTTATGCCTTCTTCCTGTCAGCCCTTTCCTCCTTGGAACGTGAGCTACGACGAGGAGTAACCTATAATACTGTTGCGAGCATGATCTATGAGTAACAAGACCTTTGCCATACGCCCTTTCGAGAAACTCAAAAAGAAGATTGAGGGCGCCCAAGCCGTTTCCACTCCCCCGTCTTTAGGTCAAAAGAAAAAAGAGATAAATACCGAAGAAGAGCTTTTCCATATCGCCATGAATGATGTGCAGGAGATTGAAGCGTTCCGCTTATTAACCTGCGCTCCGCATCCCCGAAAAGCCAAAGCGACATCAGTGCGCCGTGATTCCGAGTACGACGCGCTGGGCATGCTAAGAGAAATCGCAGGCGGACAACGCCCCATCAATTTGCCGCATACGCAGGAATACGTCGAATGGATCAATCCTGAATTTCGCGAGGATATCATTCGGAATCTTCATGAAGGGCAGTTCTCGGTCCAGGCTTATCTCGACCTCCACGGCTGCACCGTACCGGAGGCTGAAGAGGAGCTAGAGCATTTTATCCAAGGATCTTTTAAAAAAAATCTGCGCTGCGTAAAAGTTATCCACGGCAGAGGGCTTCGTTCCCTCAATGGCGCCCGCTTGAAAGAAGCGGTCGTTAAACGTCTGGCCGGTCACTTCCGGAAGGACATCATTGCCTTTGTAACCGCTCGGCAGTGCGATGGCGGCCTCGGCGCGCTTTATATTCTACTCAAAAAAAAATAATGTCGAAACATGCCTCTTCAAGCCTATGCAGAGGAAAACGACCACGATCCGTCGAAGGAAGAATGACGCACTGATCACCGCCGCGTCAGTCCGTATCTTCCGAAAAAAGGTTTACGAATATTACGAACAGTCGGGACGGAGTTTGCCTTGGAGAAAAAATCCCACCCCGTACCGTGTCGTGGTTTCCGAGGTAATGCTCCAGCAGACGCAGGTGGAGCGCGTTATTGAAAAGTTTCCGGAGTTCCTCAACGCGATACCCAACTTCAATTCCCTTGCCCGGGCTCCGCTTCTAAAATTGCTCAGGGTATGGTCTGGCATGGGGTATAACCGTCGAGCTCTAGCTCTCAAGTCCCTCGCACAGCAGGTAGTGCACGATCATCACGGCAAGCTGCCATGCGATCCGGAATATCTCCGCACGCTTCCCGGCATTGGGAAATATACGGCCGGTGCCATCGCGGCCTTTGCCTTCAATAAGCCTGTGGTCTTTATGGATACCAACATCCGGCGGGTATTCATTCATGAGTTCTTTTCGAACCGTGATGCCATTCACGATGAAGAGATCGTCCCAATAGTGGAACAGACCTTGGATACTCAAGATCCGCGGAGATGGTACAATGCTCTTATGGACTACGGGACCATGCTCAAACGGGAGCACGGGAACCCCAACAGAAAGAGCGTCCATTATATTCGCCAGCGTCCCTTCGAAAATTCTAACCGGCAGGTGCGAGGGAAGATACTAAAGGTGCTTGTTGCCGAGTCGCCACTGCGAGCGGCTCAAATCGTGAGTAAAACGGGCATGGCTCCAGAACGGGTGCAGGCGAATCTCCTGCGATTGGAGGTAGAAGGTTTCATCCGAAAGAGAGGGATGAGTTATTCGATCGGATAAATCTGGTATTGCCCCTGTTATGCCATTTCTCTCCGAAGACGAGGAAGGAGTGCCATAAACTAATTCATGAGAGCTGGTCCCGACTACATACAATTCTATCCCACGCTCCGGTGCAATCGGTCCTGTGAATTCTGCTTCAATCGGTTCCTGCCACGAATGCAGGATATGTCTCTCGCCGATTTTAAAGTGATGCTTGTCGCGCTCAAGGAGACAGCGGTTCGGACAATCGACATAATCGGCGGCGAGCCGACCCTGCATCCCGATATCGTGTTGTTCGTGCGCGAACTACTACGGTCCGGTTTTTCCGCAAATATCAGTACGAATGGAACGAACCTGAACATCCTCGAAGAAATCATGAGCGTGGGGAACGGAGTTACCGTGGGCATCTCTATCAATGACCATGAAACGTTAGAACAGACCAGAGGCTTAATCGGGATTCACAAACCGATTGTCAAGTCAGTGTTTCACCCGAATAGGGGACACGGATTGATTCAGGAAATTCTATCTCTTAAACCAAAAAAATATTACCTTATTTATCGAGATGCGCTTTCTCGGAGGGACCTGCGGACTACGATACCCTTTCCTCTATTCACATCAACGGTAGACAGGTTATTCAATCTAGCGGAGGTGGGTACGGTCTTCTGTTCGGGTTTCCTGCCTGACACAGGGCGTTATCCCGAGCTTGCACAGGTCCGCTGTCCTGCAGGAACAACGAAATTGGGGATCTTGCCGGACGGTTCCGTGTATCCCTGCAATCTCTTCTTCGGAAAGCGGAAGTTTCTCCTTGGCAATATCCTGAACGATCCGTTTCAAGAAATCTGGCAGCATCAGGCTCTTGCCTATTTCCGCAGTACGACAGTAAATTCATGTACACACGTATCGTGTCGTCATCATTCAACCTGTCACGGAGGATGTCCAGCGCACAGTCTTTTTCTTAAAAATGACATCACGGCTCCGGACCCACGATGTAGCGAGATCGTACCTTATTTATTGGCTGGACAGTAAAAAAATCTGGTATACTTGACAGAATCACGTATGCAGGAGGTTCGCCATGGTTACTGCTTTGGTGTTGTTGACGGTCGCCCGGGACAAGGTGAACTCCGTGGCCGAAACGCTTGCCGACTTAAGGGGGATCACTGAAGTCTATTCTTTGGCCGGAAGGTACGATCTGGCGGTCATTATTCGTGTTCAAGACAATGACCAATTAGCGGAAGTTGTGACGAACCACATGCTGAAAGTAGAAGGAATCTTAAAGTCTGAGACGTTCGTGGCCTTCCGGGCTCATTCCCGCCACGACCTGGAGAGTATGTTCTCCATCGGTTTATAACCGGCGGTTCCTCCGAAAATCGAAACGAATACAAGAAACCTTGTGAAAGAAGACGGGTTGTCCAGCACAGGGCGATAAAGATTGATCCTTACTATTGTTCGGACGCTGACAGGGACATCGTAGGAACGAGCCCTGGGTTCACTCGTTTTCTAAAAACGGAAGCTTGGTCATTCCTTTATTGACCAAACGGATCATTCAGCATGCTCTCGAAGATCCTGAAGAAAAAAACATCTGTACGGATTATCTCAGGATATCCGAATAAAGGGAGTGGGAAGCCCATCCAGCCCGCGGCGACGCGTAGCAGAAGCCCGTCCCTGATCCCGCAATCTCCCGATGATACGTGAGGGGAAAGAACCAGCATTTTGTAATTGACCGGGCGAACCTGCCGCCAGGATGCAGGTTGCCTGCAGTCCCTAAGTGCGACACCATCTTCTCTTAATCAACAAGAACCGGGGTAAAAGTTGCTCGCCCGTTAAAGGCGGATCAATGGCGGACAAGAGTGGCGCGAGCTTGTCAGGTGTCAAACAGTTCGCTGACATTGCCGCCAGAACCCCTGGCTTTAGCCATGGGGAGTGGTCAGGTGACCCTTCATAGGCGCATTGTATATAAAGCATGTCGGCTTTCGACGCTCCTCGCCTAATAAATCACGAAAAACCGTTGTGAAACTTTTAAAAATAGTTTAGAATAGCGCCACTTTGGTTCATGCATATTTGACCTTACATAGTAGGAGGAAGGTATGAGACAGACCAAGATCGTTCTCTCTGACAAAGAAATTCCGACCAAGTGGTACAATATCATGGCGGATATGCCGAATAAACCCAAGCCCCCGCTTCATCCGGGGACAAAGAAGCCGGTTGGGCCCGATGACCTTAAACCCATCTTTCCTATGGACCTCATCCTTCAGGAAGTGAGCCAGGAGCGCTGGATCAATATTCCTGAAGAAGTTCTCGAAATCTATACGCTTTGGAGACCATCGCCGTTGTATCGGGCGCATCGGCTCGAGAAGGCACTTGGTACGCCGGCAAAGATCTACTATAAATATGAAGGCGTAAGCCCTGCGGGCAGCCACAAACCGAACACCTCCATTCCGCAAGCTTTCTACAACAAGAAGGCGGGAATCAAGCGCATTGCAACGGAGACCGGCGCTGGCCAGTGGGGTTCATCCATGGCCCTTGCAGGCAGGCTATTCGGACTCGATGTTACGGTTTACATGGTAAAGGTAAGCTTCGGCCAGAAGCCATACCGTAGGATGATGATGGAAACCTGGGGCGCCACCGTGCACGCGAGCCCCTCAACGGTGACGAATGCTGGCAGAAAGATCCTTGAAGCTGATCCCAACAACACCGGAAGCCTCGGAATTGCCATATCAGAAGCAGTTGAGGACGCGGCCACTCACGATGATACGAATTACGCGCTGGGATCAGTACTAAATCACGTATGCCTGCACCAGACCGTGATCGGCCAAGAGGCCAAGAAGCAGCTTGAGATCGCTGGCGATTATCCCGATGTGGTGATTGGCTGCTGCGGCGGCGGGAGCAACTTTGCGGGTGTTTCCTTCCCCTTCCTGCATGATAAGCTGACCGGTAAAAAGAAAGAGCTTAGGGCAATCGCCGTGGAACCTACATCGTGTCCCACGCTTACTAAGGGAGAGTTCTGCTACGACTTCGGAGATGTGGCGGGAATGACGCCGCTTTTAACCATGTATACGCTTGGCCACGATTTTATGCCTGCAGGCATCCATGCTGGCGGTCTCAGATACCACGGAGACTCGCCGCTCGTTTCCCAGCTCTACCACGACAAGATTATTGAAGCCAAGGCCTATACGCAGACAAAAGTCTTCGAGGCAGCCGTGCTGTTCGCCGGGACCGAGTCGATTATCCCGGCGCCTGAGAGCGGTCATGCCGTCCGGGCTGCAATCGATGAAGCGCTTCGAGCAAAAGAAGAGGGCAAACAGAAGACGATCCTCTTCAACCTATCCGGACACGGCTACTTCGACCTTCAAGCCTATGCAGATTACAGAGAAGGTAAACTGTTCGACCACGAACATCCTGAAGAAGACATCAAGAAGGCTCTCGAAAAATTACCGAAAATTTAACAGCGTTTTAGTGGTTAACGTACCCTATCCCCTCCCGAAAACGAGAGGGGATTTTTTTTGGCGAGTCGGGGTGGGAAGTGATCTTAAAACAGTTCAAACATGCTCTCTGCAGGGCTGCTCTTTTTTTTGACATGGTGTGCTTCGGGTCTCCGGTCAATGGCGGTTGCCGAGGCGGAAAGTATCTTGGCTTTATTTTATTCTTTGCGCGTGGAGAGGACGGGAGAATGTGCGCAGATGTCGCACGGAAGCGAAAAGGAACTGAGATATCTCAGACTCGTTTGTGCGCCTTGAGGCGTTCGAGCGCATTGTGCGCAATTAACATATTGTCGTCTGCTTCTTTTACGATGGCCTTCGCCATGAGCACTTTGAGGCACTTGGATACTGCCTCTCGAGATGAGCCGATGCGTGCAGCCAGCTCCTTATGCGTCAGTTTCCCTGCCTTGAGGTAGCCACCCGGTGAGGGGAGACCGTCGACCGGCGTCGAATGTTCGAGCAATGATTTGATGAGCCGCTCGCCGACTTCGAGGAAGGCAAGGGATTCGATCATTTCGTCGGCTTTCCGCAGCCTGTCGACGAGAGTCGCCATGAGTTCAACGGTGATTCGGGGGTCTTTGTAGAGGATGTCGAAGAACACTTCTTTTTTCAAGATGGAAAGTTCAGCTTCCTTTTCCACCACGATGGTGGCGGACCTTCCTTTCCCGTCAAGCAGGCTGAGTTCTCCGAAGAATGCCCCTTTTTCAAATTGCGCTAACACGATCTCGTCACCTTCTTCGTCAACCAGAAGCGCTTTCAGCTTCCCTGAATTCACGATGTAAAGTTCAGTGCTTAGGTCGGATTTGTGAAAGATTACGTCGCCTTTTTTATATTGAGCGTTCTTGCAACGGGCGGCAATTTCTTTCAGCTGGGAATCTTTGAGATGTTTGAAAAGTGGTATGTTTTTCAGATATTCTACGAGCATGGCTAATCGAATGCGACGGCAACGTGTTTTTCTGTGGCTGCTCCCGATGCCTCCTGTAAAGGGCAGGAGAGAGAATGATCTATATTACAGACGCCGATATCTCAAGCACCGAATGATAGCAACCCCTTGACTTTCAAATGGTGAAGCTTGAAACAGAATATCACCGTCATGACGTAAATGCAAGCAGATAACCTTCAGAAGATAACCTTCATTATTGACCGTAGGGATCCTCTCCAGCCGGATTCGAAATCAATATGAACTTACGTTGATGTCCTCCCCGGCCTGAACGCCGGGATTTTGCGGCGCGTGGCGGTAAACTGCAGCATGAGGCTGGAAATATACAAGCCTTGCATTGATGGGAGACGAGACGTGCGATTCGACCGGATCAACCAAAATACAAATGCTACGCAAGTTGTTTTCCGGCATACCGCGGCGAAGGCGGATGAATGGCCCGTATCATAAGTGCTAACGCGTCGTCGTGTCAAGTCGCTGCCTAAGTGGTGGAGGCGAAACGATGTCGAAAAGGTTTTACGCGGGAGGATGTCTTGCTCCGTTGACGAGATCTGCACGTTGATGCGTATCAAGAGACGAGGCCCACGGTTCTGCTTCGGGACAAGGTGGTATCGATATTGAACGCGCCTAACGCGTTGAGCCCGCCAGGGCGGAAGGTGTTGTCCGTGCCGTGACTGACAAGATGGGGCAAAGTAAAAGTAAGACATCAACAGCGGAGGATCATTTGTATCAAGCTCTTTGGGAGGGAGTGGTCATGTGCAGGAGATGCTCTACTCTGCGCTACTTCTTTATTTCGAGCATTTCTCTCTTGAACTCCGAGGTAAAGTGAAAGTTAATGAGCGGGTAGGCTTCGATCATATTCCGCAGTACCCATTCCGATTCGGCGAGAAAAACGAGATTGCCATCCTTGTCTGTTGCAACGCGGTCCGACTTAAATCTGCAAAACTTAACCATTTCTTGTTCATCGGTTGCCGTGATCCAACAGGCCTTGAATATGGACATCTGGTCAAACCGGCATTTGGCACCGTACTCATGCTCTAAACGGTATTGGAGCACGTCGAACTGAAGTTGACCCACCGTGCCGATAATTTTTCGATTTCCCTGCTGCTGGGTAAAGAGTTGAGCCACTCCCTCGTCGGTGAGCTGCTCGATGCCTTTTGAAAGCTGCTTCGACTTAGATGGGTCGAGGTTTATGAGCTCCTTGAACACCTCCGGAGAAAAGGTGGGGATCCCCTGGAACATCAACTTCTCTCCCCCTGTAAGGGTGTCGCCGATTTTGAAGGTACCTGTATCATACAAGCCGATCACGTCGCCCGGAAAAGCTTCATCGACAATGCTTTTGCGCGCCCCCAGAAAACTTGCCGGGCTTGTGAAGCGGATGTTTTTGCCGAGACGCACATGGTGGAACATCTTGTTGCGCTCAAATTTGCCTGAACAGACGCGGATGAAGGCAATGCGGTCTCGGTGACGAGGGTCCAGGTTCGCGTGAATCTTAAACACAAAGCCGGTAAAATCTTGCTCGTCTGCGGTTACGATACGCTGGTCGGTAGGGCGGCTTCCCGGGGTCGGTGCGATCTCTGTAAAGGTATCGAGGAGTTCTTTGACGCCGAAGTTGTTGATGGCACTGCCGAAGAACACGGGTGCAAGGTCGCCGCGCAGATACGCATCAACGTCAAAAGGATTGTGCGTACCTTCAATCAGGTCCACGTCCTCACGCAGCTGGACAGCATAGTCGCCGAGCTGTTGGTCGAGCACCGGGTCAGCAATGCCCTTGATAGTAAGCACGTCCTCGGCGAGCGTGACTCCGCCGGGACGAAAAAGGTGCAGGCTGTGGTTGTAAAGGTTGTATACGCCCTTGAAGGACGTGCCCATGCTGATAGGCCAAGAAAGCGGCTGAACCTTGATCGAGAGCTTCACCTCGAGCTCGTCAAGAAGCTCGAAAGGGTTCTTTCCTTCACGGTCAAGCTTGTTCACAAAAATGATGACAGGCGTATTGCGCATGCGACAGACCTGCATGAGCTTTTCGGTCTGCTCCTCCACGCCCTTCACGCAGTCAACCACAAGGATGACGCTATCAACGGCCGTAAGCGTTCGATACGTGTCCTCGGCGAAATCTTTATGGCCGGGTGTATCAAGCAGGTTGATCTTGAGCCCGTTATAATCAAAGCCCATGACCGAAGTGGCAACAGAGATTCCGCGCTGGCGCTCGATGTCCATGAAATCGGACGCTGTGCTTTTTCTGATCTTGTTCGATTTCACAGCGCCTGCTACCTGTATCGCGCCGCCGTAGAGCAGGAATTTCTCGGTAAGTGTAGTCTTTCCTGCGTCGGGATGGCTAATGATGGCAAAAGTGCGTCGTTTGCTTATTTCGTCCGTATAGTCCATTTTTAAGTGCGCTGTCCTTACTGAGCAAGCCTTGTACAATAACAACTGAGAATCAAAAAGTCAAGGGTTTTGACGTGGGATGTTTGAAGTGGGATGTCACGGTACAGGCTCATATCTTTGCGGGCAAGAGCCGTCATAATTGCAGCCTTGGCACTGATCTCGTAGAGCCGCTTGCGGAGTCTCGTCAGCCGCTCTTCCACCGTGCGTTCCTCTTCATGCTTTTCCTGAAACAATTGCTGCTCCGCGGCAGCCCGATTATGCTCTGCTGCATACGGTGTTACGGAGCGGCGGCAATGAATACTATCATTTCCAGGAAGAACAGGGTGATCTTTCTATTAATCCACCTGCGCAGGCGTT
>Ga0187779_10001004_pt1 | contig 18103 bp, 11 predicted proteins | sample 1015_Q2_SP10_10__FD_132435 | JGI IMG/M metagenome (GOLD analysis project Ga0187779, IMG submission 132435) | Tropical peat soil microbial communities from peatlands in Department of Meta, Colombia - 1015_Q2_SP10_10_MG | ecosystem: Environmental > Terrestrial > Soil > Wetlands > Peat | place... | reverse complement strand
GTGCTGGTGCCGATGATCTGGGTGGGAACCGACGACGGCCTGATCCAGGTGACGGCGGACGGCGGCGCCTCGTGGCACGACGTGACGCCCCCGGCGCTGACGCCGTGGAGCCGCGTCACGATGATCGAGGCGTCGCACGCCGACCCCGACACGGCCTACGCGAGCGTGGACCGCCACCAGCTCGGCGACTTCGACCCCTACGTCTACCGGACGCGCGACCGCGGGACGACGTGGGACAGGATCACGACCGGCCTGCCGCCCGGCGTCTACGTGCACACCGTGAAGGAGGATCCGGCGCGGCGGGGCCTGCTGTTCGCCGGCACGGAGCGCGGCGCGTTCGTCTCGCCCGACGACGGAGACCACTGGCAGGCGCTCCGGCTCGGCCTGCCGGTCACGTCGGTCCGGGACTTCGCGATCTACGGCAACGACCTGATCGTGGCGACGCACGGACGCGGGTTCTGGGTGATGGACGACATCAGCCCGCTCCGCCAGGTCACGGCCGCGTCGCTGGCTGCCGACGCGTGCCTGTTCAAGCCGGCCGACGCGGTCAACGTGATCCAGGGCGGCGACGACGGCACGCCGCTGCAGAAGGACGAGCCCCAGGCGGCGAATCCGCCCAACGGGGCGGCGATCGACTACTGGCTGCGCGCGGCGGCCACGGGGCCGGTGACGCTGGACATCCTGGACGCCGGGGGCACGCTGGTGAAGAGCTACTCGAGCGAGGCCCCGCCCGCGCCGGCCGGTGCCCGGGCGGGAGAGCCCGCGGCGGCCGGCCTCCCGCGCGTCTCGCCGCTGTGGCAGGCCGCGGCCGAGTCGTTCCCGGCCACGGCGGGCCTGCATCGGGTGGTGTGGAACCCGGTGATGGAGCTGAGGGGTGGGCCGGGCGCGGGCGGCGGCCCGCGGCGCCAGGTGCGGCTCCTCACGGGCACGTTCACCGCGAGGCTCACGGTGAACGGGCAGACCTACACGCAGACGTTCGCCGTGCTGCCGGACCCGAGATCCGGGGCGAGATAGCGGGCGACGAGCGGCGCGGGCGGCGGCCGGCCCCGCGCGGGGTCAGTAGATCAGCCGGTAGTCGAGGCGGAAGCCGCGCCCGGGCTGCGGGACGAAGTCCTTGATCACCGACAGGGCGTCGCGATACACCCGGTCGAACACGTTGTCGCAGTGGACGCTGATCTCGGAGACGAGGCCCCGGTGCACCAGCCGCAGGCCCGCCCCGAGGTTCACGACGCCGTAGCCCGCCGTGGGCGTGTCGCCGTCGCCCAGCCGGGTCTGGCGGGCGGCTCCCCGCCACTCGAGCATCCCCATCCACGCGGTGCTCTGCCACGTCGCGCGCAGCAGGCCCCGGAGGGGCGGCGTGAACGGCAGCGGCACGTCGCGGCGCGTGTCCTGCGCGTTCACGTAGTCGGAGGAGGCGTGCAGGGCCAGGTGCGGCGCGACCTGCGCGGTGACGCCCGCCTCGAACCCCGCCAGCCGCGCGCGGGTCGCCGCGAACTGGCGCACCGGGAACCCCTGGATCGTGTCGCCGCGCAGGAACGCGTAGATGTAGTCGTCGACCGTGTTCAGGTACGGTGACACCTCGAAGCTGATCCGGCCCAGGTCGCCCTTGAGCGACGCGTCGACGCCGATGCCCGTCTCCGGCCCCAGGCTCGCGGTGCCGATCGAGTAGGTGCCGCTCGCGGCGTCGAGGCCGTTGGCGAACAGCTCCTGCACCGTGGGCGCGCGGAACGAGCGCGCCACGCTCACCGACGCCGTGAGCCGCGGGCTGAGCCGCTGGATCGCGCCGAGCGACGCGGTGACGGCGTTGGAGAGCCGCGACTCGTCCAGGGTCCGGAACACCGAGTCCGTGGATTGCGGGTAGGGATGCGTTTGGATCCGGTTGTAGTCGAACCGGACTCCGGCCTGGAGGCGTGTCGCCTCCGCCGCCTGGTACTCCTCGTAGGCGAACGCGGCCAGGCCGGTGGTGACCGAGTTGGGTCCCAGCGGCTGGTCGCCCTCGATCGTCAGGTCCTGGATGTCGGTCCACAGGCCGAGCGTGCCGCTGAGCGCGGCGGGCCGCTGCTGGAGCTGCAGGGTCGCGTTCAGCTCCCGCTTGTGGAAGTGGTTGGCCTGGGGATCGGACACGCCGGTCGAATCCTCGGCGGTCGGGAACTCGGAGTGGTTGTAGTCGTTGTAGCTCGCGTCGAGCCTCACGCGGTCGATCAGGGCGCCGCCGGCGTTGAGCAGGCTCCGGAGCTCGAGCGTGTTGCGCCGCTGCTCGATGCGCGACGTGGTGGGCGGGACGTCGATCCAGTCGGGGTTCGGCGGCACGCCGGGGATGCCGTAGTTCGTCTCGTAGTGGTTCCCGCCGACGCCGATCATCCCGAAGTCGCCCTGGTACGACCAGCCGAGCCCGACCTCGCCGCTGTGGTCGAACGACTGGGGGATCCGGTCCAGCGCGAACGCGGCGCCGGTGCCCGGGTCGACGTAGGTGCCCGAGGGAATGCGGATGTCGGACGAGCGCAGCCCGCCGGCCGACATCCGGAACGCGGCGTGGCTGCCGCTGACGACGGCGTTGACGTAGCCCGTCACCTCGTCGCTGACGCTGTTGCCCTCCAGTGCCACGGTGCCGGACAGCGGACGGTCGGCGAGCGTGGGCACGAAGTCGGTGATGACGTTCACCAGCCCGCCGAGGGTGTTGGGGCCGTAGAGGATCGTCGCCGGGCCGCGCACCACGTCGATCTGCGCGACGCCCATCGCGTCGATGGGCGTCGCGTGCGCCGGATCGTAAGTCGCGATATCGCCCATCCGCAGGCCGTTCTCCAGCACCAGCACCTCGTTGTCGCCCATGCCGCGGATGATCGGCCGGCTGGGCGCGGAGCCGTTGCCGCGCACGTTCACGCCCGGCAGGTCGGAGATCTTCTCGGCGAAGCTGGTGCCGGGGCTGTCGTCGAACGTGCTCCGCGACTTCGATTCCACGGGCTGGTACAGCTCGTCGGTCGGGCGCGGTGTGGGGGACGCCGTGACGGTGATCTCGCGGAGCGGCACCGCGGATTCCCGGAGCTCGAACGCCACGGTGGCGGCCGCGACGACCGAGACGGTGTCGGTGGCCGAGGCGTAGCCGGTGGCGCTCACGAACAGCCGGTAAGTGCCCGGAGGCACGTTCGCGAACCGGAAGGCGCCCTGCGCACCCGTCCGCTCCACGCGGTCGAGCTCGAGCAGCCGCACGGCCGCGCCCACGACCGGCGCACCGCGGCTCTCGACCATCCCGCTGACGGTCTGGGCCCGCGCCGCGCCGGCCATCGCGAGCGCGGCGGCAAGGCAGGCGGCGAGTCTACCGGTTCCGTTCGGCACGGGGCGCCTCCTGGTCGGATCGCGACGGGTCCGTCCACACGCTACGGACCGGCACGGAGGAATGTTGCGGCCGGCCGCGGCGGGGGCAACGAGCCCGGCGGCGGCCGCCTTGACGCGCGCGACCCCGCAGGGCCACGCTTATCGGGATTTCGGCCGCTTCCCGCGGTTGATACTCGACCCGGACGTCGCTCTCTGCCCCATCGGCGATTCGACACATGGACGAGCTGAAGGCGCTCCGAACCCTCGCCGCCGCGCTTGGCGTCCACACCCGCTACACGGACGGACTCGGCAGGAAGATCGTCGTGGCCCCGCCGACCCTGGTGCGCGCGTGCGCCGCCCTGGGCGCTCCGGTCTCGCGGCCCGGCGACGCGCCGGGCGCGCTGCGGGAGCGGAGGGCCGCCGGGAAGGCCGGGCTCGTGCCGCCGGTCGTCGTGGCCTGGGGTGGAGTCCTGCCGCCGCTCGCGCCGCGGACCGCCGGCCAGGTGCGCTCGGAGCTGCGGCTCGAGGGCGGGGACCTCGCCCGCCTCCGGCTGTCGGGGAGGAGCATCCGCGCCACGCGCCGGCTGCCCTTCGGCTACCACCGGCTCACGGTCGAGGCCGGGCGCCGCAGCGAGACGTGCACGATCATCGCCGCGCCCGAGCGCGCGTGGCACCGTCCGGGATCGCATCGGAGCTGGGGAGTCGGCACGCACCTCGCCGCGCTGCGATCCGCGCGGAGCCGCTCGCTCGGCGATCTCCGGGACCTGGAGTCGCTGTGCCGATGGGTGCGGGACCGCGGCGGCGATCTGGTGACCGTTCTCCCGCTCACGCCCACCTTCAATACGGCGCCGCCGGAGCCGAGCCCCTATTCCGGGGTGAGCCGCCTCTTCTGGTCGGAGCTGATCCTCGATCTCGGCGACGGGCACCGGCCGGCCGCCGCGCCGGCCACGCTGGACGTGACGCGGGCCGCCGCCGAGGTGCGTACCGCACTGGCCGCGCACCCGGCGCCCGCCCCGTCGCTCGTCGACGCCGAGCTGGCGCGCTACGCGCGCTTCCGGGGGGCGCAGGCGCGCCTCGGAAGGAACTGGCGCGACTGGCCCGGCGCGGCCAGGGCGGGGAACCCGCGGCCCGCGGACGTGGACGCCGACGAGGAGCGCTTCCACCTGGTCGCGCAGACGATGGTGCGGCGGCAGCTGCACGACCTGAGGAGCCGGCTGGAGAAGGACGGGATGCGGCTGGGGCTGGACCTCGCGGTCGGCGGTCACCCGGACGGCTACGATCCCTGGTCGCGGCAGGAGCTGTTCGGCGACGGCATGTCGGTCGGCGCTCCGCCGGACCTCGGATTCCCCAGCGGGCAGGACTGGGGCTTCGCCCCGGTGCTTCCCGACGCGTCGCGACGCGAGGGCCACCGGTACCTGGCGGCGTCCATCGCCACCCAGGCGGCGCTGGCGGGGGTGCTGCGGGTGGATCACATCATGGCCTGGACCCGCCTCTACTGGATCCCGCACGGCTTCGGGCTGCACGAGGGCACCTACGTCTCGTATCCCGCCGAGGAGCTGTTCGCCGTCCTCACGCTGGAGTCGCACCGCGGCCGGTGCGAGGTGGTGGGTGAGAACCTCGGCAACGTCCCGCGCGAGATCTACGAGGCGCTACCGCGCCACCGCATCTGGGGTATGTACCTGGCGCAGTTCCAGGCCTCGAAGGACCCGCGCGTCTCGCCACCGGGATCGAGGGACATGGCTCTCGTCGGCACGCACGACACCCCCACCTTCGCCGGGTGGCTCGGAGGCGCGGACATCACCGAGCGGGTGCGCTACGGCCTGCTGAAGCGCGAGGCGGAGCCGGCGGTCCGTGAGGAGCGGGCGCAGGCCACCGCGCGGCTGGCGAGGCGGCTCGGCGGCCGCGTGGACGAGCCGCGTGAGCTGTTCGCCGGGCTGCTGGACTGGCTCGGCCGGTCGAGGAGCCCGCTGGTCGTCCCGTGGCTCGAGGACTTCTGGCTCGAGGCCCGCGGGGTGAACCTCCCCGGCACGCCGTCGTCGGTGCGGCCGAACTGGCAGGGCCCGATGCGGCGCCTCCTCGACGACGTCTGCGCCGATTCCGAGGTCGACGCGCTGGCGCTTCGGCTCCGCCGGGCGCGCGCCCGCGGCCGCCCGTGAACCCGTCACGACTCCATCCCTGAGGCCCAGGACCACCATGGCATCACCCGCCGCCACCGCGCCCCGCGCCCTCCGCCCCAAGCCCCGGCTCACGTTCTGGGAGATCTGGACGATGAGCTTCGGCTTCCTGGGCATCCAGTTCGGCTTCGCGCTCCAGAACGCGAACGTGAGCCGGATCTTCGAGACCCTGGGCGCCAAGGTCGAGAACCTCTCGCTGTTCTGGATCGCCGCGCCGGTCACCGGACTCGTGGTCCAGCCGATCATCGGGTATTTCAGCGACCGGACCTGGAACCGGCTGGGCCGCCGGCGCCCGTACTTCCTCGGCGGCGCGATCCTCGCCTCGCTGGCGCTGGTCGCGATGCCGAACTCGCCCGCGCTGTGGATGGCGGTGGGGATGCTGTGGATCATGGACGCCTCCATCAACATCTCGATGGAGCCGTTCCGGGCCTTCGTGGGCGACAACCTCCCCTCGGAGCAGCGGACCACCGGGTTCGCGATGCAGAGCTTCTTCATCGGCACCGGCGCGGTCGTCGCGTCGGCGCTGCCGTGGATGCTGGCCCGGTGGTTCGGCGTGGCCAACACCGCGCCGGAGGGGACGATTCCGGCGTCGGTGCGGCTGTCCTTCTACCTCGGCGCCGCCGTGTTCTTCGCCGCCGTGCTCTGGACGGTGACGCGCTCCAGGGAGTACTCGCCGGAGGAGATGGCATCGTTCGAGGAGAACCAGGCGCGGGAGAGCACGATCACGGTGCGCCGGACGCCGGAGCAGTACGCCGGGCTGGGCGGGCGCCAGATCGCCGTCGGCGCCATCCTGGTCCTGGTGAGCGTGCTGTTCAGCCTGTGGCTTGAGTCGGAGGGCGCCGAGCAGGTGATGATTCTCTCGGTGGGGATCGGGGTAGCCGGGCTGCTGCTCGTGCTCGGCGGGCTGCTGCAGCGCGCGGGCCGGTACGAGAACGGCTTCGTCACCATCCTGAACGACTTCGGCGACATGCCGCGGACCATGAAGCAGCTCGCCTGGGTGCAGTTCTTCTCGTGGTTCGCCCTGTTCGCGATGTGGATCTACACGACGCCCGCGGTGACGAGCCACGTCTACCACACGACCGACACGGCGTCGGCGCTGTTCAACGAGGGTGCCAACTGGGTCGGGGTGTGCTTCGCGGTGTACAACGGTGTGGCGGCGGCGGTGGCGTTCGGCATCCCGGTGCTGGCGCGGGCCACGAACCGCCGGACCGCGCACGCCGTCTGCCTGGTGCTCGGCGCGCTCGGCTACCTGTCCATCTTCGTCATCGCGGAGCCGCGCTGGCTGCTGGGGTCCTTCGTGGGCGTGGGCATCGCGTGGGCGAGCATCCTCGCGATGCCGTACGCGATCCTGACGGGGAGCCTGCCGCCGTCCAAGATGGGCTACTACATGGGGGTCTTCAATTACTTCATCGTCATCCCGCAGATCGTGGCGGCCGCGGTGCTCGGCTTCCTGGTGAAGCGCTTCTTCGGCGGCGAGGCGATCTACGCCCTGCTGATCGGCGGCGCGTCGCTGGTGCTGGCCGCGGCCCTGACGCTGCGGGTCGAGGACCGGGACGAGGCGAAGGCCTGAGGGCCGGCCGGCGCGGCGCGAGCGCGCCGGGCGGGACTCCTTGCGAAAGGTGGGTGGGGACATGAAGACCGTCATCCGTGCCGCGACGCTGATGGGGCTCGGCGCCTGCGTCCTGTCCGCGTGCATCCACCAGACGCCGGAGGCGACCCACCAGGAGGCCCTCTCGATCGAGCGGGCCCGGCACCCGGCCGAGTTCTGGAACGCGGCCACCGTCTATTTCCTGCTCACCGACCGGTTCGTGGACGGCGACACCTCGAACGACCATGCGCTCGGCCGCGCACCGGACGGCGCCGTGCTGCGCAGCTACATGGGCGGTGACCTGAAGGGCGTGCTCGAGAAGATCGAGGCCGGGTATTTCGACAGCCTGGGCGTGGACGTCCTCTGGCTCACCCCGTTCGTGGAGCAGATCCGCGGCAAGGTGGACGAGGGGCAGGGGATGACCTACGCGTACCACGGGTACTGGGGCCGGGACTGGACCGCCGTGGACCCCGCGCTGGGCACCAAGGACGACCTGCGCGCGCTGGTGGACGCGGCCCACCGCCACCACATCCGCGTCCTGATGGACGCCGTGATCAACCACGTCGGGCCCGTCACGCCGGAGGACCCGGCGTGGCCGTCGGACTGGGTGCGCTCCGGGCCCGCCTGCACCTACCGGAGTTACTCCACCACCGTGGACTGCGACCTGGTTCCGACGCTGCCGGACGTGCGCACGGAGAGCGACACGCCCGTGGACCTGCCGCCCTGGCTGGTCGAGAAGTGGAGGCAGGAGGGTCGCCTGGCGCAGGAGCGCGCCTCGCTCGACTCGTTCTTCACGCGCACCGGGTATCCGCGCGCCCCGCGCTACTACTTCATCAAGTGGCTGACCGACTGGGTGCGCGAGTTCGGCATCGACGGCTACCGGATGGACACGGCGAAGCACTTCGGCGCGTCGGTGGCCGTGGAGCTGAAGCGCGAGGCCGACCGCGCGTTCGCGGACTGGAAGCAGGCGCACCGCCCGCAGGTGCTCGACAGCCTCCCGTTCTTCATGGTGGGCGAGGTGTACGGCTGGGACCCGAGCCAGGGGCGGCTCTACGGCTACGGGGACAGCACCGTGGACTTCTTCGCCCACGGCTATGACGGGCTGATCAACTTCGCGTTCAAGCGTGACGTCGCCGGGTCGCTGGACTCGGTGTACACGCGCTACTCGGCGGCGCTCCACCCCGGCGGCGCGCTGTACGGGCTCTCGTTCCTCAACTACGTCAGCTCGCACGACGACGGCGCGCCGTACGACCTGGGCCGCCGGGATCCCTTCGGCACCGCCACCCGCCTGCTGCTCGCGCCGGGCGCCGCGCAGATCTACTACGGCGACGAGCTGGCCCGGCCGCTCCGGGTCCCGGGCGCGCAGGGCGACGCGAACCTGCGCTCGCTCATGAACTGGGGCGACCTGGCCAGCCCGGCCCCGCACGGCGATTCCACGCGCACCATTCTCGCGCACTGGCGGAAGCTGGGCGAATTCCGGCGCGCGCACCCGGCCGTCGGCGCCGGCCGGCACCGCACGCTCCAGGCGCACCCGCTGATCTTCAGCCGCATCCTGGTGACCGACAACATCGACGACCGTGTCGTGGTCGCGATGGACCAGCCGAAGGGCCCGAAGGCGGTGCCCGTCTTCGGCACGTTCTCCAACGGCACGCAGCTGGTCGACGCCTACTCGGGCGAGGTGGGCCAGGTCCGGGACGGGGCCGTCGCGGTCAACACCCCCTTCGACCTGGTGCTGCTGAGCCGGGTGCCGGAGTCGCCGAACGACACGGTGGTCGTGTACGTCGAGAACAACTACGCGCTGCCCATGGACATCCTGGCGATCGCGGCCGGCACGACGTTCCGGATGGGCACGGTGAACCCGGGCATCCCCAGCCGGTTCGTGCTGCGCAGGGACCTGCTCGCGACCGACCGGCTGGTCACGTTCGTGGCGCAGGCCACCGCGGTCGGGCCGCAGTTCCACACCGACCCGATCCCCGTCTCGCCGGGCGACGTGATCGATTTCACGATCGAGACCAACCTGATCGGCAGCCGGGCGGTGGTGCGGCCGTAGGCCGCCGGCCGGCCGCCGAGCGCGTCAGGGCGCTGCGAGTGCCGAGGCCGCCGGCAGCACGTTGCCGGTAGTGTCGAAGAGGCAGAGCGAGCCGCCACCCCAGATGAAGAGGCCGGGCACCTCGATCGCCTCCGGGTACCACCACACCACGCCGGCCCCGTGGCCGTTCGGCGTGCCGGCGACGGTCGTCACCAGGCTCTGCAGGTAGGACGCCTGGCCCTGCGGCGTCGCCGGCCAGGACATGCCCGCGCCGTTCGTCACCATCGACTGCCAGCCGTCCGTCCGCCACGGGTAGGTCGTCTCCACGACGACGATGTCCTTCCCGTAGCGCGTCGCCGTGGCCCACAGGTTGGACTGGAGATCGACCATCGCCCCGTGCCAGAAGGGGTAGTAGCTCAGGCCGATGACGTCGTAGGGCACACCGTACGCGCCCATGTGGTCGAAGAACCACTGCGTGCCGCCGCTGTTCCCGCCCAGCGAGTAGTGCAGCATGATCCGCACGCTGTCGCCCGGGGCCAGCGAGTCCCGCACGCCGCGGATCGCCGCCTTGAGCAGGGCGGTGAACTGGTTCCACTCCGTCAGCGTGTCGGCGCCGGTCACGTACAGCTCGCCGAGCGGCCACAGCATCCCGGAGTCGATCTCGTTGCCCACCTGCACGATGTCCGGCAGCGCGCCGGCCCGCTTGAGCTGCGCCATGACGCCGGCCGTGTAGGTCTCCACCGTCCGCTCGAGGGAGTCGAGCGTCAGGCTCGCCCAGGCCGCCGGCGTCGTCTGGTGGCCGGGATCCGCCCACGTGTCGGAGTAGTGGAAGTCGAGCAGCAGCTTCGCGCCCGCCGCCTTGACTCGCCTGGCCAGCGCCACCGTGTAGGGCAGGTCGTTGACCACCACGTCCGAGTCGTTGGGATTCACGAACAGGCGCAGCCGGAACCCGTTGCTGCCGTGCGCGCGCAGGATCGCGATGGCGTCACCGGCCTGGCTGCCGTCGCGGAACACCCCGCCGGCCTGCTCGATCCGCGCCAGGGCGGAGATGTCGCCGCCGACGAAGGCCGTGGAAGGGAGCCGGACCACGTTGGGAGCGGAGCTGCTCTCGTGGCAGCCGACGACCGCCGCCAGGCCGACGAGGAGCGTTCGAGCTCGCATGCGGGTAACTTAGGGCACCGTGCCCCATCCCGCGATTGTCGCACCCCTGAGCCGCCAGGTGGCGGTGGCGGACGTCCGGCGCGCCGTGGCGTTCTACCGGGACGTGCTCGGCTTCGAGGCGCTCGGGAGCGGCATGATGGTCTCGGGACCCGCGCGCATCGAGCTGGTCGTGGGCCCGACCGCCTACGACAGCCGCGGCGCGCCGCGCCCGCGCGGAGCCGCGGTGCTCTTCCTGCTCACCGCGGACGTGGCGGCGATGCGCGAGGCGGTCGCGGCGCGGGGCGGCGACCCGACCGACGTGGAGAAGGTCAACTGGATCAAGATGAACGTGTTCCAGGTGCGGGATCCGGACGGGAACACGCTGTGGTTCGCGCAGTCGTTCCACGAGCCGGACGCCCCGAAGGACGCGTCGCGGCAGCTCGGCCGGGCGCTCCCGGCCCTGCCGCTGTCCGACGTCGCGGCCGGCATCGCGCACTACCGCGATGTGCTCGGCTTCCACGTCAACTACGCCCAGGCCGACCTGGGCGTGATGGACCGGGACGACGTCACGCTGCTGCTGGTCCAGCGCACCGAGCGGCACCGCGGCATCGGCGCGTGCGAGTTCTACGTGCGCGACGCCGACGCGCTGCACGCCGAGCTGACGGCGAAGGGTGCCCGCGTCCAGGGTGCGCCGGTGAGCCACCCGTGGGGACTGCGCGACTTCCGCGTCCTCGACCTCGAGGACAACGAGCTCGTCTTCGCGCAGCCGTTCGAGTAGGCGCCACCGGCGGCCGCGGTGATCGCGGCGCCCGCGAGCCGGGCGCCTAGCGTCCCCCCGGCGCGGGCTCCGGCGACGGACCGAAGCCGAGCGTGATCTCCTCCACCTCGACGCCGTAGCTGCCCGCCGCGACCTGTGCGCCAGCCTCCGCCCGCAGCGACAGCTGCAGCCGCTCGACGCGCTCGAGCCGCGGGCCGTCGCCCGCGCCACCGCGTCCCTCGGCCGGCCCCACCCAGTAGTTCCACTCGCCGGGAAATCCCTCGGGCAGCAACACGCCGCGGCCGGCCGCGAACGCGGTGAGCGGCACGGACCGCGCGGACCAGGTGCTGTCGACCGGGACTTCGGCGGTCCAGCTGGTGCCGTCGTCCTCCATGAGAGTGACGTGCAGGATCTGGTGAGGCCCGAGGCCGCGCAGCCTGAGCCTCAGCTCGGTCGCCGCCGCGATCGTCGTCTCGCGGGCCCGGATCCGGTCCTCGACGACCAGCGAGGCGGTGTAGTCGTCCAGCGCCTGGCCGCTCGGGTGGACGGGGAGCTCGAGGTGGAACACCGGGTGCCCGGTCGCCTCGGACAGGGCGAGCCGGAACAGCCCGAGACGGCCCGCGTCGCCGATGCGGCTGAACGCGAGATGCGGCGCGTCCGCCGCGGGATCGAACAGCACCAGCGGCGTCCGCGGGCTCACCACGGCGAAGTGCCAGGACGCGCGGCCGCCGTAGTTCCAGGCGTTGGGCGGTGCGGCGACGCCGGAGGGGAACGTGCGCACCGTGTCGCCGCGGAAGGTCGTGACCGCGTACTCGTAGGGCCCCTCCGCCAGGCCGGCGGCCGCCAGCGTGGCGGCGTACTCGTAGCCGCCCGACGGGCGCATCGGGTAGCGGCGATAGAAGAAGCCCGCGGCCGGCCGGAGGAACAGCGTGACGGAATCGGGCGGCAAAACGTCTACGACGCGGGCGCGCACGACCCCGTCCCTTCCGGTCACGACTTCGGGAGGGGCGAGCGGCACCACCACCGGTCCGGCCGTGTCGGCCGGCGGCGCGTGGAACTCGGCGAAGCCGACGTGGCCAACCCAGGCAGGCAGTGAGTCCGCGTCCACCGAGCCCGCGGCGCTGAGGAGGTACACGCCGGGCCGCACCGTGAAGCGGCCCGAGGCCGCGCGCTCGCTGCGCGGGTTGCCGGCCGTCACCGGCTTGGCCGTGAACCGGGGGCCGAGGTCGGGGAGGGTCACCGTCATGGGCCAGGGGCGGCTGATCGCACGGGTCACGATCTTGCCCGGATCCGGAGGCTCGAAGGGATCGCGGACCGGCACGGCGTCCGGGTAGACCTCGAGGCGCCACACGCCGCGCCGGATCCGGTCCAGGAAGTAGATGCCCTCCCCGCCGTAGGTCACCACCGACGACGAGCCGTAGCCGGCGACGCGCCGCAGCGCGGCCGGATCGGGAGGCAGCGCGGTGGTGGAGCCGGCGTACAGGAACGCGTCGCGCGAGACCAGCTCGCCGAGATCGTCGTCGTACGACACGTGGAAGTCGCCGAACCGCGTGTTCCCGGGATAGGCCCCGTAGGCGCGGAAGCGGGGCAGCCGGCGCATGACCTCGGCCGCGATCACGGCGCTCATCGCCTTGCGCGGCGTGTACACCAGGTTCAGGTAGTGGGTCTGCCAGCCGAGATTGCGCGAGGCGGTCGCCAGCATGTCGTAGGCGAACATCGCGGCGAACTGCGCGCCCGCGGCCCGGAAGGTCCGCGCCATGGCCGGGTACATGTATCCGGTGCGGAGGTCGGGCGAGTCGAACTCGTACACGATGCGCGGCGCGCGGTCCAGCTCCGGGCGCAGCATGTCCGGGAACGCGTCCACGGTCCGCAGGTAGTTGCCCTCGAGCTCGTGCCCGGCGTTGAGGCCGGTCGGGTACCACGCGAAGGTCACGCCCTGCACCTCCGATCGCCGGATGGCGTCGGCGATCCGGAAGTCCTGGCTCACGTTGTAGAAGACGAGCTTGTGGCAGCCGGTGCTGCGCACCGCGTCCGTGAGCGCGTTGAGATAGGCGATCGAGCCCGGCAGGTCCTCGGGGTGGTGCCACGGCTCGTTCACCAGCTCGATGAACAGGATCGCCGGCTCGTCCTTGAGCGCGATGCCGGTGTAGGGGTTCACGTGGTTCAGGATCTGCTTCAGGTAGTTCACCTGCGCGGCGACGGCCGCCGGGTCGGTGCCCATCCGTGCCTTGCCGAACACGCGGCCGAAGCCGGGCGTCGCCGCGTCCCGCTGCATCGCGTCGGGCCAGTTGGAGCTGTACAGCTGGATGGGGCTGAACAGCATGTAGATGCCGCGCTCGCGCGCCCGGGCGACGAGGTAGTCCAGCAGGTCGAGGTGGTCGTTGGCGATCAGGTTGCCGGCGCTGTCGGCCGACTCCCAGTCGCCCCAGAAGGTGAGCCGGAGGCCGTCCCAGCCCAGGCGTGCGAACTGCGCCATGTCCTCGTCGATCATCTTCCGGCGGTCGGCGTGCAGGTAGCCCGCGGCGCGGTAGTCGGACGCGGTGGGCAGCACGTAGTTCGCGCCGAACAGCGCGACCTCCGTGCGGTCGTCGGTCCAGCGCACCACGCCGGCGTCGTCGAGGTAGACGGAGCGGTCCGCGGGCGCCGGCTCCTCCGCGGCGGGGCGCTGCGCCCGCGCCGGTGCGGGCAGGACGGCGACGAGCAGCGACAGGACGGCGAGGCGGCGGATCGGCACTGGAGCTCCGGGGCACGGGGACGGAGAGGGGAAGCTGCGGGGCGGCGACGGCCCGCGCAACAAGCCTGACGAGACCGGATCGAGTATGTTACGGCGCCTTCCCTGACCCATCACGCATCCGCTGACCTGGACTCGATCGAGCGGTCGAGCCGTCGCCCGGCGTTCGACCCGGAGGGACGACACGCATGATGACGACGCGCGGAAGGACCCTGGTGCTGTCTGCGCTCGGGGCGGCGGCCGCGGTCGTGGGCTGCAGCTCGGAGAGCGGCGGAGGCGGAAGCGGCCCAACGGGACCCGTGATTCCGTCCGTGCTCGGGACCTTCGGGACGGTGTCCACCTTCGCGACGCACGCGCAGCTCGCGGGCTACGGCTACAGCTTCGGCCCGTCGGACGGGCAGTTCGGCGCCATCCGCGGCAGCGGCGGGACGTACACCTTCTACGGCAGCGCCGGCGGCGGCGCCACGTGCGCGGGCACGCCGAACCTCAACGGCGAGTACACGTTCACCGGGACCCTGACCCAGGTGACCGGGAGCAGCTGCACCCGGCTGTTCGGCCCCGGGACCGGGCCGGCGGGCTGGGTGTTCGACAGCAACTACGCGGCCGGCGGACCCGTGGTGCGCTTCGGGGTGGGCGCCGACACCGGCTGGTTCATCGCGTTCCACTCCGAGATCCACTGGACCAATCCGTCCACCGCCAGCGGGTGGTGCTACGTCAGCGGGACGTCGGGCGGGCAGGTGCCGTGCTTCTACGGCGGCGTCGGCCTGGCGGTCTCGACCGACGGCGGCACGACGTTCCACATCGTGGGGCAGGTGTTCCAGCCCAGCGAGCCGCTGTCGCTCTTCAAGGGCGGCGGCCTCAACATGGGCGTCGGCTACGGCTCGCTGCTGGTGGCCGACTCGAACGGGAAGCACCTGACGAACCCGCCCGCGAATCCCGCGAGCGCGTACTTCTACCTGTTCTTCACCGACCGCGTGGCGACGGCGCCGGGCCTGTGCGCGGGGCACTCGTGCATCGGCGTGGAGCGCGCGCCGTACGCCGCCGTGGTGGCGGCCGCACTCTCGGGAGATCCGCACCAGGTGGCGACGGTGTTCCACAAGTACGACGGGACGGGCTGGACGGCGGCGTCCACCAGCAACACGCCGGCCGACACGGGGACGGCGGGGACGTACGCACCGCTGTTCACCGACGAGACCGGGGCCGTGCCCGAGGTGATGTACGACAGCACGGTGGCCGCGTACCTCGTCGTGTACCAGGGGACGGCCGGCGTGACGGTGCGCGCCTCGACCGACCTCGTGCACTGGTCGGCGGCGATCGGCACGCCGTACAGCGAGCCGGGGCGCCAGCTCTACTACCCGACGATCATCGGCGAGACCGGCGACCCGACCATCGGCGGGCCGCAGCCGCGGGTCTACTTCACCAGCTTCCCCACCGACTCGTTCCCCAAGTGGAGCCTGTCCGTATTCGAGAGCGTGCCGCTCACCGTGTCCAAGGGCCCGTGACCGGGGGCAGGCCGTAGCCGCGCCGGGCGGCCCGCCTCCGGCGGCGCCGGGCCCCTACGCGTCGTTCCGGATCGCCAACTTCCGCCGCTTCATCGTCTCGCTGCTGACGATGACGGTGGGCGCGCAGGTCCAGACGCTGGTGGTGTCGTGGCAGATCTACGGCATCACGCACGACCCGCTCTCGCTGGGGCTCATCGGCCTGGCCGAGGTCGTGCCCTTCGTCGCCGTGGCGCTCGTGGCCGGCCACGTCGCCGACCGGTTCGACCGCCGGCGCATCGCCCTGTGGTCGCTCGCCGTCCTGCTCGCGTGCGCGCTGGCGCTCGTGGCGCTGAGCGAGAGCCGCGCGTGGGAGCACGCGCACGGCGTGTGGCCGTTCTACCTCGTGATCGCCGTCGGAGGGCTCGCCCGCAGTTTCCTGATGCCCGCGCGCAACTCGCTGGCCGTGGGGCTCATCCCCCCGGCGATGCTGCCCAACTCGATCGCCTGGCGCAGCTCGACCTGGCAGACAGGCGCGGTCGCGGGCCCGGCGCTGGGCGGCCTGCTGTACGGCTTCGCGGGCGTCACGGCGACCTACGCCGTGCAGGCCGCGCTGATTCTGGTGGCCCTCGTCTCCTTCGCGATGATCGACGCGCCGTCCGGCGCCGCCGCGGCCGGCTCCGCGCCGGCCGGCGACAGCCTGCTGTCGGGCCTGCGCTTCGTGTGGCGCGAGCGCGCGCTGCTGGGCGCGCAGACGCTCGATCTCTTCTCGGTGCTGCTCGGCGGGGCCGAGGCGCTGCTCCCGGTGTTCGCCGACCGGATCCTGCACGTGGGGCCGGAGGGCCTGGGCCTGCTGCGAGCGGCCCCGGCGGCCGGCGCGGTGCTCATGTCGCTCACCATGGCCCACCGTCCGCCGTTCCGGCGCGCCGGCCGGAGCCTGCTCCTCGCGGTCGCGTCGTTCGCCGTGTGCATCGTCGGCTTCGGGCTGTCGCGGAGCTTCGCGCTGTCGGCGGCGCTCCTCCTGGTCAGCGGCATGGCCGACAACGTCAGCGTGCTGATCCGGCAGACGATGCTGCAGGTGCTGACGCCCCCGGCGCTGCTCGGCCGGGTGATCGCGGTCAACTCGATCTTCGTCGGGTCGTCCAACGAGCTCGGCGCGTTCGAGTCCGGCGTCACGGCCCGGCTGCTGGGCGCGGTGCCCGCGGTCGTGCTGGGCGGCGTGGCGTCCCTGGCGGTGGTGGGGGTCGTGGCGGCGACGGTGCCGCGCCTCAGGAGGATGCGGGAGATCCGCACATGATGTCGCAGATCCGGAACACCTCGCGATCGGCCATGCGGTAGAAAGCGTTGAGCCCGTCCTTGCGCCGCGCGACGAAGCCGTGGCGGCGCAGGACGTCGAGGTGCTTGGACACGTTCGCCTGGCCCAGGCCGGTCTCGACCACCAGCTCGGACACGCTCCGCTCGCCGCCGTGGAGCGCGGAGAGGATGGCCAGGCGGTTGGGCTCGGCCAGGGCCTTGAAGCGGTCCGCCAGCCGGTCGAGCAGCGCGGCGGGGAGGCGGTGCCGGCGCACGGCGCGCGCTAGAAGCTGCGGCTCCGCCGCAGCGCGTCGTCCAGGACGTCCCGGAACTCCTCGACCGGCAACGCGCCCTGGACGCGCCGGCCGTTGACGAAGAACGTGGGCGTCGCCCGCACGGCCATGCGGTCCGCCAGGTCGTTGGCGGCGCGCAGGACCGTATCGGTCGCGGTGCTTCCGTAACAGGCGGCGAAGCGGGCCCCGTCGAGGCCCGCGGCGACCGCGAGCGAGCGGAACGCGCCCTCGGGGTCGCGGGCGCGCTGCCACGCGTCCTGGGTGGCGAACAGGCGGTCGTGCATGCGCCCGAACGCCGCGGGACCCTGGCGGCCGGCGCACAGGCCGGCCCGTGCCGCGTCGCTGCCGTTGGTGAACATCCCGAGCGCGAACGGCACGTTCTTCCAGCGCACCCGGCCGGTCGTCACGTACTCGGCGGCGATGGTCGGGTAGACCGCCGACGCGAACAGGGCGCAGTAGGGGCAACCGTAGTCGGCGAACTCGAGCACGGTGACCCGCGCGCGCGTGGCGCCGCGGTCGAAGCCCGGGCCGCTCGGGGCGATGGCCTGCTCCCACGAGGCGCGGATCTCCACGGCCGACGGCATCGGCAGGTCGCCGCCCGGGAGCTCCACCGGGCCCGCGGGCTTCTCGAGGCGGAACGACACCAGGATGGCGGCCGCGAGCAGCAGGGGCGCCGCGATGCGCGGAACGTCGTTCGCGTTCATGGCGCCAGCAGCCGGTCGACCGCGGCACGCAGCGCCGCGGGCGCGAACAGACCGTGGACCGCGTAGCGCAGCCGCCCCCGCCGGTCAATCAGGAACGAGGTCGGCAGGCTCGCCACGCCGCCGAACGCGGCGACCGCCTCCGGCGTCGCCATGGCCACGGGATAGCTGATGCCGTGCTCGCGGAGGAACGTGGCCACCTTGGGGCGCGGGATCTCGTCGGTCGAGATCCCGACCACGGTGAAGCCCTGGCCGCGCCGGGCGTCGTACTCCTTCTGGAACCCCGGCATCTCCGCGCGGCAGGGTGGGCACCAGGACGCCCAGAAGTTGACCAGCACCACCTGGCCCTGGAGGTCCTTCAGCGCCAGCGGCCTGCCGTCCAGCATGTCCAGCGCGAGCGCCGGTGCGGCGCCGGCCGGAGCGCCCCAGCCGAGCGCGGCCCGCACCCGGGGCGCGAGCCGCCATGCGAGGAGCAGCGCGACCAGCACCCACAGCGCCGCCTCGGTCGCCGTCAGCAGCGCGGGACGCCGCGGGCGGGTGGGGGCGGGGGCGGGGGCTGGGGCGGGGGCGGAATCGGCGGCGGGTTCGTTCATGGCCGTCTCACCTC